>JAEHJW020000573.1_pt1 | contig 15300 bp, 25 predicted proteins | sample 9271431 | NCBI WGS metagenome assembly JAEHJW02
CCTCGACGCCGCGGTCGCATCCCTCGGCGCGGTCGAGCACCTGACCAAGAACAAGGGGCTGTCGCGCTCGATGCTCGACCGCAAGATCCTTGAGGTTGCGATCCGGGCCGGGGTCGCCTCGTGACCGGCAACCTGCGCGCCGACATCGAGGCGCTGGCGAGCGGCCCTGACCATCACCTGGTCCTCAGCAAAGAGCCGGAGCGCACGGAGGTCCGGATGGACGGATCGTCGCCCTACGGCCTGCGCTACACGGGTGAGCCCGGCGCCTTCGCGCTCGTCTACCAGACACCGGACCGGGCTGACCGTCTCAGGTCAGCGCTCGCCGCACAGCCGCACGTCAGCGTGGCACGCCTCCGCGCCATCCTCGACGCCCACCCGGCCGAGGAGAGCGCGGGCGTGACGGTGACAGTGGATCAGATGATCGACGCCTGGGCCGGCGCGACGCGGAATGGCGTCGTCATGGGCAGCACTCCGCGGACGTTCCTCGCCGCTCTCGGGGTCGAGGTGAGCGACCGTGGCTGAGCCGTGCGGGCGTGGGATTTGCGCCGCGAATGAGGGCCACGAGGGGACGTGTGCTGAGGCGTCCGGCTGGACGACCGGCCTCGTGAGCAACCAGGAACGCGTCGCACGGGCGATCGACGGGCTCGACTGGGCATCCCAGCACGGCGGCATCGACCCATCGAACGAGCAGATCGCCGCCGCTGCGATTGACGCCCTCGCGGACGTGGACGGAATCGCCGGGGTGCTACGGAAGCACTACGCCTCTCGATGGAACGACGAGCGGGCGCGTTATGAGTGCACATGCGGCGAGGCGGCATGGAGAGCGCATAGCCAACACCAGGCCGCTGCCGTGGTCGCGTGGATGAAGGACCAGGGGGCGAGTGACCGTGGCTGAGCAGTGGAGCGCCGAGAACCTTCGCCAGCTCGACGCCGAGATCGCTACCTGGGAAGCCCTCGTCGCAGCACACGCCGCGTATGCCAAGACGGCCGCGCAGAACCTCGAGAACGCGAGACGGTCGCTCGAGATGTGGCAGAGATTCCACGACAGGGTCCAGCGCGAGGTGTCCTCATGACGACCCCACAGTCTCAGGCGCTCCGGTCCCTGGCTGAGGCAATCGCGCAGATCGAGGACCACCCGGTGCTGGCCGGGCTGACTGACCCGGCGAACTTGTGTGTTGCTGCGGCGGCCGATCTTGAGCGCATGGCTGACGTGGAGTTCGAGCTGGCACGGGCGCGCGGGTTGCGTCCATTCACGAGCGGGGGACGGGCATGAGCACAATCGGCTGGCAGCGGGTGTCAGTGGCCTGGCGTCAGACACCGAGCCGCCCTACGAAGAGACCCGCCATCGAGTCGCCGGCCAAACGCTCCGATCTCGATCACCAGTTCACGTGCGCGAGCCACATTCGCGGCATCGTCAAGAACTACACCCGATCCGAGAATGGCTACGCGCACTACTGGTGGGAGGTCATCAACACCCGCACTGGGAAGGTCATCGCCCGGTCCGACGCTTTCGGGCTAACCAGCGCGATCGCCTCCTGTTCCGAGGCCGTGTACGTCGCGCGCGGCGCCATGTTCTGGTCGCTGCGAGCAAAGGACCTCTCATGACGACCACGACGACGGACGCCGACATCCTGACCGCGCTCGACTTCGACCCCGCGCAACCGTGTCAGCTTCGCGCGCATGACCGTCGTTGCCCAGGTGATGGTCCCGCCGAGTGGCGCGTGTTCGGTTGGTGCCCCGGATGCGCGCGGCGGGTGGACATGGTCATCTGCGACGCCGGACGCGTGCGGAAGACCATGAGTGACATGGGCGGGTGCGGCGCCTGCGGGCACTGCCACAACTGGGCGACGACGTACACGATTCTGCCGATTGGGGACGTCAAGTGATCACCACCGCCGACGCGCTGCACGCCAGGAAGAACCTCGACTACATCGCAAGCCACTGGACCGATCTGCGCGCACGACTCGTGCCGGGTGGTGGCAATGCGCTCACAGGCATGCCGCAGGGCGACGGTTCCGAGACGTCGCCAATCGACATCGGCATCAGCGACCTGTTGTTCGAGATCGAGCAGGAGGCGCGCAGCCTCGGTCACGTGCTGCTCGATGAGACGGTCGATTGGGCGCCGCGATCGAGCCGCATGCCGACGCTGCTGATCGACGTCACCGAGCGCTACGGACACTGGACGGCAGGCGACGAGATGACTGCGCTGGCGTTCTGCGACTGGGCCGAGGAGTACGCGGCCAAGGTTCAGCACGCGCTCGAACGACCTGCACCTGCGAACTACGTCGGACCGTGCCAGCATCGCGGCGAAGATGGCGCCGGATGTGCCGGCGAACTCTACCTGCGCCCGTCGCTCGATGGTGGCAAGTGTCGCGAGTGCAAGACGGAGTTCACGCGCGCCGAACAGATGGCCTACGTCGAACGTGAGCTTGAGACGCGGCTGATGACGCAGAGTGAGATCGTCACGGCGCTGATGATCTTGGACAGGGCGACACCGATCAAGACGGTGCAGTCATGGGTACAGCGGCACAAGTTGCTCGAGGCTGTTCCGGGCGACGGTCTGTACCGTCTCGCCGATGCGAAGGCGCTGGCAGAGCGGAGCATGAAACGCGCCGCGTGACATGTTGACATCGCGCGGCGATGCAGGCACCATATGTGTTAGTCGGGTTTGTCCTGTCGGACGATCCCACGACGGGCCAGGTCGAGCATCGCTCACCTGGCCTTCGTCATATCCACACACTCCCGCCCGGCGCATCGACCGAATCGCTCACACACCAGACAGCCTCCAACCGAGGCACGGTGCACACGCACCGAATGGACTATGGCGATCCAGAGCGTGCACGGGCGGGCACCACGTAAGTAGCATCGACAGCATGGGACTCATCAAGGACGCCAAGGCCTCGTCGATGCTGAAAGACGCACAGGAGGCGTGGGCTGACGGCTCGATCGTCTTCACGCCCGTGCTGAACCTGCCGTTCTGGCGATCTGGATTCTCGGGTCGCAACAAGGACTGGGAACTCATGATCGGCGCCATCCTGTCTGTCGGATGGCGATTGCAGTTCTGGGCTGTCGCGCCGGACAAGGACGGCCGACCCCAAGCGATGCCGCTATTCGTCAGATAGACCCGAGGAGAACCCATGGCCACGATCACCGCTCAGGCATCGACGGCCAATGGCCTCGTCACGTACGCCGCCGCGTCCGTCGGTGGTGACACGATCGCGGGCGGGTCTGCACAGCGGACGACGCTCCTCGTGCGCAACGCCGGCAGCTCGATCACCCTCACGGTTGCCGCTGTGAACACATGCTCGCAGGGCTTCCTGCACAACCTCGTCGTGACGTGCGGCGTTGGTGACACTGAGATCGCGCTGCCGGCGAACTGCGAGACGGCAACCGGCTCGTTCGGCGTGACCTACTCGAGCGTCACGTCCGTCACGGTTGCCGCGCTCAACAGTTAGCCATGAAGGCCAAGGGCGACACTGCTGCCCGCGGCTACGGAACGGACCATCGTCGTGAACGTAAGCGACTCACGCCGATCGTCGACTCGGGCAACGCGTACTGCATGCAGCCCATCTGCCTGATGCCTACACGGTGGATCGAACCCGGCACGCCATGGGCGCTTGGTCACAACGACGCTCGCACTGCATGGATCGGCCCAACACACGCCATGTGCAATCAGCGTGACGGTGCGTCCAAGGGCGGCAAGGTCATCGCGGCTCGCAGGTCTGGCACGACTGCGGCGCAACCGGGCAGGGCGTCACAGGACTGGTGATCCCATGCTGACTGAGTACCTCGTGCACATCGACGAGTACGGGTGCAGTTATCACAGTGTGCTGTTGACAGACGAGCAGGCCGCTCATGTCACAGGGTGGCGTGCATACGTGCCTGCCCTAGTGGTGTGCCCGATGGCCGAGGCAACGGACTTCGAGGCGACTGCATCGGTATGCGTGGACCAAACGGGATGGGCAACGCGCTGACCTGCACAAACGCGCGGCGGCCTTGCATACTTTACCCAATCGTTTTGGATTCGTGCATGCGAGCGGACCCGCCACGCGAACTTTTTCTCTCCCCTTTTGGGTGTACCCATCGCGCGAGGGAGGGCCATGGACTCGCTCAGGGACTCGGTCAGCGGCGCGGTTGCCGCGATGTCCTGGCTCAAGCCGACCGATCAGGCTGCGGTGGATCTCGCGCTGGCCTATGCGGATCGGATCGATGTTGCGCTCTCCGAAGGGGAGGGCCAGGAGGTTACGAAGGCACTGTACCTCGGTCCGCACCTTCTGAACACCCTTCGCGCGCTTGGCGGCGCGCCGGCTGAGCGTAAGGCGCTCGGGGTTGAGGAGGCCGTGGGTGGCAAGCTCGCGCAGCTCCGTTCGATCCGCACCGGCTCACAAGCGGCTGGGGGCTGAAGAGCCTCGGATCTTCACGCCGCCGTTGCGGAAGTTGACGCGGCAGACGTCTGCGGGGTTCGAGTGCATCGAGTTCGCTGAGACTGTGCTCGGGATCGACTTGTTCCCGTGGCAGAAGTGGATCCTGATCCACGCGCTCGAACTGTTGCCGGATCGTACGTTTCGGTTTCGGACGGTTGTGCTGCTGGTTGGCCGGCAGAACGGCAAGTCGACGCTGATGCAGGTGCTGAGTCTGTGGCGGATGTTCGTCGATGGCGCGCAGCTGGTGATCGGAACGGCGCAGAACCTGGACGTTGCCGAGGAGCAGTGGCAGGGCGCGATCGACATCGTCGAGGACATCCCGGAGCTGGCCGTCGAGGTTGCTCAGGTGTTGAAGGTCAACGGCAAGAAGCAGTTGAAGCTGAACACGGGCGAGCGGTACAAGGTTGCGGCGGCGTCTCGTCGCGGCGGTCGTGGGCTGTCCGGTGATCTGGTGCTGCTGGACGAACTTCGCGAGCACCAGTCGTGGGATGCGTGGGGCGCGGTGTCGAAGACGACGATGGCGCGCGCACGGGCTCAGGTGTGGGCGGCGTCGAATGCCGGCGATTCGTCGTCGGTGGTCCTGGCGTACTTGCGTGAGATCGCACATGACGCCTTGGGCAACCCGGACGACCTGAAGCCGACGACGGACCGTGAAGAGGTTCCGGATGACGCGGCCGAGGATGACAGTCTCGGGATCTTCGAGTACTCGGCGCCTCCGGATTGTGACATCTGGGACCGTGACGGTTGGGCGATGGCCAATCCGTCGATGGGCCATGGTGGCGTGTCTGAGCAGGCGATCGCGTCCGCAGCGCGCACGGATCCGGTGCCGGTGTTTCGCACCGAGGTGTTGTGCCAGTGGGTTGACGGGCTGCTCGAGTCGGTCATTCCGCCATCGGTGTGGGAGGCGTGCTTCGACATCGCGTCGAAGATCGTGTCGCCGCCGAGGTTCGCTCTGGATGTCTCTCCGTCACGTGCGTGGGCTGCGATTTCTGCGGCCGGCTTGCGTGCGGACGGTCGCTCTCACGTTGAGGTGACGTCGCGTGACGGGGTTGCCGATCATCGTCAAGGTGTCGACTGGGTGATTCCGCGGGTCCTGCAACTGTTCGAGGCGTTCCCGGGGTCGGTGCTGACGATCGCGTCGGGTTCGGCTGCTGAGGCGCTTGTGCCGGCGTTGACGTCGGCCGGCGTCGAGCTGGAGTTCATCAAGGGCAATGATGTCGCGGCGGCGTGCGGGCTGTTCTTCGATCAGGCGACGACTCACAGTCTGCGCCACATCGGCCAGGTCGAGTTGACGGCGGCGCTGCTGACGGTGCGCAAGAACATCGACAACGGCGAGGGTGCGTGGCGCTGGGGCCGCAAGCGGTCTGGCGCGGACATCGCGCCGCTGTATGCGGCGACATTGGCGCTCTGGTCGCTCATCGCGTCGATCAACGATGACCGGGACCCGGTCAACAACGTCTGGTGAGGGGCCTCGTGAGTCTTCGTAGCGCTCTGACGACGTTCGTTGAGGTGGTCGGGATCGCCCTGATCGCGGCCGGTTCGTTCCTGATTTCCGCCCCGCTCGGCCTGATCGTTGCCGGTTTGGGCCTGATTGCGATCGGGGTGGCGTCCGCATGAGCCTTTTCCGTCGCGAGCACCGTCAGTGGACGCCCGAACCGTTCATTCCGCCGTTTCCCGGTATGTCAACGCCAGGTGGCGGGGCTCCGACGACGCACGCGGCGTTGAGGTCGTCGGCGGTGTGGGCGTGTGTTCGGCTGCTGGCCGACACGGTGTCGATGATGCCGTTGCACGCCTACACGCTGAAGGATGGCGCGCGCGTGCCGACTCCGGACCCGCCTCTGCTCGTCAAGCCGTCCGAGGACGCTTCGATGCAGGACTGGATCTACATGGCGATGGTGTCGCTGCTGCTGCGCGGCAACGCGTACGGGCACATCGTTCGCCGCGACTCGATGCAGTACCCGGTGCAGATCGAGATCTTGGACCCCGATCAGGTGCGGGTGACTCGCGAGAATGGTCACCTGGTCTACCGGACGCGCGACGGTGGTGTGATCCCGACGCTGGACATGCTGCACATCCGCGCGTACCGGATGCCGGGCCTGGCGGTGGGTCTGTCGCCGATCCAGTACGCGGCGACGCAGATCAACACCGATGCGGCTATCGCAACGTTCGCCCTCGGCTACTTCATCGACGCCCCGCACCCGACATCGGTGCTGACGTCGGATCAGTCGATCAACCAGGAGCAGGCGCGGACAATCAAGGAGCGGCTCAAGGACTCGGTCAAGGGTCGCGAGCCGCTAGTCCTGGGCGCCGGCCTGAAGTTCTCGAACCTGTCCGTCTCGCCCGAGGAGTCGCAGTTCCTTGCGACGCAGAAGCTGGGCGACGTCGGCATCGCGCGGATCTTCGGTGTGCCGCCGAACATGGTCGGGATGCCGTCGGGCGACTCGATGACGTACTCGAATGACAACCAGCGCGTTGTGGACTATCTGACGTTCTCGGTGCAGGCGTGGCTGACGAGGTTCGAGAGCGCGTTCTATCCGCTGATGCCGGGTAACAAGCACGTCCGGTTCGATACGTCGGTTCTGACGCGCACGGACATCGAGACGCGCGTCAAGGCTGGTGCAATCGGCATCGCGTCGAAGCAGTTCGACCCCGACGAGGTTCGTGCGTGGTCCGACTATGCTCCGCTGACCGACAAGCAGCGCGAATGGCTCGAGATCATCCCGCTGACCGTTCGCCCGACGGGGACGCCCGTTGCCGCACCGAACGACCCCGTCTCGGAGGCGCCTCCAACGGCCGCGCCCGCGGCGAAGACCAAGGGAGAACCGGCATGAAGACTTTTGAGCGCCGCATGACGGTCTCTGGCCTTGAGATCCGCGAAGCATCCGACGCGCTGACCCTGACCGGATATGCGTCCACGTTCAATCAGCCGTACGACATGGGCTGGTACACGGAATCCGTCGACCCCGGCGCATTCAAGCGCACCCTGGGTCAGAAGCCGGATGTGCGGCTGCTGGTGAACCACACAGGCCTGCCGTTGGCGCGGACGACGTCGGGAACCCTGACGCTCGACACGGACGCTCGCGGCCTGATGGTCAGCGCCGAGCTTGACCCGACAGACCCCGATGTTGCGGCACTGGCGCCGAAGATGCGTCGCGGGGACCTGAACCAGATGTCGTTTGCGTTCCGGGTGAACGAGGACACCTGGGAGAACGACATGACGAAGCGGACGCTTCGTGCGTTGGACCTGAACGACGGGGACGTGTCGGTGGTGACGTACCCGGCGAACCCGGCCGCGAAGGTCGGCCTGCGATCTGACGACACCATCCCGGTCGACTCGATCGCGTCGGCGATGCGCGCCCTGGAGATGCGGGCCGCGTCACCCGAAGACTTCGCGTCGGTCCTGACGCGCGTCCTGGCGTACTTCTCGACGATCGATCTGATCGTCGACAACGCGCAGGAGGAACTTGCCGAGGTTCTCGGCATCCCGAACCCGGACGAGGACGACTCGTCCGACGGCGATGACGCACCGATGCGTGCGCGCGCCGCAATGCAGGCCAAGGTCCGCGCACTGCGCCTCCTGGCCTGAGAGCACCACCGAACCCCCGACATACCGGCTCACCGAACGTGTCCCGCAAGGACGCCCGCGGTGCCCTGCTGTGCCTGCGGAGAGGCCAACAACCCCTTCGAAACACAGGAGCATCACCATGATTCAGCGACTCAAGGAGCGTCGGGCGGCCATCAAGGCTTCCCTCGAGGCGCTCAGCATCAAGGCCGAGACCGAGGTTCGCGGCTTCAGCGAGGCTGAGAACACCGAGTTCGACGCCGGCCTCGCCGAGATCCGTCAGATCGACGAGCGGATCGGCGAGTTGCAGGAGGCGGAGATCCGCGAGGCCGCTGCAGCGAAGCATCACGTCGAACTCGCCGGCACCGAGGCTCGCGTCCAGGTCGTCAACGAGCCGAACCCGGTCTACCGCAAGGGCGACAACTCGACGTCGTTCTTCCGCGACCTCGCCGCGTTCCAGCTCAACACGAACATCGGCCAGGTCACGCTCGGCGAGGCGCGCGGGCGTCTGGCTGCGGCCCAGGAGACGCGTGCCGGGGACCTGACGACCGCGGCTGGTGCGGGTGGGCAGTTCGCTCCCCCGCTGTGGCAGATCGAGGACTTCGTCGCCCTGGCCCGTGCTGGCCGCGTGGCTGCGAACCTCGCGCAGAACGAGACGCTTCCCTCTGGCGTGTCCTCGATCAACCTGCCGAAGGTTGCTTCCGGCGTGAGCGTCGGCGTGCAGCAGACGCAGAACTCGGCGCTCTCCGACACCGCGATGACGACCACGTCCGTCTCGACGGGCATCACAACCGTCGGCGGCAAGCAGATCGTGTCGATGCAGCTTCTCCAGCAGTCCGGGATCCCGTTCGACCGGGTCATCCTCGGCGACCTGGCGAAGGCGTACGCGGTGCAGGTCGACAACCAGTACCTCTACGGCAGCAACGCGAACGGTCAGGTCAACGGCCTGGTCAATGTGGCGGCGAGCACGGCGTTCACCTCCGCATCGCCGGCCCCGGCGTCGGTGACGAACGCCAACTCGCTGTACTACGCGGTTCAGAAGGCTGCTGCGGCGGTCCAGACGGCGATCTTCCAGCCGGCCGACGCGATCGTCATGCACCCGAACCGCTGGGCGTGGATCCTCGGTGCCGTCGACGCGAACTCGCGTCCGTTCGTCATCCCGAACGGCGCGAACTTCAACCCGCTCGGCACCACGGGCGAGCAGGTCGCTCAGGGCCTGGCCGGCTACTTCGGGTCCTACCCGGTGTACACCGACCCGAACATCTCCCTGACGGCGAACGGCACGAGCGGCACGACCGCTCAGGACGAGATCTACGTCCTGCGCCGTGACGAGGTCTGGCTGTACGAGTCGGCCGTTCAGACCCAGTCGTTCGACGCCACGTACGCGGACAACGCCTCGGTGCTGTTCCGCATCCTCGGCTACATGGGTCTCATCGCGAACCGCTACACCGGCGCCGTCGGTTCGGTTCGCGGCACCGGGCTCCTGCTGCCGTAACCATCAGCAGCCGCGGTTGATCGTCGCGGCTAGGACGGCCCCGTGCTCCCTGGCACGGGGCCGTCCGCACACCAGGGAGAACCTTGTGGAGTACCCGAATTGGTTCAGCATGTACGCAGATCGCTACTTCGCTCATCACCTGTCGGGCCTCTCGGGTAGGCCGGGGCTGCGGTTCCTGCAGATCGGCGCGTTCACGGGCGACGCCACGGCGTGGCTGTTCGACAACGTCTTGACGGGCAAGCGCTCGGCGCTGATCGACGTCGATACGTGGGAGGGCTCGGACGAGGGCGCCCACGCGGATCTCGACTGGGCCGATGTCGAGCGCGTCTATGACGAGCGCACCGCCTACCTGCGGAACCAAGGTTCGCTCATCAAGCGCAGGCTGCCGAGCCGCGAGTTCCTTCGCGCGACGCCCCTGTCCTTCGACTTCATCTACATCGACGCCGATCACACGGCGCCCGGCGTGCTGAGCGATGCCGTGCACGCGTTCCCGCTCCTCAAGCCGGGCGGTCTGATCGCGTTCGACGACTACGCGTGGAAGTCCGGCAAGGGGCGCCTCCACGACCCGGCGCCCGCAATTGACGCGTTCGCTGACATCTACTCCGAGCAGATGGTCAGGCTCGAGGATCCGCCCGGCGGAAACAACCAGCAGGTCTGGCTCAGGGCACTCTGATGCGCACCCGAGACAAGGTGTCGATCGGATGGCTTGATCCGGGCCAGGTTGATGGTCAGTTCGCCATGACCATCGCGTCGGTGTACGCACAGCGGCTCGACCGGATCGACGCGCTGCTGAGGGTCGAGGCCGGCGGCCTGCTGAGTCGGGGTCGCAATGAGCTTGTGGCCCAGTTCATGACTGCGAGCACGGCCGAGTGGTTGCTGATGATCGACTCCGACGAGCAGTTGTCGCTTGAGACGTTCGACAAGTTGATCGCCGCGGCGCACGACAAGGAGCGACCGATCCTCGCCGGCCTGTACTTCGGCGCGTGGCCGGGCGAATACTACCCGACGGCGGTGCCGCTGATCTTCAAGCGGATGCCTGACTCGACGCGGTTCTTGCCGCTCATGGATTACCCCGTGAACAAGGTGATCCGCATCGACTCGGCGGGTACGGGTTGCTTGCTGATTCACCGGAGCGTGTTCGAGGCGTTCCAGGCCGAGGCCGGCCCGCACGAGGGCAATGCGTGGTGCTGGTTCCGCGACATGCCGGTGAACGGCGACTGGTTCTCTGAGGATCACTTCTTCTGCGCCCGGGCGATCGAGCTTGGGTTCAAGATCCACGCGCACACCGGCGCGACCTTGCCGCACCGCAAGCGCTTCTGGTTGACCGAGGCGCACCACCTTTACGCGAGGGGGCCGTCGTGATCGAGACGCCGCCCGTCGACACCTACCGCGAGACGTTGCTCGGCTATCTCGCCGATGCGATCGCTCAGAGGGACCGGGCCGGCGCCGCGCTCGTCATCAGGGAGCTTGACCTTCTCTCCAACACGCTTGAGACGCGGAGGGCCTGACCATGGCGTTTGACCTGGGCGACCCGATCCCGCTGACGTTCACCACGAAGGACGCTACGGGCGCTCTGGCGGCTGTGACGACTGCGGTGCTCACGATCACCCTTCCGGATGGAACGAGCGTCACCCCGGCGGTCACAACGCCTTCTGTGGGCGTCTACACGCCGTCGACGCCGTACATCTCGACGCAGGCCGGCATCCATCGCGTGTCGTGGGTCGGCACCGGGGTGAACCCGCAGACGTACACGGACACGTTCAACGTGCTGGCGTCGGACCCGCGGTTCCTCATCAGTCTCGACGAGGCGCGTCGTGCGCTGGTCCTGAGCGCTGGGAACACCGCACGGGACGACGACCTGCGCACGTACATGGCAGCAGCGACGCCGATCATGGAGGACATCGTCGGGCCGATCCTGCGCGTCACCCGGACCGAGACCTATGACGGTGGGACGCCGCAGATCACGCTGCTGTGGGCGCCGATCATTTCGATCGCCACGATCATCGAGTCGTACGGGTCGAACTACCAGCGGACTCTCACCGCTCAGGACATCTTCAGCGGCTCGGGCAGCCTTGACGCCTTCGGATACACGGTAGACACGACGACGGCTACCGTCACTCGCCGGGCCGCCGGCATCGCGATTCCGTTCGCGTTCGGCAAGCGCAACATCCAAGTGTCGTACATCTCGGGTCGCACCGCCGTTACAGGAAACGTCCTCCTGGCAACGCGCCGACTGATCCGTCACCTGTGGGAGCAGGATCAGCGCCTCTTCCGTCAGCAGCACCCGACGACGGAGATCGCGCTCACACCCTCCGGCTTCGCGGTTCCGCGCGCCGTCATCGAGATGTGCGCCGACTCGTCTCGTCCCCCCGGGATTGGCTGATGGCTACCCAATGGCCGCGCGTTCTCGACCGGCTTGTCGTGATTCTCAACACCCTTCCAAGCTGGGTCGACGTACAGGTCATCGACGGGCTGCCGATCAGCGCAGATGTTCTCACCGACTGCGTCACGGTCGGCTACGTGTCGGATGACAACTCAGGCAACTACACGCTCAACCAGGACCCGTCCGGTTTCCAGTGGGTCGAGGTCGGTGTGATTCGTTCCGAGCTGTCATGTGTGAACGGTGACTCGAACCTGGCGACGATGCGTGCCCGCATGTTCGGCCTTCTGGACGCGCTCGAGGAGTCCGTACGCGCGGACCGCACTCTCGGCGGGGTTCTGTCGCCGCAGGGGACCGCCGAGCTGGTTGTCGACGTCCGCTCCGTCCAGGACATTTCCGGCGCCGAGCAGTCGGTCGTCTTCTCCCTGAACTACACCACGATCACCTGAGAGGGAATCCATGAGCACCGTCGAAGACTTCGCAGCCGCGCAGGCCGCCGAGTACGCGATCTATCGGGCGGTCGTCCCGATCTACCACGACGGCGCGCGGGCGTTCAACCCGGGCGATCCGGTCCCGGCGTCGAACGTCGAGGAGCACGGATACCTCGCTTCGGGGTTCGTCGTCGAGGCCGGCACGCCGATCCCCGTGCCCGAGACGCCCACCGCACCCACCGCGCCGATCGGCGAGCCCGTCGTCGTCGACAACACCCAGGAAGGCTGACCCATGGCAAACGCCGCGATCGTCGCACCGACTCTTCTCACCGACCCGGGCTTCCTGTACTGGGCGCCCGCTGGTACCGCGCTTCCGACGGGGGTGTCGACCGCTTCGGCGTTCAGCGACACGTGGCCTGTCGCGTGGATTCCGCTGGGCATGACCGAGGGCGGAACGGACATCGACATCACGACCACGTTCTCCCCGATCACTGCGGCGGAGACCATCGACCCGCTCGTGTACCGGCCGACGGACCGCACCGGGACGATCACGTTCGACCTGAAGTCGCTGACGGCGACGAACCTCGCCCGGTGCTTCAACGGGGCGACGACGACCGTCACGGGTACGGGTGCGACGACGATCACGCAGATCGACCCGCCGGTCCTCGGCACGGAGACCCGCGCCATGATCGGCTTCGAGTCCCTCGACTCGACGTTCCGCTTCGTGGCGTTCCAGGTCGTCAACGCGACCGACGTCAAGCTCGCGTTCCAGAAGGCACCGAAGAACACGAACATCCCGTTCAAGATGATGCTCGAGAAGCCGGCATCCACGCAGCCGTGGCGTGCGTGGACGGCTGGGGCGGCGCGCGCCTGATGAAGACCGTCGACTTCTTCGGTGAGACGTTCGCTCTGACGGACGAGATCCCCGAGTTTGCGCTCATGGAGTTCGCCGAGGCTGCTGACAGTGGCGGCACGGTGGAGGGCATGGACGGGATGGCGGCGATGCTGCGTCTCGTCATCGCGATCGTGGATCCGGCCGACGAGAAGCGGTTCAGGGCGACCGCACGCAAGAACCGTGCCGGCGGCCAGGATCTGCTGGAGGTCATCAAGGCGGCGTTCGAGGCCGCGACGGAGCGCCCTACTGGGCGGCCCGCCGACTCCTCGGATGGGCCGTCGGTCATCGAGCCGAGATCCGTTGTGAGCTCCGACGCCAGGGTCTCGGAGCGGCTCGCTGGCCGTCCGGATCTTCAACTCGCGGTGAGCAGGGCGCGGACCGCCTGAGCCTGCGCGACCTGTGTGACGTCGCGTACGTCCTGTGGGTCGCGCAGGAGGAGCAGCAGGCCGTTGCGGTCATCACGGGCGTGTGGGCAGCCGGCGCTGGCGATAAGGAGACCCCGACGGTCGCCGACTATCGCACGAGTTTCGACGAGGGCCTGTGTGCGCCGCCCGAGCCGGAGTCTGACAGTCAGAGGCTTCGACGCGAACTGTTGGGGGTGGCGTGATGCCCGCTTCGGAGCAGTTGGCGGCGATTGGTGCACGTCTGAAGGTTGAGGCCCCGCTGCTGCGCAAGGAGTTGCTGCGGGGGCTGAAGACAGGTGCGGCGCCGTTGGTGCCGATCGTGAAGGCGGCGGCGGCTGAGAAGTTGCCGAAGGCGGGCGGTCTGGCTGCGATCGTCGCGGGCCAGAAGATCTCGACGTCGGTGAGCCTGTCGCCGAAGTCGGCCAGCGTAAAGCTGAAGTCGACGAAGGCGCGCGGGAACCGGCAGAGCGACGAGGGGTACGTCCGTCACCCAGTCTTCGGCACTCAGGCGCAGTTGGCGGCCGGGTTCGCCGCCGCCGAGGCTGCTGGTGCGCGGACGAAGCACGGGCAGGGCTGGAAGTGGGTCACTCAGCAAATCCCGGGTGCGGCCGGCTGGTGGTCCGAGACGCTCAAGTACTCCGCCCCGATCGTCACGCCCGAACTGATTGCCGTCATGGAGCAGATCACCGCGCGCCTCAATAGGGGGATCTGACATGTCGACGCCGCTTGCACTGGTGTGGGATCTGATCGCGCTCGACAACGCGTCGGCGACGTTCAAGAAGGTCGGTGCCGCTGCGGAGTCGACGGCTGCGAAGACGTCCACGATGCAGGACGCGTTCGTGGGCGCGGGGGCCGTCATTGGTCTCGCGGCGGTGGGCATCGGGGCGATCTCGGCGAAGATGGCGATGACGTTCCAGCAGTCGATGTTGCTGATTCACACGCAGGCGAACGCGTCGACCGAAGAAGTCAAGACCATGACCCAGGCGATCCTGGATCTGGCCGGACCTGTCGCGACGGCGCCTGAGGCGCTGGCTCTGTCCCTGTACCACGTGGAGTCTGTCGGGCTCCGTGGCGCGCAGGCGCTCGAGGTCGTGAAGATCGCCGCCGAGGGCGCGAAGGTCGGTAACGCTGACCTTGAGCAGGTCACGAACGCCCTGACGGCAGCCGTGGCATCCGGGATTCCGGGCGTGCAGGACATGACGTCGGCGATGGGCCAGCTCAACACGATCGTCGGCGCCGGCGACATGAAGATGCAGGACCTGAACGAGGCTCTCGGGTCGGGCCTGCTGACCGTCGTCAAGGGCTTCGGGCTGAGCCTGACGGACGTCGGTGCGGCGCTGGCGACGTTCGGTGACAACAACATCCGCGGCGCGGACGCGGCGACCCAGTTGCGCATGGCCGTGCAGGCGATGGCCAAGCCCGTCAAGGGCGGAGAGAAGACGCTCAAGGCCCTCGGGATCGCATCGGGCCAGCTCGCGAAGGATATGCAGGAGGGTGGCCTCAACCAGGCGCTCGTGGACCTGCGCGACCACATGGACAAGGCCGGCGTGAAGTCGAACGAGGTCGGTCAGGTGATCTTGGACGCGTTCGGCAAGAAGGCTGGTGTGGGCATCGCGGTCCTTGAGGGTCAGATGCCGCGGTTCGAGACGAAGCTCAAGGACATCGCTGACGCCGGCAACTCGTTCGGGTCGGACTGGCAGGCATGGCTG
>JAEHJW020005048.1_pt1 | contig 15297 bp, 18 predicted proteins | sample 9271431 | NCBI WGS metagenome assembly JAEHJW02
GCGATCTGCACCACAAGGCTGCAGAGATGCTCAAAGAAATCAGTGAGAAGTTGGGGCTGCAAATCATTATGGTGACGCACAGTGAGGAGCTGATCGAGGCTGCGGATAAAGTGTTCACAATCCGGGCAGGGAAATTACTCAAAGAGCCGAAGGGGGAAAAATGAAAATCATCAAACCATCAGTACAATTTTTCGGAGCGGTGCCAACAGATTATGAGAATGTTCTGCGCTTCATTGAAATGGCCGGGCGCACCTGCTACAAGTCTGAGGACAAGATTACCGCCGACAGCGCCGAGGTCTTTGTCAAGCGGCTGATTAGTGCCGGGCATTTGGCAATGGTTGAGCACTCGAACTTTGTGGTGAGGTTGCGAAATTATGAGGAATCCAGAAACCAAAAAGCCCCAGATGCGTATGGCGTTGGAAAATATTTTAATACTTATGCAGACAATGATTTCACATATATTGGCGGGAATCTTACGGCATGGGCACAATTAACTAGCAAACACCCTACTTCAGCAGGGGTTATCCCGTTTCGTATAGTTTACGGCGATTTATTTGGTTGGGAAAATATCTATCTATTCAGCGATTGGCAAGTCTGCCCCCACGACGAAATCCCTGCGGTCCTGCACCGCTACAGCGCCAAGTTCATATGCGACCGAGGAGTCAGCCACGAACTGGTCAGGCACCGGCCATGTTCTTTTGCCCAAGAGAGCACCCGCTACGTAGACTACAAAGACAAAGATATGGAGTTTATTGAGCCTGCAGGGTTCGATGAATGGTCCGGCCCATTGACAGATGCTTTTATGGAGGACTGTCAGAAAATTGAACAAGGGTACAAGTGGTACAGGTCAATGGGACTGACGCCTCAGCAGGCAAGAGCTAAGTTGACAAATGATCTCAAGACAGAGATTGTCGTCACCGCCGACGCCGCTGAGTGGGCACATATCAAGAAGCTCCGCACTCATCCCTCAGCCCACCCGGACATGGTGCGAGTTATGAACATGGTGCCTTGGGAGGAGATGGGGCTATGAGATTCCCAATATTCTGGCTGTTCGGCAACACCGGCGCGGGCAAAACAACCCTTGCGCGTAAAATGGTGCCCGCGCTTGATGCCTTCCACTTGGACGGCGACGACATGCAGAAAGAATTGGGCATGTATGACATGAGCCCGCAGGGAAGGCGCGACCGGTGTTTAATTACAGCGAACCGAGCTAAGAACCTGGCGGGGCTGCGGCCCGTGGTAGTGTCAATGATTACCCCGTATGAGGATCTGCGGGAAGAAATCAGGGCGATTACTGCGGCATTCTTCATCTACCTACCATATGGGGCACCAGCCAGCACCAAGAATCCGTTTGAATTGCCGATGCTGGAACATCTGGTTTACCAGCGAGGGCCGGAATGACTAAGGCAACCATCATCCTAATCCTCTGCTTTACCGCTGGCGCAATGGCCGCACACACATACCGGCAGCAGCTTATTGCTGATGTTTACCTGGTAGAAGAAGGGATAGCGGCGTATCGGCAGAGCGCGGTTGTGGGTTATTGGCGGATGGATCGCGTTACTAAGCAACTTTATTATGATGGGAATCCATGAAAACAACAACCAGAATACCAGCACCGATACAGGCGTACACGGATGATGAGGGAAGGCCGATATGTGGAGAGTGTGGGTTCAAACCAACCACAGGTGAATGCAAGCATCAATTTCCTAATACTTTCGGTATTCCTGACCCAACTTGCCCTGTATGGGAAGAGGGTAGCAAGGAGGTAAAATGAAAACAGAAACAGCACTTGTTCCAATCACCAGATATAGGGATGAGGATGGTAATCCGGTTTGTGGTGATTGCAAAAATAAGCCTTGCTATCGAGATGAGCATAGACGGAATGATTGTGTGGTTATACCTGGACCAACATGCCCCATATGGAAAGACGGTATTTCCGTTGTCGGTGATGGCGCAAAATGACTTGCACCATTTATTTCAATAAAGCCGCCTCGGTTTTCCTGCGTATAACAAGACCGGGCAACACCCTGCCACCACCCCGAACCCACTTAACAATTTCTCTACGCGCCCCCGGTATATCACCGGCATTTATCTTGCGACGTAGTGTGGAGCCTGACAAGCGCGTTGCCCCCAGATTATACGCAAAGTCCGCCAAGGCGGCAAGATTATCTCCTGTTTGTCTGGAACATAGCCTTGCCGCCGCGTATTCAAACCTCTTGGCATCTTGCCGCATGCGATTCTCGGCCTGTTCCGTAGTCCACACGGTGTCCTTCTTTATGTCTGGACCAGTTGACCCATACCCGCACGTTAGCACGCCAGCTGGGCAGGAATAGGCCCGCAATCGCAGGCCCTCGAATCTCCTGATTAACTGCAAAAGGGTTTCCATGTTATTGCCCGTTCATTTTACGCAAGGAACGATCAACAAACCAGAAACCAAGAATCATAGAAAGCGTTCCTGCATCTTGTGAAGTCCATAGTTTCGATATGAAGTCATCCAGGGTTGTCCAAGCTAGGCACGCTGACCAAATTGTCGCCACCTTGTATACAGTGAAAATCATCATCCACCAATAGGTAACAACAGGGCGTACACTTTGATTCAAGGCATCAACCCACGGAACTCCGGTCATGGTGGACTGCCCCTTGATGGCCTCAATATATGCTTGCATTTCGCTGGCAGAAACAGCGGCCTCACCTTGAGCGTGGATAAGGTCAATTCCTTGAGCGGCCCTGGCTTTGTCAATCTCAAGCTGCAAGGTCGTCATTTTGTATTCGTGAGCTTGGTCACTTTTGGCCGTGAACAACTTGAACACCTCAGGCATGAGACGCATTGCCCCACCAAGCCCAGCTCCCAACAACGATAATATTGTAGTCAACATTTTGTTTTCTCCTTATTTTATGGGCGCATGTATAGCCGCTTTTATAGCCATCCAAATTGCGCCAAGAATAAATGAACCAAGGGCAATCATAGCCGCCCCAAAAGTAATCTTACCAGCATACCCAACACCCGTGCGCACAGTGGACACGAATTCATGGTTGGCTTCTTTGTCCTCCATGGAGGCGGCACATTTTTCCAAGAGTAGGTGTTCTTTGTAATGTCTTTCGGCAGGCACCCAGAAGTTTGCCCGCTCCTTCTGAAATTCTTCCTGCACCATTGCCCGGAACTGTGGTTCAAGGTGTTCCACCTGCAATTCTTTCATAAGGGAAAGAAACTCTGCACCATCCATATCCTGTATCTTCTTTTTAGTCATCACTTTCCCCACAGTAATTTTAAGGCATAAAAACCGGGCACATAGTCGAACCAACGTGGGGCATACTCAGCCCCTAAATTTTTGAGAAATTTGCGCAACACCCAAACACATTTAACCCCCGGCCAACGGCTGGTGCCGCAAAGCCGGTCAAGCTGATATTGCAAATCATCTGTACAAAGCACTCCGGTATTCAGGGCGATGTGGCGGCGCAACCAAGCGTCTGTCACGGGGTATACGTCATACGTGCCTGTCTTGGCCCTGAATGACCAAATACACCCACGGGCATACACGCATACAGAAGCAGTGGGAAAACCAAAGAGAGCCTTGCATACATCCCAATTTGTGACCGGACGTAGCAGCATTATGAATACATTATCCCCAAGCACAATATCCCCACGCACTTCATAAGCCCGCCGCGCAGTCAAAACAAACCACAAAGAGAATATCAAAAACACCGGCACGCTCGAATCAAATCGGCAAACATGCCACATAAGTTGTCCGGCCAAATCAACCCATGACCCAATACACAGCAATGCGATGACAGACCTGTATGCCAAAGGCTTGTTGCGGATTTCGCTGAGTAGCGCTTGCAGTACACACGCAACCGCCAAATACTTAGCGTCTAGAGCCAAATACCATGTTGCGGACTTTGTCAAAAAATTGTGAACAACGTGCTCATAAATGGCAATGTTGAGTACTGCAAGCGCCCAAAACATTAGGTAAAACGCCCTGTTCTTGGGTCGCGTTTTACCCAAGGCGGGGTGCCTTTCGGCTTCGGTGATCCAGGCATGACATGCTCCTTTTATTGTGGGTTTACCGGCCATCCGGTGGTGTAATCGTAGGTGATGCAATTTTCTTGAGTGATTGCGTTTTTATGATTACGACAACAAGCTGCGCATGCAGAAACGTAATCTGAAACGGCCTTTGCGAACAGCATAAACTCTGCGGCAGTCATGGCATGCCACACGTTGCTGACATCCCACCACCCCAGGCTGTAAGGCTCGACCCACGGGAAAGTGGTTGGGTCTTGGATACTCCACCCGGCATATATAGCGCGTATTCCAATATTGTTCTGGGCATCCACACTGTTCTGGTATATATTGCCTGCATAATTAAATCCGGCTTCCAATACACCAGAACAGTGGGCGTCAACATTTTTGCGTTTTTTATTTTGAACATCAGATACAACACGAGCAACAACTGTATCGTTTACCGCTAATCCCCACGCTTGACAATACGTGAAGTCATATCCATCCGGCACGGCAAGAGTTTCTGTCAGCGCCACATGAAGAGATTCGACAAGCACAAGAAAAGAGGAACAGTCTGGTTTTTGAGCGACAAAAACAAGCGGGTATCCGGTCGGACTCGCCGGTGTGCCCAAAACTGTTTCATAGTTTTGAGAGTTCAATACACAAAGGATCATGATTTGCTCCTATAAGTTTTGCTTCTTGTGGAATTAACCCTACTTCCTGCAAAGCTTTAAATGATATGGGGTTGCTCATAGCGTTTCTGAGTTTTGCAGGAGAAGGATGCCCAGTTGCAATAATCTCAGCCTGAATTTCCTTGGCAATCCATGTTGTAAATTCATTTGCGGCATTAGCCTCAAACATTTGCTCATCGGAAAAACCTGGGATGCGTGTTGGCTCCGCCAATGAATAATACTCTGTTAATAGCCGTTCAAGCATAGATATCTCATCTTCGTTGATTCTAAAATTTTCCTCTGCTTCTTGGTGAAATGATTCGGCCTCAAGTATATCCGCCTCTAAGGCCAGCATAACATGAGGAAGCCCGCCGTTATCGCGTAAATGCTTCAACTCTTCAACTTTCGCCTGATAACGGAGCTTTCCAACCTGCTCTAACTTTGCGGCCCTAATCCTCCCCGCGAGAAACCCTTTTAATGTTTTGATTTTTTCCCAGACAGTTTCGCCCTGAACCTGATACCTATAGTTAAACTCCGAATTTAATTTGCTCATTATGCATACCCTGCGGCTGCAAGGGCGTACCTGGCCGTACCTACTCCGGTTGTGTCAGCGGCGACTACTCCGGTGTTTGAGACTAGGTTGGTCATGGATACATCTACGTCGGTTTTGCCGTACCCAAAAATGGCCTTATCCCCCCCGTACCCTGCTGCGGCCAAGTAATACCTGGCCGTACCGACCCCGGTTGTGTCTGTGGCGACTACTCCGGTGTTAGAGACCAGATTGGTCATGGATACGGCTGCGGCGGTATAGCCGTAGCCAAAAATGGCTTTATCCCCTCCGTACCCTGCGGCTGCCAATGCGAGTCTGGCAGTCCCGACCCCTGTTGTGTCGGTGGCTACTACTCCGGTATTTGAAACTAGGTTGGTCATGGATACGGCTGCGGTGGTGAAACCATATCCAAAGATCGCCTTATCCCCTCCGTACCCTGCGGCTGCCAGTGCGTCCCTGGCTGTACCTACTCCGGTTGTGTCAGCAGCCACTACTCCGGTGCTTGAAACGAGATTTGTCATGGAAACTACTGCGGTGGTATAGCCGTAACCGAAAATTGCCTTATCTGTACCATATCCGGCAGCTGCCAAATACCTCCTGGCCGTACCTACTCCGGTCGTGTCAGTGGCGACTACTCCGGTGTTAGAGACCAGATTGGTCATGGATACGTCTGCGGCGGTATAGCCGTAACCGAAAATTGCCTTGTCCCCTCCGTACCCTGCGGCTGCAAGGGTGTACCTGGCCGTACCTACTCCGGTTGTGTCAGTGGCGACTACTCCGGTGTTAGAGACCAGATTGGTCATGGATACGGCTGCGGCGGTATAGCCGTAGCCGAAAATGGCTTTGTCTGTTCCATACCCTACGGCATAACCGGATACGCTATTGATTAGCCCGTGTACTACTCCAGATAAATCTTTGTGATAAAGAATAACATCCCCAGCATTACAGGTGTAATTAAAGCCACCGGTGTTAATTTTATTTGTTGTTGCGTTATAAACCAACGGCCACGCCCCATCAGCAACAACGATCATCTGCTGCCCGGTGTTCATTGTCACCGCCGAGGTTGGCGTTGTCCCGGTGATCCTCGGTGAGTTACCGGTTGCCGCCGTAAGGTCAATGGTGGCGGCGGACGCTATATCAGCCCCGGCTGCGAGGTTGACAAGGCCTGTGAAGGTTGCCCCGGATAAAGCCGCAAGTTGCCCCGCTGAAAGCAGCCAGCGCGTTAGCCACGCATTGTTCGCGGCATTCCTCTGTTTCATATACCCGGATGTTGTATCAGCCCAAAACTGATAGGCATACATGGTGCTCGGTTCTGTTGCTCCAGAACTACACGTAGCCAATGCCTGTGCCATGGCGTTCATCCCGGCCCTTACGGTTGGGCCTGTGTTCGCATCTGCTGTTGTTAAATCAAAATCGTTCTGGCTCATTTGTTCTCCTTAATAGCTAATTGCTTGCCAATCCATTGTTCTGGCAGCACCCACACCCCCGTTCAACACTTGGAGTGACGCCCCGGTTGTGGTTATGCTTGTGATGTTTACCGTGTCGCCTGATTGTGCATTCGTTATTGACGCCCTCATTATTGGGGCAACCATAAATTCTTTTGTAAATGTAATTGCGGTGCCAGCGGCAAGAACAGACACCCCCTGCCCGCGCTCTGATCTGTCCGGCATGTCTACCGTCGCAACAAACTGCGTAACCTCCGGGTAATTTTGCGGATCATCAGTGTAGAGTTTCAGGCGAAATTTGAAATATCTCGCGGTGTAATCCCCGTTTATATACGGGGTCCAGTCGGTATAGGTAATATTGTCGTCGCTCAGGGAAATTTGCGGTTGAACACCTACACCTGGGACAATGCCACTGAATGCAGCAACAGCATCAAAATCTGCAATGTCATCCCATAGAGCGGCGGTGTCTACCCCATAAAAATCAATGGCAAGCCCACATCTGGCTGTTTGAACGCTTCCGAGGTCAACTGAATCAGCAAGCTCATAGTACCCAGAAAGAAGCGTACCGCCGTAGCCATCAAGATTGAGAATCCCGTCAAAATCAGTTATCGCATCCCACTCGCCAGCCATATCAAGATAGAGCTTATTCGCTACGGTGTATGTTCCTGAATGCGTCCCTCCCCAAGTTATGCCGTCCGTAACGGCCTCAATAAAATTGAAGGCTATCAATGAAGGTATGTCTGTCACAAGCATTATGGCATTTACGCTTTCACGCCCACCGGTATCAACCGCCTTGACAAGATAAGAGCCGTCAAGTGCTGCGGGGATTGTGGTATTTGTTGCGGAAACAGTAGTCAACTCCAGAGAATTTTCCCAAGTTGCCCCGGTGAGTACAGAAGAGTACCGGATCGCATAGTACCCGCCGTAGACCACATCAAGATCGGAAACCGTGTCCCAAGAAAGAATCAACCCCCCAAAAGATGTGGGGGAGGATCGCAAACCAGTCACATCTTCCGGGGGAGCCAATTTACCCACGATGGTTTTTGTGGCAGAGGGAGAGACTGCTATGGCCTCAGAAACAACGCCGTTCGATGCCACTACCACTACCCGCCATGTCTCACCATCAACAACCGGAATTTCAATATTATTTTGTGCACTTGAAAGCATTGCGCGGCTAATAAGGGACTGACCAACACGCCCGGCAAACACTTCTACTTTCTGTGTGGGGCTGGAATATAGAAAGGCATCCCAGGAGGCACATAGAATTGTGGACACCACGCCATTGTTGACTACCAGCCGTTCACATAAGGTTAAATTTGTGACGGCTTCCGGGGCAGGGTATGGCGTATAGTTGATGGTTGCCAATAAGGGCAAGCCGTCATCAAGGGTATATAGGCTTGCGTTATAGTCCTCAAGGATAATCGTCTTTTTGAGGTCGCTCTTTGGCTCTATACCAACAACCCGCATTGGCTTGACATAGGTGCCGACCTCGCCAAACGCCCACACGTCATACTGTTCTGGCACTGGGGAAAGCGCGGAAGTAAAGGTCAATACCGTATGCGCCCCGACAGTATTGGTCAACACCCTTTCCTCCACCGTGTTGTCCCGATACCTTACGCTTATCGCATAGGATGTTGCCGCCTCAATGGTGACGCTCTTGTCTATGGTTATACTGTTGGCTGTCGCGGAGACAATCCGCCCACCCTCTCCCCACCTTGGAACATCATGCTGCACGTTGCCCACATCCCCAAGGGTGAAGGCAATGGAGTCTGTGGACATTTCAACAGTGACAAGGCGTTTTAAAGCCTCTGTCCGGGCAAGCTTAAACTTGCAATGCCGATATATGCCGCTGGGCCTAATCTCGCCTTGTAGCGCCGCTGTAGCCGCCCCCCACTCATCCGGTGCATCATAATTGACAACCGTCATCTTGTCGCGGTTTAGGTCGTTGTCGAGGTTCAGATAATCGGCCTCAACAGAACCAGCACGGCCATCCATTGAGAGAAAGACCTCGTCAAATGAATCTTGCCCAATATTGCCGACAGAGATTAAGAAGCCTGGGGTTTCTGCCTTATCAATGGCAATGGTGATTGTATTCCCGCGCCAGTATGGGGTTGCTCTGCCAATTGCCGCTACGGTCAAAGCCTGATCCCACATGGTTTTTGCAGAATCAAACAACCCGTCCCATGTGAGCCGCGCTTCCGTGCCGCCAGATCCATCCGGCACAAGATCATTGCAATATGCGGCCCACTCTATCCAGCGCGTAAGGTCGAGTTTTGAAGGATCATGTGCGCGGTATTCGGCCACTGTGTTATCGTCATTAAAAACAGGCTGTGTCAAAATGTCGTAACACACCCATGCCGGATTGTTTGTTACTTCGACATACCATGCCCCAGAACGATACACCCTGCACAGCTTACCCGTTGTGCGGCATTCAAAAGAAAACCCGCCAGAGATTTGATCCGTGGCAAGGGCGCGTATTCCGACCAAGACCTCCCCTGGATAGGTGAAGTCGTCAAGGAGAACTTCGCGCACCGCAGAAAGGTACAAGTCATCGCCATACCGTGATGATGTTTGGTCAGCCGTGAGATTGGTTACGCGAATCTCATATTTTCCATTCGTAAGCCCCGTTTTTTTATGGGAAACACGGAAAATTTGCTGCTTGGCCATAGTGGCCGTGGCGTAATCATGAGAGGTACTTACTGTTTCTTCATAAGCCGCTTTAATCCACATCCAGTTCCAGCTCGTGTTTGGGTATGGCTCACCTTCATAGTGATCTTCATACACCATTGTCCCGGCGACCTTTTCAACCCACCAAGACCCCACCAGCCAACCCTGCTCCCAAACACCACAACTCCACTTGTTGCCATATGCAACGACCTGTGTTGTTGATACACTCGTGGTTATGGTTTCCCACGCACCACCAACGGGACGCACTTCTACACGGTAATTAACCGTGTATGCGGACAGATTCCCTAAATCGTCGTAATAATATAAGCCATTTGGGAATGCCAATTCGACCTCTATGGCATCAAAATTGCTCCCTGTTGTGGTATAAGTTACCGGGGCACCGCTGACAACTTTCGTAGCCATAGCATATTCAACGCGGGTATCGCCAAAACCATGGATGGCGGTTTGGTTAAGCCTGCCAAGCCTTGTATTTATTGTGACTCCACGGTAATTTGCGAGGGGCTGGCCGTTTATTTTTATGTTGCTTATGCTTGCGAATGGGCCTTCACCCAATGAAATTAGTACGTTGATGTATTGGCTTGCCCCAACCGCCTCCCGGTATGCTGCGATCACATTGCCCGTCAGTTTACAAGTGCCATACGCGACAGGCATTGCAACGCCCTGTTGCTGTGTAGTTTGGGGGTTCCAAGAATAGGCGTTTGATTGGTCTATGCTGCCAGCTCCGTTCAAGGCCGGGGTCTGTGGTGATCCTACGGGGGCGATAGCATTAACAAGCATAGAGCCACCGATCAACACCGCCGCGCCGAGAACTTGTGCAGAAACAGAGCCAGCCGCAAACCAACCACTAACCCATCCAGATGCCGCACCCTTTGTTATGGCAATAGCAACAACAGCAACAACGACCATGAGAATGGTTCGTAGCGGGTTCTTCCCTCCACCACCCCCACCATGTAAAACAGGCATGATTACTAGGTCGAGTCCATTCACAAGCCGAATGTCGGCCCATTCAATCGGCATCAATTCGTGGCCGTTTACCGAGACAACAAAACTAACCAGCCCATCACAAGGCGGAACGACGGTCATCATCAGGTCGGCAACGGTTTCAACGCCGGGTCTAAACTCGTAAGTGCTTTTTTCTTGATCCGCCCTGTTAAGGGGATCGTGCACGCGGGTCATGGTAATTACATTCATGCAGCCACCCCGCGAAACCGATAGAAGCCCCGGATTTTGTCAATCCACATAGGGCTGCCAAGTTCCTCTCTTGCCACGCTGATTTTGCTCATAATATGGATGAACCTTCCGTTGCCAACACACACACCACAATGCGTGACATAGCGGGGCAATATCTGGAATAGAACAATATCAAGCGGCTCAGGCTCAGACACAGCAATATAGTATCTTTCTGCGTCCTCTTTTATGCCGGCTCCTTGTTCTTCTGGTTTTGCACTGCTTGCATGGTCGGGAAGTAAAATCCCTCCGCGCCTGCAAATCTCACGCACCAGTCCCCAACAATCGTAAGCGTCAGGGCCGCGCCCGTGGTAGGCGAATGGTTTTCCAAGAAGATCTGAATAGTCAGGTATCATATGACTCGTATCCCCCGGCCATCAAGCCCTGGATGCCCACCAAAGCGGGTTGAGTTGCTGTGCGCCCTGCAATCGTCTAAAGTACGGGCGCATGTGGTCAACGCCCCGGCATATCCGCAATGCGGCCCTTGATAACGAAACCGGCAATGAAGCGCAATATACTGCCAGTTCGGGAACCTCTTATTCAGCGGATTAGCCGCCCCAAGTGTAAACGTGACCCATTGGGCATTTGCCTTGGCTCCCAGCACAGTCATGGTGGTAGTTAGTTCTGCATAATCCTCAGTAAGATGCCCATTATTGACAATGGTCAGAACAACCTCAGACCCTACGCCGCCATCGTACTGTTCAAGGTATGCTTGGATAACCCGGCTCACATTGGAAACGCTGATCGTCACTGTGGGCAACTCACCCTTGCTACTCTGTTTCTGCTGCTCATAATTGAAAGCAAAGGCAGAATACAGTACGCCCCCAAAGGTAACGTCCTCGTTGTTGTTCGCCAGCGACAGCCGCTCACCACCCGGCAAATAAATATCAAGCAAGGCAAGCCACGGCTCCGTCTGGTCCATGGTGTTTGCTGCTCGAATTATAGCCGGTGGCAAATCTAATGGCATTACGCTTCCTTCACTTTATAGGTAATGTCAAAAAACCGCTTGTTCCCCTGGTCGTGCGGGGTGTATTGGGGTACAGGTAATAGGCGCACGTTGTAGGCTACAGCAGTATCAGGGTGCGTCCAGGAGAAGATAGCCGACCCGTGGGCCGCGTCCCCGATGAAATACGCGTCAAGAGCATCTACATCGGCTTGGCTGGCCCCTCTGTGCTGTACCTCAAACGTGATACGATTTTTCGTGTAGCGCGGGCGGCTTACTTCATACCCGGCTTCGCTGCCGTCAGTGATCAGAATGTCGCTGCGCTGGGGAGGGGGGGCTACCATCGGTTTTGTAGAAAGGGTTGGAAACGCCATTAGAATGCTCCTGCGCCAGCAAAGAGGCCGCGAAGAGGCCCGTTTTGCCCTACATCTTCAAGAATCACGTTCACCACCGCTCCCCTCAGGTTAAATGAGGTCGGGCCGACTTTGGCCTTTACGTCCTGTCCTGATTGATTGATGACGTTCACCTCGACATTGAGATTTTGGCCACTTCCTCCGCCAATCTGGGATTTATTCAGGACGGCTTCCGGTCCATTTTCACCGAACTCATAACTTTTGCCAGAACTCAATCCACGGCCAACAATATGCTCCCCTATAATGCCGCCTCCAGCCATTGAGAAATCTGCGCTGGTGCCAACCATGGAATCATAAGCGGACACCTGTGAGAAGGCTTCTGGCGTGCCGCTGCCTGAACCCATAATGGCATTCGTCACAAACCCGACGGCTTGATCTATCCAACCACCACTCTGTGTGGCTGGTTCTAGAATCTGCTTCTGGATGTACATCTGGGTAATCATCTTACCGAAACTCTCAAGAATTCCGCCAAACGTAGCCTTGGCACCCCATAGTACATCGTTCAGGTCTTTGCTCATGTTCGATGCCCATCCGGTGAAAGCGTCGCTCAAATCCTCTGCGACAGTGGTTCCGGTTTTACCCATCTGCTCCAGCGCCGAGTCGTAAGCATACGCCGCTTCCTCTTGTTGATTGAGTATTTCAAGGTTTTCTTTTTGCTGGTTCTCCACAAGCCCCGCGATCGCAGTTGCTGATTGCTCTTGGGAAATAACCCCGAACCGGGCAGCGTCTTGTATAGCCTTCTGTTTTTTCTTGTACTCTTCTGCGAGTTGAGCAACGGCCTGTTGCTCTTTTGGCATAGCAGCCAGCATCACGGACTGCATTTGCTCTATTTCATACATATGCATGGCGGCGGCTTTAGCCTTGTCCTCCCATGCGGCGAGCCATTTTGGGTCTGCGCCTTTTTCCGTAGCTTTAATTTCAGCAACGCGGTTTTCAATCTCTTTCAGGGTCTTTTCGAGGCCATCAAGGCCGGACAAATTCAATTCTTGTTCAAGTCCGCGTTTTGTTTTGGCCCATTCATCCGCGAGTTTTTGAACTCCCGCTTGTGCCGCCATGCGTTCCCGCTCAGCTTGCTCGGCAGCTACACGTAAAGCATTTTTCGCTACTTCTGCCGGGTCTTCCTTATATGCGGAATGGGTATTTGCCATAGCGTCTGGGGCACCACCTTTTGCGGCAGCCCAGGAGCCTTCAAACGCAGCCGTGCGGGTTTTTGCAAGTTCATCATATTTCTTGCCCACAGCATCCAAGGCTGGGAGTACACCAGCCCAAGTGGTTGCGGACCCTTTAGCCACAATCCAAAAACGTTCAGCGGCCTCAGAAGCATAATCCCAGGCTTTTACCATGGAGTGTACGACGAGCAACCCGGCCTTTGCACCGGATTCAAATGTCGCCCACCACTTACCGATTTCCCAGCCAATCATGAACCCGCTCAGAACCCCCATCGCCGCCTTCAGGGATAATACCCCTACCGTAGCTGTCTGCGTCGCCACAGCAACCGACACCCCCATTGAATTTATTTGGGTGGCCATGACAGTGGCAGTGGCCCCGGTAAGACTCAAATTCATCCGCATGGTGGCAAGCAGGCCGGAAAACACCCCGGCCCCAGCAGCAAAGCCACCGGTGGCCGCAGTAACAATGCCCATGGCAACGGCATATGTTCCCAGTACCCCCGCAGTAAAAACAAGCCCGGTAGAAAAATCCTTTACCATAGCGGTGGCCGCTTCCATTTCAACGGCATGCGCCCTGACCCATTTTTGCCCAGCAGAAACCGTATGATAAAAAGCAAGACTCGCCGCCGTAAGTTCTGGCAGAAAGAGATTTCCAAGAGCGAGTTTCAATTCTTCAACTGGGCGCTTGCTGGAAGAAATATTTTTCGTCGCCAAGCCCGTGCTGTCCCCATACAACTTCATCAACGGGGCTGTTTTCTCAAGTACGTCATTCAGGACCATAATATGGCGTTTATGAATATCAACGGCAGACGCCGCTTCGCCTGTCTCTTGGCGATTCTCTCTGTATATATCTCGCATATTGGTCATAATACCGAGATTGTGCAAAACCATGTTTTGACCAGTGGCAATAGCATGTACCATTTTGTTGAGGGCTTCTGAAGAGCTTATGGTTTCGCCCGTCATCATCTTGTAATTTATGGCCGCGCCCTGTGCTGCTACCCCTAACTGATTAAGCTTATCAATTGGGAGGCCCATGCGGATAAACTGTGCCGTGGCATTCGTAGAAGCCATGGTAGTAATGTTCACGTCCCGCAAAGAATCCCGGTATTTGATGGCTTTCTCAGCAGACATGCCCATGCTGTTGGCGATACTTTTCAGCGCGACATCGGCCTGCTCCACACTGGCGGCAAACATCACAGCATCCTTACCGCCCTGCGCCAACTTGAGACTACCAAAGGCGGCGGCAAGTGCAACCGCCCCTTTGGTAAGGCTCGACAACCCCCTTGAAGTCGTAGCTTCGAACCTTGCAAAGTCCTGCCCAGCAGAACGCAAGCCTGACGTATCTACACCCAAATGCGCTACGAGTGATCCGATATTTGCCATCGCCTAGTCTTCCCCGTTCTGCATTTTTTTGAACATCTTGAAAAACTCTTTTATTGCTGCGCCGGACTGCTTCGCTTGGCGCTTACTCAGTTGCCGTTCGTAATCAATCCGGTTCGGCTTCACAAAATCTGACGGGGCGTATTCTTTAGCTTGCTTCCCGCCGAACATATTCACCATCATGGAGGCCAACTTGCCGAAATGCCAATCCCGGTGCCTTTCCCCAAACGGTTCGAGTTGTGAGTACGCTTCCCATTCCGCAACCTGTTTACTGGTCAAATACGACAACATTACATCGGGGTGGAGGTAGCCCAAGGCCAGGCAGAGTCGGAAGTAAAACCTCCGCTCTGGCCGGGCTATCAGTTTTTTACGAGCTGCTCCACATCCTCGGCGCCGATGCCATTCAACCGCTGTGCTACCTTCATCACCCGGTCGAGAGCCTTGCTGTTCTTCTTGCCGAGCTTGACCACGTCTTCCGGGTTGGGGAAAAGCAACTTGCCGTTGGCGTTTACCATCGTGGCGGCGCAAAGGCGGGCGCGGAAGTTCTCCAAATCCCTGACCTGCTTATCCTGGCCGGTGGCCGGGTCTTTCTCGATCCGGTTGATGCTGGACTCAAAAGCATCCCTGTCAACGCCGGTCATGCTGCGGACGGTTACGGCCCCGCCCCATTCAGGTACTTCAACCACTTCTGTTTTGAGATCGTCTACCGCAAAGATCGCATCCTTAGACAACAGGGTGCGTGGTGCTTTGGGGGTCGGGGTTGGTGCCGCTTCCTGAGTTCCCGGTGTGATATCAGTGGTAGCAGTAGTGGTCT
>JAEHJW020002912.1_pt1 | contig 15281 bp, 27 predicted proteins | sample 9271431 | NCBI WGS metagenome assembly JAEHJW02
GGTCGTCTCGGCTCAGGCCGTCACTGCCGGGACGGCGTTCCAGCCCACAGCCGCCCGGGACGTGATGCTCTACGTCTCCTGGCACTACTCGACGCACGACGTGATCGTCGTCACCATGGGCCCGGCCGTGACCGGGGCCACATTCGAGGTCCAGACAGTGCACCTGACCAACACGGGCACATCCACGGTGGGGTACGCCGCCTCGTTCTGCCTCCGGGTGCCGGCCGGCTGGTACGTGAAGTGCACATCCCAAGGAGTCGGGGCCGGTTCGGCCTACAAGGTCACCTGCTGAGGAGGCCCCATGCGCACGATGTTCGACGCGATCGCGGTGGGGAACCTGCCGCCGGGAGCGGCGGTCTACGCCGGCTACGACGACGGGGCGTGGCCCGACGCGGCGGCCATCCTGGCCCGGTTCCACGCCCCGGTGGTGCGTGTCACCGTCGACCCCAACGACGACGAAGGCGACATGCTCGACGTCGAGAACGGAGACGCCACCCCCACAGACGCTCCGGGGTGGGTGCGCAGGCGGCGCGCCAGCGGCCACGCCGGTCCGCTCGTCTACATGTCGGCGTCCCTGTGGGCGACGGTGCGCCAGGCGTTCAGCGCCCAAGGCGAGCCGGAGCCGGGGTACCTGGTGGCGGCCTACGACGGCGTGGCCGAGATTCCCCCCGGAGCCATCGGCAAGCAGTACGCCGGGACAATCCCCCCCGGCTACGACATCTCGGTCGTCGTCGACTACCTGCCCGGCATCGACCCGGCACCCCAACCCGAGGAGGACGCAGCGATGAAATGGGCTTTGCACAAAGACGATGCCGGGACCGGGATCTGGCTGCTCATCCCCGGCCCGACAGGCTACAAGAAGCAGGGGGTCGCCAACCCCGCCGACCTGGCCGCCCTGAAGGCCCTCGGGGCCGTCACATCGTCGTTCTCCCAGTCAACCGTGGACGCCATGCCGACGGTCCGCGGCCCGGCGTGATCGAGCCAATGACCCTCGTCTGCGAGGAGCCCACCGACGTGCTCGCCAACGCCAACATCACCTACAGCCTGTTGAACGGCGCCGGGGCCACGGTGACCCTCGCCGCCGCCGGGGCGACCTGGCGCCTCATGCACACCCGGCGCTCCGAGCACCGCACGCACCGACAGGCAGAAGCAGACGAAGTGGCAACCCTGCGTTCGATCATCGACAACGTGATGCTCTTTCTGGTCGGGCGTCAGGGCCACGACGGCCTCCCCGACACCGCCGGGTTCGTCGACCAGTTCCAGGATTTCCGCGCCGACGTGCTCGGGGAGCTCGCCGAGCTGCGGCGCCTGGTCGAGCGCCAAGGAGGAGGAAACCACCGTGCACCGTCCGGACCTTGACGTCGTTGCCCGCGTCGTGGTGAGCGTGGCCGTGGTGCTCGGGGGTGCGGCCATCGGCCTCGGGTTCTGGCAGGCCCACCGGGCCGACATCCACGCCGCCGCCACCGCCCGGGAGCAGACCGCAATCACCGCTCTCTTGCGCCGTGACCACCTGGACGCAGCGGCCGAGGTGGCCGAGGACCACGAGCTGCAAGGGGCGGTCGCCTATCTCGAACAGGCCCTCCACGCCGTCTGCGCCCAGACGCATACGAGCTGCCCCCCTCTCCCCAAGGGGGTGCCGTGACAGCCGCCCTCCCGGCCCAGTCCCCGCGTCTCGGCTCGGTGCGCGAGCGGTGGCGGGCGTGGCGGGCCCCGGCCGCGTTCGGGAACCTGGGCGATGTGATGACCCCTGGGGAGCGCGTGACCTGGCGGGTGATGAAGGTCTACCGCCGCTGGAGCGTGTTCTTCGTGCTCCAGGGACTCACGATCCTGTGGTGGAGCGACCCCCGCCTCTTTCCCGGCGGCCTGCTCGGGTGGAACTACGTGTGGAGCGACCTCGCCATCGTCGTCGAGATGATGGTCGGCATCGCGTTCTTGAACCAGGCGATGCGCGACGGAGCCTTCATCCGCCAGGAGCTGCGCGAGCTGCACGAGCTGGTGGCCGACGTGCACGCCGAGCGTGAGCTGGTGCGCAAGATCGCCCGGGCACTCGAGGTGGAACCGTGACGGTCGCCATCATCGCCGCCGTCGCCATGGTGGCGACCGACGTCCTCGGCGTGGTGATGGTGATGGCCGAGTCCCACAACCGCGGCTGGCTGGCGGGTTCCATGGACACGGCCCAGTGGCTCGTCGGCATCGCCACCACCACCATCTCGGTCACCGCCCTCCAGGGCCACTCGGTGGGGGAGAAGGTCCTCGTGGTCGGGCTCGTATCGGCCGCCAACCTGTTCGGCACCAAGCTCGGCCAGTTGCTCGGGCAGCGCCTCGTGCCCGAGTCGTCAACCCTCCCGGCACGTGTGGCCGCCCTCGAGGCGGCCATCGAGGCGAAAGGAGCCTGAAATGCCACGGACCGCCGGCCGGCGTGGGGTGCGTGAGTCCCACGCTGCCCACCTGCTCCTCTCCCAGTTCCGCCTCCCCGTCGCCTCTCCCCCCTCGAGCGGGGACGTGACCATGGGGCTCCAAGCCTGGACAATGCTCGGCAACGACGTCTACGGGGACTGCGGGCCGGCAGCGACGATGCACTGCCGGATGGCGAAGGCACTCGTCTCGGTCGACGCCGGCGTCCCGTCCTTCGACCCGGGCTTTACCCCTCCCACCACGGCGACCACGGAGGCGCTCTACTTCGCCTACGGCCGTGCCATGCAGGAACCGGGCACACCGCCGGACCAGGGCGTAGCCAACGCCACATGGCTCGAGTTCTGCTACCGCCAGGGCGTCGTCGAGTGGTACGGCGAGCTGGACCCCTCCGACCCCGACGAGGTGCACGCCGCCATGCTGGCGTGCCGGGGGGTCCTCGTGGCCGTCCGGCTGCCCGCCGACGCCGAGGCGCAGTTCGAGGCGCACGAGCCCTGGTCGATCGACGGCGCCGGGATCGCCGGGGGCCACGACATCCTGCTCGTCCGCTACTCCCCCGACGCCGACACGTTCGTCACCTGGGGCGCATTGCAGGAGGCCACCGTCAACTGGGACGCCTTGTGCATCACCGACGCTTGGGCCTTTGGAACCAAAGAGGACGCCGGGCGAGCCGGGTTCACATTCGCCGCCATCAAGCAGACCATCGACGCGGCCGGCGCAACGGTCGTAGGAGAGGAGACACAGTGAAGCTGTTCACCGTCGCATTCTGGAAGACGGCGGCGGAGAACGCCATCGTCACCGGCCTGGCCGCCTTCGCCGCCTCGGGGGTCTTCACCACCACGCCGTCGACCAAGGGCGTCGTGGCCGCTGCCGTGGCCGCCGGGATGGCCGCCCTCTACACGTTCGTGAAGCAGCTCGGGGGCGCCCAGGCGGCCCGGGCACAGGCCGCCGCCCTGCGACCGCCGGCATGAAGCTCTCGGTCCCTCCCCGCACCGTCCAGGTGTGGGAGGACGGCCTGTTGCCGCCGGTGGAGGCTGGGGATCTCGTCTTGGTCCGCCACCACGGCTTCGTCGCTCGGGCCATCCGCTTCGCCCAGCGCCTACGCAAGCCACGAGGCGTCCCCCGGTCCGAGTGGCGGCAGTTCTGCCGGGTGAACCACGCCTGCATCGCCCTCACCTCCTCGCCCCGCATCCTCGTCGCCCAGGCGACCGGCGCCGGCGTGGTGGTGACCCCGTTGCACGAGATGTCCGTCGCGTCCCTGGCGGTCGTGCACCTGGCCGCGTGGCCGGACCAAGCCGAGGCGGTGGTGGAGTTCGCCCGGGATTCGGTGGGCACCGGGTATGGGTTCGCACAGATCGCAGCCGACCTCTTGAACGCCGCCAGCGGGCTCGAGCTCTCGCTCGGGTGGGGGGACCGCATGGTCTGCTCGACCGCTGCCTGCCGGGCGCTCGAACGGACGTCGTTCATCCCCGACCGTGCGCCTGACTGCGTGACCCCGGCTCATCTGGCGTGGTACTTCGGCGCCATCGTGGCGTCGGTCTGAACCGAAAGGAGTCGCCATGGCGACAGTGAAGATGTACGTGACGTGGCCGGTGGACAGCTTTGCGTCGGGAGTGGTCGGCGTCCCCACCATCACGCGGGCCGGGGTCCTGGTGGCCTCGACAAAGGTCACAGCGGTGCGCACGGCTGCTCAGTCGCGCGGGATCACCGTCGAGACGGGGACACCGCCGGTGGCGACACCGCAGACGAGCACGGACGCGGTCACGGCCGGCGAGGTGGCGACCGACGTCGCCACGAGCATCCGCAAGGCGGTCGCCACCCCCCACCCGGGCGCAGCGGCCACAGCCTACGGCACAGCGGCCACGGTGGTGCCCGACACAGGGTTCGCCGCCATGGACCTCCTCGACGCCTACTGGACCAACGGGGGGCTCTCCACCGAGACCGTCACGCTACGCCTGACGGCGACCTACACAGACACGACCACGGCGACAGTGGTCCTTCCCGGGAGCCTCGGGAACGCCGCCGCCGCGACGATTGCCGCCACAGCGCTCCTGGCTCTCGAAAAGGACGGCCACTCGATCACGAAGCTGGCCGTGGCGGCCAAGTCCTCGGTGGCGGCGTCGACCGCCGCCCCGGCGTTCAACGTGGAGCTGCTCCAGCGGCACTGAGCCGAAAGGACCCCGTAAATGGCACTGACCTACCTCCCTGCCGCCCAGGCGAACGCCGCCGTAAAGGCGATGTTCTCCACAGCGACGCCGACCTTCACCGACTGGTGCTCGACAACCCCGGGGCTGACGGGGGCGAACACCATCGTCGGGTTCACGCCCAAGTCCACGAGCTGGACGGCAGCCGTGACAGGAAAGACGCACAACGCCGCCACTCCGACATGGACCACAGCACCGGCCTGCACCATCAAATACTTCGCCGAGTTCAACAACGCGACAAAGACCATCTACCTCGGGGGTGGAGCGACCACCGCGACCATCACCGTCCCCGCCGGTTCCAAAGTGTCGGTCGCCGTCGGCGGGATCACAATCGCCGTCCAGGGCTGAGAGGAGAACGCGATGCCCAAGGTGACCATCGAAAAGGCGGCCGACTTCGGTCCGCTCCCCCCCGGCTTCACCGTCGATCCCGAGACGGGGAACGTCCGCAACCCCGACGGTTCCACGCGCCTGCACTACGACTTTTCGGACCTCCCCTCGGACCACACGGTCGTCCTCACCGGCCCGATCGCCGGGCTCGTCGAGGTGGCTGACGGCACCGTGTACGACGTGACGCCCCACGCCATCGCGGTGAAGGACGACCACGTGGCCGAGGTGCACCGGGCCATCCTGCGAGAGCACCACGCCCAGGGCCGCTTCCTCGGCGTCCACTAGCTGACCGGTGGCCATCGCCCACGTCCAAGAAGTCGGGGGCGCCAGCGACAACCAGCTCACCTCGTTCTCGGTGTCGGTCACCACCGCCACCACTGCGGGAAACGCCATCCTGGTCGCTGTGAGCATGTACGTGGCGAGCGGGACGTATCCCACCGCGTCGGTCACCGACACACAGGGGAACGCCTACGCGGCGCTTTACACCTTCGCCGGCTCGTCCACGACCGGTCCGTCGCTGCTCGTGGCAGGCGCCTTCACAGCCAAGGCCCTCGCCGTAGGGGGCGCGGTCACCGTCACTCTCTCCAAGGCCGCCTATGCGGTCATGCTGGTGGACGAGTGGTCCGGGCTTAGCTCCACCCTCACAGGCGCCGTGCTCGGGGCCTCGGGAGGGTCTGGCACCGTGGTCCCTTTCGGGCCGCTGTCGGTGAGCGCGGCCACAGACGTCGTGCTCACCTACGTCGCGGCGTTCGGGAACCTGCCCAATGCCACAAGCTGGTCCACCGGCTGGCTCGGGCAGGAGTACCAGTCGGCGGGTCCGTCGGTGTTCCTGGCGTGGGAACTCCCGGCGCCCGGCAGCGTCTCGGGCACAATGCACCTCCGGGCCGCGGAGTATTGGCACACGGCAATGCTGGCCCTCAAAGCGGCGGGTGGGGCGCCCAGCAGCGAGACAGCCGCCGGCTCGTTGGCAGCGTCGTTCACCGGAGCCGCCGCACCGTCGGTCCAGGAGAGTGCGGCCGCCAGCCTCTCGTCCACCTTCACCGCCTCGGGTGCTCCCCTCACCGTCGTCTCGGAGTCGGCGACGCTCGCAGCCTCCTTCGCTGCGCAGGCCACCCCGAGCGTCGCACAAGCCGCCAGCGGTGTCCTCGTCGCCACCTACACCTCCGAGGCGGTGGCCGCGATCCAACAGGACGCCGCCGCCGGGCTGGTCGCCACCTGGGGCGGCACCGCGACCCCCTCCACCACCGAGGCCGGCGCCGGGACGCTCCTTGCCACAGCGACGGCCACGGCCGCTCCCACGAGCGGCGAGGCGGTCACGGCCGGGCTCCTCGTGTCCTATGCCGCAGACGCATCGGCCACCACCACCGAGCCGGTCGCGGCGTCGCTGGTCATCTCGACCGCCGCGACTGCGGCCGAGGGAACTACCGAGGCCGCGTCGGCAGCGTTGGCGACGACCTACGCTGGCGGCGCTGCTCCGACGGCCACCGAGACGCCGGCAGGATCGCTGGCGATCTCGGCCACCGAGACGGCGGCACCGGGGACGGCCGAAGCCGCTGCCGCCTCGTTGGCGGCGAGCGAGACGGCCAATGCCTCTCCGGAAGCGGGCCGGGCCGCTTCGGCCAGTTCCACCATCTCGTACAGCGCCACGGCCGCCCCGTCGGCTTCGCAAGCGCCCTCGGCCGTGCTCGGCGTGGGGTGGTCCGGTACCGCCGCCCTCCTCGCCACGGTCAGCGCGTCGGGGTACCTCCTGGCGTCGTTCACGTCCTCGGGGGCACCGACCGACCTCACAGTGCGCTCCCGCGTGGCCGGCGCGGCGGTAGTGACCCTGCTGCACCACGCCTCGGGCGTCTCCCTCGGCGCCAGCGGGGGCCACCTGACATTGAAGGAGCACGGCGGCGCGCCGTTCCTGGGCGCCGATGGGGGCGCGATCGCCCTCGACCCCCACGCCGGCTCCGTGAAACTGGAGGTAGCCCAGTGACCCAGGTGCAGGTCAACGCCGGCACGGCGGTTCTCACCGTCTGCGCCTTCACCGTCCCCACCCTGACGGCCTACCCGGCCATCACCGATGCGCCCACCGACCCCGCCATTGTCAAGTTGACGTGGCACTTCCTCGGCGACGCGCCGACCACGTGGACCTACGGCACACCGACAACCCACATTGCCAAGCTCAGCACCGGCGTCTACTACGCCACCATCTCGACCAAGACAGCCCCCACCACCCGCATCCTCGGGCGCTGGATCGGGACAGCGGTGTGCACAGTGGTCGTCCCGTTCTCCATCACAGTGACACCGACGTAATCGGTCGCCCGACGCACGACGACGCCCCGGCTTCGGCCGGGGCGTTTCGTCGCGTCTAACACCCTTCCCTCCCCCACCTTGCGGCGGTAGGCGTCGCGGGCACGCTGGTCGGCGGCGGACGCCCCGTAGCGGGTCAGCATGGCCCGGGACCGCCAGCCCGCTAACCGCATGAGGTCCTCATCCCGTCCCCCCTCGACCTTCCACCGGTGTGCCCACGTATGGCGGAACTGGTGGGCGTGGACCGGCGCGACGCCGGCCTGACGGCAACGACGCCGGAGCACCTGAGCGACTCCCGAGACGGTCATGGGGCCGCCGGGGCCGAGCCACAGGCTCTCGCTCGTGGCGTAGCGGTGACGACCCCGCACCCGGAGGTAGCGGTCGATCGCCGCCGCCGCTTTGGGGCCGATCGGCGTCAGGCGTTGCCGGCGTCCCTTCCCGGTGATCCTCACCACCCCTTCTCGAAGATCCACGTCGTCCCTCTGGATGCCGGCCACCTCGGCGATACGACTCGGGGTGTCGACGAACATGCGCAAGATGGCAGCGTCGCGCCGGTCGGCGAACCCGGGCCCGGCGCAGGTGGCGAGGAGCTTGCGCACCACCTCGTCGGTCACCAGGGGCAGCGGCACGTCGGGGACCGCCGGCCGTTCCATCTTCGCCATGGGGCTAGAGGGTCGCCTTCGTCCACGAGCCACCCGAAGAACTGCTGGAGCGAGCGGAACCGGACGCCGGCGGTGTTGGGAGACCAGTGGGCGAGCTGGTCCGCCACGAACGCCTCGACGTGCTCACGCCGCAGGCCGCCCACGTCGGGGGGCAGCCCGTTCTCGACCAAGAATGCCTCGAGCTTGGCCAAGGTGCGCCCGCTGAAGTTGGACCGCTCGCCGCGCTCGATCTCCCCTAGGGCGGTGGTGCTGAGGTCGGCGGCGGTGGCCAGCTCCCGCTGCGTGCGCCCTCCCCGGCGTGCCCGGACGCGGTCGCCTACCCGCTTCCACTCGGTGTCGTTGCCGCCCGTCACACGTCCATTGTGCGGGACACTCTCGGACACTTCAAGCCCCGGGGGGACACTCTCGGACACATGTTGTGTAGTTACGGGGACGTAATGCTTTGTCTTGTCCCTGGTAGGAGCCATTTTAGGTCGAGACGGTTGACGCCGTGTCCGGACGTGTCCATAATGGCCCCATGCCCGCACGCACCACTGTGGCCGCCAAATACAACGGCCCTGTCGGCAGGTTGCTCCGGGAGGAGCGTGGCCTGAGCCAGGCGTCCCTGGCCCACAGTGTCGGCACTCACCGCGCTCACCTGTCCCGGGTCGAAGCCGGGAAGAAACAGCCCAGCCGGGATCTCGTGAAGCGCATCGCTTCGGTGCTCTGCGTCCCGATGGCGGCCCTCCTGATCGACCCGAACATCGAGGAGGACTGACGTGCCCCTCTCCCGAGAGCAGCGCCGCCTCAACGGCCGTATCGGCGCCCTCAAGGTCCACGCCCAGGGCAAGACCAACACGGGCCCAGCCCGTCGAGCCTTCGACGCCCGCTTCGAAGCCGAGGTCGACCCCGATGGCGTCTTGGAGCCGGCCGAGCGCGCTCGTCGCGCCGACCTGGCCCGACGCCTCTACTTCGGCCGCCTGGCCGCCAAGTCCGCCGCCCGCCGAAGGGCGGCGTCATGAGCTGCGCACAGACCTCTCCGAGCCCGTCCCGGTCCACCGCTTCCCCATCTCCCAATCCCCATGCGGTGGACCGGGACGGCTCGGGGACCGACTGGAACGCCCCGGTCCGCACGGCTCGCTGTTCCTGGACCGTGCGCCCGACCTACAGCATCGGGGACACCGAGCTCCTGGAGCCGGTCATCCTGAGGTCCGACGCCGGCTCGTTCAACGTTCAGGACTACCTGACGCCCGAGCAGGCCCGGGCCGTTGCCCACCTCCTGCTCGCTGCCGCCAACGACGTGGACCACAGGAGGTCATCGTGAACGCCTTCCCACTCACCCGCGCCGACCAGGACGAGTACTACGCCACCCGTGCCATGGAGGACGGCCAGTCCATCTTCTGCGCCTGGGGCGACCACAAGACATGCCAGGGAGACGCCCGCGACGAGTACGACGCCATCTCCCACGAGCTGTGCGTGTGTGACTGCGGCTGCACCCTGGACGTGTTCGAGCCGTGGGGCGCGGCGTCGTGAACCGACACCGCGGCCTAGAGCGCCGCACCGAGCTTCGCCGGACCCCCACCAAGGCGCGCAGGACCGGCAGGCTCCCGGCCAAGTCGGACAAGCGCCGTCTGGACCTCGCCCGCCGTCAGGCGGTCATCCTCGCCGTACTGGAGCGCGACGGCTGCACGTGCCGCGCCAAGGACCTCGGCTTCGGGCCGTGCTGGGGGCCACTCACCCCTCACCACCTGAAGAAAGCGAGCCAGGGCGGCCCGTTCGTCCCGTCCAACCTCGTCACCCTCTGCTCGTCGCACAACACCCGGGTCGAAGACGAGCCGACCCGAGCACGCCAACTGGGACTCGTCGTCTACGCATGGGAGGCAACCGCCGATGGCAGTCACTGAGTCCGTCACCGTCGCAGAGGGGATCGAGCTCTACGCCGGCCACCACTACACCGCCACGGCCGACGTCGTGCGCTCCGAAGGCACCTACGGGCCGATCTTCGTGGCCGTGCTGCACGTCAACGGGCCGGGGTGCCCGGTACAGCGCTGCATGGGGACCGAAGCCGCGAGCACCGCCGACCAGGCGTTGTCCTCCATGCGGCTCTCCGCTCTCCAGATGGTGCACGGCATGGAGGCGGCGTACGAGGCCGGGAGGAGGGCCGATGTCTCTGCCTGAGGTTCCCGAACCCGAGGTCGCAGCCCCCTCGGTCTTGCGCAACGCCGTCGAGATGGAGCTAGACGCCCTGGACGCCCCCCCCTACGCCGACGACGGCCGTTTCAAGGTCGTCGACCGGACACAGGCCGATTGGGTGGGCCGTCTGCGGGCTCGTCGCCTCGACGAGCTGTCCGCCGTGCGTCACCGGGCCGAGCGCCAGCGCGACGCGGTCATGGCAGCCATCAAGCCCTACCTCGACCCGATCGACGAGTGGGAGGCCGAGCGCACCGCCGCCCTGGAGCGTGAGGTGACGAGCCTCGAAGCAGTGCTCATGGACTTTCATCGCCACGAGGTCGAGACGGCCGAGATCGACCCTCCCCTCACGATCAAGCTCCCCCACGTCACCCTGCACTCGCGCAAGCACCCGGACCGCTGGGAGTTCGCCGATGCCTTCGTGGCCTGGGCACGAGCCCAGCGCCCCGAGTTGCTCCGGGAGGAAGTCACAAAGCCGGCGGCCAAGAAGGCCGTCCGCATCATGGAAGGGGGAACCGCCGTGGTCGAGATCGCAAACGGCGACGAGCTGGTCGACGTGCCGGTGCCCGGCATCGAAGTCGAGGTCGGCGAGCGCAACTACTGGGTGGGGGACGACCGATGACCGACCTCCTCGAAGCGCCGAATGCAAACGGCATAGCGCCTCCGCGCTCGGTCATCCAGGCCGTCGCCCGGGTGATGGGGGCCCTCCCCGCCATCGGCAAAGACGGCAAAGCGGACCCGTCCCAGGGCGGCTACCGCTACCGGGGGATCGAGCAGATCACCGCCTCGGCGCAACGCCTCCTGGCCGAGCACGGCGTCATCTTCGTGCCACGGGTGGTCAACGCCGAGATCGTCGACCTCACGGTCAACAACAAGCCGTGGACCGACACGCGCCTCACCGTCGCCTACACCGTCTACGGCCCGGACGGCGACTCCATCCAGGTCGGGCCCCTTCTCGCCATCGGGCGGGACAACTCGGACAAGGGCGCCAACAAGGCCATGACCCAGGCGTTCAAGCAGGCGCTCCTCCAGGTGTTCTGCATCGCCGACTCGAAGGACGACACCGACGGATCGACGCACGAGGCCGACGGGCCGCCAGAGGAGAGTCCGTGGCGGTCGCTCGGCTACACGACAGCCGACCACTTCCGCCAGGTCAACGACTCCCTGCGGGCCCAGTTCCACAACCTCCCCGACGACCGCGTGGCGACGGTGAAGGCGTGGCTGAAGGACCAGGGCTACGACCGCGCGGTTCCCGTCGCCGCTCACCACTCCGACGCCTACCGCCTGGTCATGGAGGGACAACGCGCACGCTCCGAGCACGCCCCCAAGCCGACGCCGGCCACAGAGCGTCTCGTCCACGAGCTGCGCGAGGCGGTCAACGCCGTTCCGACGCAGCACCGGGGGGACCTCGCCGCCGCGTTGAAGTCCACCTTCGGCTACGAGAAGGCGGACCAGTACGACATGGCCTCGGCCCGGGCCGCACTTGCCATGGCGAAGGAGTGGCGGGCGAAGCACGCCGAAGCGCCGAAGGACCGTCCCCTGTCCCCGAAGATCGCCGCCGTCTGCGCCTACGCCGTCGCCCAGTCGTTCCAGCGCTCCGACGTCGCCACGGTGGCGTCGTGGCTGCTCGACCGCCCGGTGACACTGGCCGACCTGACGGACGACGACGCCACGGCCCTCGAGTCCGCGGTGGCGGACCTCGTGTCAGGGGACATCTCGATCACGGCGAACGGCACGGTATTGGAGGCAAAGTGACACTCGGCGCTCTCATCTTGTGGGCGAGTGCCGCCGGCCTCACCCTTTGCGGGCTCGGGATCGTGGTGTCGGAGTGGCGGGCGCACCGCCGCGCGGTCCCCTACGACACGAGCTACCCGCTCGACCACTTCGACGTCACCGGCCCCGAGCCGGTCGACGGCGTGGCGAAGGGATGGGTTCGGTGACCGGCTCGTCTCCCCTCGAACTGATCCCGGTGACATTCGTGACGGAACTCCCCCCAGCCGGTCGCCCCCGCACCGGCCCTAAGTCCAAGACGTGCCAGCGTGCCGAGGAACTAAAGGCGCACCCCGGTGAGTGGGCCGTGTGGCCGAATACTCAGAGCGCGAGCCAGGTCCGCAGGAGGCTCGCCCCGCTCGGCCGTTTCCAGGCCACCCAGCGGGGCGGGATCGTCTACGTGCGCTACCTCGGGCCAGAGGCTGGGTCGGTACCCCCAACCGTTCCCGGCCCCGCCGTTCCCAAACCGCCTGAACACAAGGCGCTGCCGGTGCGCCCGCTCGACCGCACGACCTGCCCCGGATGCCTCTGCACCGTGCGGCCCCGGACCGGAGAGACGTTCAAGAGCGCCCTGTCCCCCCACGCTCGCACACGGCCCTTGTGCCGCTCGGCGACCGCATGTTGACCCGACCAAGCAACGACGAAGGGAGCACCGTGACCGTAGACACCACCACGGGCGAGATCACCGACGACACAGCGCGTCGCATCCGCCCGTTCGCCGACTGGATGGCCGAGCAGCGCAACGGGGCGCTGCACACCGAGCTGTCCCAGGGGCTCAACGACCTGGTGGACGCCGTGAACGGGGTCGGTCGCTCCGGCACGCTCACCTTGGTCGTGAAGGTCCAGCCCGCCTCCAAGCACGGCGAGGGGTCGGTGCTCGTGGCCGACGACGTGAAGGTGAAGTTGCCCCAGGAACGCGGCGAGGCCCTGTACTTCGTGGACGCCGACGCCAACCTCAGCCGCCAGAACCCGGCCCAGCCCTCGCTGCCGCTGCGAGAAGTCCCCCGAACCGCCCCCGAGTTGAAGGACGTGACCGATGCCCAGTGAGCCCACCCCGGCCACCACCGCCTCCCCTCCCAAGGGCGACGCGGACGTCCTGCGAGACCTCGCCTACCTGGCCCAGCACCCGGCCAAGATCGAAGAGGGCTACCGCACCCTCGTCGTCCCCGACGCCCACGTCGTCGAGTACATCGACACCGAGTTCGTCGGCCCCCAGCCCACCCGAAAGCGCGGGACGGTCACCCTCCACGACGCCGGCAGCTTCTCTGCCTACGTCAACCGACACAAGGTCGCAGCCACGACCACGATCTACGCCGACGCCCTGAACTACAGGTTCGTGGGCGTCGTCAACGACGCCTCGGCCGCCGATCCGCAGTGGGCCGACCACCGAGCGATCCTCAACCTGCTGGCGACCGAGGAGTGGACCCGCTGGAGCGCCAAGGACGGGGCGTGGTTCGAGCAGGAGCCCTTCGCCGAGTTCATCGAAGAGGGGATCGACCAGATCCACAAGCCGACCGCGGCCGAGATGCTGGAACTGGCGACGACCTTCCACGCCACCACGTCGGCCACGTTCCGCCAGGCGACCGTCCTTGCGTCGGGGGAGCGCAAGCTGCACTACGACGAGTCGATAGAGGCCCGGACGGGACGCACGGGTGAGTTGTCAGTGCCCACCACGTTCGAGCTGGCCCTGATCCCCTTTGAGGGGTCGCCCGCCTACAAGGTCCTGGCTCGCCTGCGCTACCGGGTCTCCGGGGGGAAGCTCACGATGGGCTACAAGCTCATCGGGCCCCGCGACGTCCAGCGCGACGCCTTCGGTGACACGTGCGCCGAGATCGAGGCCGGCACCGGAGTCCCGACCTTCGCCGGCACGCCGCCCGAGGGAGTGGGCCGTTGACCGACGTCTCCGCCCTGGAGCTGCTGGCCGTCGATCTCATCGACCACCACCCCGCCAACCCCCGCCACCAGATCGGCGACATCGCCGAGTTGGCCGAGTCGATCCGCCTGGTCGGCGTCCTCCAGCCGATCTCGGTCTACCGGGAAGGCGGCCGCTTCGTCTGCCTCATGGGCAACCGCCGCTTGGCCGCGGCCCGCAAGGCCGGTCTCGAAGCCGTCCCTGCCCTCGTCTGGGGGCAGATGGGCCCTGAGCACCAGATGGTCGCCATGTTGGTGGAGAACCTCCAGCGCATCGATCTCAACCCCATGGACGAGGCCGAGGGGTTCGCGGCCCTGGCCCTGGCGGGGATGGACCAGGCCGAGATCGGCGCCCGGGTCGGAAAATCCCAGTCGTCGATCTCTCGCCGCATGCGCCTCTTGGAGCTCGACGAGGAGTCCCAGGCCAAGGTGCGTACGGGCGCGCTCTCGGCCCGAGCGGCGCTGGCGTCCTTGGAACCCAAGAAGGAGCGCCCCAGGTCCGACCCCGGTCCCAAACGGGCCGACGACGTGTTGGACGCCATGTACGGCGACGCCGCACCGATGGTCCGAGACGTCCAGGCCGAACTGCTCGCCGCCTTGGAGGCACTCGTGGACCAGCGCCTCCCGTCTGCTGCCGCCCACATCGCCAACGCCCACCGGGCCCTGTTCCCGGTGGTCCAGGCCCCGAGTTGGATCGTGACCGACGAGGACGACGCGGCCGACGTCTTGGCTGAAGCTGAGTCGGTCGTCGAGGAGCGCCCTGCGCGCGCCCACAACCCGGTCGCGGCGCTCGGAGAGGCCATTGCCGCGTCGGTGGCACGACGGGACGGGCACCCGCCGGGGCCGGTGCAGGTGACGATCGGGCCGCCGGACGGCTCCTTCGCCACCCGCCTCGTCGAGTGCGCCCAGCACGGGCGCCTGACGCGCACGCCCGAGCTCGACTTTGCCCGGTCGAAGGCGCAGGCCCACATCGACGAGAAGCATGCTGGCGCCGGGGAGGTCGTGGTGGGAGAGGACGTGGCGTCGTGACGGCTCCCACCCTCTACAAGGTGCTCGGGCCCCATGCCGAGTCGATCAATGGCGGTGGCGCCCAGTGGCGCAAGCCCCATGGTAAGCGTCCGGGCACGTGGATGGCCGCAGTCCGCACCCCTCGGTGCTGCACGCGCGGCTACCACCTGGTCGAGCCGTGGTCGCTGGCAGAATGGCTCCGGCCTGATTGCACGATTTGGGTCGCCGAGGGAGGCGGGGATCGGCATACCGACGGGTCCGGCAAGACGGCGTTCGAGCGTGCTCGCCTTCTCAGGCGCGTCTACATCTCCGATCAGGACCTTCGGCTGTTCGCCTGCGACTGTGCCGAGCACGTCCTGGCGAACTTCTCGCGGCTTCGGCCAGACGACAAGCGTCCGGCCGACGCCATAGCCGCAGCGCGGGCGTTCGCTCGGGGTGAGATCGACGCTGAGAGGAGATCGGA
>JAEHJW020004129.1_pt1 | contig 15262 bp, 13 predicted proteins | sample 9271431 | NCBI WGS metagenome assembly JAEHJW02
CCGCTGCCGCCGCCGGTGCCGGACGATGGAAACGCCACCACCACGCTGCCGATGTAGACGATGCCAAGCTGTCCGCGCAGGTCGTTCGGCACTGTGGTCGCATAGAGCGTCTGCGTGCCGCCGCTGTAGCCCGCGTCGATGTAGTAGAGGTAATACGTCGGCGACGTGCCGCCAGTGCCGGTTACGTTCGCGCTGCTGGCGTTGTAGCTCACGAGGCCAGCACTCGCGATCAGGCCGAGGATCTGCGCTGCGCTGACGCTGATCGTCGCAGTGGCCGGCGTGCCCGCTGCACTCGTGTAGGTGATCGACAGGTTCTGCCATACGGCCTGCGCGCCCGCGGAGAGGATCGGCAGAAGGTTGCGCTGATCGCCCACCTGCGCGCCGCTGCCAGCCACCCGCACGTCGTTGATCGACGCGCGAACCCACTGGAGAGCCGCATAAGCGTTCCCGGATGCCGGTGCGCCGCAGTAGAAAACAAGCTGCGCATAGGAAGTCCCAGCAGGGGCGCTCACAGATTGACCCGCTGTGGTCCACGCGTTCGCTGTGATCGGCGCTTGCGCTCCACCGAGGTAGCCACCCGCCGCATTGTAGAAATTGATAAACGCGCCCGAATAAGTGCCGCTGAGCGCTCTAACGCGCGCCATGATCGAAACAATATCCCCGGGGCGGCATGTCCACTTTTGCAGAGAAGAAATCGAACCTGCGGCAGCCGTAGGCGTCTTAACCACGTAATCCTGTGTATAGCCCGTATCCGGGCTTCCCGTGTCGATGTACCACGCGCCACCCCCTGTCAGCGTGGTGGGATCCCAGCCCGGCAAGTTCCCTTGCGCATCCATAGGCAGTTGACAATCCGCGTTCTGAATCTGCAACGCGCTCGCATTGTCCACGCGATCCGTGCCGCGCAGGAAGCTGCTGCCATCGGGGAACGTATCGAGGTTGGACACCACCGTGGTGCCATCGGCCTGCACGAGATTCGTTCCCAAGGTGGCGCCTACCGTGGCGCCATCGGCAACCGTCTTGCCGGTGCTGCTGATCGTTGCCGTATCGGCGCTCCACCCGGACGAGATGAGGGGGCCGCGCGCCGTCAGGTAGTAGTACGCCGTGGCGCCGTTGGTGAAGTGGTCCGTCCACGTGTTCACCGTGGGACCGACTTCGGCTACCAGAAAGAACCCGCTCGTCGGATTGCCGGACTTGTAGATCGCCACCGATGAAACCGACGCAGGAACCGGATTGGTCCACGTGAGCTGGATGCCGTCCGCGATGGCTTGCGTGGCGAAGTTCGTCGGCACGGGGGGCACATCGGGAAGCTCCACCGACGCGCCTACGATGTAGGTGTAGGCGGTTTCTTCCGCGAGTGTGCGCGGCGTGCGCCCGAATACGTTGACCGACAGGAACTTGGCGTAGATCGTCGAGCCGATCAGCGACGGATCGACCGGCACGCGGAAGATGGCATCGTCGAGCCGCACGAAAAACTCACCGCTGCCGACCGTGGCCGGATTGCTGGTGCCATAGGCGTTGCGGCGCAAGTAGGTGAGGTTGTACGCATTCGCCGCCGTCAGCGTGGCCGTCTCGTAGGCGAACACCTCGGCCCCCGCCATGCATAGCGTCACCAGATTGTCTGCGTCCGCTTGGGAGCCGCCTAGAAGCGTGCCGGGGGCGTACAACTGCACTCCCAGCACCGTGGTGATGTCCGGGTCCGCTGGGGGCGGCTGCGGCAGCTCCGAAGTCAGCGTGCCATACCGCGCCGGCGCATTGAGCGAGCCGGCATAGGTGTAAGTGGTGCCATCGTGGCTCAGGTACAGGTCGGCGCCACCCCAATACGCCCCCGAGCCGCACACCGCAATGCCGATCTCAGGATTGGCACCCCCCACCATGAAGCCCGGCATGCGGAAGAGCGCCGGCGCGTTGACCGGACCCGGATCGACCAGCGGATCGACGACGGTGCCCATGTTGGGCTGCGTGTTGTAGATGGCCGAGTGGCCGATGCCTTCCGGGAACTCTTCCGCCGTGATATCCAGCAGCCCTTCGGCGTCTTCCGACACGTCCAGCAGCCGAACAGGGAACTCCGTCATCCCCGTATTGACGTCCGTCAGCGTCACGATATCGCACGGTTCGAGGTAGCAATAGCGCCACGAAAGCTTGAACTTGTAGGTGTTGCGCACGTAGTAGACGCGCTGCACCATGTTCTGCGCGATGAAACGTGCGACGGACGCCGTGACGCACCCGTTGACGTTCACCGTTTGCGCCATCTTGGAGCCGTGCGCGATCATGTCCTCGTCGATGGACGCGATGACGGCGCTGTTGTGGTAGGTGTTGGCGCGATCCTCGAATTGAACGCTGACGGAGTTGTAGCAGTCCTGCGGCGCCTTGCGCTGTACCGTCACAGGCGAGCCGGAGCCGCTGACGATGAAGTCCCCGCTCCCGAGGTTCACCAAGGGCGTTACGTTGGGCGTGTAGGTGACGCCGTTGCCTGTGACGGCCACGTCGCCAAGGGGGACGACCTTCAAAACGCCTTCGGAGAAATACACGTAGGCATTCGTGCCGCGAAACAGGTCCGTGAGTATCTGCACCGCGGTGCTTTGCTGGTCGTACACGGGCGCGAGAAACAAGCCATTGGCGACGCAATAGTCGCTGTATTGCGTCAGGTCGCCGAGGTATGGAAACGGCACGCCGTGCGTGGCACTCGTGCAAATGTCCGTCAGGATCGCCGAGGGGTTGGCATCGATGATGCCGGAGCCGAACTGGCACAGGCCGGCGACTTCGTAGTTGTAATTCGGCAACGTCGGCGAGCCGCCGAGGTTCATGTTGTCCACGCCAAATAACGCCGTCAGGCCGTAGCCGAGATTCATCGGCGACGGTAGTGCGCTCCATGGCGCTTGGGCAGCGGCTCCCGTGGCCGAAAATGGGGCCAGCAGCGACAGCAGCATGACGCTGTTCCCGGACCACACTTGCACGATCCCGGTAATCGGCCCTTCGCACAGGCCGTTAAGGTAGCTTGCGGTGTAGGTGTACGAGGTCGAGGTGGAACCGCCAAAGCCTTTGCCGACTTTCTGCGTCTGTTCGTAGGACTTGAAATCCCAGTAGCAGATCACGTTACCCGGCACGCGATTCTGGCCGTAGGCAACGGGAATCGGTGGCCCGTACTGCGCGCCTTGCAGGTCGAGCCCCATCGCCTTGGGCTGCGTGGTGGCCGCCACGCGACCCGTGTTGAGGTTGAACAGGTTAGACACCGCGCACGCTCCAATACGAGTGCAGCCGTGAGGCGTAGGGGGCGATCTCCGCGCGCGTCACGCGGCCTGCTGGCAGGTGCGCGTGGATCATGTACCCACGCTCGCACACGATGCCCCCGTGACTCACGCAGCGCCCGAAACGGAAAAGCACCAAGTCGCCGGGTTGCGCATTCTCGACGCGCTCAGCCCAGCGTTCCACCCACCCGAGATACCGCTCCTCAGAGCGATGGAGCATCCAATCGTGGGGATAGGGGCGCGGATCAAACAAGGGCACGAGGCCGAGGCCGCAAAACACGCGCACGGGGAGCATGGCGCAATCGACACCGACACCCAACAGGTCCGCCCCTGAATGGTAGGGGGTGCCGATCCACGCCGTAGCCGCAGCCACGATGTCCGCGCGCGTCGTCACGGGTTGCTCGGCATGAACTTCGGGAACGTACCGCCCGGACCACGTGGAAGGCCCGTCAAGCCCGCACCGGGACCGCCGCCGACGCGCGCAGGCGGCGTGGAGCCTGGTCCACCCGTCAGTGTCTCCGGCGTCGGCACGTAGGGAAAACCGCGGAAGTTGGCGAGGTTGTTGAACTTGGTCGTGCACGTCGCTTGCAGCTTGTCGCACCCCGGATAGGCGGTGAAGGTGTCGCCGTCCGCTGGCGCCGCATCGAGCGGGTAGGGGAGGGTGAAGTTGCCGGCGCCATCGTAGGACTTCACGAACGAGCGCAAGCCGGCGTTGGCGCCGGTCAGCCATACCACGTAGCCGAGCGCGAAATAGTTGAGGGGATTGGTGACGCCCGAGCCGAAATACGTCAGCGTGTTGCTCGCCCCGCTCACGGTGCCGGCTACGGCGAAGTTCGAGGCCAGCAGCGCGCACCCGGTATCGAACAGCGCGTGGTTGCACTGCGGGAGGAAATAGTTGCGCGGGAACGCCGTGTTCAAAAGGCGCAGCATGCTGTTCACCGTCAGCTTCACCACGCCAGCGTCCGCTTGCACGTCCGCCACGATCCCGGTAAACAGGTTTACGACGCCGTTGACAACGGGATTCGACCAGTCCGGCGCGAGCGCCTTGGAAACGATGACTTGCGCATTGTCGAACCCGCCTGCGAGCGCGAACGCTGCCGGCGTCATGTTGTTGATGCGCGTGTTGGTGTCGTACAGCAGGTCGATATCGAGACTGTCCGAATTGAGGCCGATCGAGGTCTTGAGCGAACCGCGCTGGAACCCCGGCTGCGAGTCGAGGAACGCCGCAAGGTACGTGTTGCCGTTGTAAACGATGTTTTGCTGCGCGTCGGTCCAGTAGAAAACGGAGCCCGTCCCGAGCGTGAACTGATACAGGTTCGCCTGCACCAGAAACTCGCTCGTCTGGATCATCGTGAGGAATGCGGCGCTGACGGTTTTCATCGGACTTCCTGCAACTTGAGCGTCTTGGTGCGGTAGAGCTGCGACATGAATTGCTCGAAATCGACGCCATCCGGAAAGCGCACAAGGTAGGTCGCGCTATTCGATCCCGTTCCGTTCCACCTCGTCACCGCCGTTGCTGCCGGCGCCTGCGCGAGATTGACCGTAGTGCCGGTGAGGGTGTAGTCCGTGAGGGTGAGTGGGGTTGTGCCAGCGTTGGCGATGTAAGAAGTAGCTGCACTCTCCAGCTCAAGTTGCGGATCGCTGAAATATGCGGTAAGACCGGTGCCCGTATCATAGGGGTTGTCCACGCACGGCCCGGCGAAGATTAACGTATCGGCGACGACCATCCGAACCGTCATCACCAGTCGATACCATCCATTCGGGTAGGGGATAAGTGCCGCATTCATCGTGCCAAAGCTTGGTAAACTGTTTCCTACCCACTGCGGGCTGCCTGTTGGGGTGCTAAAAGTCACAAACAAATAACCCGCATTCCCCTGGTACTGCATTAGCGCAACGTAACTTGAGGCGGTCCCATTTTTTACCCAAAATGACAGTGTTTGAAAGCTCCCGATTCCCACACCCACCAAGAAATTATTGACGACTCTGTGGTTATTTGTCGTCGTATCTTGCGTTGCGAGCCACGCAGTGTTGCCGTCTGGCGCGGTTCCACTTGCGACCAGCGACGCCAAACCCGTAGTAGTCCAAGATGCTGCTAAAAGGTTATTGGTGTCAAGGGCGTAATTCGTCCTCGGCGTCGGGTACAGCAACTGATTGCCCTGCCAGTCGTTGCGGTAGATGGAGGAGACCGTGGCGGAACTGATCGGGTTGCCACGCGAGTCCACCAGTTGAGCGGAGGTGGCCGTGCCGTTCCATGTGCCGAATTGGATATTGTTCGCGGTCCATGGCGTTTGCGTGGGTGTGAAATTGAAGGGGATCAGCGAGCCTTGCTGCCCGACAAAGAATGTCCACAGCGTGTTCCAGTCCGCCTGCGTCATGAAGTTGACGGGAACCTCGATCAGGTGCAGCGGCGCCTGCCACAACCCCGTACGGTACTCGGCGCCTGACGCAGCTTGTTGCACAATCGTCTTGAACGTCGGCGTTACCTTGATCGGCCAGCCCAAACCTTGCAGGAGGGGGAACGTGTTGTAGCTCATGCCATCGCCCCTACCGCATGCGCGTGGCCCAGAGCGCGCACCAGCGCGCCGGGATTGCGCTTGAGCATCCCCTCGAAGCCAGCCGCATCGTTCGCGTGGATGTGGTAGTGGTACGTGTTGCCACCACTCCCCGACATGTTGCGCACCCCTTCAGCCAGATCGGCGGGGAGTACCATTTCATCCTTGTGCAACATCGCCGGCGCGTTGTCCATCGGCACCTGTCCCCAGCCGCCTTCCGCACTGGCGACGCGGCCAACCAGACTCAGCACCTCAGCCCCCGCAGCCACCGATGCGGCGATGGCAAGCGCAGGCCCGACAATCGGAATCCCCGCCATCGCGCTGAATGCGGACGCAGCCGCCTTGGCCGCTTCCGTGATGATCCACTCCACCGCATTCACCACGTGGATCGCCGCGCTTTCGGCTTCGGCGGCAATCGTGAGGGCCACACGCTCTGCACTTCCAAGCGCCGTCGCAACCGTTTTGGCTTCCTCGATGGCGATATGCTGCATGAGCATATGGATGCCCGTGTTGATCGTTTCCGCGACCAGCGCTTGCCCGAGCCGCAGTTCCGCCTGCTGTCGCGTCAGGGTGCCTTCCACGAAGCCAGCCGTTACTTGGCTGAACGTGGACAAGATCGGCTGCACCACGGCTTCCGACGTTTTGATCTGCTGCGCAGCCGCCTTGTCGCCCAAGGACTGCATGGTGGCCACATGCGAATCTTGCAGTCGCACGATCTCGCTGTTGATCCGCGCCGCTTCCACCGGCTTGGTGGCCTGTAGAGCCTTTTCCTTTTCCAGCTCAGCAAGCTTGATCTGGTAAATCTTGTCCGCGATGGTTTGCTCTTGCGCCACAGCCGAAGCGGCGCCCATCGTTCCCATTCCAACCATGGCTTGAATGTGCTGCTGCTGCAACTGCTGCGTTGCAACCTGGTGCGCGCTGGTGCTCTCCAATGTAATCGCGCTGATCTGCCGCCCCGTCTGCGCCGCATGCTGTTGCGCGGCGATATGGTGCGCCTCGACATCCATCATGGCGGTGTCGAAGTGCCCCATGCGGCCAACTGTGGGCGCATGCGTGGAGTTCGCCCCAGGCATGCCAAGTGCCTTCCCCGCGTGCACGGCTGCCATGCTCGTGTGCTGGTACGCGGCCATGTATTCCGCCGAGCCTTTCGGCGCGGTATTCAGCAGGTGCGTCCACGTGGACGTCTCGTACGCCGTCCGTTGCGCCGGGGTCATGCGCGCGTCCGCTTCGTGCAGCAGCATCTGGTGCGTGTCGAACTTGAGCGCGTTCGCACCATACCCAGCCACGGGCATGATGATGTGCGATTGAATCTCTTGCAGTTGCGCCGTCTTTTCCTGCGCCGCGATATGCGCCTTGAGCGCAGCGATCTGCGCATCCAGCGGCCCGAGCTGCGATCCCAAACCTTCATTCAATGCGGTGGGCGAATTGGCGATGCGCTCGCGCATCAGTTCCAGATTCGCCAGCTTCATCTGCGACGTACCACCCCCTGAATTGACGGCGACGGCACGCCCGAGCTTGTCCCACGCATCGCCCAGCTCCGTCAGGATGCCCACATCCCCACCAGCATGCTTGGCTGCGGCCTGCATGGATTGGTCGAAGTCCTTGATCGCCACGCTCGCGGCATCGGCCTTGTCGCCCACGTCCACCAGGGACTGCACTTCGGCCTGTTGCGCCCCGGTGAGGTACTTCAACGCCGACAGTGGGTCTTTGCCCATCTTTTCCACGGCGGTGGCTGCCGCGGACATGCTGCTTCCCGTCATTTCCGCGAAAATCACGGCAGCTTGGCCGGCCTGGTGCAGTTCCTCACCGACAAACTCACCTGAAAGCGCGAGTTTTTGGTAAACCTCCTGCGCGTCCCCGATGGTGGCGTCCGAACTGCCTACAGCCTGCGCCCATTGGTCGATCTGCCCACTCGACACCCCGAGATTGTCGCCCATGACCTGAATCGCTTGATTCAGCGCGGCTACATGCTCCTCGGCTTGGAAAGCGGAGCCGGCCATGACGGCGCCCACCCCCAGGGGCAACGCAGCGGGCGACGTGGCGATTGCCGTGACCGTCCGGAATACGCCGAAGCCGTGCATGTGGCTCCCCGCGCTTGCATTCTCCATGCGCGCGCCGGTGTTCGCTTCCAATTCAGCCGTATTCGTCCCGATGGCCGCATCATCCGCCGCCCACGCCGTGGTTTGCGCCATCTGCGCCGCGATCAGATCGGCTTGCGCAGCCGCAGCAGCGTCCGTCGTGGCCGTCACCACCGCCGTCTGGGCGTCCAGCGCATCCATGGCATCGCTGTAGGCGCTCGCACTGATCGTGCCGCTGTCAAAGGCAGCCACCAGCGCGCTTTCCTGCGCCACCAGTTCATCAAAGGTCGTTGCCGTCCCTGCGGCCACGTCAGCCAGCAGCGTCAACTGCGCGCGCGCCGCGTCGGCCATGTCCGCAATCGCCGCTTTCGCCGTATCCGTGGACGCGACGATGTTGGCGGCCAGGGCATCCCACCCTGCGGACGCTGCCGCACCACCACTACCCACGCCGGCGCCAGCGGATTGCGCCGCTTCGTTCATCTGCGCAGCGGCGCTCTGTACTTCATCGGCAGCCGCTTGGAGACCGGCCGCCAGCCCGCTACTGTCAGCCGTAAGCTGGACAATGATTTCGTCAGCGGCACCGGCCATTGCGTTCACTCGAAAAAAAAGGGGGAGACAGCAAGGAAATGGGCGTCAGCGCGCAGACGCCCGCTTGGCTTCAGAAACGCCCATACAACGGCGAGATTGCCCCGCCGATTTCACCACCGGGCATCGAGGGAATCGCCGCGCGCGATTTCCCGATAGCCGCAGGGCGCGGCTCGATGCCAAGGTAGGATTGCACCATCCACTGAACAGGCGGATGGTCACGCCAGTAGTCGTGCAAGTCCAGCACGTCATCAAGCGTCATGTCATCGCGCACCGCGCCCGGCGTCATGCCAAGCGCGCAGGCGGTGCGACAGATCAGGGTGCGCCAGTCGACAGGCTCGCCGGCGCCTGCGGAGGGTTTGCGGGGCGCGACGTGACAAGGCACGCGGCGCGAACCTCCAGAAACGTTGGCAAATCCCATTCATCTGGCGCCAACGCGAAGTCAGGAGCGTTGCGCCGGATATTCTCGACGAGGAGCGGCACGAACGTGCGCACAAGCGCTGCGATGCCCTTGTCGCCTGCCGCATCAAAGCTCTTGAGTGCCGCGTCGAAGCGCTCCCACAGCCCGATGGTGAAGGGGGGCACCACGCACTCGGCGCCCCCGATATCGACGCGCTCGCCGCGAATCATGCGCCGGCCACCTGGTTGGTGAAGTTGCCCTGAAATACCTTGGCCGCCGCATTGGCGAACGCCGAGAAATCAATCTCCGGCACGTTCCAGTCGCCCATCTTCGACTGGGTGTTCAGCTTGGTGGCGATGCAGTTGTACAGCAGCATGTTGTCGTAGACGCCGCTCAAGCCCTGCTGCGCGATGATCTGGAACGTTGGCGATGTCCCTTGCAACTGGTTGGACATCGTGTACTGCGCGCCCGTGGTGAGCGTGTAGGTGTAGTCAATCAGGATCGCCGCGCTCGCGTCCGCAGTGGCAAACGTGTAGACGCCCGCAGCGACGCTGTACTGGCCTTGCGTGGGCGCGCTGGCCACTTGGGCCAACGGATACCCGGTGTTGGCATACCGCACGCCCAAGTCCTGCACGAACTCGGTGCTGTTCGTGACGGTGACGGTAAAGGGCGTGGCCGCAGGCACGCTGTGCGGCTCCGCATCCGCAATCGCCAAGGCACCTGTCGAAGCCGTCCCATTGAAAAACAGCGCGTTGTAGAGATTGCCGTCGATGGATGCGAACTTGATCTTGCCGGTGATCTTGCCTTGAGCCGTGCCGATCTCCTGCGCAAAGATATTCTGCCCGTACAGCTCCTTGAGCGAGTACGAAAAATCGATGCCGATACCTTGCACCGTCCCGAACCGCACGGGCTTGCCGCTTGCGGTAATGCCCCACATGGAGCCGCTGCCAAAATAGTGACTGTTGCTGGACATGACGCTTTACTCCTGCGCTGGGCGAATGGCAGCCGCGACGTGCGCGGTCAGCGCCGCCTTGTCGGCTGAACTGATGGGCTGCGTGCCGGCGACGGCGGCAGCGTGAAAGTGCTCCGCATACCAGCGCTCGATGCCTGCCAACGCGCGCTGTACGGCGTCCTCCACATCGAGAGTGACGGTCTTGGCGTCGCCGACAAGCGTCTGCAAAACAGACGCGCGCGTCTGCACCTCCGGCGAACCAGATGCGTTTTCGGTACTCATGGGTGTCTCCTCAGAAACCTTGAATCAGAATGCGAACAGGAATGAACGCGACGGCGGTATTGCTCGCCGCGCCCTCGTAAATCTCGACTTTCCCCTCGATGGCTGCGCTGTACACCAGATTCCCCAGCGTTTGCCGTTCCCCGCCGGGCAGCGGCGCAAGCGCCCGCGTGATGCCGTCAAGCGCTGCATTCAAGGGGGGCGACATCGGCTGCGTGTCGTCGGACTGCACCACTACCACCACCAGCACGGCGGACAACTCCCATGCCGTGGGTAGCCTGATGGTGTACTTCGCCACCATCTCGCCCTCGACTTGATACAGCGCTGGGCTTTCCTCGGGCTGCACGTCCTTGGCTTGCTTGAGCCGGCGGCTGAACGTGGTGATCCCGCTCGCCGTCTGCAACTGCGCGAACAGCGCGCCGAAGACCTGCTCGAATGTTGGCCTGCTCATGCCTCGAGCCCCTCGCTAATCGCCGCACGCATCAGATCAATGCCACTCTGGTACGTCTCGCCGAAGGTGCTGCGCATGTAGCTCCGCTCCGGCATCACGACGGATTTCACCGCATGCCACGCGCCATCGGCGGTGCGGAAACGCAAGTACGGGGCATTCCGCGCGGTGATGATGCCCCCGAACTCGTGGATGGCCGCATACACCACCCCAGCCCCACCCGCAGCGCCACCGCTCATGACGGCAGCCTGCGTCGCCTCAAGCGGCGTGATGGAGTTGCGCAGATCGCCCGTCCGCACGTTCAGGACTTGGCCCGAGAGCTTGTCCTCCTTGATCGTGCCTGACAGCTCTTGCCCGTACTCGTTGAGGGCACCCATCACGCTTTCACGAAGGGCTGGAATCAACCCCTGAAGGCGCACCACCACTTCTTGCGCGCCCAGGACAGTCGTCTGGATGGAGATCACGGCGGAATCATCGGCATGCGGTACGCATTGATCGCCGTCTTGACGCGCGCGCTGATGTCGCTCAGATCATAGGCCGCCGTCATCTGCGCCCCTGTCGTCTGCGACTTCTCATCGATGCGTTTGCGCTTGGCGTACTTGTCCGCCACGAGCTCCACGCACGCCTGATTGAGGTCCAGCGGGATGCTCGCATAGCCGGCGGTGTAGGCGATCACGACATTCTGGATGCCGCGCCGAAACGAACCCACGCTGCCAATCATGGTTCCCGGAGCCGAGGGTGAAACCCGTGCATACCCGCGCACGTAAACCTTGTGATCATCGAATACGTACCCGTAGCTGATCGCATCCGGCGCAGCAGGAATCGCCACGCCGTCCACCGTCACGCTCTGCACCGACACCAGCGGGCCTTGGCGCATGTAGATCGCCGTGGCGCCGTTACCGTTGCGCGTTTCGGTATAGGTACCCAGCTCGAAGGTGCGCGCGCAGTACCGCTCGATGAAAGCCGACGCATTCGCCACCAGCGTCGTCAGGATCGGCACCAGCGCAGCATCGGTGTTGCCGAGATACCCCTGCACGTCGGCAAGCGCACACAGGCTCATTTCTCAGCCTTCACCAGGCCGTCGCCCTTGTCTAGGGACTCAGCCTTGAACGGCGCATAGCCGTGCGCGAACAGATGCGCAACGGCTTCAGCCGGGACTTCCACGGCACCGCGCACCACTTCGTACGCCTTCCCTCCGAACGACACCTGCGCGGCATCTTTCGGAGCCTTCAATCTCACGGTCTGCATGTCAGCCTCCATAAAAAAGAGGGCACCCGCAGGTGCCCTCAAGCGCTCTCACGCGAGGAATCAGGGAGCGATGTTCGTGATCATGCCCATGGCAGCCGGGAAGTAGTGCTGCAACATGCCATCGAAGTACACGCCGTACTCGTGCTTGCGGCTGCGCAGCGGCCACAGGATCGAGTAGTAGTCGCGGCGCAGGTTCATCTTCCATATTTGCCGGACGTTGCTCAGCGCGTAGGGAATCTTGTTCGTGGTGAACAGCACCGTCCCCTGCGGCAGGAACGGATGCACATGCAGCTCCAGATCGGTCGCACCGTAGCCAATCGGGTTGGTGTAGGTGCGCACCACAGCGCCGGCGCGAATGTGGCCTTGGCCGTCCTGGAAGAACGGCGCCAAGTTCTGGTTGCCCGTCAGGATCAGGTTCTTGATGGTGGCCTGATCGGCGCCACTGATCCAGATATCCGTCGGGATCAAGCGGTAGTTGGTGAAAAACGACAGGATGGCCGCATCGAATTGCGCGATGCCGCCCGTCCCGTTGCCGCTCGAAGTCAGAGTCGTACCCACGCCAGCCGTCCCTGTGGCAAGCGCTTGCAGGTACGACCCGGACTGCGCGGCCACCATCTGCGAGACAAGGCCGTCGAATACCAGCGGATCGTTGGACGTGTCGGTCGCCGGAAGCGCCGTGAGGTTCTGTGTGCCCGCAGGGGGGGCAGTCAGCACCACCGAGTTGATGCTTGTGATCGCCGCGAGCAACTGGCTACCCGCAACCCCATAGAACCATGCGTACCCGAACACACCGGGAATCGCAGGAACGGTGCCCGTCACGGTCGATGTGGCTGTCGTGGTGGTCGCCGCTGCGCTGGCCGAGGGCGCCATGCTGAAGCCCTGGATGGTGTCCGTCGACCCATCGGCGTTGGTGCGCATGTAGGGGATTTTTACCCCGTTCGCCACGCTCGACTCGCGCTGCCCTCTGAACGTCAGCCCGACGCATGTCAGCAAACCCGACTGCGCGGGAATGCTGCCCCCCGTGGTCGCCGTGCTCGCCGTCACCGCCCCTGTGGTGCCAAGCTGATTGACGCCGAAGCCGCCGAGGATGACTTTCTCCTCGGCTTCCATCGTCGCCTGCAACAGCATCTGCACGGCCAGCTCGTCGAGGTTCTGGAAGTTGCCGGCAGCACGCTCGGCTTTCCACGTCACGTAGTCTTCCATGCCCAGCTCGACGAACTTGCCGAAGCGGTCCACTTCGGTGTAGCCGTTGTAGCCGCCGCGATTGCCTTCCGACACGCCAATCTGGGTGCCGTTGGGGTTGATGGCCGTGATCGAGCGCCAGTTGGCCTGAATACCCGCCTGCCCGACTTCGCGCGGAATGAGATTGCGCAAGGTGGTGGTCAACGGATAGATCAGCCGCGCACCTTCTTCCAAGTTGTATTCCGCGAGGCCCGAGGTGGCGCTCGTGGGGCTGACGAATGCCTTGAGAATGGCATCCGGAATGGGCGACTGGAGCGCTTTCGCGATGGCTTCCAGCGCGGCGTTGTCGTTGTTCATGATCGTACTCTCCGAAGTGAACGCGCCCGAGGGCGCTGTGAACTGCGGGATGCAGTCCGGTTGCGGCGCTGACGCCGAAAAGCAAAAGCCACGCTTTCGCGTGGCCTTGTGAAAAGGGAAAGGGTGCGAGAGTTAGCGAACGCGCACCGGGTTGCTCAATGCCTTGCGGATGGCCGTGGCAGCTTCATCAACGGTGCCGTCCGCTTTCTTGATCGGGGGCAGTTCGGGCGCAGGCGACGCGCCGAGGTCTTCGCCCTTGGCGACCACGTGCAGGGACGCACGCACCGGCTGCGGCTGCGCCTGAAGCGCTACCAGAGCCTTGTTCAGTTCCTCGATGCGTGCCGCAGCCTTGTTCAACAGCTCGTCGCGCTTGGCGATCTCGCCGGCTGCCTTCGCCAGCTTTTCGGTGCCTTCGTCGGCATCGTTGGCCGGATCATCGGCACCGAGCGCATCCAGATGCTCGCGCGCCTTGTCCAGATGATCGCGAATCGCCGCATGGTGCTCGCGCGTCTTTTTCGTGTGCTTCCGGCCAACCTTGGCGAGTTCATCCTTGGCTGCCATGGCCAACGCCGCATCATCGTTCAACTGCCCGTGCAGCGCTTCGTTCGTTTCCTCCTGCGCCATCTGCAAAAACGCCGCAGCAATCGGCTTGAGCGCAGCCGCCATAACCTCAGGCAGCTTGCTGTCGTCGCCCTCGGCCTGCGCTTCCATCACGGTTCCATCCGCGAGCGCAGCCAACTGCTCGAGCAAGCCCGCGAACTGCGAAACAGCCGGTTCACCCAGGAGCGCCTGCGCAGCGTTCGCCAGCTCCACATTCGCCGGGACGGAGAGCGCCTTCTGCAACGACGCGGCGCTGAACTTCTCCGCGCTCGGCGGTCCGCCCTTGTCGATCTTCTCCTTCCACGCCGCCACGATGCGCGCCTTGATCGTTTTCACGTCCGCAGCATCGTATTTCGCCGCGTTCTTCGGCATGTGGATGTACGCCCACGCCGCGCGAATGTGCGCCACGGTGTCGAGCGGGTACTTCTTGTTCTTCGGGTCCGCGAAGTGCGCGTCATCGCCGTACTTCTTCTCGCCCTCCTTGGCATCGACATTCGGGCGCTTCTCGATCTTCGCCAGCACCGCATCCCGCTCCGCATCGCTCAGCCCATCCGCCCACTTCGCCAGAGCTTCGGCGTCGTCGGTCGACGTCTCGAACTTGCGCAGTTCCTGCGTGCCATCGGCCTTGACAACCGTGAACTGCGCGCTCGGCACGCACGGCAGGTCAACCAGACTGATTTCCGTGGGATCGGCGGTGTAGCGCGTGACACCCTTGTTCACCGCATCCTCCCACTTCTTCGCGTAGCGCCCACCGATGGAAAATCCGGAGTACACACCCTTCAAGCACTTTTCGCGCTCGCCGGGGTCCACGATCTCGGCCACCACGTCGATGGCTTTCTCCGCATCCGCGAAGGTGATCTCCGTCAGCTTTCCCGCTGCGACTTTGCCGTGCATGGCGCGAACGTTACCCACGCTCTTGCCATCCGTCGCCTTGGCCATGTCCGTGGACCACTTGGCAAAGTTGGGCTTGCTGCTTTCGTAGTCGAAAATCTCCCCCGAACGATCCACCACCTCTTGCACAGCCCGGCCATGCACGTTGCCAGTAGCTTCGTCGACCTTGGTAATGCGCGCGTAGATTTGCATGGCCTCAACCCTCAAAGAAAAGGCGCCATCGGGCGCCTTGAATGAATGACAGCCGGCTCAGCCCGGCAACTTCTTGCGATAGCGTGCGGCGCACAAACAGCGCGGATGCTGAAGCGGCGCCTGGACCCCACCCTGAAACGCCTGCGTGATCGGCAGCCATCCCTGCGCGCCATTCCCAATGCAGATGGGACACGCATCATCGCGCCCACTCAACAGCCATTTCTTGGCGCCCATCCCCACCCGCTGCGCGCCG
>JAEHJW020006678.1_pt1 | contig 15259 bp, 28 predicted proteins | sample 9271431 | NCBI WGS metagenome assembly JAEHJW02
GACGATCAACGGTTGCGCCAAGGCCCAGGCGACACCCAGCGGCTTCTATTGGGTGGCGTCCGACAACACCCGAGTTCCATTTTCCTACGCCGACCTTCTCGCCCTCGCGGAAGTGATCTTCATGCAAGGCGCAGGCGCATTTCAGCGACTCCAGACCGCGAAGAACGCGGCAAAAACCGCGACGACGTACGTCGCTTTGAGCGCGGTGCAGTGGTGATATGTACGGCTTCTCCGCCTATGCGGTAACGCCGTACACCACGCTCCCGGCGAGCGGGGGTGGTGGAACTGTTGTCAACCTCTCCGGGGAGTCACTACAGAGACAATCTGCAACAGCTACGTTAACGGAGACACATAGCCTTACTGGTGAATCACAACAGGTTCAATCGTCTACAGGCTCCCTAGGCATTGCGATCCCGCTTTCGGGCTTGGCAGTCCAAATAAATTCTGCGCATGGTGCGGTTTCTGTAGGTGCCCCCCTCTCGGGAGTGTCACGAGTTACACAAACTTCTTCTGGCGCGTTGCAAATATCTGTACCGCTCTCTGCCGTATCGAAGCAGATTCAAACAGCACTGGGTGCCCTCGGAGTCGGCGCACCCCTGACCGGAACATCTCGCCAAGTACAGAACGCTTACGGGGTATTAAGTGCGAGTCCCGGCTTCTCCGGTGTGTCCAAGCAAGTTCAGTCAGGGTCAGGTGGGCTTACTGTTCATGTGTCTATCGCTGGAGAGTCGTTGCAAAAGGCGCTTGCGAGTGGGACACTAACCAATACAACCCCTGGGGTGATTAGCCTATCCGGGGAGTCTGTGCAGGTGCAGCACTCGGCAGGGCTTGTCAGCCTTGGCGTAAATCTCGCTGGTAGCTCCGTTCAGGTGCAAACGGCGCACGGCGACCTGCTGACTACGGTGCCGCTATCGGGGCTTTCGGCCCAGGTGCACAAAGCGAGTGGAACGCTTGCCATTGCCGCGCACCTAAGTGCGGAGTCGGCGCAAATCGCCTCCTCTACGGGAACTCTTTCGCTAAACATACTTATTTCCGGTGAGTCATTCCAACACGTTTCCGCGAGTGGTACTCTATCTACCTCTAACCCGCTGGTGGCTAACCCGCTCTATACGATCTACGCGAACGGGCGGAATTTCGACATTACTGCGGCTGGAAGATCGTTCACGATTCAGTAGAGTGCCAAGATGCGTACCTTCTCTCCAAAAGATGCTATTGAGACTGTAGTTCTTACGATGGACTTTACTGCGGACTTGAACTCCGGGGAAACACTATCCGGTGCGCCGTCCGTTACAGTCGTCGTTGTCCAAGGCACCGACCCATCGGTTTCGTCCATGCTCGTAGGTGCCCCGGTGATCTCCGGCAACACGGTTCAGCAGGTGGTAACTGCCGGGGTAGACGGCGCGGCGTATGGAGTGACTGGCGGATGTGGCACTAGCCAGGGCAGAATCTTGGCTATTGGTGGAATTCTTCCTGTTCAGAACGCATATTTGCATTAACTTGTGACCAAAACGTAGACGAAACTATGGTTCATAAGTAGAATATAGCAACAAGTTTCCACACTCCCCGGAGCGAGCCATGACACTCGGCCCTATGCTTTCAACCCCGCTATCCGTCCGGGAAGGGAACCTCCCCGCCCCGTTTGCATCCGGCAAACTCACTGCTTCCCCAGAAGTGGTTTCCATGGCGGGGTCTGCGCTTAACAGCACCGTCACGCTAACGTCCACAAACGGTTCCCGCGCTATCGCGGTATCTACGGACGGTGGCATTACATTCAACACGCTGGCATACACCATCAACGTGACTGGGCAGCTTGTTCTAGCCCTTACGTTCGCAGTAACCCATGTGCAGTTCACGGGTTCAGTCGGTGATGCATATGTTATCCTGTGAGCTAGGGCACTCCGATGGATTACCACTCCTTGGTAGAGCTTGTCTTGGGTTCCGTAGTGCCGATTGCAGTGTGGTTGCTGTCAAGCAAGGATAGGCAGCAGGAAAGGCAGTTGGACGATATGAACGCCAAAGTGGTAGACCTCTACTCGAAACATGAGGTCGATGTTGCAGAACTCTCCTCCCTTAAGACAAAGGTAGCTGAGAAGCACCCGCAACGAGAAGAAGTCCGTGACATGATGGCGGATATGAAGCTCTACCTCGATAGCAGGTTTTCTAGTATCGAGGAAGGCATACGTTCCCTTCGGCAAAACAAATAACCAGATATGTCCCTCTCTCAAGCCATACAATTCACCCTGGTGAGTGAGGGTGGGTACACCGTTGACGACGGTGGTGACACGATGTATGGGGTGACACAATCTACCTACGACCAGTACCGCAACGAGCACGGCCTGCCGAAACAGTGGGTCAAAAAGATTACGCTGGACGAAGTAGAAAACATCATGCAGTTCGAGTATTGGACTCCGGCAGGGTGCGGGCTGCTCAATACGAAACTCGGCATCGCGCACTTCGACTGGGCGTACAACCATGGTGTCCACGGTGCAGTAATGGACCTGCAAAGTGTCCTAGGAATTACTGCTGACGGAATCATCGGTCCCGAGACAACGAATGCGTTCAAGAACGCAGATGATTCCATTGTCGCCCCCTACTTGCAGCGTCGCGTCGATACATACAAAGAACTCGCCACAGTGAACCCTGCGGAGTATGGGGAATACTTGGACGGCTGGCTTAACCGCGTAGATAGGCTACGAGCCTACTTAGGGCCGCTCTGATGAGTATCGTAAAGCATCTTGTGGGGGTAGCACAGGGCAAGCACCCCATGTCGGAGAAACGCTCTCCTGAATGGCCGCGAGTGCGTAAAGAGCATCTGGAGAAACACCCGACTTGCGCAGTTTGTGGGGGCACCGAGAAGTTGGAAGTTCACCACATCCGCCCGTTCCATCTGCACCGCGAGCTTGAGCTATCCCCCGAGAACCTAATCACACTTTGTGAGAGCAAAGGCGTTGGCGGCTTGAACTGCCACTTGATCTTCGGGCACCTGGGGAACTTCAAGAGCTTCAACGTCACAGTTACCAAAGATGCCCCTGAGTGGCTTGACAAGATCAAGAATCGCCCATGACCACCGTAAGACTTCTATTCACGTCCAGTCGTAGCGGGATGGACAAAGATGTACTTAGGCTGGACGGCGGAAAATTTGGGCATGTAAGCCTGATGCTCAACGACATGCAAATCCTTGAATCAACGCCATACAGCGGTGTGCATATAAACAAGTTGCACGACAGGCTAAAAGACTCGTACTATGCGCGAATTGCCTGCCTGCACGCTCCGAATATGCTTGACTTCCGACATGCGCTAGGCAAACCATTCGACTGGAACTGGCTGCACGGAAAACCGAGAAGGGTAGACGCCTTCTCCTGCACGACACTTATTGCAGATGTTTTGCAGGTTCGTAGTGCTCGATTCCCGGAGTGCAGCGTTTCAGAACTACTTGCTATGTGTTTTTAAGGGGGGCATGAAATGTACTTGAGTGCTGCCGGTGCCGCCTTCATAAAGCAACAAGAGGGGCCGAGGCTATTATCCCCGCAGCCCGACCCAGGGCAGTTCGGAGGGACCGTCATTGGGTGGGGGCACTATTACCCGGCTGGAACACCCACGTCACAAATCCCAACGTCGATCAGTGCTACCCAAGCGGAAACCTTTTTCCAGTCGGACGTTACTACTGCATCGCAGGCAGTTAGCCAGTCATTGACCGTTCCAGTAACACAGCAAGCCTTTGACGGGCTGGTTGACTACGCCTACAACCGTGGCGCACAGAACTACCAAAACAGCGGGGTGGCGGAAGCAATCAACGGCGGTAGCTTGCAGGCGGCGGCAACGATCATCAAGAGTACCGGGCTTGGGTGCAACAACCCCAGCCTAATCAAGCGGCGAAATCTCGAAGCAACGCTCCTTACCGGAAATGCAACGGTAAGGAACGGGGTCTACAGCTTCCCCTCGTCCTGAACCTTGATCCGGCTAACGTCATCGACAAACCGGACAGACGCCTTGATATAGTTGTCCATTGAGACAACCCCCATACGCTGGGATTCCATCTTCTTCGCTTCATCCAAGAGCCTGCGCAACGCCCTGGCCCGCGTAACAATTTCTTTAAGCGTCATTTCGCTCACGGCTGAACCACTCCTGTAGCATGTTGATTTCAAAAGAATGTGCCCGACCAGTGCTGATAACCCGTCGCAGTTTGTACCACGAATAGTTTGGCGGGGTAAGGTCCAACTTCGAGAGTTCCATAAATAGCTTCGGGGTACCCCCCGCCGCCACCACCTTGTCCAGCTTGTCCTTTACATCCGGTGGAAGTGTGTGCGCTCGTCGAATGCTCAATTTCGGCTCCTTAAAACTTCTCGCATCACCCCGTCCGAGTTCATTCCGAATGCGCCTTCAACCCGTTCTTTGGCTGCACGAAGGACTGTTTGGACAGGGCTAATGTCGATCTCGTAGCAAAGTGTAATGACAGACGAAGCATACTCCGTTCCTTCATATATTTTCACCCGCTTTTTATCGCAACGTGTCAAATTCGTGGTACTAACCCGCGCCAAGGCGAACGTCCTTTCCGCCACGGAAACAGGAACATACAACTTCCCATTCACTTCGTCGATGACGAAACGAGCATCCAAGGATGGGGTGACCGTGCGGTTGTTGGCCTTGCGGATCACGGAGTTCGGCATTACATAGTTGAGAAGTGTGTCGAGCCAAGCGGTTGCCATGGCCTTCTGCTGACGGCGAAGGATCTCCTTGTCCAGTTCCTCATCGTTCTCCCCGTCCGCGAACGACCGCATAGCGCCTTCATCAATCGTTGGGCTACTCCCACCAACGCCGCTAACTCCGCTGATGTTGTTCTTGCTCTGGTCGATGGCGGCAATCGCGTCCGAAATCACTTTGTCCACGTCAACGCTCCTGTTGAAATATCGGTTCACGAGCGCGATGGATGTGGCAATTACAGCGAGGAAGGCGGTATGAAAACGGCCCTGCGACCCCCAGCAGGCTTTCTTCTCCACCAAGCGCGAGTAATATCTAATAACTTCTTTTATAGCCTTCTGGTCCCTCGCCACTTGCTGTACCCACTTGTTCCCGACGACGCCGTAGTTTTCCCGTACCACCGTGTTTAGCGCATCCAGTTCCGACTTAGGCGCATACGCCGGAGCGTACAGTTCAATCAGCCGTGACAGTTCCGCCTCGCTGTCCGTGCGGTTGTCCATGATTTTCGAGGAGAGCATCTCATTGCTACTACTCACCGCAATGGTTTTCCAGCTACCGGCTTCCTGGAGATCGGACGCTTGCGTAAGGCGGCTACGCTCACGCCCCTGGGACACTTGGTAAACAAATTCGGAGAGGTGGGCGCTCTCGATGTTCGTCAACTCGTCCACACACAGCGGGATGCTGTTGTAGATGCCCAGGCGCTTCATGAGCGAGTTGTAGGTGTCAGTGCGCTGCGCTCGCAGTATGTCCGGGTCGCCGTAGATTGCGCAGATTACGGACTGCACCGTGGTTTTCCCCACACCGGACTCGCTCGATACCATGGAGTAGGTGACGCCACCGAAGCCGGTGAACTCCATGAGCGCCGCTCCGAAGCCCGAATAAAACGCCAACTTGTAGACTGTAGACGCTCTCTCGTAGTGGTCGAACACCCGATCCCAAGCGTTTATATCCCCTCGCATACTGCACAACTTGGAGTCTCCGGTAAACACGGCCTCTGCCGCCCCGGACTCACTGTACGCCTCATCGTGGATATAGAACACGCCGTCGTCCCACCCATACCGCGAGTACCCGCGCACCGCAGTTATTTGCTTCGTTAGCTGCCTGATGCTTTCAACGATGTACATACGAAGAAGTTTGTCCTCCCCGTCTGTGCAGACTACGCCCCTGGATGCAAGTTCTTCCGTCAAGGTCAACTGGTCCTTGCACACCGACATGGGCAGTGTCATCTGCATGTACCCATCTTTGGGGAGCCATGTGTCGATGCTGATATGAAACGTACCCCCGCCACTGATGACGCGCCGGTTGACGAAAAGCGGGTATGGGTAAAAGTCCACCATCATCCCGGTCTCGGGATGCTTGAACGCGAGACTCCCTCCCGAGGTCAACATAAACCCTTTAGGCGTGAACCCTACAGGGATCTCCTGTGAATTAACCGTAACTGTTTGCGTCTGGCTTTCCGCAGCGGGTTTTACCTCTGCGACACGAACGGCTAACTGTATGGGGGACCGAATGCCCTTACGGTGCGGGCAGTCCTTGCACAGTTCTGCGGACCCAACACTGCGCAGTTGATCACATGTAGTTGGTCCAATGCCTTTCTCGTCAAGCTGCGCGATCTTACTGTTGGTGGCGTCCTTCGAGTACCGTGGATCGCCCTTGGACCACTCATGAATAGTTTCTTTTCCGTTATTGGTGAACCGAAGAATCTGAATCGCGGCGTACCACAACGGTTCATGCACGGCACCACGCAACGACTTTACCCGCCCCAACTGCGCACAGTTCGCGGCCATCTCATCCGCATTGTATTTGCTGCGGTCCTCTTCCTGCACTGCGAGAAGGGAGTCCTTCATCGCTTCTAGGCGGCTTATGGGTGCCTGTTCTTCCTTCGGTGTGCGCGCCCCAGTGCTTTTGCAAGACTCGTCCAGCGCCTTGTAGAAGTTGTCTGCGTCGATTACCGAATTCTCTTTGAGAATCACGACGCTAAGCGGAGAACGTCCGGGTTTTTTGTTTGTAGTCCCTGGAACGCGAAGGATCGACGCCGGGTCTGTAGTGCGTGAGTGGTCTACCTTAAGGCCGGAAGTTTCCACTAGGGCACGGAACTTTGCTGCTTTCCGCCGCCATAGCGTTGCGTCAACATCCTCGTTCAAGCACCAGTAGACATGTAACCCCGCGCCGCTTCGGACGATGTACGTTGGCGAGACAAATGCGCTAGAATCGAGAAAGTTCTTTAGGGATGCTGCCGCTTCCTCGATACTTCCATACGCTTTGTCTGACGCCTCGTCCTTCACGTCAATATCAAGCCAGAACGCCCTTGTAGTAAGAGCATTTACCTGCTTGCGGGAAGTCTCCTTGAACGTAAAGAGACCGAAGAAATAGTTTACTTCTCCAAGGGCCTGTTTGTAGACATCGTTATCGCTTCCCCAAAAATGCCGCATACCTCCCGACTGCGACTGGCGAACGACACACCTATGCCCTGCGTTAGACCCCCAAATTTTGGCGAAAAAACTCCCTACGTCTGTATCCAGCATTTTGTTTTCTTAGGGGTACGAGCAAGTTGTCGGGACCGCGAGTGGGGTTAAATGCTATCCCTTGGACGCAAGATTGTCCACGGCTACGAGCAACTTTTGCATCGCCATATCGGATGGTGCGTTAAGCCCTTTCTTCCAGTTGTAAATCTGCGCACGAGTCACGCCAACCATCTTTGCAAACTCGGACACCGTGATCTTGTCAGTCACAATATACTTCTGAAAAATAATATCCAGAAGGCTGATAACGTAGGTGCTTCTCTGCGGATCTCGAACCATTTTGTTCCCCTTATTGTCGGTGCCGAGGGGATATACTCCCCTCGGCGTTTGCTCTGTTAGAAGCCAAGCAGTTCACGAACCTTGGCATCCAGGTTATCGTCTTGCGACGGCGCATCAACCACTTCCGCTTCCACCGTGGCATCGGTGCCAAACCCGCCAGCACCAGTTGCGTGCGTTGCCTTACGGGGAGCCTTCTTTTGCCCCACAGGTTCCGCCTTGGGTTCAACGGCCTCTTGTACCTTGGCGGGTTCCGGGGCCTCCAGCGGCTTACGGACAAACGACGACTCCGTATCCGCGTCGCCAGATGCAAACTCCGCAATGCTGTCCTCGTCAAGACGAGCAATCACTTGCTCGATCACTTCCGCAGGGAGCGTGCCGCCGTACTGGAATTGAAGTTGCGGGAAGTCGGTATCCTCGTTGAAGGACAGCAGCGTGATGACCGTCTGCGGGTACACCCCACCGCGTGTGAGCATCTTGACATAGGTGTTCCACGCCTTGAGAGCCGTTGCGCTTACGTTGACTACATACACCTCGCCGTCGATACTCTTGGGGCTAACGACCAGCAGCCGCTTCGAGTCGGAGCACTCTTTGGCCTTTTTGCCGGTTTCGCTGACGCGAGAGCCGAACACGTTGCGCGGGCACATGGCACAGGTATCACACTGTTTCTTTGTGCTTGCTGCGTGCGGCTTCACGCCGTCATTGGAAAAGCACGCCGGGGCCTCCGGCTCGGTACCGGGGGCGTACTTCGTTTCGTACCAAACCTTGTACACGCCGGGGTTGGCTGCGAGGACAATGACGGGAAGTTCCGCCACATTGTTTTTGCCGTCCTTGATCGTCACAGGTTCTTCGCCAGAACGGACGATGGAAAACGAACGCTTGTTGGTGCTGATGCGCGGAAACACGCTCCCGAAGGAGGGCGTCGTCATGGTTTGTACCATGGCCCCAAGGCGGCTGTTGAGGGCCGCTACCGCATGACTCTTGATCGGAACGATGTTGCTCATTAACTTTCTCCTGATACTCGTACACCCGTTACGAACGGCGGATGCTGACCGTCTCGACACTGAAAACATTCACACCTGGAACTTCCTTGCCTTCGTCGATTAAGGCGGAAGTGTTTCTGCTGTTGATGTTTTTATACAGCAACTCGTAGCGTTGATTCTTGAGAATGTATCCCAGCACAGTGCCCCAATCGGCCACACTAACCTTGCGAGACGTTTTGTGGGATACCGTTACCTTCCCCTCCGCCGTCAGCACAGACATGCTCTGAAGCCCGGCCTGCTGCATCGTGGAGAGGAGGAATCCTTCCAGAACTTCTTCAGCGGCATTGATCTTCTTGATCTCCGCTTCGAGGTCACTCTTTTGCGCACGAAGCGCATAAATCTTCTCGGTGACTTCCTCGACTGTGACTTTTTTCTCGCTCATCGTTCGCTCCTCGTTCAGTTCATGTATTGCATTATACATGCAAAGCGCCTTGTGTCAACAAAAGCACCCTACAACCTGACGTTCTCTACTTATTTGCTACGGTTTTCACAGCTTCGAGAACTGCCCCTTGCATCTTCTGCCGGTGTTCAAGTCGGTAGTAAATTTCCCGCTCCACGGCGCATGACGTGATATGGATGATAGTGCAGTGCTTTGTCTGCCCCTGGCGGTAGATGCGCCCGTTCGCCTGCTCGTACAACTCGTTAGAGTACACCGGCGCGTACCATATGATGCAAGCCGACCTCGTAAGGGTGATCCCATGCGCCATCGTCTTTGGGTGGGCGATGAGCAGTTTGCACGACCCATCTTGAACCGCGTCAAACAACTTTTTGCGCTCCCGCAGGGGCACGTCACCCATAATGACACCGGGGGAATACTTCTTGAACTTCTCGGCTAAGTAACGCACGACAGACTTGTATGGGGCGAACAGGATGACGGGTGTATCCGCTTCCTCCAGGACTTCCTCGACGATCTTTACCTTCTCCACGGCGGTTACTTCCGCCTCCTCGCTATCGTCCGTGTACAGAATACCGCACGCCACTTGCAGTAGCTTGTTGGCTTTTATCCCTTCGTTTAGCGCCGTTGCTGTAGCCCCATTCGACAGTGAGACAAAGGCATCCCTGCTCAATGTCGTGTAGATCGCCTTCTGCTCCTGCGACATGGCAGCAACGCGGGTTTGGTAGGTAATACCCGGCAGGTCGATGCACTCGTCGGTCTTGAAACAAATGCTTGGGGAGAGGATACGGGCTACATGCTCTGGTGCCTCCGGCCTAGCGGTCCACGCGTACATGGACAACTTGCGCATCGTCAGGTCGCGGAACGCGCCATACGAAACCCCTCCACGGGTGCCCATAATGTCCGCTTGCTGCCATGCGTCGGTAGGTGCATTCGGAGTGGGGGTAGCTGTCATCCACCAAACATATTTAACGTCTTTCGCCAGTGCTCGCAGCCCTTTCGCCTTGCTCGTGTTGAGTGCTCGATACGACGCCCCTTCGTCAACGATCAAAAGGTCAATGGGGAGCTTATCCTTCTGCGTGAAAACCCCCCGCTCCGGCGAGCGCGTGAACTCATGGTTTGCGAGGAATATCTGTGTCTTTGCGAAAGACGTGTGCGACTTGTCCAGTGCACGCTTGCCCGCCCCGTGAACGACGTGCATCTTGAGGTGGGGGAACATACGAAACAAGGTTCGCTCCCAGGCGTCGGGCAACGTGCTCAACGGACTAATGACCAGCACGCGGCTAATCTCCCCTATGGACAGCAGGTAGTCCGCCGCCCACAACGCCGCGAGCGTTTTCCCCGACCCAAGGCCATTCAAGCAGTACGCCCGCTTGTGGAGAGTGAAGAATGCTGCCGTGATCGACTGGTGGACTAGTGGAGTGAACCCAGGCCACTTGTATTGGTAGTGTATCGGGGAGCGGACCTTATACCCTTTCATCCTCGCGGCCAGCGTAGTACGAAGGCTGTATGGAAGTTTGTAGTACACCTCCCCGTTTATTACCTCCTTGGTGAATTTATTTGGCGTTAAGCCTATGGAAGAAAAGAACTTTTCGTGGAGTGCGAGGCTTTTACCCTCGTCAACAATCTCTACTACACGCTCGGCATCCATTTACGGAAGTCCTCTTTGAATTGTTCCGCGTCGTCTGTAAGGAAAACTTTACCGCCCGCTAGGGATATGTCCAGGTGCGCGCGGCTCTGTAGCGGGGTGACGTTGTTCAACTTACCCGGAGCCTTCACCTCGATGCCAACGAACCGCCCTCGGCAGCACACGATAATGTCCGGCACCCCTGACCTACCAAACGCCGACCCGATAGGCGTGAACCAGTATATGCTCTCCCCGCTGTTCAATAGTTCTTTTAGGAACTTAGTAATTTTCGCCTTCACCTTACTTTCTGGGGTCATCTTCGTCCTCTTTTTTCTTGCTGTCTGTTCTCCACTCCTGTGCTGCACGGCTAATAAATTCCCTAAACCCCATCAACGAGTCGGCACAGTTTCTATGGTAAAACCACCGCAGTGCGTCCTCCATATCCTTTTCATCTCTATCGTCAAACCAAACTACTTTCATTTCACTTTGCCTCCAATTGATTTAATAAAATCTTTAACAGCCTCAACCTGCTCTTTGTTCACTTCGGCAACTACAACAACTGTGTCTCGCAGTGTCCTCCAGCGTTTGAAGTATGTTTCGAACGACGGCGCAGACTCTCTGCTCCATTTAGGAGAATAAACTATGCCACCGCAAATTGTTACTTTTGCGTCATCAGGAATTGAAACATAGTCCTCTTCAAAAACCTCGCCGTCAACCGAAAGGCATTCGTCTTCATGGTAAGTTTGACCAAAGTCGTTGGGCCAATACTTGTCATCCTCGTAAAATGCCTTGAACTCTGCACCGCTTGTTTTTACTGTCACTTTCTCTTCTCCTTATACGCCGGACAACTCTTTACGGGGCACCACCCGCGACACAAGCCGCTAGGCTTCATCGGAAAATTCCCCGCCTCCACATGCGCCCGGACCACCGACACCCGGTCCTCTACCTCCGCGATCAACGAGGGCAAGTCGGTGCGTTCAAACACTCTGTCCGTCGTCTGCTCGTACTTCAGCCATACATAAGACGCCTTGACCTTCTCCAACTGCGGGTACATGGCAAACGCTGCGACGGTGAAAATCTGCATCTGCTTGAAGTCATCCTTCATCTTCCCCGTTTTGTAGTCAACCAGCAACGCACGGTTTCCGTTAATGGCCCCGTAGTCAATAACCCCCCGCAGCGCGGCGTCTGTGCTATAAAAGTCTGTCGGCTTGTAGTCTGCGGTAAGGCCAAACTTGTTCTCTGCAAACGTCCCCCCTGTCCAGTTCCTCGTCGCGTCGATGATCTTTGCACCAAAGGCGCAAATGTCCTGTTTGACCGGGGAACCGACTGTAGCGTAATCCTCTAGTTCCTTGTGGACCTTGCTCCCCCATAGCGTCGCCTCCGTGTCCTCTCTGGAAACATCTTTGAGGATGTAGATATGCTCGAACTGCTTGGGGCAAGTCTCAAACACAGAGAGCGACGAATGGGAGAAGGTTTTCAAAGCAGGCCCCAAATGAATCGGCAAAGGTCAATGAACCCCCACACAAGACAGGTGGCAAGGAAAGCGGCGAACACAAAAAACTTCGTTGCAGAACCTTCGACGGAAAACATCATGGCAATACCCTCCAGAACCAGATGGAAAGACCAACAACAAAAACGGCTAACCCGGCCAAAAACAAGGCGGCCCCGAAAAGATCCAAACGTGTAATAGCTCTGGAATCCGCGTTGCTCAATACGAGCAAAAACCCAAAGACTAGGAAAGCAAATCCAATCGCAACCATGAAGCCCTCCTAGAAAACAAGTCCAAGTGCTTGCGCGATACGAACTGCGTGTTCTGCTTGATGCGCTGCGTCAGACAAGGCATTGTGCTGGTACATGTTTTTGGGTTCTTGGACACCCTTCTCCGCTCCGAGAGCCTTGAGCGTGCGGTAGCAGCGCGAGTTGTAATACTTCCAAGGAACTTGAATGCCGAACCGTTCGATAGCCGTTGCCAGGATAGGTTCATCAAACGACGCGCCGTTGCCCCAAACCTTGAAGTCGTCTGTGCAGTTCCCGCTAAGAAAATCCAGAAGTGAAGAAAACGCCGTCCGTGCGGAAGTACCGCCAACATCACATCGTTGCAAAAGATGATTCTGCGCAGTCTGCTTCTCCCACCACTCCAACGTACTTTTCTGCGAGATGAGGAACTGACGCGAACTCGGGGTATTGATCTCCATATAAAACGTGTTGTAACTGACCCCGGTGGAGTCAAACGGCACTGCCCCGATAGAAAGGATGATACTTCCTGGCATCGTTCCAAGAGTTTCCAGGTCGATCATCACATTCTTGAACTTCTTCAAAATTTGTTTATCCGAAAACACGGATTATCTCCTTTTATCTACACTGTTGATAAATTTGAACAAAGCTACTTGCCGTCCCGCTCGAATATCGCCTGACGAAGATAAACACACAGGTCCAATGCCTCCTCGTAGGCGTCTCGCAGTACATCCCGTCCGTTGTGGGGTTGTAAGCCTACACCATATTTTGCCCTACCGAACTCGTTCCGATCCCCCATATCCTTCACGACGAGCGGCCAAACTTCCGGGTAAGAGTTTTTGACGGGGGCTGGTTGCGCGTTCTTGTCCATTTCATTCCTCCGTCGCAAGACAATCATCACACCGTTGAAGCCATCCGTCTTTTTCTGTAAGGGGTGTGTATGGATTTTGGTCATCAGGGAAAAGAGTGCATATGAACTTGGTGCCAAAACTACGGGTTCCAACAAACGCACAGAATTCCCCCGGCACACTCGCACAGGTCATAGGGCCACAGTTGATTTCGATTTTCACGGTTCGTACAGTCATTTTTCACTCCTCCGCAGGTTTGAAAATGTTCCAGGCGGCAATTCCGCTGCCGCCGCAATGCGGGCACGTCGGCGCATCAGCCTCCGCTTTCAATGCAGCCTCGATGCTGCCGGTGGAATCGCAGAAAACGCGAAACTTGTCCGCATTCTCCCGCTGCCACTGGGTGATCGCCGCTGCAATCGCATCGGCAACCGTCTCGTGCAGGCTCATTGCTTCGTCGAAGGCAAGCAGCATTTCTTCGGTCACTTCGTTCGGTTCCATCATTCCTCCTTCTTCGCGGGCAGCGCGGCGCATTCCGAGCACCCCGCGCAGCTAAGACATTCGCGTATCGCATCGAGGATCGACGGATACGCAGCAGTGTCCCAGTGTTCCGGGTAGTGAATTAATCGCGCCAGTTCTTGCAGTATCGCGGGGGACGGTGCGGCGTAAAGCGCAGCGATACGTCGAGAGAGTTCGCGTCGGCTTCGCTTGCCGCCTCCCTCATCCCATTGAATAATCGTTTCATACAAACGTTCAAGCGCCACCGGCTCCCCGCACCGCTGCGCCATTGCGTCGATGGCGGACGCAAGTGCCACAATCACGGCAAAAAGATCTTTCATTTTTCACTCCTAAACTTCGATTTCACAAACTGCCAGAAAACCCGAGTCATTCACCTTCACGTTCGGCGGCAAATTGTCCAAGTGCAACCCGATTTTGCCGCCCAAAAGTTCCGTCCGAATACGGTTAAGAATTCCTGGAAACAAGTCGCTGTTCGCGTATGCGCCAAACTTCGGGTGTTGCCTAAATGCGTGCATGTCACAATGGCATTTGGCGAGTTTCGGAACAGGTAGATACCGATAGGCAATAGTGTTGTCTGCGTTTCGGACAACTTCAATCTTTCCTTTGAATTTAATAGTTGCCATTTTTCACTCCCCCACATCCAATGCGAATTTCCCCGGCTCCCAGCAAAGCGGCGGCAATTTCGCGATCTCTCGATTCGCTTCCTCCGCAATTTCAAATAGAGCGGGCGGCAAGTCTTGATCATCGGCGAGGTCGTCACTCCACATTGACGTGTCTATCGGCGACGCAAACACCGGCTTGCAGATTACGAGGCGCAGGTCTGCGAGCGATTCGCCCTCATCGAGAGAATCTTCGGCGCTACACACGTCAACAAAGTATTCATCACGCGCCTCGGAGTAGATCATCGCCACGCCGTCCCACCTAGCTTTGGGAAGGGCGTCATACCGTTTCTGCTCCCGTATTGCCTCGCACGAATCGCACACCGTGCGATGTTTCGGCGTGAGAGCACCGCAATCCTTACACTTGACATGCGTACACCCATCGTACCTAGCGGCCATTTCGTCGAAGTACACTCTCCCGTTGCGCGACTTCCAGGCCGTTACAGTTACGAGTTCAGCAGCCTCGGTGGAATCGCTCAGGATCGCCGTGTCATTATTTGCATTTTCCATTTTCACTCCCCCGCCGCACGCTCGGCGGCTTTCGTCGGATCCCATCCGAGTTGCTGCATACGTTCCTCCGCAAAGATGCGCATGATTTCTGAAACGAGCGCATTCATGATGCACCCAATCATGGGCGAGATGCTTTTGTCTAACCGAATGCAGTAGTCCAGCGCATGAGACCGAGTAGGCCCATCCTCTGCCGTCAACCCGGTGCGCTCACAGCCATATACTTCCGTCACAATTGCCAACCGTGTCTCGACGGAAAGAGATTGGGCATACTCCTGGATAGTAACCATTTTTCACTCCCCCGCCGCGCGCTCGGCGGCTTCGATGAGACGTTCCCATTCGTCGTCGGTCAGGACGCCGCAGGGAATTGCTATTTGCAGCGCGTCGGCAATGCCCCATTGGAACGGCGTAGGATCTTGCACTTTGAACGAGACA
>JAEHJW020006384.1_pt1 | contig 15251 bp, 10 predicted proteins | sample 9271431 | NCBI WGS metagenome assembly JAEHJW02
TGCCTCTCCTGCCGATCCTGCCCCTGAGCTGATGCAGGGCAGACAGTCCGAAACATTCTGCCCCTGAGACTATCAGGATGGATGCTTCGGGGATATCGATGCCGGTCTCGATCAAGGACGTGGCAACGAGGATCCGCTTTTCCATCGAGGTCCTGAACTCAGACACAATATCCTCCTTCCCATCGGTCTTACCGTGAACAAAGAGCGTCTCTCCAGGAAACGTTCTTTCCCAGAACTCCTTTGACGCTTCGACCGACTTGTAATCTCCCTTTTCATCATCGACCAGAGGATAAACGACAAGGGCCTTGCCGCCGCTGCCTATCACGTCCCTGATATGTGAGAGTATTTCTGTCGTGTGAGACTTCGAGACCACCTTCGTCACAACTTCACGCTTAAACGGCAAGGCATTGAGCGTCGAGATATCTATCGCTCCCTGGTAGATCAGACTTACCGTCCGAGGAATCGGCGTCGCTGTCAACTGCAGGGCATGGGCCCCAAGGGCTATCTGCGTTCTCTGTGAAACGCCAAACCGGTGCTGCTCGTCAATGACCACCAGCCCCACGTCATCGAACTTCCTGTTCAGAAGTGCATGTGTCCCGATTATGATCCTTGCCTCTCCGGTTCTTTTCCTGCCCGTGCAAAGTCCCACATTCTCCTCGCCGAAGAGTTGCGAGAACTTCTCGAAGTGCTGCCTGGCAAGGACAGTGGAGGGAGTAAGGACAAGGGTCCGGTATCCGCAACTCATGCAGGCAAATGCTGCTGCCTGGCTTACAACCGTCTTACCCGAAGATACGTCTCCAACCAGAATGCGCCTCATGGCGTCTCCGGTTGACATATCAATCAGTATCTCAGCAATGGCTTTGACCTGGTCGGACGTCAACTCAAAAGGCAGTCTTTCAATAAAAGGCTGAATGTCCACGTCAATGAGAGGGGCAGAAGGTTTTCTGACGGCAGACAACCTCTTCTTCAACTCAAAGACCTCCCTATAGGCAAGCCTCAGGAAGGGTCGTGCATCCGGGATCTGGTAGGGCCGGTGGATCTGCTGGAGGGCTTCCCTGATACTGGGGAAGTCCCGCCGCGCCAAAACCTCTGTGGGCACCTCGTCCTCGCTCGTGGACATGCACTTTCTCGCTGCTTCCCATATATGGTCCCTGAACCTCCTCTGTCCGACTCCTCCCGGTGTCTTGTATATCGGGCATACGAGACCGGTCTGATCAGGGAATCCGGGCTGATAGAACGTCCAGAAGTCTTTTTCCTTCTTCGGCGCTCCCCACATACTGATGTAGCCGCCCCTTTCGAATTTCCTCAGGTGCCAGTCAGTGTAGTGAAAGTATTTGACGAAGAAGTTACCACCGTCACCTATCATGGAGACGACAAGCACCTTCTTGCCGGTCCAGGTCTCTTCTTCGCCGATCTTGTCGGGACAGCCCCTGAAGAGTACCTTCTCCCCCTTCTTGAACTGTCCTACTGGAACATGCTTTCTTCGGTCTTCATAGCGAAGGGGAAGATAGCCGAAAGGATCGATATCAGGCAGCCGCCGTTTTGCCATCAATTCCTCCTACAGTTTGTGGCAGATGGGCTGCAAACCACTGCTCTAAAGCAAGCATTGCCGTCATCATGCAGCCTCCTGTTTGTTGAGGCCCGTCATGTGCTGATAGAGTTCGGCCCTTGTCTTGCTGTCGAGTCCTCTGTCCAACCGAATTTTCTTCCAGATGACGGTCCTTTCCTCAACAGATACTGACTTATCGAGCATCTGCCTATATCCGACCTTGTCGTCGCCCTTCTTTCCGTCGACTTCAGCAGCGGGGGCGGGGTCCCGCTGTTCGTCTACAGGCCCGACTTTTTCATTATCCTGCCCTGCCTCCGCGATTTCGGATGTATGCGGCGAAGAGCCGTTGTCACCAACGGCATTCTCAGTTACTTCGGCCAATGTATCCACTTCGGACACAAACCCGAGTTCCCTCAGTATCACGTCGCATGTCTTCACTCCAAAGACCGCTCCAAGAGCGAAAAGGTTCACGACAGCCTTCCCAATCGCCCTCTCGACAGCCTCTTTGCCTCCATACTCGCTTAGGTCGAGGTCGAGCGGAAGCTCAGCCCTGGCCTTGTCCGAGTGGCAGAGGAGGTCAAAAAGGTTAGTCCTTATTCTGGCCATGAATTTCTCGGCTTCCTCATGGGTCTGTTCCCTGACTTTCCCCGAGGCGGCCTCTTCTAAAATCTTGATGTCCATGAAAGCCTCCTTTCTTGTTTTATATCCTCATGGGCATGATCACGTTCTTGTGGTTACCGTCACCGGTTGCATAAAGGACAGTGGGAGTCACTTCGCTTTTGAGCGTGATAGTTACCTTCTCGCCGTCGATTGCATTCAGTGTCTCCATCAGGAACGCCGAGTTGAAACCGACAGTCATTTTGTCCCCGGAGTACTCGCAGCCGATCTTGTCGATTGCATCTCCGGTATCCGAATGAGAGGCGGAGAGATCCAGTTCCTTCTCTACGAACTCGATCCTGATAGCATGAGTTTGGCGGTTCATCAGCGAAACTCTCTTTATGCTACGGTAGAATTCCTCCCTGTCCACAACCACCGTTTTGTCGTTTTCGGCCGGTATGACTCCCTCGTACGCCGGAAAGGCCCCTTCGACGTTCCTTGCAACGAACTGGATGCCGTCTACACTGAAGAGGGTATGGTTCTTGCCAAGAGCAATCTCAACATCGCCTTCACCTGAGAGGAACTTCTTCAATTCCCGCAGAGCCCTGGCGGGAACTATGACCTTTGTCTCTTCAATACTGTCGTTTATGATCTCGCGCACAATCGCCAGCCTGTGTCCATCAGTAGCCACCACGTTTAAAGCAGCATCCTTGACATGGAAAAGAAGGCCATTGAGGACATAACGGGTGTCATTGTCTCCCGCCGCATAGCTTGTCTTTCGTATTACCTCGCCCAGTGTCTTCTTGGAGAGAGAAAACTTCTTTCCCCCGTCCACGGCAGGCCATGCCGGGAACTCCTTCATGTCGAGACAGGCTATCTTGTAGGTTGCCCCTCCGGATTGGACCTTGAGGGTATTTTTTGCGAGGCTGAAAGATATTTCTCCGGCAAGCTCCTTTACGATCTCATACAGTTTTCTGCCCGGCACACAGACTCCTCCGCCTTCTGTCACGGCTGCCTCCAAAGGCTCGGCTACGGTTATCGCAAGGTCTGATGCTGCAATGCCGCTTCTACCGCCATCACATTTGATGAGGACGTGGCTCAGTACAGGCATTGTGCCTTTACATTCGACGATGCCCTGGACAAGCGAAAGCTTTCTGCTTAACTCCCCCTGATCTATCTTGAATTCCATTTTTGGATCCTCCTAATAAATCCGATTAATAAATAATTCAGGAGGGGAAAGCCCCTCCTGCGTTTCTACACAAGAACCTCGACCCTGCTGGCAGTGCCGTCTTTGGTTACTATGATCTTCTGGTCGAATACATCCAGCAGCTTCTTGTCGTGAGCGACAACAAGCATCATCTCGAACATACCCGCGTCGACCAGCTTGTTGACGCACCTGCCGAAGTCCTTAAGGCCGCTCTCGTCAAGTCCGGCAGGTTCGTCAATGACCAGAGTATTGATCTTCACGCCTGCTTTTCTTGAACTGAGTTCGGCAAGACCGACTGTAAGGGCGAGAACGAGTCTTGTCTTCTCTCCTCCTGAGTACTGGCTGATCGGTCTTTCTCCCATGACGTCCGAAACAATGATGTCCAGGGTGTCTCTTACGGCTTTTGTAGTCTTCGTGACCTTCTCCGTGCGAAACTCGATCCTCATCCCTGTGGAGCTGATTTCGTCGAGTACCTTGTTCGCCTCCTCCTCAACGATAGGCAGGATGTTGTCCAGGATGAAAAGAGGCACCTTCTCGCAGAAGTCCTCGATCACCTCCAGTATGTGAATATTACGCCGGAGACCTTCGACATCCTTCTCGTGCCGCTTCTTCTTCTCTCCGCTTTTCCCATCCTGATCTGCCTTTACGATCAATACGGATAATTCTTTCGAGGTATCGGCTTCGGTCCTCTTCAGTCTGTCGAGGTCTACCCTGACGGCGTCGAGTTCGGACTGCAGAGAACGGAGATTCCGGTTGAGGGTCTCCGCACCGGACATCTTTTTCCTCAGTTCATCGAGTTTCTTCTCGATAGCCGATATCTCGACGTCAACTTCCTTCGTGTTCTCGACGATCCTGAGACGCTCGACAACAACCCTGAAAAGAGAAAGTTCGCTGGACAGCAGTTCAAGCTTGGAGACTTCCGCAAGAACCGCAGAGATACGCTTTTCGATGTCGGCTATCTGCAGTTTAGTAGAGGCTATAAGGGAAGTGGCATCGGCCAGCTCCTTCTCGGCGGTCTCTATATCCGCAGCCTGTTTTGTCCAGGTGCGCATGACTTCCAACTTTGTTTCGGATGCCTTTAGCACCTCCCTCAGTGAAGCAAAGTCTTTTTCCCCATCGACTATACGCTGTCTTGCGTCGGCAGGCAGAGACGCAAGCTGTCTTCTGAGGTCCTGGATCTGGGAGTCCTCAGCGTACACAGGTCTCTTCGTCATTTTCTCGATCTCGGCTTTGATGGATGCAACCGCCTCCCTGGACTCCACAGCCTTTGAAATAAGCACACAGGCACCATACTCCCCTTGGCCCTTACAAACGGTCTTTCCCAGGAGGGAAACATCTCGTTCCGCATTTGCCTGTCTCTCCTGTGCCGCCCTGAGGTTCGCCAGCCTTTCTTTTTCGTGGGATTTCACTTTACCTTCTGAAAGGGCAATGGCCGTTTCGATCTCGGAGGCCTTTCTCGCGGCTATATTCAGGTCATGGATCTGCTTCTGCAGGTTTTCGACCTGTGTCTTCAACGTCTTAAGCCGCCCCTGTTCTTGTTTTTCCTGCTCAACAACAGAGATTATCTTCTCCTTGTTGTCCACGACCCTCTTATAGCGGACAACCCTCTGCTCGGCATCCGAGACACTGCTCTGAAGAGATGCTTTCGATGATCCAAGGGAATCGGCTTGCTTCTTCAGGGATTCCGAGTTCTTGAGGTTCGCCTCTATTTCGGCAATCTTGGAGAACGCCTCCTCCAATGAAAGCTTTTCCATGAGCGCGAATCCTTCGATCTGTTTCCCTTCCGGAAAAGCCGGCGACTTCCTCTCGATCTCGTTTTTCCTGAGGCCCGCCTTAACCCTGCGCTTCTCCAACTCGACGATCTCCTTTTGGACATCCTCGAATTCCACCAGCTTGCTCGTGATTACTGCTATCTCTGATGCTTTTGAGGTCTGGAGGACCTCCTTATCCCTTATCGTTGAACAAAGGGTGGCGAGCGTCTGCTCAAGGGCTGTCCGGCTTTTGAGCAGTTCGTCAGGGTCCCCGATCTCTGATGCAAGACGGATTATTTCCTCTTCCATTACCGACACCGTGTCGCTTATCCTGTTTTTCCTTCGGGTGAAGGCCTCTTTGTACTTCGAGTATCTGTCAAGCCCGAGGATATTGAAGACAATCTGAAAGCGCTCCTTGGGCGTGGCAAGGATCATCTTTTCCTGCTGTCCCTGTAGAAGAAATGACGAGGCCGTAAACGTCTTATAGTCCCTCCCGAGGACCTTCATGACACTTTCCGTCACCGCGTCCCCTGTGGCGATGACATCGAGGGAGGAAGGTCCCTCTCCGTTGTAAATGCCGAGTGCCATATCACTCCTGCCTCTGCCTGTGCTCACTCGTTTGCGTGACGCACGGTAGCATCTGCCTGCCTGGATGAAGTCGTAAATCACGCTCATCTCGGTCTCGCCGATCTTGACGAGGCTGTCCCCTGTCCCTCTCGATGTCTGACCAAAGAGGGCATAGAGGATCCCATCGAGAAGACCGCTTTTCCCGGCGCCGTTGTCGCCCTGGATACAGGCGGCCCTGATGCCAGTTAAGTCGATCTCCGTGTCCTTGTGGGACATCAGATTATTGAGCTTCAAGCGCAAAGGTCTCATGCTCTTCTTCTCCTTTTCCTATTAATTCCCGACCGATAGGTTCTCCAACTGCTTCGTTGAATGTCTGAAGACAGAGGTTGATGAAGTCCTCATCGTAGCCCTTCTGGGAAAGATAGCGCCTCATAGCGTCCTCTTCCTTCAGGTCCTCCGTCATCTTCTCGTCCCTGACGCGCATCTCCCTCTTTACCGTGAGCTTGTAAAGAAGGGGCGTGATCTCCATGAACCTGTTGATGAAGGGCCTCAGCGTCTCCCTTTCCTCCTTCGAAACTTCACCCTTGATCCTGTAGATGGTTCCAGGATCGACTTTACTCTCCCAATCGGGATCGTTGAAGAACTCGGTCGTGAGAGTTCTGAATTCACGGGCGGGTGTCCTGATAAACTCCACCTTTGGCGTTTTGTCCTCGAAGGCGGCTACGATGAACCCCTTCTCGTCTCCTTCTTCATTGAAGTCGTTCCGGTCTATGGACCCTGCGTAATAGGCGTTTGTCGCAACCTTCTGGTGAATGTGGATATGGCCGAGCGCCACGTAATCGAAACCTTCGAAGTCCTCGGGATAGAGGTGCGGATCATACTTCGTCATCTCCGGGTTCTCCGCCCCAGTTGCGCCGATTACTGTGAGATGGGCCATAAGTATGTTCGGGACCCTAATGTCTATCTCACCCCGGAATGCGGAGACTATTGTCCTGAGAGCTGCGGAGGCGGCCTTGTTCTGCTCTTCTATCGTGAGTCCCTCGACCCTGCCGTTGAGGATGGCACGAGAGGGGAAAGGCAGTACAAATATCTTGGCGCAGTCGGGCTGCGGCCAACTCTCCGATTGAGTCACACTCAAGGTATTGCCCTCCAGGTAAAAGACCGTAGGCTTTTCCACGACAAAGACGTTCGGTCTTCCCTGCAGAAACGCAAGGGCACTGGAATCCTTTGGGTTCTTTGATATGCCGTGATTGCCGGGCTCCACGATCACCGGGATGCCGTTCTCCGTAAGCTTGAGGATGCTCGCAAGAAGATACCTCTCTTCGTTCGGCGTGGGCTGGTGTGTCTCCGTGGGCTCTGTGATGAGTGCGACCCGGCACCTTTCTTCGATCATCCGATCGACCGCAAAGGAGATGCATCTGTGCATGTCCAGCAGCCTCTCGTTCATGCCTGTCTGGGGGTCTATGACGATCTTACCTCCTGAGGGCATGGTTTCGGATACATGCAGGTCCGCCAAGTGTCCTATCTTGATGGGGCCTTGGAGCGCTGTTCTCACGCTACTTTCGCAGAGGCAGTTTCCGACCCCGACTGCAAGCCCTTCGACCTGCTTTCGGATCGGATCGGGAAGGAATTCGTACATGCCGGCGACATCATCGAGGTCGTTCAGCGCGTTTTCGATCCTGCCGAGTCGTTCCTCCCAGTAGGCAAGCGCTTCGGCGGTATCTCCTGATGGGGCCTTTGTGCAGTTGTAAACAAGGAACCCCCACGTAAGGTTTCCCTTTAGCTTGTCCTTGAGTCCTTTGAGCATGTTTTCTGTCTTGAGCGTCCTAAAGACCCTCATGCAGTCATACAGGAATGTTTCCTTTACAGAGACGCCACCCAGTGTTAGTGCCTTTAAAAGCGCCTGCACGTCATCAGCTTCGGACAGAATTTCGCCTATCCGGAAGTTCGTCTCGGCAACCTGGAAGTTCTTCTGAGACTTGCTCTTGAGCAACTTCCTGATCTGCTCAAGAATTTCCGTGTTTTCCATACAGAAATCTCCTTAATCTCGTTGTGCTACCTCATTGTTTAATTGTTTTAGCCCGGATATTCCCGGATGCCGTCTTTTCTACCTGCCGAGAAATGCCAGGCACACAGCTTCGGCTTCGTGGGAAGAAAACCGTTTCTTTTCCTTCAGGGAGGAAAAGAGAGAATAGGCCAGCCTCTTCATGTCGTCTTTGCCCATGTTCCTGCCTCTAACCAGCTTCCATGTATGCGCATTCCTCTCCTCGGTAGGGACGTTTCTACTGCCTGCTACGGCCATAATCACAGCGGTGGCGTAACCGTTTTTCATGAGGTCCTTGATATTGAGTTCTTTTCCTGTCCATACATCCCTCGACCTCGAATAACTGAAATGCGAAGCTACCTCTATTTCGCACTTCTCAGGTTCATATGTCTGAAAAAGGATTTCCGTCTTTTCCATCAGGTCTCCGAGCCTCTCAGCCAGTCCCTCTCCCTTCGGTCTTAACGTGCCCGAAAAAAGAAGGGCGTCGCCCCTTACCACTGCGACGCCCGTATCGGTTAATCCCGGGTCAAAGGCTATGATGGTCTTAGGCTGCTGCATGGACCCGCTCATAGAAGGATTTTCTCTCATCCTCGGTCATGTGCTCCACGGGAAGGGAAGATACAACACCCTTCGTCATGGCCAGTTTCCGGAGTATCTCCCTCTGCCTGTCCACAGGGAACTCCAGAAAGTCCTCCACCAGTGGGAGTCTCGTCTCTAAGCCTTTCCGCGATGCCCCCGAAGCGACCGCTCTTACGCTTTTCCGCTCGGTTACGTGAGCATGAGGCACATGAGGCAACCCATTTCCGACAGGGTAATAAATGTCCCGAAGACCGATCGCGTTTAAGGTCACGACCTCCTTGATCCGCTGGTCTTCCATGTCTATGTCTGGAATGACGCTGAGAACTACAAACGGTTTTTTCAGGTCCCCAAGATGATATGCCTGCTTCATGCCAAGAAGCTTCATCACAACCCTGGCCTGAGCGCCGGAGATCGCTCTTTCTACCGCGAACTTTTTAAGCTGGATCATATAGGACTTCACGTTCATGTCGATGTAACGCATCAGTCTCTCATCATTCCACTTCTCTTTCCTGGCGAGCTCATCGCCTTTTTTGCTGTACGTCTCCGTAATCTCGTTTTCCCGCGCAGTGATGTTTATCGTCTTGCCATCGCTTTGAACCCTTACCGTGCCCTCGATATCGAATCGGCTGCCTCTTACATATGCGGTGACTGTTTCCAATTCAGGGTTTATATCGATGTCAGGTTTCTCGAACTCTATCCTGCCGGCGTCGATGAAACGTTTTATCGCGGTGAAGGTGAAGGCATACTTCCCGCCTGTAACAGGATATATGTCGCTTCCTATGATTCTTCCTTTCGGGTCCATAGCAGTGTCGATCTCCACTATTCGAATGACCGGCTTGAAAAAAGGTGGCTTGGTCGTTATGACTGTGGTCCCAGGGATGTTGTACCCCTTGTCCTTGAAGCCGCTGAGTTCGGTGTTGATTGTGGTGATAATATCGTTGCTCAATTCAACCTCCTTGAAATACAAAAAGGGAAAGTGGAGAATATCCGCTTTCCCTTTTTAGGGTTATAAATCTCAGATTTGTTTGGTATAGACTTACACTATCTTTTCCTCATCAACTGCACTTATTCCACTCACAGTAGGAACACTTCAGGCAACTCTCCTCCATGACGACTACTCCTCCGCATGAAGGGCATCTCGATGCCGCGCTCACCTGAACACTCTTAACGCCGACGGAGCCCATCACTCTGAGAAGCGCTCTTTCGATGTATGCGAGAGGATTGCTGACACTCCCGTAACTCATGTTCGCTTTCCTCAGCTGCTTCATAACGTCCCTGGGATCGATATTACAGCGCAGCATGATGCTCGATAGCCGGACGACAGCCTCGATGAGAGCGGCGGCGCTCTGCTCCACAGGGGCATGCAACCAGACTTCGCGGGGCTGGTTCTCTACGACAGTTACCTCCACCTCATACGCCCCCTCGTTGGGGATCTCGACCTGGATGGCGCGCTTCACCCTCTCTTCTGGCAGTTCCATCGGCTTGACGTATCCGTCGTCTTTGGCCTTTACCACCGCGCCGAGCTTTCCGGAATCGCGGTACACCGTGCATCCCTTGAGTCCTTTTTCGTAGGAGTAGAGGTAGGTGTCCCTGAAGTCCTCGAAGCTTGTGTTGGGATCGAAGACAATCGTTTTTGAGATCGACGCGTCGAAGAATTCCTGGAAGGCAGCCATAATGTCGATATGCCCTTTGGCGGATATCTGTGATGAGATGAGCACTTCAGGTTCCTTCTCATTACCGTTTACGTTTTTCCAGACCCTGTAAGCATAGTCGTCTATGGTGACCTTTCTCTTCTTGTCATCGCTCTCCCTGATCTCACGTTCCACGGTCAGGTATAGGATAGGCTCAACCCCTGAGGAGATGTTCCCCCAGAGAAGACTAGTTGTGCCTGTGGGAGCTATCGTCAAAAGATGGCTGTTCCGGATACCGTGCTCCCTTATGCCTTCCTTGATGTCAATCGGCAGTTTACTCACAAAAGCCCCAGACAGATACTTGTCCTTATCGAGAAGGGGAAACGGACCTTTTTCCGCAGCCATACAGACGGAAGTCCGATATGCGGTGTCTCTCATGAAGCGGCCGAGCTTCCTGCAGAACTCTACGGACTCCGGTGTGCCATATTGAAGCCCAAGCATCCAAAGAGCGTCCCCGAGGCCTGTGATACCGAGTCCTATTCGTCTCTTGCCCTTCGCTTCATCCATCTGCTCCTTAAGGGGCAAGTGAGCGATCTCTATCACGTCATCGAGATACCTGACGGCCAGGGCTACACTGTCGCCAAAGAGGTTCTCGTTGAAACGTGCTTCAGGCGTGAATGGCTCCTCCACAAATCCGACGAGGTTGAGTGATCCCAGGTTGCACGCTCCGTTAGGGGGCAAAGGCTGCTCTCCGCAGGGATTCGTGCTGGTTATGTTCTCTTCATACCAGAGATTATTGAAACCATTTACCCTGTCGATGAACAGTACGCCGGGTTCGGCATAGTCGTATGCGTTCTGCAGTATCAAGTTCCAGAGGTCCTTCGCCGCAATAGTTCTATGTACCTGACCGTTGAAGACAAGGCTCCACTCCCTGTTTTCCCTGACCGCCTGGATAAAGCTGTCCGATACCAGCACGGAGAGGTTGAAGTTCTGCAGAGCCTTGTTTTCGTCACCCCTCTTCGCCGTAACGAACTCCTCGATGTCGGGGTGGTCGATCCTCATGACCGACATCATGGCGCCCCGGCGATGGCCCGATGCTGCAATACATGAACACATGGAATCAAACACCTTCATGAAGGAGATGGGGCCCGAGGACGTTGAGCCAACACCTTTAACTAAAGCCCCCTTCGGTCTCAGCGTCGAGAAGTCGAACCCTATTCCCCCACCTGCCTGCATCGTGAGAGCAGCCTTGTGGAGGCTGTCGAATATCCCATCCATACTGTCATCTATCACCTGGGAAACGTAACAATTGAAGGCAGTTGCCTTCCTCCTGTCGGTGCCCAGTGAGTTTATCGCGCGCCCTCCCGGCAGGAAAACATCCAGTAGATCGCGAAACTTCAGCGTCCACAGTTCCGTCTCCTGCTCTGCTCCTGCCGCAGCGCTGGCTATGCGATTTTTTGTAGCATCGAGGGAGTCATCGGTTTCGTAACGGTATTTGCGGCTCCAGATATAGTGGATCAGGTCATCGACCGACCTGTCCTGTTCGGTTACTGCCACTGCTGCCATGGAAAGATGTCCTCCTTTCTCCGGTATTCTTCTGACTATTTACCTGTTGAACCGATGCCACCGTTTCTTTCTCCTTCAGCATCGTCTCCGTCTGCGAGAAGATACTTTTCGAATATCCCCTGCGCCACCCTCTCGCCTTTCTTTATCTGCACGGGCACAGAGGTATGATTAACTATCCCTACAAGAATATGTCCCTCATTGTCGGGGTTGTTGTAGTAATCGGCGTCGATTACACCAACGTCGTTAAGGAGAGAAGCAGTATTTTTAAAGGACATGCCGCTTCGGATATGGATCATCAGGACCTCGTCGTCCTGCATGTAGGCCTTTATCCCCGTTGGTACAACCGCCTTGCCTCCAGGTCCGGCTGGAACGGTTACATCTTCAGCAGCTTCAAGATCGTAAGCCGCTGATTTTTTCGTCTTTCTCTGTGGAAGGTTGATTCCCTTCCCTTCGTAGGTGGAAACCACCTCAAATCCACGTATTTTCATGCTATATTCACCTCCATGATTGATTTTTCTCATGTAGCCTCTCATTTCTCGACATCATGCCTTTATATTACGTGCGAATAGCGGTTTAAAGGAAACCATGAAGTAATCGGGCGCGGAATTCTCTTGTCATCACCCGCCCCGCAGATTACCACTCCACTATTTACGACACTTCTTCCAGAATCTGAGCATCCTCCGGCTCTGAACTGTCTATCGGCGCCGGTTCTTTGGCAGCAGATGTTTCAGGAAGACAGAGCTGGACCGGCTTTTTCTTCTTGGAATTTCTGGCTGCCGAGGTCTTGAGTCTTACGCAGGCAAGATGCAGCCATGCCTTCCCGTGCGCCTCTTCCCTTACCTTGTATTTCTCGATGTCACCAAGCATCCCGAGCCATCGGTCAACATCTCTCAACTGAAATACGAGCGGCGGCGGCATCGCGGACGGCTTGTCGATGCAATGCCTCAGCACAGCCGACTTCTGAGGAGACACCTCCTTGTCGAGTTCAAGAGGTATCAGTTTCATCTGAATGTCTTTCTCCAGCCTTGGCGGAGCTTCGTTGGACAAAAAGTTGATGATGCAGGATACGAGAATGCACCCCTTGTCGAGATCCTGAAGCTCTGTGCTCTCCTTAAGCTTCCTGGCGACAGCGATATATTTCATGTACGATCGCGGGGAGATATAGTAGCGGGCCAGAAGTGCGCCTTCTTTCGTCAGTGAATAGCGGCCGTCCTTTTCGGTCAGGATATTGCACCTGAAGAGGAAATGAAGATACCTCTCAACGGTCTCCTGCACCTTTTCAACAGTGGTAAATGTCGCTGCATATGTTCGGCGAAGCATATTGACTACATCCGACTTGCCTGCGAGCCTTGTCGAAAGCACGGTAAGTGTCATGGACTCCACAGGAAGGGGAATAGTCTTGTCCAGCGCCTGTTTCATGGCATGAAAGAGCTCTATTTTGTCCCCGATAAGATAGGCAGTCGCCTCATCTTTCCCCCTGCCGGCCCGGCCGAACATCTGGTTAACGTCCACAGTGTCGAGGTAGTAAGAACCTCTCCTTGTCCCGAAAACGATTACGATATCGGCTGGGGTGTTTACGCCCTCTGACAGGGTATTCGTGGCGAGGATGGTCTTGATGTTACCCCTGTTGAACTCGGACACAAGCCTGTCCTTCTCTTTTTCCTCTATGTCGGCGCAGTGGAAAGGAGTGACCAGGGACTCTCCAAGGCAGAATCCGATAGCCTTGGTCGGAACAAAGACGATGACGCTCGTGCCTTCATGCTTCCGGAGAATCTCTTTGAGGATGTTTAGCCTAAGAGATTCTCTGCTGTAGACATGACCGCTCAGAGTGGGCACAACATTTTTGGGAGGCTTTTTAGGGGCCGGTCCAGCATTGAAATCATCCGGAGCGTGAACTTTCTCCACGGTCAACCTCGTCCGCCGGTATTTCGAGATGAACAGGTCGGCTTTGAGCATCCGTGCCAGCTCTCGTTTGCATGGAAAAGTGCCCGAGGTCAGAAGGACTGTACCGCCGAGACTGAGGAAGATCGCAATGGCCACGTCGAGTTCGCCACCTCTTGATGCGTCCATGATGTTGTGTGCCTCGTCAACGATCAGGAGAGATCCGTTACACCATTCCTTCTTGGAGCGTACAGCGCTTATGTATCCTTCAGGGGTACTCACGATGAAAAATTTCTCAGCGACATCCTTATCACTACCGGTATTGATGCCGACTATCTTCGCTCCCCATATCTTGACGGAATCACGGTAGAGACTCTTTACGAGCTCTCTGGTCGGGGCGGTAATGATGATCCTTTTGCCCTCCTCAAGATGAGGTCTTGCGGCAATGTAGTGCACGGCTGTTTTTCCGGTACCGGTGCCGGATTCGACCACTGTGTTCATGGTCTGGTCATAGTTGTCTTTGAATGCGCTCTGCAGGGGATTGAGGTTGGGAAAAGGGAGGTCAGGATCAGGGCGTACGGGATAATTGTCGTCTATCTCGAATACCCTTGGCAGCCTCACCTCTGTTTTCCTGCCTATCCGCATGAAGCGCTTAAGCAGATCCCTTAAAAGGGTCAACGCAAATCACTCCCTGGTCTCATTGCATAGCTCCTTTGTCTTGGAATTTCGTTTTGTTCTATCGTAGCTGGACGATCTAAGATCTTCATGGTCACCTCATCTCCTTTCGGCTGGACTATATGGCATGATGTAGCAGACATAATCGCCTGTCTCGGAGCTAACGGACAGCGGGCTCTTATCATTGTTGAACCCCACTATGACCTGCCCCTCCGCGTTCTTCACGGCGTTCTTGAAGGACATCCTGTTTACCTTGATCTTCAGGTCCTCGCCGCTCCACTCAAGGGTTGAGATGTGCTCGATGCAGCAGCCAAAGGGCTCCCTGAGGACAAACCTGGCCGGCTGTTTCTCGTATCCCTTGAACCCCATAATGATAGAGAGTTCGTTGGAGATGGCTGGGCCTTCGAGCATCGCCATGAACTCTTCTCTGGAGCCTCTGAGAAAAGTCTTCCATTCTTTCCGAAGAACCTCTTTATAATCTGGAAAGCTGTGCGTGTACTCGGGAAGGTATATGTCGATCATGATCTCACCGCTAACGGATATGCCGATAGCGTTCTTGTAGAACGAGAGTGTCGCAAGATCTCCTTCAACCTCGGTCACGATACTCGCGCCGCTTGTTGGAAGTCTGAAGTTCCCGGTGTAAGGGGCCCCCTTGCTGATGCTGTACATTGCCATTATCCTGCGGTCGCAAGCGACGGCACGCATATAGTCCGTACCGCACTCAAGAAAGATTGCACGGTAGTCATAGTGGACCTCTTCATCGCTTGAGGCAAAAAGGACCCTCTTGAAGAGCTTTTTTATCTCGGAAAGATCCACGGTGACGCTTCCTATGTGTGTGTCAGCGGGAGGGGCTACGACCTCATATTCCTTGATGACTGGTATTGATACGGCGCTTTTGCCGTCCGTAAGTGTTATGCCGCTTCTTTGACGCATAACTGTTACCATATCGCCCACGCAGGCAAACAGTGGGCAATACTTATTGAGGATCATAGCCTCACCGGGATGGACAACCTCGGCGGAGAAGGAAATAAAGACCTTTTTTATTCCGTCAAAGAACAGGACACTGACACTCTGCGTTTCCTGGTCGGCTTTGAAAGTGAGTGTAGTCTCGTTGTCGTCCTTTCTCATCCTGAGCAGCCTTCCGGTTTTTCTGAGGAAGCCTCCGTTTATACTGAATTTCATGTGTCACCTCCTTTACTACCCC
>JAEHJW020004360.1_pt1 | contig 15245 bp, 14 predicted proteins | sample 9271431 | NCBI WGS metagenome assembly JAEHJW02
GGGTGCGCCCGGCCCGGTGCGCCCTCGGCGCTGGGGTGGGGGTGCGGTTCCTGCGCTCGGCGTGCGCGTTCCCCCGGCTCCTCTGTCCCCGCCCGTAGGGCCTCGCCCAAGCTGGTCGCGCGGTCCGCCCGCTCCTGCGCCCGGCCCCCCCCTGCTTGGCCCTCGTCTGCGGCGCCCGTCGCCCGGCTCCGCCGGTCGCCGTCCGCTGGGGTGGGGTGGGGTGGGGTGGGTGCGCGTGTCCGGCGTGTGCGCTCGCTCGGCGTCCCGCTGGCCGGCCGGTGCTCGCTTGTGTCCCCGGTCCCGCCGCGGCGTCCGCCCTGGTCCCGGGCGGTTCTCGCCCCGTCGGCGGTTGGGCGGCCGCCCTGGTCCCCCCTCTCCCGCAGTGAGTGGCGTGCGCCTCCGGGGACTTGAACCCCGAACCTGCGGAGTCTAATGACGGTGGAAATCGCCGGCAGCTGGGATCAATCGCCGCAGGTCACGAGGGGTGCGGCGTTCACCGGGGGCAGCCGGTGCCAGCCGCAATCCATCCCGTAGGCGGTCAGTTAGGCGGTCAGCTCACCCCATGGGTGTGCCGGCCAGCGAGGGCGTCGAGGACCCGCGGGACACGCCCAGGCGGAATCGGTATCCGGCCCGTTTCCCACCCGCTGATCGTCACGTGACCGTTCCCGAGCAGGCGGGCGAGCTCCCGCTGAGTGAGGCCCCCTTGCTGTCGCCGGCGCCGGAGCTCGGCGCCCGACATGCGCTCGAGGATGCCCGAGGCTGGCGCCGTCGCCCCGGCGACGAGGAAGCGCCGCACGTAAGTCCGGCCGTCAGAGCGTCGTGCTACGCGCTCTTCGACGTGGACGAGGCCGTCCACAACGGCCCGTTCGACCGTCGCCCGACCGTCGCTGGACCGGAACATCACCGGCAGCTCGGCGGTCGAGACGCCTCCGGGCTGACCGGCGAGCTCGACGAGGCGGCGCAGGCGGCGCTCCTCTCGCGCTCTAGGGGGTGCCGGCGTCTCGAGGAGCTCGGTGACGCGGCGCGCCTGGTCCGGCGGGCAGTGTCGAGCGCCGGTCTCCCAGCGCGCCACGGTGTTGGCCCGGACCCCGAGCGCGGAGGCGAGCGCCGCGACCGTCCAGCCGGACGCGTGCCGGGCTGCCCGAAGTGCCCGTCCATCGACCGGCTCTCGTTGGTCGGGCGCGTCGTCGGCGAGGAAGAGACCCGCAGCGATGCGCCCCTGCGAGTCGGGCACTGGCCGCTCCACCACCGCGCCGCTCTTCAATAGTTGCGTGAGCGCTCGGTGGACCGCCTTGGTGTTGGCAACCTCGTAGGAGATCCGGGACCTGCGGGTGCCGGGGTGGGAGCGCAAGTGGGTGCAGATTGCCCGGGCGGCGTCGGCGTCGGCGCGGACGCTCGGCGGTCCCTCGTGTGCGAACCGCTCGAGCGCGGCGCGAAGCGGTCCTTCGAGGTGCAGAGGCACCGGCTTGCCGCCCTTCTTCTCCAGCCGGTAGACGGTGCCCGCTGACAGGCCGGCGGCACGGTCGAGCTCGCCCCTCGCCGCCCCGACCTGCTCCCGTCGCCGGCGCAGTCGAGCTGCCGTCAGGCGGCCGTCGGGCGCCGCCGTATCGGCGTCCTCGGGGACCCGCAGCACGCGGACGGTGCGGCGACCGCCCCGTGGGCCGACGCTCGTGTCTGCGACCGCGACGAGCCTGTCTGCCGAGAGGAGGTCGTCGAGCACTGAGGATGCGTCGATCTCCGGTCCCGCCCGACCGACCCGTGCGCTGCGGTGCTCGTGGAGGAGCGCACGATCGGTGATCCCGGGCTCGGCGGTGACCCTGGCGACCATGGCGTCGGCAAGCTCCTGGCGCCGTGCGGCGAGTGCAGTTGGCGCGCACTCGCGGGCCTCGTGGAGCGCCGCCGCGACCGCCAGCATGCGCCCTGGCGGGATCGGACGCCGCGCCTGTTCCCACGCGTGCACCGTCACCAGGCGGACCCGGACGCGCGCCGCGACGTCCTCGAGCCGCCAGCCTGCATCCGTCCTCGCGGTGTGCAACGCCGCCGGCGTCAGGAGGGTGGGGAGCCCCAGGGCCGCGACGAGCTCGGCGATGTGACCGCGCGGCACCGCCGGGGATGCCTCGATCCTTCGAATCCCCGATGCGGCGACGCCGACCCTTTGTGCGAGCTCCTCCGCGCTCAGCCCGACAACACGCCTTGCGCAAGCGAGCTGCCTGCCGGTGACAGCCGGCCACGCGCGATCGGCGCCGCGGGGGGCCTCGCCGGTGGGTTCAGTGACCACCTTGCGTACGTATGGGCGCCCTGCCGCGTCGGTCTGGAGCTCGCTCACGCGGACGAGGACCCCCTCACGTAAGAGCTGGCGTAGAGCTTCCCGTTCTGCCGGACGGAGCCGCCGGTCCCACTGCCTCATCGTGAGCCGATCCCGGCGGACGGTGACGGCACTGCGCACGGCTTCGGCGTCAGATGGTCGGCGCCCACGCTCGGCGAGAAGCGCTGCATATGCCGCCAGGCGGTGCTCGGGCATCGGTCGGACCCCGCGCTCCTCTCGGTGCAACGTCCAGCGACTCACACCGAGCGCGGCCGCTGCCTCCTGCTGGCCCAGTCCCGCCGCCGTGCGAGCTGCGCCGAGCTGTTGAGTCGTCGCAAGGCGGTGACCAGGCACGGCACCAAACGTAGCGCGCCACCGAGCGCGCCTGATGGACTGGTCATCGTGCGTAGTGCAGCGGAGCTGTAGAACACCATGCCATGACAACTGCTGCGCAACCGGTTCTACTTACCGTCGAGGAGGCGTGCCACGCGCTGCACCTCAGCCGGCCCACCGTCTACGGGCTCATCAACTCGGGGCGCCTTCGGAGCCTCACCTTCGGCCGGGCTCGGCGCATCCCGGTGGCCGCCCTCGAGGAGTTCGTCGCCCGGGAGATGTCCGGCGGCGAACCCCACGACGCTCCATGAAGGCGCAGTCGAACGGCGCGGTCCCACTTCGGACGGTGCTCGACGAGCAGATCGGGCGCATCGCTAGTTCGGCCGTCCCCCCCGGGGAGCCGCCAGCGGCCAACGGGTGCAGCTTGGCCGCATCCCAGCCGTACCACGGATCGAATGGCATCGAGAGATCGGCGACCAATGGGCTGCACCCGCGGTCGAACGGAGGCCCCCCGCCGTCGGGCGACACGGGGTCCGGACCGACGCTCGATGAGCAAGCGCTGTACGGGCTGCCCGGCGAGGTCGTGCGGACCATCGCCCCGGAGACCGAGGCGGACCCTGCGGCCCTGCTCCTCCATTTCCTCTGCTCCTTTGGCAGCGCGGCGGGGAGCGGCCCGCACGTGGCTGCCGGTGGCGTCGAGCATCCCGGGCGTCTGTACGTGTGCATCGTCGGCGAGAGCGCGAGAGCGCGCAAGGGGACGGCCTCCGCCGAGATCGCCCAGGTCATGAGGCGAGCGGACCCGGAGTGGGCGCGACAGGGCGTCTCGGGAATGTCATCAGGCGAGGGCCTTATCAGGCACGCCACACGGTGCACCGCGGGGCACGGCCTCCTCGTGCGCGAGCCTGAATTCGTCCGCGTGCTCAAGGCGGCGGCTCGTGACGGGAGCACGCTCTCGCCGGTGTTGCGCCAAGCGTGGGACGGCGGCGACCTCCGCGTCATGACGAAGGAGCCGGTCTCAGCGTCCGGGGCGCACATCAGCATCGCTGCCGACATCACGATCGAAGAACTCCGGGCGTACCTCAGAGAGCTCCCCGCGGCCAACGGCTTTGCCAATCGCTTCCTGTTCGTGTTTGCGCGCCGCAGCAAGCTCCTGCCTCACGGAGGCAAGCTCGGCGACGAGGAGGTCACCCGTCTCGCCGAGAAGGTCAAAGTTGCGCTGGAGAAGGCGCGCGGCATTGGTCCGATGCGCCGATCGAGCGAGGGCGACCGTGTCTGGGCGGACTACTACTCGCGCCTCGCTGGCGAGAGCGCCGCTGGGCTGCTCGGCGGCATCGTGTCCCGCGGCGAGGCGCAGTTGCTTCGGCTCTCGGTCGTCTACGCCGCCGCCGACGGCAGTGCGACGATCGAGCAGCCCCACCTCCACGCAGCGTGGGCCGTATGGCGGTACTGCCGGGAATCCGCGGAGCTCGTCTTCGGCGACCGCCTGGGAGATCCGATGGCGGACAAGGTCCTTGGCATCCTGCGCAAGGCAACCGGCGGGACGCTCAAGCGTTCCGAGCTCCACCGAGCGTTCCCTCATGTGCCGGCGAGCGACCTCGATCGTGCGCTCGAGCTCCTGAAGAGTCGAGGGCTCGTAACGGTCACCCGGCAGGAAACCGCGGGGCGCTGGGGGGAGCTCGTCGTCCTCATGGGCTCTTGATGGTGCGCGAAAAGCGCGAGAAGCGCGAGAAGCCTGGTGGGGGCCACTGTTGGCGTGCGCGATAAGTGCGCGAAAAGCGCGAAAAGGGGTACCCTTCTCGCGCACTTCTCGCGCGGGTCTGACCTGCCTTCTCGCGCGCAGGCCGCGCGAGAAGGGTCTGGCCCGTATGCCCAGGTCAGCGGGCGAAAGGCGGGGAGAAGTGGACCTATCTCGACCCTTTTCGCGCTTTTCGCGCGGAAAGTTGAGAGGGACGTGGTCCCTTCGGTTCGACCGGGCGCTCGTCGACGGTGCTCCCGCCGAGCCCGCCGGGTCTGCTCGTCAGTGCCGTGGCAAGCCGTGCGGCGAGTGTGCCCCATCACGTCTTGGCCAGCAGCGGCCGGGCGACACCGTGAGCCGGTGTGGCATCTCGCCGAGCGCGGCCAGCGACATCCGGATCTCATGGCCGGCGTGCGAGCTTCTCGTGCCGAAAGGGGGGCGCGATGGGTGAGTCGACGCTCGCGGCGCCGGGGGTGTGCCGGTGGGACGTCCCCGGCGAGCACGGAGTGCCGCGATGGCACACGTGGTGTCGCTCCTGTGACGGTGAGGTCGCCTACGACCCGATCGATCTCTATCCCGCCTGGTTCCATGTCCGGGGCGGCAGCCGGATCTGCCCTGCATGAGCGGCCCGGATTCCTACCAGCTCTTCCCCGAGCTGTCGGCCGAGGAGTTCGCCGCCTTGAAGGCGGATGTCGCTGCCCACGGCGTCCTCGTCCCGGTTGAGGTTGACGAGGCCGGCCAGCTGCTCGACGGCCACCACAGAGTCCGGGCCTGGACCGAACTGCGGGGCGAGGGGCTGCGTCTGCCGCCGTATCCCCGGGTCGTGCGCCGGTTCGGTTCCGAAGACGAGCGCTTCGCCCACGTGCTCGGCCTGAACCTCGCCCGGGGGCACCTGTCGTCTGACGGCCGCCGGCAGCTCGAGGGCGAGCTGCGTGCTCGGGGCTGGTCGACGCGGCGGATCGCCACGGCCGTCGGCGTCGGCAAATCGACGGTAGCTGCGGACCTTGCAGATGTCCGGAACCGGGCACCTGCGACTGCGCCGGAGGTGGTCGTCGGCGCTGACGGAAAGTCCTACCCGACCTGCGGGCCACGGGGGCGCCCCTCGGTCGTGGTCGCCTCGACACGGGACCAGCGCCGGGCCCAAGCGGCGCTGAGGGCCCTCGGCGAGGAAGCGCCGCCACGTCTTCTCGGCGTCCGCCGGGCCGAAGAGCTCGGGCGCACGGCCAGCCTTGGCCGCCGGCGGGCGGCTGACCCGGCGCCGGTCGCCCAAGGCCCCGGATGGCGGATCGAATGCTGCGACTTCCGGGAGCTCGACGTCGAGGACGCGAGCATCGACGCCATCGTGTGCGACCCGCCGTACACGCTCGACGCGCTGGCGCTGTGGCCCGAGCTCTCGGCGTGGGCGCCCCGGGTGCTCAAGCCTGGCCGCCTGCTCGTCGCCTACGCCGGCAAGCTCGCGCTGCCCACCTGCCTCGAAGGGCTCGGCAAGCATCTCGAGTACGTGTGGACGGGAGCCACGTTCCTGCCCGGGCGCCACTCGATCATCCGGGCGCGCATGGTCCGGGCGCACTGGCGCCCCTGGCTCGTCTTCTCGGCGGGTCCCTATCGCCCCCGGTCCTGGCTCCTTGATGCGACGACCGCCGAAGGCCGAGGCGAGAAGGCGGCCACCGACCATCCGTGGCGCCAGACCGTCGGGCCTTTCTCCCGGATCATCGAGATGGTGAGCATGCCCGGGGAGCTTGTGGTCGACCCGTTCGTCGGCCAGGGGACGACGGCCGTGGCGGCAGTTGGGGCCGCGCGCCGCTTTCTCGGTTGCGACGTCGACGCCGGCGCCGTCTCCCTCGCCCGCGAGGCTCTGGAGGCGCCTGCGTGACCCTCGGCCGCCGACGTATCCGCCGGGCGCGCAGGCACGCTGCAGCGCACCACCGTCTGTCTGGGCGCCCGACAGCTCTCGCAGCGAATCGTCCCGGTCAGGGCGCTGACTACCCGCGCCGGGCGCGCGCCAGTGGGGCGCCGAGGCGCCCCCGAGCGGACTGCTCGGCCCTTGTGGCCCGAGCATCGGCAGATCGGCAGATAGAGCGAGCCCGTGACCTGCGCTGATGCCCGAGCACCGGGTGCCGTCGTCATCGGATCGGCAGGGCGAGCACCCAGACCGGCAGATAGCGAAGCGATGGATCGGCAGGTCGAAAGTGCCCTGACCGGAGGGGGGTCTCATCGATCCCTGCGGGCCGCGAAGACCGAAGAGGCGCAGCGCAACGAGCACCTGGTCCTCGAGGTGCTCGCGAACGGCGGTTTGACCCCTGTCCCGGCTGGCGAGCTTGCCCGACGCACGGGCCTTCCGGCTCGCACGGTCACCGCCGTGGTCACCCGGCTTGAGCGCAAGGGCCTTGCAGTGAGGGACGGCAAGCGCGGTGCCGTTGCCACCGCCGCCGGTCGAATCGAGCTCGGAGCCGGCCTCCCCGGCACCGGGCTTATCGCGGCTCTTGACGCGGCCATCAGGCTGCTCCCCGCCGACGCGCTCGGTGCCTTCACCCGGCTCATGCTCTCGGCCGTCGTCGCCCGACACCATCTCCGACAGCGCTACGACGACGGATGGTCCGGCTTCGTCGCTGTCGGTCCAACCAAGTCCGGGAAGTCGACGACCGGCCAGGTCGTCAGCTGCACGTTCGGGCTCGACTGGACGGGGCGAATCGAGCGGCTCGTGGGGACCGAGACGGATGGCTCGCTCTGGGGCCGCCGCGAGAGAGTCGGCGCCGCGTGGACCTTCGACCCCTCCCCGGTGCTCGCCATGCCGTTCGTCTGCCTGACCGAGGTCGACAAGGCCGACGCAGCGCTGCGCAAAGTCGTCTATCGGTTCCTCCAGGGAAAGAGTGTCGTCGCCGGGGAGGGTGGTGAACGGATCGAGGTCGCTCCGACCGTCCTCGTGTGCTCGAACGCCGGCGTCGGATCACTGCCTGCCGAGTACCGGCGGCGCTCGGTCGTGCTCGACACCGGGTCGCTCGGGCCCCTCACGAACGGCATCGATGCGGCAGCGCGCCGGCTCTTTGCCGGCGCGCTTCCGCGCTTATCTCTCGATGCCCTGCGGCCGCCGGCAGACGCCCTTCCCGACGACGTCTACGGCGAGCTCGTCGACCAGGCCCACCACTCGCTCAGCGAGCCCGGGCGCCGCCACCTCACAGAGCGTGCGGTCGAGCGCCTCGCCATCGGCAGGGCCGCGCTCATGGGCGCGGCCGACCTGCGCCGTGCCGCGCTCGCGACGGTGGCCGACTACTGGGCGTGCGCGATGACCGTAGGGGAGGCGGCCGACCGGCTTCCGGCGACCGTCGTCGAGGCGCTCGGGGGCCAGTTGACGGCAGACCCGGGCGCCGTGCTCACCGAGGTCGCGGCGCGCCGTACGCCGGTGATGCGCGGAGCGACCGAGGATGTGGCACTCGTAGAAACACGTGCTCGGTGGGCGGCCCTCTTCCGTGAGACGGCGCGACAGATTGAACGCGTCCCGCCCACAGACCGGCCCGCGGCGGCAGGACTGCGAGCCGCGCTTCGGAGACTTGCCGAACGGGCCGGCGACCAGCGCAGTCACGAGGGGCTCCGAGAGGTCGTGGCACTGGCGGTGGGCAACGACGCTGCGCCCGGGCCGCTTCCGCGCGCGAAGGCCCTTCGGGCTCGCATCGATCGAGGCGTCGCGGACCAGCAGCGCGCGGACGAGACGGCTGCCCGCGAGCGGGCGGCGGCGCGCGCAACACGACGCCGGCAGAGTGGCGCTGCGCGTGAAACGCGTCGCTTCGCAAAGGCCAATGCGCAAGCCGTGAAGGGCGCGGTCATCGCCGAGCTCGATCGCCTCATGCCCGACCTGAAAGCGCTCGAAGCCCTCTACCGGCGCACAGGGGCCCATCCGAGGGATGCTCGGCCGCTCGATGTCCTGACCCGGCTTCGCATGCCGACAGGAGCTCAGGTCGTCGAGCTCCGGAAACCCGCGCCCGCCGCCACGCTGCGCGACGTGGCGGCGCGCGCGTTCTATCTGCCACGCGGCTGGTGGGTGTCCACGATCGATGAGGCCTGCTTCGTCGCAGTCCCGCGCACGGGGGCCGATGTGCTCGCCACGTGGGGCAACGACACGCGCCGACTGCTTGCGCCCGCGATCCGTCACCTCCAGGAACGAGAGGACGGCCTGCGTGCCGCCGCTGGCCGAGCCCCGCGGCGATCTCGTCCTGCCGTTGGCTGAAGGCGCGCCAACCCGGATGCCGATGGATGCGCCGCCATCGACGGACTACCCTGCAGGCTCCGAGACGTTGCGGCCCGGGCGGTGCGTAAACACCCCCGGGCCCGGTCAACACCTTCAGAGGAGGTGCCGACGATGGTCGAGGCTAGTGGTCTCGAAAGGACGGCCGGGGAGATGCCCGGGACAAGGATCGGCGCCCGCAGCCGTGACGAGGTCCGGGATCTCCTGCGCCGGCGGCGCCTGGCACCGAAGACCATCTCGCTGTACCTGACAGCGCTCGCTCGGGCCGCGGCGTGGTGCCGCGCCGAGGGCCTCGAGCTCGAGGAGCTCGGCGCCGACGATCTCGACCGCTACGCCGCCACGCTTCCCCAGACGAGGCCGATGCTCAGCCACGCCCGCGCCGCCCTCCGCCATTACTGGTCCGCCATCGCCAGGCGCGACGCTCCCGTCCTCGAGGTCGCCGAGCGGGTGGGGCGATCCGGCCAAGCGCCCGACGAGGGGCTCGCCGCACTCGAGCTCGCGCGCCGACTGGTGGTCGCCGAGGGCCCCGTCGTCACCTGGCGAGACGTCGGCTACGACCCGGCATGGCTTCGCACCCGCCTCGTAGGGCGCCAGCTCAACCGCAAGACGGCCGTCACCTACGCGAATGCCCTCCTGCGGCTCCAGCGCTGGTGTGCGCGAGCCGGGACGTCCATCGAAACCGTGAGCGCCGCCGAGCTCGAGGTGTACGCCTCGCTCTTGCCGCCTGGCCGCTCCTATCGCCAGCTGCTCCGTTCGGCGCTCGTCCACTACTTTGCCGCCATCCGGCGCCAGGACCCTCCCACCTGGGCGATCCGGGTGCCGCGCAAGCCGCGGATGCTCTGCAGGGCCCTCGACGGCGACGACGCGCTGCGCCTGGCCAGCGCGGCGATCGAGCGCGACGATCGCATGGGTCTCGCCGTCGTCATCGGCCTGTACCTCGGGCTTCGCCGCTTCGAGATCGCGAAGCTCCGCTGGGCCGATTTCTCGGAGGGCTGGCTCCGCCTCGTCGGCAAGGGCGACGTCGAGGCGAACCTGCCCGTGCACCCGGTCGTCCAGCGCTACCTGCAGCGCCAGCGCAACGACTCGCCGTTCGTCTTTCCGGGCCGTTGGGGCGCCCCGGTCAACCCGACCACGGTGTGGACGTGGGTGCGCTGCGTAGCCGTCGAGGCAGGTCTCGACGCAGTCCCGACGCACGTCCTACGGCACACGGCGCTCGCGGTAGGCAACGACGTCACCGGTGATCTGCGGGCCGTCCAGGACTTCGCTCGCCACGCGGAGGTCGAGACGACTGCCGGCTACACCCGCGCCACGGTCGAGCGTCTCGGGCGCGTCGCCGAGGCCATCGGCGCCTTCTACCGCCAAGAGGACGACGGCTTCGGCAACCCGCCCGAGCGCGAGCCGCTGCCAACCCTCTCGTTCCGTGAGCTCGTGGCGACCATCGAGGGCGCCCACGCCGTCGAGGCCTGGGCCAGCCTCGCCGGGCCGCTCAGCCGGCGGGGCTGGCAGCTGGCCGGGACACTGGCAGGGGAGGGGAACCTCTCGCTCGCCTTCTCGCCCCTCCTGCGGGCTACCGCGAGCGTTGCCACGACGGAGGGGCGCCCCTGCTTTCACATCGTGCGCAGTCCCAGGGCCGACCCCGACGCCGGCTACGACGAGTGGCACTTTGTCGACGTTGCCGACCTCCTTTCGCTGGCGCCCCTCTTCGAGAAGGGCCTCCCGGTGCCCGGACCCGACGCCGGCGAAACGGACGGGCGCTACTGGGTGCTCGAGGACGCGTGACGCGCCGGGGAGGAAGTCAAGAGAACCGCCCCGTCCGGCGTGCCCACTCCGCGACGGTCGGCCAGCGCCAGTACTCCCCGAACCCGGGCACGGACTCGGCTGGGGGGAACCCGTAGTCGCCGTTCACCCACCGTCTGACGGTCGGCTGCGTCACGCCGAGACGCTCGGCGATCCCGACGCGGCCCACCCAGGGATCGGGCGGTCCGCTGAAGTGCTGGCGCCCGCGCGCCGAAGACATCTCGTTTCGGGACTTCCGGTCGTGACAGGGCTTGCAGAGCGCCTGAAGGTTGGCGCGCTCCGTCGTTCCGCCTGCCCACAGCGGCACGATGTGGTCGACCTCGCCAGACGCTGCGCCGCAGATCCGACACGAGCGTTCCCCGGCGAGTACCCGATCCCGCAACGCGGCCCAGCTCGGCCCGAGCCAGGCAGCCCGGCGCATCGACCGCGTGCGAGCGCGCTCTCGGGTGCGCACGAGGCGTGCTTGACGCGCCTCGTCGTAGTGGTGAAGGAGCCGCGGAATGGCCTCCCGACCGCACGCGAGTGCCTCGCCGGCGCTGTCGTGCGCCCGTGCGGCGAGCCGGCAAGCTTCGAGCGGGCAGATGCCATCGATCCCAGCGCACGGTGCCACGGGGAAGAGCTGGGCCTCGCAGCGCTTGGCCGTCGGATGACATGCCATCACTGCGGACCTGTGGCCTGTGCGGTTGCGCCGGAGGGTCCCGCCGGGGCGTGGCTCGTAGCTTGGACGGAGCTCGACTCCTGTGGTCGTGACGCCGCGCGAGCGCACCAGCAGCGTCACCGACGCGATCCATCCGGTGCCCCGGGCCTGGGCGGTGATGCGGACGCCGGCCGCCCCTGTCGCGATCGGCACCACGTCCTCGTACGCGGGCGGAGCCACATCGATGTCCCATCGTTCGGCTGGGCCCGTCCCTCGCTCCTGACGGCGCTCGATGAGACGAGGGATCAGCACCCGTGCGCACGCGAGCGCGTCCGCCTCGGTCCGATGGGCAGGCGCGACCCGCTGGCACTCCTCGAGCGGACAGTTCCCGTCGAATGCGGCACACGACGGTATGGGCCTCCCACGCAGAACCGGGCGCTCGCAGCGCCTGGCCGTCGGGTGACATGCCGCAGTGGCCGTCACAGGGCCTTGGCGCAGTGAGAGTCGGGCCGTCCACCCGTCTTCACGATGGATGGCCCCGACGTGCACGACCGCTGGCATGGCGTCCCTCCGGGCGCTCGGGGCAGGCGTCGTCACGGCGCGGGCGCCTTGGCCTGCTCGCGGGCGAGCGCTCGGTAGACGCTGGCGCGCGAGACCCTGAAGAGCTCGGCGAGGTCCGCGATGGTGTGCTCGCCGGCGGCGTGCAGCTCGGCGAGGTGCGCGTGCTGGCGAGCGGTGAGCTTCGGAGGCTTTCCCTTGAGCCGCCCCCGCTGGCGGGCGACCGCCATACCCTCTCGTATGCGCTGGCGCGTCAGGTTGGCTTCGAACTCGGCCACCACGGCCAGGATGCCGAGGAACATCCGCCCGAACGGGTCATCCCAGTCGTGGACCGCGCCCCCGATGGAGAGCGCGACGCCCCGCTTGGCGAGGGTGTCGAGGATGCCGAGCGCGTCGGGGACCGAACGGGCGAGACGGTCGAGCTTCGTCACCACGAGGGTGTCGTCCTGGCGCACCGCGGCGAGCGCCTGGTCGAGACCAGGGCGGGCCCGGCGAGTGCCGGTGAGCCCGTGGTCCAGGTAGGTGCGCTCCTCCGTCACTCCAAGTGAGGCGAGGGCCTGGCGCTGGGCGGTCAGGTCCTGACGGTCGGTCGAGCAGCGGGCGTAGCCCACGAGGGTCACGCGGCGAAGTGTACGGAGGAGATGTGACGACCGAGACGGATGGGCGGACGGGTCTACCGAGACGCTTCGGGGCGCTTGTCGGCGCCGTCGGGAAAGCAGCGCGCCGGTGCGTGCGCTTGCCACTTGCCTATCGGACGCGGCAGGCGCCTAGGCTCTACGCGATGTCAGGGCGTGCGACTGGAGCGCTTGCAAAGGGTGCCGCCGCAGCTGCAGCGGCGATCGGGCTGGCGCGCCTCGGGCGCGGCCGTCACCGGCGCTACGGTGGAGACGTGCACGGTCGAGTCGCCGAAGCCGAGTGGAGCCGCCAAGCCATCGAACATGCTCGAAAGACGGGCGAGGTCACCGACGAGGAGAGTCTCGCCGACTGGGTGCTCGCACACGGCCCGGAGTACCGAGGGGACATGAACCGACTCGAGGACACGCTCGCCCGTGGTTGCGCTGACGGCAAGGATGCTCACACGACGTTGGTCGAGGCCGGCTACCAGCCACTGGCCGAAGTCCTGGCGGACCTGACATAGCCCCACCGTGAAGGTCGTCCTCGGCCTCCGTGCCCGGAAGGACCTCGAGCGTGTACGAGTTTCAGCAGAGCGGGACCGCATCGTCGACGCGCTTGCAGCGCTCCAAGATGAGGCGCCCAATCTGGACGTGAAGGCGCTTCAGGGCCGGGCCGGGTGGCGCCGGTTACGAACGGGTCACTGGCGTATTCTCTACCGTGTCGAAAGTGACGTCGTGGCCGTCGAGCGCATCGTCAACCGGCGAGACCTCGACCAGGCGGTCGCATCACTATCGGGGTAAGCGGGCCTCGCACCGCGTTCGGGCGTCGCCCAACGCACACGCGTCACTGGGTGTGATGCCTGCGTGGCCCGCGCGCTCCCGGTGCCGTGACGTGTGCCGTTCAGCCGTCTGCTTTATCGACATCGGGACCACCGACCTCGCCATCGTCCCGGTCAGGACGCTGATCCCGGCCCTGGCACTGGCGGCTTGTCCCTGGTCCACCGGCGCCCATCCCACCATCGCAGCGACCCGTCGCGCCGCGGGTACCATCCGGGCGCGAGGGATTGCCACGGCTGCATGACAGTGACGACGATCGCGGCGGTCACGAGAAGGATTCCCACCGCCAGCGCGACGAGGCCCAAGATGTCAAGTGCCCCGTCGACGAAGCAGTGCGTTGCTGCGGCTCGCGAGACGCCTTGAGCGAGGAACCCGAGCGACGAACTGCACGCGCTCGACGTGGCGTTGAAGGCCAAGACCAGGAAGATCCCAAAGGCGAGGAGGCAGCCTCCGAGCGCCCCAAGCGTCCCGCCCCTGCTCGCCACGGCGCGAACCCTACCGCTGGCAGCCCGGCGGCGCTCTGTGCGGCCCCCACGGGGCGTCGCTGCCGGCCGGGCAGTTCGGCTGCTGCGCGCCGATGGCGCCTTCCGAGGGGGCTGGCGCGTCACAGCGAGGCCGCGACGGCTGCCTCCAGGGGGATCTCGCAGCAAGGTGCATGTCACGGAGTGGCGTTACGTGTAACGCGATCGGTATATGGCGTCACCGCAACGCTTACGGACCATCCGCTGCGCCTACTGCGGCGCAACCCGCGTGGTCCCGTCCACCCGTGGACCAGCACCGTCGTACTGCTCCCCGGCACACCGTCAGGCCGCCTACCGGGAGCGCCGCGCCGCCGAGCGCGCGCCGACCCGGGCACGACGGGTCACCCTCCACGACGAGCTCCGGGAGATCCGGGTCGCGCTAGATGCGGCAGGTCGGGCGAGGACGTGGACGGAGGCCCGGCGAGCGCTCGCAGACATCTCCGCGATGGCCGATCAGGAGGGGAAGCAGTGATACCGGCGAAGCAACGACGCCGCGGCCGTGGCGAAGGCGGGATCCGCAAGCGATCTGACGGCAGGTGGGAGGGCAGCGTCGACCTGGGATGGGTGAGCGGGAAACGCGGTCGCAAGTACGTCTACGGCAAGACCAGGGCCGAAGCTGCTGCCAAGGTCGTGAGTGAGCAGCAACGCATCGCCACGGGTCTCGCCCCGTCAGATGGACGGCGCACGACCGGCCAGTTCCTGCAGTGGTGGGCAAAGACGGTGCTCCCAGGAACGGTGAGCAGAGGCAGCGAGGAGACCTACCGTCGGGTTGTCGACCTCTACGTGGCGCCCCTCGTCGGCCGGATTCCGCTCGCTCAGCTCGCACCGGCCGATGTCACCGGGATGATGCACGCAATGGGGGAGGGGCGCGTGGGACGCGGGCCGCTCGGGGCGCAGACGCAGAATCAGGCGCGCAAAGTGTTGGGGAAAGCGCTTCGGCGCGCCCAACAGGAAGGCTTGGTCGCTCGCAACGCTGCGAGCCTCGCCGACGCTCCGCGGGTCGTCCGCTCGGAGGCACGCAGCATGACCCCGAAGAACGCGACGGCGCTCCTGGCTGCGCTCGACGGCGAGCGCATGGGCGTCGCGTATGCGGTACAGCTTGCCCTCGGTCTACGACGTGGTGAGGTTCTGGGGCTGGCGTGGGCGGATGTCGAGCTCGACGGCCCCGCGCCTGTCGCGCGCATCCGCCGCCAGCTCCTCCGCTTCCCACGGGGGGGCCTGGTGCTGAGCGACCTCAAGACGCCGCAGAGTCGTCGCGATCTGTCGCTCCCTGCCCCTCTCGTCCCCGCGCTGAGCGCGTGGCGCTCGGTTCAGGCAAAGGAACGTCTGATTGCCGGGCCCGGGTGGCGCGACCTCGACGGCCTCGTGTTCACCACGCCGATCGGCACCCCCGTCGACCCGGCGAACTACCGGCACCGCCTCGCGTCGATCACTGAACGCGCCGGCCTTGGCCGGTGGACGACGCACGAGCTTCGTCACTCGGCGGGATCGTTCCTCTTCGCTGCCGGGGTACCGATGAAGCTGATCTCCGAAATGCTCGGGCACTCGTCGGAGCGCGTGACGTCAGACGTCTACGTCCACACGGCGGAGACGGCCAGAACTCAGGTAGCCGCCGCCATGGCGGACGTCTTGTGGCGCCCGGACGCCGAGCGCGGCGCTGCGAGTTAG
>JAEHJW020005329.1_pt1 | contig 15244 bp, 20 predicted proteins | sample 9271431 | NCBI WGS metagenome assembly JAEHJW02
TTTCCGGCATCGATATCCGACAGCAGCCGTTTCAGGGCCGGGCGCTCCATGTTTCCGCCGGAAAAAGCCGGGTCGTCATAATCATCGCCTACCGGAATCCAACCTTCATGACGCTGGCTGGCAATATAAGCGTGACCCGCATCCCGCTGAGCGTCAATGGAGTTGTATTCCTGATCCAGGCCTTCGTCCGTGGATTTGCGCGTATAGACCGCGCAGCGCTTGCGCGCCAGGACCGCTGCACTCATTTGCGACCTCCCTTGGCGGCTGTCTTCTTGCTGTTGTCCTTGATCCCAAAGAACACTGGTCCCGACCAGCGGGTGCCGGTGATCTCCCGGGCAATCATGGAGAGGCTGCGGTAGGAGCGGCCTTCGAACTCATAAGTGCCGTCGGCCGCCACGACCACGCGATGCACCCGATCCTGGAATTCACGGCTGAGCACCGTGCCGGGCATGAGCTTGAGATTTCGGCCCCGAGTATTTTGCTTGCCGGTATCCATCAGTGCCTGGATGCAACGCCGGTTGCGATCCATCAACTGGGGATTGACCTTGCGATATTCGATTTCCTGCAGCCGGTAGGCAATGCGTCGTTCCAGAAACTGTCGGTTGTGGGTGGGCGTGTCCGACTGAAATAATTGCTTCCATAGCGCCTTGAGTTCTGGCATGGAAAGGCCTGGAAGCCCCGTGATTTGGTTGATCACGGTGGGAGGGGTGGCATAGTGATGGTTATTGGGGATCATTGAGACTCCGTTCTCTGGTTGTTGACGGTGTCTGTATGAACCCTCTGGTCACCCGAAAAGCCAAGTAAAACCGGACGGTTCACTGGTTGTTCTTCGACTGCTTTAGCTCCGGAATGGCTTAGTCGTGCCAAACCCAGCGCGAACAGGGACGCCACTTCCAGGCGCCGATGGGTTGGAGACAGCAGTTCGGGCGGGTGATGGTTGATGCGCTGCATTGGGGAGCACTCCTCGAAAAAAACCATGTCATCGACATTGTCGGAAAGGCGTGCCATCACGACCATCAGGAAATGTCGCAAGGCTGCGGAACATTGCGGAAAGTATCCAAACTGCCTCGAAACCCGCATGGATTCTGCGGGGTTTACGACGAGAACGAACGTTCTCTATAATCGTTTCCCATGAAATCTCCCCGCAACGATCACGAACATCTTGCCGCCTTGCAGGGGTATTACGCCCAGCACCGGGTGTTTCCTTCCTACGCCCGGCTTATGGCCTTGTTGGGGCTCGCGTCCAAATCCGCGGTCAAGAAGGTACTGGAGCGCCTGGAAAGTGCAGGGCTGCTCACCCGCACTCCGGAGGGGGACTGGGCGCCGGCCGATCGTTTCTTTGAGCGAGCCCTCGCCCTATACCCGGTGACCGCCGGGGTGCCCGCGACTGCAGCAGCCGAAATTCCCGATGAAGTCACTATTGACCGCTATCTCGTCAAGGATCCCGCCCACACCGTCCTGATACGCATCAAGGGCGACTCCATGATTGAGGCCGGGATTCACGACGGGGACATGGCGGTGGTGGAACGGCGCAGCCATGCCAGCCCCGGCACCATCGTGGTGGCCGTGGTGGATGACGAATTTACTTTGAAAACCCTGGCACGAGACAAGAACGGATATTTTCTCTCGCCCGCCAATCCGAATTACCCGCTGATTCGGCCCAAGGGCAAGCTCGAAATTTATGGCGTTTTGGCAGGCCTTGTGCGCAAATACTCATGAGGATCCAACGCCTTGAAAGTGTTCAGCCCCGCGCACCTGCTGCGGCATGTTTCCATGCCCACCTTGAAGGATTTCACCTTGGCCCATGTTCTGGGGCCGGAACTTGTCATCGATTGGGGGCTGCCTGAAGAGGCCTTGACCCGACAGGTCTGCGAGGCTGTCCGATCGCTGGAAGTATCGCTGAAGAACGGAGATTTTCCCCCGGAAAAAGCGGAAGTCCTCGGGAACCAGCTGCATCTCTGGCAGGACGACCTGCGCCGGATTCATTTGATGTCCAATGAACTGGCGATCAGCGAATTTCGTGCGGCCAGTGATGGAGATCCTGAGGTCACCAGTGCCTTTCAGGATCGGGGCATTCATGAGCAGGCCATGTGGATGTTCACCCATCGCGAAAAACTTTTTCGTGATGCGGAATTGCACATGGCCTTTCAGGCCAAGGCCAATGGCAAGTATTGGAAAAAACACCGGATAGATCCCGGGCTCTCCATCATCGATGATCGGGACAAGCTGGAAGCCTTCAGCACGGCCGTGGCCAAGCTCTACGAAAAAGAGGGGGCAGGCAGGAGCACCCATGTGGAGTTCAGCAACCATGCCCTGGATGCCAGCATCCAGGTGACCCTTTATGTGGAAGGACCCGTTACGGCACTGGCTCACTTCACGGACAATCATTTCAAGCGTCTCACTACCCGAATTGCCCTGGAAACTGCACTGGTTTACCACCCGGACACCGGACAGATTGAGAGCGTGGTGAAAGGGGGCGCCAAAAACCATGTGGCCGTGCTGGAGCTTTTCGGTCAGCACGTATTGGGGCAGAAAATCGCTCCGGAGGAGATCGAGCGGGTGCATTACGATCTCAACGTGCTGCGCGACGGTAACCTCGAAACCTTCGAGGATCTGTCACCGCTGGGCGTGGAGGGGATCCGGGTTCGGCGGGCGAAATTTGCACCGCGCAATACCACGGGCATTTTCTTTCAGGTGGAGGCCTCTCCGGATCGAGAGCAGGAGGACGCCATCAAACTCGCGCTGGGCAATCTGAAGGTACACCATGCGTTCGAGGCGGAATACAACCTGGTGAGCGTCGCCCTCATCATTTACATGAAAGCTCCGGAGGGACAAAAGCCCAAACATTTCAGTTTCAACCTGCAGGTGAATGGCGCCTCCACTATCAAGAACCTCCCTGACAAAAACCAAACCGTTGCGCTGGCCGTGCTGACCGCGCTCAATGTGGTGCATCCTGAGGTCGCATCTGCATGAGCGATACCCAACTGCGGGCCACCGAATTGTTGTGTCAGCTGCTGGAGCAGAAAAAGCCCGAGATCAATGGGCTGGAACTGTTGCAGGGACAAAGGGGGGATGCGGGACGAGAGCTTCTGCGTGAACGGCTGCTCGTCATGGGGCCGGGACTCACCTGGGTGACCTGTCCGGAATGCGGAGTGGCGTTGGCCCGGGTGGATCGCGAAACAGGTAAGGATCAGGTGCTGCTGCGCTGTGACGATTGCGGAGATACCATCACCAGCCGGGAGATTACGCGCAGCTACCGGGTAAGCCTACCCAAGGTGCTGAACCTCCTCAGCATCGGGTTGAACCTGCAATCCACATCACACAAGGTGATCGATGCCGATCGGGCCTGGCGCCTGGGCAGTGCAGCGTCTTCACGAAATGCCCCTCTCACCTGGTATTTTGCCCGTCACCTGCATGACCCTACGGTAGCAAAGAGGGTTCTGGAGCAGATGCGCGCCGACCAGGCATCCCGTTCCGCCAAGATCCTCACGACGAGCGAAGTGCCGTTGCCGGAAGGGTCACCGCTTTTTGATTATCCAGTGGTTAATTTGTGTGCCATCGGCCGAGTATCTAAGAGCAGTTTCACGTTTTTCCCGGAGCGCGCCCAGCTGCCGGTGGAAAACGTGGCGGAGAATCCGGCCTGCCACACGTCACTTAGGTATGTCAGAGAGCGTGGCGTGGCGTATGTGGAAGGGGAGCGTTATATGCTTGAACCCATGCAAGCCAAGATCTTGATCGCGCTCATGGATGATCACGACCATCAGATGGCCGCATCACAATTGCGTGATCGCTGCGGATCCGATGCGGCCTCGTTTCAGCCGATCAAGTATTTCGATCGCAACAAGCCCGTCTATCAAGCGTTCATTCGCTATCTTCCAAGCGAAAAGGAATACGCCCTTGTTATCCCTGAGGAAGACCGTGACTGGTTGACCTAGACAACGTCATTCCACATGACTCCAGAAAACCCGGTACTTGCCCCAGCGAGCCCGGGTTTTTTCATGGCTTTCCTCACGAATCGCATTTGTGGAATGGTTTTGTGGAATCTGTGGAACGGGTTGTGGAATCCCGATTGATGTAATGGCCTCAACGGTTGGCGCTGCTCGCTGGCAGCGCGAAACCGGGCGATTTCATCATCAAGGAGATTCCTGTGGAAGATACCGAACCCATTCGTCACCTGAATCAGCGCGAGCTTGCCAAGCGCTGGGATGTGAGTGAGGCCACCCTCGAGCGTTGGCGCTCCGATGGCATTGGCCCTGTGTTCTTGAAGTTGCAAGGCCAGGTCCGCTACCGCATCGAGGATGTGGAAGCCTATGAAACAGATTGCCTGCGGCGCAGCACCTCGAAGCGGGCGTGCGCGGGAGGTGTGGCATGAAGCTCACGCTCTTGCAGGCCGTGGAACTGCTCGCCAGCGATCTGGCCGCTTTACCTGGCGAAACCCTCTTTCATCTTCATGCGCAAGCCGTGGACGGTCTCACGCAAGCCAAGGCGCATCTTGCACATCTGGAGCAGGCCTTGACGCTCAAGTATGCGCAAGAGGCGCAAACCCTGAGGCGCACCCAGGGCAAGGACACCGGTGTGGTGCACTTCTCCGATGGGGCGCTTCGTATCACTGCCGATCTGCCCAAGAAGGTGAAGTGGGATCAGAAGCAGCTCTCGGAAATCGTGCAGCGCATTGCGGACAGTGGTGAGAATCCTGGCGATTACGTGGAAATCACCTACCGCGTGCCGGAATCCCGGTTCAGCGCCTGGCCGGAAACTTTGAAAAGCGCCTTCGCTCCCGCACGTACCCTCAAGACTGGTAAGCCGGATTTTAGGCTCGCACTCCTGCAACCAAACCAGGAGGGCGCCTGATGCTTCCCATCATTTCCGCCGATGAACGGCTCAAGGAACGCCACAGCGCCAAGGTGGGACTGGTGGGTTTTCCCGGTGTGGGCAAGACCACCCAGCTCAAGACATTGCATGCTGAATCCACCCTTTTCGTGGATCTCGAGGCGGGTGATCTGTCGGTGCGCGATTGGGCCGGTGACACAGTGCGCCCGCGCACCTGGCCGGAGTTTCGGGATCTGGTTGTGTTTCTGGCAGGACCCATGCCCACGGCCACCCCGGACCAGTCTTTCTCTCAGGCGCATTTCGAGCATGTGCGCACCAAATACGGGGATCCCGCGCAACTGGCCAAATACGACACGTATTTCGTGGACAGCCTCACCGTGCTCTCCCGCCTGTGTTTTGCCTGGTGCAAGACCCAGCCGCAGGCCGTGAGCGAGAAGACCGGCAAATCCGACAATCGCGGCGCCTATGGCCTCCTGGGGCAGGAAATGATCACGGCGCTCACGCACCTGCAGCATGTGCGCGACAAGCACGTGATCTATGTGGCCATCCTGGAAGAAAAAACCGACGACTTTAACCGTCGCTTCTACCAGCTGCAGCTGGAAGGCAGCAAGACCGCCCTGGAACTGCCTGGCGTGCTGGACGAGGTGGTGACCTTGGCTGTGCTCAAGTCTGAGGATGGCGGCGCCCCTTACCGCGCCTTTGTCACCCGGGCCGACAACCCCTATGGCTACCCCTCCAAGGATCGCAGCGGACGGCTTGATGCCATCGAAGAGCCCCATCTTGGAAAGCTGATTGCCAAATGTCTGGGAGGTGGCGCGCCATGAATGAGGCCGAATACACCGTATTCGAAAAATCAGCCAAAGCCACGGTCCGCAGGATCAGCGCTGAAAACACGTGGCTGCGCCACACCATGATGGAAATGGAAGCCCGCGTGGAAGGCATGGTTCAGCAGTTGGATGCGCTCGATGCACGCGTCAAGGCCATCAAGAAGCGGCTGCCTGCCGCAACACCCAAAACACCTATCCGAACCAGGAGCAAAAAATGACGATGAATCAATGGAACGACTTCAACGATGCCGAACAACAGCATGGGTTTGAACTGATCCCCAAGGGAGCGCTTGTGCCAGTGCGCATGACCATCAAGCCGGGTGGCTTTGATGATCCCACCCAAGGCTGGACCGGCGGCTATGCCACCCAGTCTTTTGAAACAGGTTCGGTGTATCTCGCCTGTGAATTCATCATCACGGCAGGCCCCTACGCCAAGCGCAAGATGTGGTCCAACATCGGCCTGCATTCTGGCAAAGGTCCTGCCTGGGGCCAGATGGGGCGCAGCATGATCCGGGGCATTCTCAATTCTGCCCGCAACGTGCATCCCCAGGACAACTCGCCGCAAGCGGCAGCTGCTCGCAGGATTAACAGTTTCGCGGATCTGGACGGCATCGAGTTCCTGGTAAGGGTCGATGTGGAGAAAGATGCCAAAGGCGAGGATCGCAATGTGGTGAAGCTCGCCATCGAACCCGACCACAAGGATTACGCGGCGCTCATGGTGAGCATTCCCAAATCCGTGAGTGGTGGACAATCCGGTGCCCCAGCGCAAGCTGCGCCTTCCTACACGGCTCCTCCCCGGTCAGCCTCAGCCCCCGCCAGCGGCAGGCCCGCTTGGGCACAGTGATGGGGAGGGCAGATGAAATGCTGGGTCTGTTCCCGCGAAGCCCGGGGATTCGGGCACATGGATCTGCGTTACGCCACGGGAGATCCCCGGCGCTACCCCATCGATTGGGCATTTTGTTCGCGGCGCTGCCAGGAAGTCTTTCACATGCTCTATGGCAACTGGAAGCGTGCGCTGGACGATGGGCTTACCGGGAGGGATGCCATGGTTGATGCCACCCCCTTGGAAAAAGCGGCCATGCACCATTGTCTTCGGGTTTTTGGGGATGCGGCCGAAGCCATTGGTTTTGATAAGCCCTTGGGCGCCTATACCAAAGCCGAAGCTTTGAGCGTGATTGAATCTATCGTCACGGCCTATGTGGAGGAAATGGCAGTACAGCACGAAGGCGCCAAATTTCCGCCAGTGGCCATGGCCGATCCTGATCTCGCGGCGCATGACCCCATCCGTGAGTCCGTGCCCCAATCCAGCGGCAATGCCCTGACAGATCTCAAGGACGATCTGCCCTGGGAGGTCGCCCCATGATGGATTTCAATTCATCGGCCAGCCTCTCAGGTCGGATCGAAGCACTGCTGGACGTGGCCTTGCAAACCGAGCATAAGGCGTCACCCCAACGCGATTACCTGGGGGCATCCCGCCTGGGTGCTGCCTGCGAGCGGCAATTGCAATACGAATATGCCAAGGCTTCCGTGGATGCGGGTAAGGGCTTCACGGGCCGGTTGCTGCGCATTTTCGAGCGCGGGCATCGTACCGAGGACATGGTGATGCGCTGGTTGCGGTTGGCTGGGTTCGCCCTCAAAACCGAGGACGCCAACGGGCATCAGTTCGGTTTCTCGGTGGCCGATGGCCGCTTGCGAGGCCATGTGGACGGGGTACTGGTGGCAGGCCCGGAGGGCTTCTCTTATCCCGCCCTTTGGGAAAACAAGTGCCTGGGGTCGAAGGCCTGGCGTGAGGTGCAAAAGCACAAGCTCGCCATCGCAAAACCCGTTTATGCATCCCAGATCGCCATTTATCAAAGCTACCTCGGATTGCATGAACATCCGGCGCTTTTCACGGCTGTGAATGCCGACACCATGGAAATCTACGCCGAGTTGATTCCATTCGACGCAACGCTTGCTCAACGCATGTCCGACCGGGCTGTCCGAGTAATTCAGGCGACCGAAGCAGGCGAGCTGCTCCCCCGCGCTTTTGCTGATTCCACCCATTTCGAATGCAAGTTCTGCGCATGGGCAGAACGTTGCTGGAGGTTCACGCCATGAATGACACACTCCACCATGGCGCGCTTGATTTCAACGAATGCACGCCATCCGCGACGCGTGATCTTTCTGCCTGGCGCGAAGAGATCAGAGGAGCCCTACTGGCTCAACTGGAGTCGGTGCTCTACACCCTGTTTCCAGCGGGCAAGGTACGCCGGGGCAAGTTCTACATCGGGGACGTCCTGGGGAGCCCTGGCGACAGTCTGGAGATGGTGCTCACCGGCGACAAAGCGGGTCTCTGGACCGATCGCGCAAGCGGGGAGGGCGGCGACGTATTCGAGGCCGTTGCCAGAAACCATGGCATCGATGCGAAGACTGAATTTCCGCGCCTGCTCACCTGTTGCGCCGATCTGGTGGGGCGCTCGGCACTGGCTCCTGTGCCAGGCCGCAAGTCACGCAAAGAACCTGTGCTCGACGATCTCGGCCCGGCCACGGCGAAGTGGGATTACCTGGATGCCGAGGGTCGGCTCATCGCCGTGGTCTACCGCTACGACCCGCCGGGCCGCAAGAAGGAGTTTCGACCCTGGGATGCCAAGCGGCGCAAGATGGCGCCCCCCGACCCACGGCCGCTCTACAACCAGCCCGGCATCGCGCAATCCTCGCAGGTGATTCTGGTGGAAGGGGAGAAATGTGCCCAGGCGCTGATCGATGTGGGGGTCTGCGCTACCACCGCCATGCACGGGGCTAGGGCACCGGTGGAAAAGACCGACTGGTCGCCGTTATCTGGCAAGGACGTACTCATCTGGCCGGACAAGGACAAGCCGGGCTGGGAATACGCGAACCAGGCGGCGCAAGCCGTGCTCATGATTGGCGCCGCGAGCTGCCACATTCTTTATCCCCCGGAAGAAGCCCCCGAAGGCTGGGATGCGGCCGATGCCCTGGTTGAAGGCTTTGATGTACCGGGCTTCATCGCCCACGGTCCGCGCTTGCAGATGCAGCTTGCCGGCGAGGATTCGCTGTCTGGGAGTTCTGACGGGGCTGTGGATGAGAGCGTATGGGGCACTGAGGATGACCTGGCGCTCGCCTTTACCAGACGCTATCACCCGGATTGGCGCTACGTGGCCACCTGGGGCAAGTGGATGGTCTGGGACGGGCAACGCTGGCGGGCCGAGGACACACTGGCCGCGACGGATCTCATTCGGCACGTCTGCCGCCAGGCTGCACTCAAGGCAGACAACCCCAAGGTTGCGGCCAAACTGGCAGCTTCTAGCACAGTGAGCGGCGTCGAACGGCTGGCCAAAGTGGATCGGCGGCATGCGGCCACCACCGAAGAGTGGGATGCAGATCCGTGGCTTCTCAATACGCCAGGGGGGCTGATTGATCTCAAAACGGGGAGGGAGTGCCCGCACAATCCGAGTGATCGCATGACCAAAATTACCACCGCAACACCCCGTGGGGAATGCCCGACCTGGATCAGATTTCTCGATGAGGTGACCGGAGGCGACAAGGAGCTCCAGGCTTATCTCCAGCGCACGGTGGGCTACGCCTTGACGGGCTCCACCCGGGAGCATGCGCTCTTTTTTCTCTACGGTACTGGCGCCAACGGCAAGTCGGTGTTCCTCAACACAATTGCCGCCATCCTGGGGGATTACGCCACCAATGCGCCCATGGACACCTTCATGGAAACCCGTGCCGATCGGCATCCCACAGATATGGCGAGTCTGCGAGGCGCGCGCTTTGTCTCGAGCATCGAAACCGAACAAGGACGTCGTTGGGCGGAGTCGAAGCTCAAGAGCCTCACGGGCGGCGACAAGATCTCGGCGCGTTTCATGCGCCAGGATTTTTTTGAGTTCCCCCCGCAGTTCAAGCTATTCGTGGCAGGCAACCACAAGCCCGCTATTCGCAACATAGATGAGGCCATGAGACGGCGGCTGCATCTCATCCCGTTCACGGTCACCATCCTGCCCGAGCGACGGGACAAGCATCTGCAACAGAAACTCCTGGCTGAACGCGACGGTATCTTGGCTTGGGCATTGAAGGGATGTCTGGAATGGCAGCGCCTGGGGCGCCTGGATCCTCCCCAGGTAGTGCGGGAAGCCACGGACGAGTACTTCGAGGCGGAAGATGCCCTGGGCCGGTGGCTGGATGAGCGTTGTGTGCGTGCTGCCAATGCCCGTTCCCTGACGGCGGAGCTTTTCAACGACTGGAAACAGTGGTGCGAGGCTGCCGGCGAATTCATGGGCTCGCAGCGCCGCTTCTCTGATCTTCTCACGACCCGGGGACTCGAGAAATGGCGCAATCCCATGGGTGTGCGCGGCTTTCAGGGTATCGGACTCAAAGCCCCGACCACCGCCGCCTATACCCCCTATGCCAACGACTGACCCCATGAAAACCCAAGCGTCTGACGCAGCTGACGCAATACGTCGTAACTCTCTACACGCGCGCGTGACGCGTGCGCGTCATGGAGGGTTTCGACAATCTGTGTCAGCTGCGTCAGGACTCGAAGATATCAGGAGATTAGCCCCATGATGACGACCCTTCTTGCCCTGGATCTGGGCACCACAACCGGCTGGGCATTGCGAAGTGCCGATGGTGAGATCAGCCATGGTTATGCGGTCTTTCGTCCGCAACGCTTCGAGGGCGGCGGAATGCGCTTCCTGCGCTTCAAGCGCTGGCTCACGGAACTCAAGGCTGTGACGGAGCAAATCGATGCGCTCTATTACGAGGAAGTCCGACGCCATGCGGGCGTGGATGCGGCACACGTGTATGGCGGTCTGATGGCGACCCTCACTGCCTGGTGCGAACACCACGGTATTCCTTATCAGGGAGTGCCGGTGGGCACCATCAAGAAACACGCCACCGGAAAAGGCAATGCCGGCAAGGATGAGGTCATTGCGGCCATGCGAGCCAAAGGACATCGCGTGACTGATGACAATGAGGCCGATGCCCTGGCGCTGCTCCACTGGGCCATAAACCAGGAGGAGTTCTGACATGAAGATTCCTCCACCCCAATACCGCTGTCCCTTGGCCCGCATGCAGCCTCAGAGCGCCGACCTCGAGGAGATCAAGCAAAACGGCTGGCGTGAGCAGCATATCCTCGTGGTGTCCGACAAGGACACCCGGCTGGATTTTGTGGAACGGGAATTCATCCGGCGCATCGGCAACCGGCTCTATGGTCAAAAAGGGAAGGAGAGAGTCCATGACTGACTGGAATCCGGAAGCAGTGGCCATGCGCCTTCAGGAGGCCGCCAGGACTGCTCATCGCTTGCCACCCGCTCGGGTGCAGGGGTATTTCAATCTGTGGCCACCCTTTGTCCGCACTGAGTTTGAACGGTTCATCATGGAAGCAGCCGCCCCGATACACTTTGCCCCCACCCCTCGGGAAGTTGACCGGATGCTGGAAGTCATGGACTGGATGCTCTGGCTCGAGGTGGAAGCACGCAAGCTCCTCTGGATGCGTGCCGAGCGTCACCGCTGGGAGGACATTGCACGGCGCTTCGGGTGTTCGGTGCGCACCGCGCAGCGGCGCTGGAACGGATCGGTGGACATTCTGGTGGATCGGCTGGGTGGGGATTTGGGGGAAATGACGGGTTTTTGCGGCATAGGAAGGAAAAGCGCGGGGTGATGCGGGCTCGCGCGAATTTCGGGGGTGTCGTGTTTTGGCGAGAAACCGGTAGAATTTTGGCTATGATCTGGACAGAAATGCGACCAGAACAGAGCGCGTAGATTCCGTTGCCCCATGACCCGCCAGGCCAACCTTCGGCGGGTTTTTTATCGCCCCTTTTTATGGCCCCCCTGCACATCGAATATCGCCGCGTCGATCTCCTGATTCCCTATGCCCGAAATGCCAAACGGCATTCGGATGCCCAGGTCGCGCAGATTGCTGCCAGCATCCGCGAGTTCGGCTGGGGTGCGCCGCTTCTCGTGGATGGTGATAACAACGTGATTGCCGGGCACGGTCGGTTACTGGCGGCACGTAAGCTCGGACTTTCCGAGGTGCCGGTGGTGGCCATGGCCCATCTCACGGATACCCAGCGCAAGGCGCTGATCCTGGCTGACAACAAGATCGCTGAAAATGCCAGTTGGGACGATGAACTCCTGGGGCTCGAACTTTCGGAATTGCAGGAGGCGGGATTTGATCTCGAACTGACGGGTTTCACCCCCGAAGAATGGGATGCCCTGATTCACGGGGAAGAGCCTGAAAATCCCGGGCTCACCGAGGAAGATGCGGTACCCGAGGTTCCGGAATCCCCGGTTTCAAAGCCAGGCGATCTCTGGATTCTGGGTGGGCATAAGCTGCTGTGTGGCGATGCCACCCAACTCGACTCCTACAAGACACTACTGGGCGACGAGCTGGTGGATATGACTTTCACCGATCCACCCTATAACGTGAACTATGCAAATTCGGCCAAGGATAAGCTGCGCGGCAAGCATCGCCCGATTCTCAATGACAACCTCGGGGCGGATTTTGAAGGATTTCTGAAATCAGCCTGCCAGAACATCCTGTCGGTGACCAAGGGCGCGGTGTACATAGCCATGAGTTCTTCGGAACTCGACACCCTGCAATCGGCATTCCGCACTGCCGGCGGAAAATGGTCTACCTTCATCATCTGGGCCAAGAACACCTTCACCCTGGGTCGTGCCGACTACCAGCGCCAGTACGAGCCGATCCTGTATGGCTGGCGTGATGGCACCGATCATTACTGGTGCGGTGCCCGTGACCAAGGTGACGTGTGGCAGATCAAAAAGCCCCAGAAAAACGACCTGCACCCCACCATGAAACCGGTGGAACTGGTGGAACGCGCTATCCGCAACAGCAGCAAAACTCAGGATATCGTGCTCGACCCCTTCGGCGGATCCGGTTCCACGCTCATTGCCTGCGAAAAATCCGGACGACGGGCGCGGCTGATCGAACTTGATCCAAAATATGTCGACGTAATCGTGCGACGCTGGCAGGCATGGACGGGATTACAGGCCACCCGTGTTGCCGATGGGATAGCCTTCGACGACGTAGCGGTTCAGGCGATTCTGTAGACGGGGCGACCGTTCATCCGTTACCGTGGTGGATACTTTGACCTAGAACATTCGCCCGCCATGACCGCCACCATTGATCTGAACCAAGTTGCCGGCTTGCTAAAGCAGGCCCGAACTATCGCCATCGAATATTACCGCTTGACAGGGAAACCACTGGGTATCACCGGGGAGGTCGGCGAGTATGAAGCTGCGCGATTGCTTGGCCTCGAACTCGCCATAGCCCGAGAGGCCGGCTTCGATGCAATTGACCAGAACGGGCGGCGCCTCCAGATTAAATCGCGATCCATACCCAGAGCAAAGAAGCTAACCGGCCAACGACTGGGCTCAATCGATCTCGAAAAACCATGGGACGCGGTAATCCTCATCCTGATGGATGAGGATTTCTCGCCAGTGGCCATCTATGAGGCCGATCGTGCAGATATTACCGAGGCCCTGCAACGCCCCGGTAGCAAAGCGAGAAATGAACGTGGTGCGCTCTCGGTCACCAAGTTTAGGTCCATCGGCCGGCAGGTCTGGCCTTCTCGAGAATCAGACCTGACAGACGGCACAGCGAGTTAATCGGCAATCCGGTAGACCCGTCCACGCCCATCGACCTTTTCTGAAAGCACAGTCAGTCCAAGTTTCTTTTTGAATGCCCCGGCAAATGTGCCGCGCACGGTATGCTGCTGCCAACCGGTGAGGTCCATGATCTGTGAAATCGTGGCACCTTCAGGTCGCTTGAGCATGGCGATGACCTGAGCTTGCTTGCTCTGATCGCGTGTGCGGGGTTTGCCATGCGTCACAAGGTTTTCGACGGCCTGGGCGCTGACCGGTGTCTTGCGTGGTACGCCGATGGCGTCATACCCTTCGGCGCTGATAAACCAGTCTGTGCCATCGGTGGTGATCAGGGATCGGTTGTGCAGCCCTTCAAGCACCTTCTTTCGGGCGCCACCCTTGATGTTGTCTGGAAACTCCACGATTTTGCCCTCTGTTTTTTCGTGGGCGTAGGTCAGGATGAAATGCTGGGCAACGGTGAGTTCGGTTTTCATGGGGATTCTCCTGTAGGTATTAATTGGCGGTGACGTTGAGGATCTGGTTCAAGAGTTCTTGCACCCGTTCCAGATCGCCCACATGGCCCCATTGAATGTCATCGGGGTTGTGACCAAAGTGCTCATTGGCCAGTTGCTGCAGTTGGGCAATCTTGTTCTGGATGTCTGCTGCTTTTGTGATGTAGGTGTCGCGGGCGGTGGGTTTCATTTTGGTGGCTCCGGCGTTGTTTGCGTTGCGGTGATTAACGCTCTGTTCCACTGAGAAGCCAAGCGAAAGAAGCACCTATTTTTTGCTTTATTTGGAACGTGCCCCAACGCGCCCCAACACCCTGTCGATACCCCAGATGCCGAGTGTTACTGGAGACGCCAGGGTATTGTGCTGAGCACCAAAGAAAGGCCAGAAAACAATGCGATGAACGGCGCGGCAGCGCCACTTTCAGGGGCTACGGCGCGCGCTGGCGACAGGCACGGGCAGTGTTCCTGGCAACGCACCCGCTATGCGCGCTGTGCCATCGTGACGGGCGGGTGACGCCAGCTGCGGTGGTGGATCACATCACACCGCACCGGGGCGATCAGGCGCAATTCTGGGACGAGTCAAACTGGCAGGCGCTGTGCAAGCGCTGCCACGACATCAAAACGGCGCGTGAGGACGGCGGATTTGGGAATATAAGCTGCAACAGTGACATGTGAGATGAAACTGATATCTGCTACTGCATTGATATGTTGGTGTGTGGTGCGAAGGTCGTCATTGTTATAGCATGAAAATTTGGATCGATTCTTCGGGGGTCTGAAATGCGGTTCAAATTTATACTTTTTGTCACGACTTTACTGATTTTATGCAAGCCATCGTTTGCAGAAGACATCCCAATAAACCAATCGTCGACTGTGCCGGAGTATGCGCGATTTGAGATCGTGCAATCATCTTTGCTTGCAAAGCTCACATTGCGGTTGGATCGTGTGACTGGGGAAACTTGGCAGTTTGTTGAGACTAAGGGCGGTAGCTACGCATGGCAACGTATGCCAAGAATTAAAATGCCAAATGACACAAAACTTCCAAATAAAGTCAATTACCAAATCTTTCTGAGTGGTATTCGCGCCCAACTTACTGTGTTAATGAACACAAATACCGGAGTCTCCTGGTATGTGGCTGAAGATCCTAAGGAGGGAGAATTCTGGTCCCCGATGGAATAGGTCGGAAATCTAATAAGCTGTGTTGATTGATCTGCTCAGCATTGCCCGGGGTAGGGGGATCATTTCCTTGCAGCCTCGCCGCGCGGGACCGCGCGCCTGCCCAAATTTTTGTGCGTGCAAAATGAAATAGGGGGGAGTCCCCCCGAGGTAAACATCATGGCGGGCCGAAAACCGCTTCCCACCACTGTCAAGAAAATTAAAGGAACGCTACAGAAATGTCGGGCTAACCCACGGGAGCCGAAACCCGTGGGTGACCTGGCCGATCCTCCGGCATACATGAGCGAAGGGGCCAAGGCTGCA
>JAEHJW020004025.1_pt1 | contig 15243 bp, 19 predicted proteins | sample 9271431 | NCBI WGS metagenome assembly JAEHJW02
AACAATGGCCGATTGGTTTTTAGACAGGTTCACGGAATTGTGGGCTTTGAATTTTCGGTTGTCAAGGTACCAGCGTTTACACCGGCTGCCTCTAATCTAACCTTCTCCCTCTAATAACAAGACTATAAAAATGGATGAATACTTACTGGAAGCGTCCCAAAAAGCAGAAGAAGATGCACGGAAAGAACGAATTCATGCAATACAGAATGAGCCTACTATAGAGCCAAAGCTATGGTGCAAGGACTGCCACGATATAGTGAATAAAGGAAAAGCCTGTAAGTTCTATGCAGACTGCCTACAAGACTGGCAGCGCATTGAGAATGCAAATCATCGAAATGGGAAAGGATAATGAAACTCTTAGAGACAGCCAGAGTAATCCTTAACACAGAAGAAGTGGATGGACTAATAAAGTCCATTGTAGAGGACCATCCAAACTTGAAGGAATGGTTTGAAAAGACATTTAGAAAATGGGCATTGAATAATGGACCTGCTTCTCCAAGCGCCAATAAGAATGTGAAGGGGCTTCCTGACTGGTTGGCAAATCAGCCAGCGTTCAACTCGGATATTAAAAAGTTGAAGGATGTAGCCGACAGCATTACTGACTATTTGGAGAATCTGGTATCTACTAAAGGAACTAATAGTCTAAAGTTGGGTGTAGAACCCGCAGTCATTGGATCAGAGAAATGGCATAAAGGTCTAGCTAACAAAAAAGTAGAACTACCACAAGATAAGGGTGGTGTAAAGACGGTGCTGCCATTTAGTAGTGGATACCGTTGGGTGCAGCTATTGACTGCCAAATCTATGGAAGATGAAGGCAATGCAATGGGGCATTGTGTTGGTAATGGGTATTACCACCAGCAGCACTTGCTTGGAAATTTTTTAATGTTCTCCTTAAGAGACCACCGTGATGTTCCTCACATCACTCTAAACTCAAAAGCTCGCTCAATTGTGCAGATACAAGGTACTGCGAATCAACCAGTAAAGAAGGAATATCAATCCTACTTGATTGACTTTTTTGCATGGTTTTTACCAAAGTCTGTCAGCAGTCAAGCAATAGAAAAATCAAATGGCGCATACCAACTGTTTATTAAGGCAAGAGCTAGTACCTACAATGGGTTGCAGATTTGGTTGAATGGTGATAGCTGGTACATTGGTGGAAAACCAAAAAATAACTACGATAACTGGACTGAGGCAGAAATTGAAGCAATGTCTGGGTACTTGAAGGACAATGCAACTTACAAGAATATTTGGGAGTTCCCAATTTATTACCTGGACTCTGTTCGCTCTCTGGACCTGATTACAAAGAAAGGTGTTAGTACTCTAGTATTGGATGCACTAAAGGTAGATGCACTATTAGTTACACACGAAGTTATTGTTGGGTACATTCATGAGCATGTATTGCATTTGGACTTTGAAATTCCTGGCCCTCTTGAAGAGTCCGGCTTGGTCCCAGTGTTTGAGTCCATTATAAAGAATGGCTTTTTGATAAAGTCTGTAGTAGATAAGGACAATAAAGTAGTGTCATCGGCAGAAAAGTTTTTCAAAGGTCTGCAAATTGCAAAGAGCAATTCCATAAACGATTTGTTAGCAACCCTTGATTCTCCTACGCTTGAAGAAATATACAAGACGAGAAAAAGTGATCCTAAAGAAAGCATATATACCAGCATTGGAATTCCGACTGGAGGTACTTCAAAGAAAGCCTATGCTCTTGTGCTTGCTCTGTGCATAAATGAACACCCCAAAGAAGCATCTGACCTTCTTAAAGAAAAGCCACACGCACTAAAGAACTGGACAGGCATACTCACCAATACTTCAGGCATGAGCCCTGATGTGGCAAAGCTTTTAAAGAATGAGTACATGACGCTTATTCCTTATATGGGTGATCCAACAATATCGGCAATGTACAAAGACCAAAAACAGAATGCAGAAATGCATAGGAATCTTTGGGGGCAAAATGCTTAAGGATGAAATACAAAAACTTGAGAGTAGAATTCGTTCAATACAGAATGCATTAGATGCCTCGCGCAGATACGAAAAAGATACAGAACTTGAGGGAGCCTTAAAGTCAGCACAATTGCAATTGTTGGACCTGAAAAAATTAACCCCGAATACTGTTCAGGAGTACAATACCAAGTGGGGAGAAAATGTTGATATTTGGCCCTCATACACTAGAGGCTATTGCAGTGCGTCTTATGCGAGTTTTTATACCTCGCTGTTCACTCATGATTTTGTAATCACTGAAAAACCTGATTTTGAGCAGCGAGTTATTGGAATTTTTAAAACTCCTTTCAAGATGCAAGACTTGCAAATAGTACATATCTTGAGAAAATTTAAGGGTGACATGCAAGATGAGGCAAGACAACGGTTAGAGCAGCGTCTAAAGAACATGCGAATACCGTATTGCGTCCATAATGCATTCCCTTCATTCCACAAGTTAATTGATCTGAGGGACATATGATCGTCATTATGTCAAAGCTATCCGTTGAGGATAAAGTGGTTAGGCTCTTGCAAAAAGCCAAAGCCAAGTACTATAACACGGACACTTTTTACAATGCTACTGAGGACGATGTTTCTGGTATTGTTGGTCTAAAACCAGGTGCAATAACAGATCAAAAGTTTGACAAGCTTGAGGAGTATCTGAAAAAGCTTGACCCAGACAATCCCTACTTTGAAAAGATTGGGGCTCCTGTGTCTGGTAAATCTGCAAAACTTCCAGTACCAATGCCTTCACTATCAAAAATCAAAGATCAAGCAGGACTTGATGACTGGGGTAACAAGAATCCAGGGCCTTATGTAGAATCTCTAAAGCTGGATGGGGTGAGTCTGGAATTGGTATATCACAAGGGACAACCAGTAAAGATTTATACGCGAGGTAATGGTACTGAGGGAAACGAAGTCTCATTTCTGGCCCCTAGTCTTCGCATTCCGACAAAGCTATCTACAGACATGGTTCTTCGTGGTGAAGTAATCATGAGCAAGGCAAAGTTTAAAGGCTACGAAGAAACATTTGCCAACCCTAGAAACATGGTGTCTGGTTTGCTTAACAGTAAAAAGATTAGTCCTGCATTAAAGCATGTGGACATTATTATTTATAGCCAGCTTTTGCCTAAAGCAAAACCATCAGTGGCTTTAAAATCTCTAAAAAGGCTTGGGTTCCACACGGTTCCATTCAGAGTATCAAAGAGCCTTGACGAAGAATCTCTTCTGGAAGACCTAGTAGAGTTGAAAAAATCACATACACATGAAATTGACGGTATTGTGATTACTGTGGATGAACCTCATACTCCGCCAACTTCAAACCCAGGTTGGTCTATTGCGTACAAGAGTAATAAGGCAGATGATGTAGCAGAAACTACTGTTATTTCTGTAGAGTGGAATACAGGTCGTACTGGTCTAATCTTTCCTACTCTCTTGGTAGAGCCTACAAAACTAGCGGGTGTAACGGTAAAAAGAGTATCAGGCAAGAGTGCAATGACCATAAAGAATTTGGGCATTGGTCCAGGGGCAGTAATTACAATGTCAAGAGCGGGTGATGTAATTCCTGATATAAGAAGCGTGGTCAAGAAGGTAAAGCCACAGCTACCCAAAGACATGGACTATTACTGGGAAGGTGAGAATATCTTTTTGAATAACCACCAGGATGACCAAGGCGTAATTACTTCACGACTGGTATACTTTTTTGCTACTTTGGGAGTGGAGAGATTTAAGGAAGCTACTGTTCATAACTTTGTTGATGCTGGTTATGACACTGTACAAAAAATCCTTAGTCTTTCAAAGACAGATTTTGTAGCCTTTGGATCAAAAACCCTGAATGAAGTCTATGACCAAATGCACAATGCAGTCAAGGGTGCATCATTGGCTACCTTAATGGCTGCTACTGGTATCTTTGGTAGAGGTTTTGGCACAAGAAGATGCGCTGCAATAGTTCAAGAATTCCCTGATCTGAATGTTACTTGGCAAGACATTGCTGGAATTGAAGGATTTGATACAAAGACTGCAAAACAGTTTGTTGGTAATCTACCAGAATTCAAATCATGGCTAAAATCCACAAAAGGAGTAACTGTTAGCAAGCCGCAGAAAAAGAAACAAGGTAAACTAACAGGTCAAGCAATCCTGTTTACTGGGTTCAGAAACAAGAATCTTGAGGCAGAGATTGAGAATATGGGCGGAGACATTGCATCATCTGTAGGTAAAGCAACCATTCTATTGACTAATGACCCTAATTCAGGATCAACAAAAATGCAAGCCGCTAGAATAAAGGGCATTCCAATAATGACTGAACAGCAGTTTGTGAAAAAATTTCTTTAAGGAGATAGTGATGAGACTATTAGAAACCGCAGATGACCAAGAACAGGCAAAAGTTATTATTCAAAAGCAGACCCTGGCAAAAATTGAACGCTTACTTAGAGTGAATGGTTTTAAAGAAGATAGCATGCCTATAGAGTTGCACCACTTTCTTGTTGGTGCCTTTTCATATCTAATGGCTGCACCAGTAAGCAAAATGGGGTATCCTGAGGTAAGCAAGTTCTTGACCAGCAACAAAACTGGGATTAAGGCTTTTGTCCGTGCAGTAGCGTCAAAACTTGCAACTGCTTCTGATGTGGATAAGGACTTCGTTCAAGAACTTGACAAAATATCGGGGGGTTTACCAATAGTCTCGCAGAAGGACGGTCACTTTTGGATAGAGTATATCCTAGAAATGGACAAAGATGCTACCCTAAATGACTTGCACGAAATGGTAGACCGTCTAAAGACTGGCCTTGGGAATCGGGTTAAAGACATTTTTGGTACTCAAGTATCCGGTGTACCTGCAATAGCTATTTTGGCTAACAAGGTAAAATCTGTATGATGAATCAACGGAGTGTCGAGATTTATGTTAGTGCAATGCTTAAACGCATCCACGATAATGTAAAGGCTGCGTTCAAGACACCCTCAATGAAGCGTATGCTTCTTATTCGTCTCCTAGGTACTTCAAAAATACCAGTAATCACACGACCAACAATAAGTATAAGAAAGAAGGTCCCCTTCTCAAAGCCCCAAAAAGGAGAGTAATCATGGCTGTTTTACACACTGATAATAATGGAGTTTCTGCCATTAGCATTGACGATGATGGAAGTATAGGACATGAGTACCGTATAAAGACTGAGGATCATCAATTACTAGGGTTTGTGTCGTTTCAGAATGGCTCTGTCAAAAAGAATGGGGTAAACGGCATTACCAATGAGGCTCTGCTTGCTATTCTTATCCATAGATTACGGTATTTGAACGAACAATTCTCTTGTGAGGAAAATGACATTGCTATACGGAATATTGAGATTGCCTTGCAGGTATTAGAAATTCGTACAAGAGATAGGATGCATCGTGGAGTAGAAGGAGTAGAAACAGCATGAAAAAGGGGATTTCTCCCCTTTTGTTAGATAGCATAGTCCAATAGGTGGCTACGAAGTGAGTTGATAAATCTGTGAACAGCCTCTAACTTTACCCGTAGCCACTTGGAACACATTTTTACATAGGTCCCAAACGACCACTTTCTAAAAGCTTCGTCATTGTCCTGCTTTAGCCAGGCTGAAAAACTGCTATTGTAAGTACCCATTAAAAGGTAAAGCAACTGGCGTTTCTTGCCTGTATAACGCAAGACCAAATTCTTTATATCCAGTATTAAATCCCTATTAGCTACAGGCGCTTCCAATTCTGCCAATACATCCGTGCTAACGAGCCGAGTATTGACTGTCCCTGCAACACTCGTTGTACCACTAACCTTAAATCTGGTGTATTGCTTTATTAGGTTGATACCATTGTTATGCATGATGCGTTTCATAACATTGACTTTATGCAGATCACTTGTCATGTTAGGCCACTGCAACAAGTATGGACTAATTACAGAACACTGCAACTCTGCAATGATGTCCTCTATAGACATACCTACTTGCTGGTACATTGAAATGAATCGAAGCTTTTTCCAGGCAAATCGTTTTGTCCACCCATCAATATCTGCAAATATTGCATTGATTTCTGCCTTTACTTTGCTTGGTGTTTCTCCTTTATAGCGTATGGATTTCAACACTTTGCACAAGCCTACATCCATTGAGCGCACATGCTTTAAATCTCGTTCGCATATGCCAGCCTTCCGGCATACCTTATTTATAGCAGTCACTCCATAACCGTGAGCATAACTCACCATTGCAATCTTTAAAGGCAGAATATCCGTACTCATTATTGCCTTAGTAATACGATGCACAATGATTCGTGACCCACAGGCAGCACTTAACTTTCTGGATAGCATACGGCTAGAATACTTTCTAAATAGCCATCTGCCTAACATAGAGAATAATTCCCCATCCCGAACGCCTTCAAGTTCAGGCGCGGCCTTTCTTGCAATATCAACCATTCCCATTTCAAAAACCCCCAAATCTGATTTTAATAGCGGCTAATTTTAAATTCTTTCTCTTCTGGTATAGGTGATTGTGGAGGCTTTACCAAATATTGTTCTGGTTTCTTCCTACGCTTCAATGTGCCAGCTTGACGCGAATCGAGCCATTCTTGAGGCACTGTATCAAGTGTAGGAGGTGAGTACTCGTTTGGCTCTTTTTCAAGACTTGCTTTGTAAATTGACAATTGTTCAGGAGACATTTTTAGCATTGACAGCGTCCGATCACCTTTTGGTTCACGAAGCCGCTCACGCTGAATTAAAGACTGACGCAGTGCTTGGAATTTATCCAAAGACAATACATCATTGGAGAAGAGAGACAGGAGACAATTACGAGGATTAAGATTTTCTAAGCACGATGCTATATGGCACAATTGACCATTTCTAGTAGCCCCTATTACAATACCACGGAAATAGTTTTCCAGGTACTGTCTACCATTTATGGAAAATACTACAGTTTGCCCAAACTCAAATCCAGCCTTACGAATGTAATCCAAATTGCGAAATGTAAAGGCTAGAATTCGTAGCTGCTCTTTGGTGAAGGTTTGTGTTATTCCTGCAAGTTTTACTAAAGCCTTAGTATCAGAATTTGCTAGAGTCTGAATGTTTGGTGAAAACTCAGGACAAGCTGGAGCAAATGGCTCAACTCCCAACGCTGAACACAGACGCTCAAATCGTTTTGGTCCTGTTGAATGGTGTAAGCAATCTTGACATTTCATACCTAACGACACACGATTAACCGACCTCTGATTTATTTCTTTTTTCATTATAGACCACCAGAATGGAATGAATCAATGTTTGTTGTAGGCTTTTTGCCCCCAACGCCCTTTTTAACCGCCGTAACTTTGATGCTGTTCCTGCATCTAATACAAGTTGCATTGTTAAAGGTCTTTTGTAATCTTTTGAGGCTACTCTCGCCCTCCTAATTATATCTACAAGTTCTTTTATACGAGGTTGTTGTGCTTCAGGCAGACGACTTAACAGCTTTTCTCTTTCTGCTGTTTTCTTTAGTGCTAGATCGTGTATCAGGGTATGGTGTGTACCGCATATAGTGACAGTTGGGCCATTAAGGCCTCCATATGCTCTAGGAACTACATGGTGTTCGTGCAATCCTCTTGAAACACCACATACAGTACAGTGTTTTATCATAGCATGTTTTTGCCCTTGTTGTCAATAGCAATCGTAAGTCATTGATTCTTAAGACCAAGGTAGACCCCAATTAGGCCAGTTTCCACCACCAGCTAATACCTTTTGGTATACAGGCGTGTTATTTACTGGTAATAACCAGACACCTTTGCCATACTTTGTTTGAGTTGAGGTAATTTCTTCCATTTCTACAGAACTTTTGAAGCTAGGCATTGTGCTGTTACTAGGTAAGAATACCACAGTTTGTCGTTCAAGGACAATGGCAGAATCGCCAAATAAATCATAGCTGCCATAGTATGAGGCATTTAGACCTGCATCTAAAAGCCTTGACAGACTAACCCTGTGGTCATACATGAGAAGAATCGGAATTGTTGTTATGAAGGGCTTTGCTTGTTTTGCTTTACTTTCTACTTGACGCTTGAACCCTACAATGACAGTGGGATCAAACTCTGCGCGGCTTTTAGGAATTGGAGTTTCTGGAGTCAACTCCTTAAGGTTACTCAATATCTTTTTGCTATAACTAGGAATTGCCTCAACTGAAATGTCCGAATTTTCTAACCCCATTACTACAGAAGTGCATAGATTAAAAATAGTATCAACCACTAGCTTTTTCTCACGCTCTTTTTCTTGTGGTAGATTGGCCTTTATATCGTTAAGAATCTGCACGGCTCTGTCTTGATTCTTAGTTACTCCTAATCGGAGTGCTAATGCGCGTACATTCATTTTTTGTCCTTAATTAGAGTAGTCTTTATTTTTACAATGGACTCAAGGATTGCCTTTTCTGGACTCTTGATTCTTGCTTCGTACTGTTTTTCAACTAGGCGCTGCTTTTTCAATTGCTCTACGAGTGTAGCATCCTCCAAGGAACGTAATTGTCTCCATTTTAAATCATACAACATTGCGGCTTCTGCTTCACTAATTTCTAGCTTTTTCATTAACAGGGACTTTATTTCTGAGTCCTTGAGTGCGTCATTCTTAATGATGGAAATGATAAAGTCACGGAGTCTTACAGCAAGCCTTAGTACCTCATTTTTCCGTATTTGTTTTTGAAGGACTTCCAACTGATACTGGGTTGCACGGATTTCTAATCTGGTGCGTTCCTCCAACCACAGATTGACAATCTCCGGTACATTGGTCTTTCTGAATGACACTTTTACTTCAGGCCAACCAGTGTCCATAAATAATTTTCGTTCAGTGACATTTATCTTGAAATGCTTTACCGAGCTTAGGTACTTCTTGACTTCTGCTGCCAAGTTCTCGGCAGACATTCCCTTAGTTGGTTTCAGAATAAACCATAGTTTCCATTGACTGCACTGGTCCTGAAAGCTTGACACATTTTTAGAGTTTGCCAGGCTCAGAATCTTTGACACATAATTGTCTATCCCTTTGAAGGGGGCGACTCCAGTTATGTGTACTTCGTTATTGGTTACTTTAAGTCGGGGAGCATATTCTACTATTCCAATACCTGTCTTGTAGAATTCAAGCAATGCTGCTTGCTGTGCCTTTCTATTGACCATTGCATCTGCAGGTGTAGTATAGACCAAAGTTTTTAAGCACAGATTTGGAGTACACTTTTTTGCAGAAGATAGCATATTTTCAAGCAGGTCAATCACACTCTTTAGAGTAAATGAAGGGATTTCGGATGTTACTCCTACACCAATACCAGACACACCATTCAATAGCAGATTTGGTAATAAGGTTGGCAAAATAACAGGTTCCTTCTCTGACCCATCATAATTTGGAACCAAATCCACTACAGGCATATAGTAGGGATCAAAGAAAACCAGACTACCATAGTTTGACAGCATTGCGTTTGTGTATCTCATGCTTGCAGGTGTATCACCAACAATTGATCCCCAATTACCTTCACCAAGCATTGTTGGTAATGACTGCGTTACCATTGTTTCTATAGCATCACCTACAGACTTGTCTCCATGTGGGTGATACTTTCCCAAAACATCACCAACAATCCTGGCAGTCTTTACAGGCTTTGTCAAGTTCATTCTGTAGGCGGCCCATAAAACCCGGCGCTGTACAGGTTTTAACCCATCAATTATTTCCGGAAGGCTACGATCCTCATTAACAGCTAACCCATATCGTACCATTGCCTTTCTAACAAAGTCTGTTAATGGTACGCTTTTTATCTTTTCCTTTACAGTATCCATGTTATACACCCAGTAGAGTTTTTCTATATGAGGGGTCTTCTGCCATGATAAGTCTAAAGATTCGGGTATCCTTCTTATCTACAGGTGGAAGTATGCGATACATGCGTCTTGTGGATTTGTTAAAGGCCAGTTCTTTCAACGGCTCTGCATCCAACTCTCCCCATCCCTTAAGATGCAGTGTATCTTTTGGTACTGTTTCTCCGTCTGTCTTGTTCTTTAGCTCCTTCAACGAATGGGCAAAGATTCGTTTACCTTTGTATGTAGCAGTAAACTCTGCTGCCGCTACCGCATATATCATTTTCATGGTAAACAGTTGAGGTACATACTCATGTAATAGAGTTAGGACAAGACTTTCAATGTGACCTCCATCATGGTCAGCATCACATAGAAGGATGATCCTACCAACGCGCAAATGCTTTAATGGGTCCGATTTATTAGGGTCAAACCCAATTGCTTGCAGTATTGATATTACCTCAACCGACGCTAGTACTGTTGCTTGCGTCTTTCGTAGAGCATTAACAATCTTCCCTTTAAGGGCCAGTACTTCTTGAAAGTCCTTATTTCTGGCAGACCTTGCAGAACCGGATGCAGAATCACCTTCAAGCAGATAAAGTTCTCGTTCGCTTACATGGCAATTCATGGCTCTGGTCAACTTTCCCGGCAAGAGTACTTTGTCCTTTACTTTCAAGGCCCGCATTGCTTTGGTATTATTCCTAAAGTCAATAACGGCTTTGCTATATTCTGCTGCCCGAATGCAAATGTCTTTGGCTTGTCCCTTATGCTTTTTCCACCAAGCATCTAGGACTTTGGTCAATGCTTCGTACAGAGGAGTCTTTGCGCGTTCGTCAACCAGCTTTTCCTTGGTCTGACTTGAGAATTTTGGAGCATTGATCCGTATGTTAAGAATACCTACAAGACCGGCTCTTAGATCATTCGGCTTGAATGTATTCTTACCCTGATATGGCTTTAACGAGTCTACCAAGGCTCTCGTAAACGAATCAGCATGAAAGCCACCTGACGCATTGTATACTGTATTCGTGTACCAGTCAGTAATGGTGTCCTGTAGATCAGTGAAGGCAAACGCCATGTCAAAGTCTTGAGTGACTGCTATAATCGGTTCTCCTACAGTGTTTGTTTCTAGCTCGACCAGCTTTTTCTTTATCAGTGAGGAAATGCCACCGTCCTGTTTGTACTCTTTGCTCTTCCCATTCAACCAAAGCTTTATCAGCAACCCTGGATTGAGATACGATGACAACGATGCCCAGGACACTACATTGGACCATACAAGCTTTCCACTCATAATAGTCATGTCAGGCTTAAAGCTAATTACTGTACCAATCTTTTGCTTGCTTCCATCCGGTAACTTTGGAGGTGCGCTTTTCCCTACTTTCTTTTTCTCTTGCCCCTTCTCAAATTCTGTATAGTGCCAACCACCAGCGTCTTTTCGGTAGGTCCAGCACTTGAAATTATCAGATAGTGCATTTGTAGCTTTGATCCCTACACCATGTACTCCAATAGCTCCTGAATAAGCACTGTTATTGGCAGTACTCATTTTACCAGAGGATTGCAATGATGTAAGCACATGCGTAAGTGTACTAATCTTTGCTTTTGGGTGAGGCTTTACCGGAATACCTACACCAGAATCGGCAATGGTAATAAACTCACCATCATAAAAAATGGAAATGCTGGAATTCCTTCCAGCACGGTGTTCATCGAGCGAGTTATCAAACACTTCTCTGACTAAGGAGAATATTCCGTCACTGTCTGTAGGACCAATGTACATTGACGGCTTTGCACGAATCTTGTCTGTATCATTTTTGAAGTAGGAAATGTCGTGTTCACTGTACTTTCGGCTCATTTATTTCTTCCTTAGTAGGAATCCATTTTATTCTAGGAGAAGCTGTTGTCGCTGTGTACAGTATTTTATCAGTTTCGTCCCGAATTGTCAATGCCAAGTCGGAATCAATCTCACTTGGAGGAACCATTGCAACCAAGTGACCTCGTAGCTTTTCTCGGTTAATCAATAAATTCTCAATCTTTGGGGACCACTGAAGGAAAAAATCATTTGCATACAGAACGAAACGAGACATTTTTGAAACTCTCCTGTTTTTATTTTAACTCATGGTCTTTTGGGCATTGCACATTAACACTTAGAGGAATAATTGTCCCTCTAGCACTAGAACCGTCAGATAAAATCTTTGCTATTCTAATGGCTTCCCCTGCTTTTGGTACTCGTCTAATAAAGACGACCAAACCTCCACCTCGATCACTGTCTGCAATACTAGTTGGGTTAGGATCATCTTCAAAAGCAACCATGCTATACCAAATGCCTAGCTGGTCATGGTATCTGGCTCTCAAGAATAAATCGGGCTTATCCTGAGAGAATGCAAGAATGGGGTGTTCCTTTGAGTAGGGCAGTACAATGCTACCCACGGCAATCTTTTCCATATGTGCCTCAAAGTTGAAGGATTGTATTCGTATTAACTACAGCGTTTTCTAGCAGAGCACCTACTCGTAAACCCATTAGAGCGTAGGCTTGACCCATTACTTTTAGAACATCATCTTCAAGAACATGTCCTCGTACTTCAATATGAGCACCTATTTTATACGGTGCATAGATTTTGTAGTACAATCCACTAAACCAGGCATATGGTTCTTTTTCAGATAAACCTACTTGAAAATATTCCCAAGTATGTGGTTCGGTTTTTATGAACAAGGCTGATAAGCAGCTATGAACAATAGCCAGATTGCCTGTCTTATCAGAAATAGTTTGTGTTTTCCCAATGGTTGTTACTAGAAGGGGTTGCCAGGTATCTTTTGGGATCAGTACGGAATGTTCATCTTTATTACAATACTCAACGCACAGAATATCTCGATGGTTTTCTATTGTTGCTTTTACCTCTGGAGGGAATGGATCGTATTTTGATAAATTTTCAAACAGACTTGGTATTGTTTTGTATGTGAGCATGATTTGTAAAAAGAAGGGGTAGCCAAAACTACCACGACTACCCCTTAACTTTTAGTCCTCCCAGCCTTCGGTGCCTTCCGACTCGGCTTCAACTGCTGCTGCATTTTCCTGAGCAACTGGAGCTTGTTGTGGTTCAGTAGTATCAGAGTCCTCAACTACAACTTCCAGACTGCTTGCGATATTGATTGTTTCGCGGAAAAAGCTTTCCACTACTTGCTCAGGTTGTGAATCAACCTTATCCAGAAGCAGCCGCATCTTTTTGGTATCACAGCTTGTCATTGCCTGAGTGAATCGTTCTGCTGCTTTCTCAGGGTTGAATCCAATGGTAAAGACAATCACCCCAGCAGGACACATGTCGTTACCACGGGAACTGTGGCACTTAAAAGTCTTTTCTGCTTTTGGATTTACATAGGTACAACGGATACATTGTTCCTTGTAAAGTTGCACTACCATAGGTTCGCGTTTGTCATCTTGCATTTTTGAATCTCCTTTAATGAAATGGATTAAGAGGAATTGGGGAAGATAGAAATTCTTCCCCAGACTCTACTTAATTACTCGTCGTCATCTTCAAAACTTTCGTCGTCATCGTCAAAGGTTTCGTCGTCATCCTCTTCTTCAGATTCGTCATCCTCTTCTTCCTCTTCTTCCGACTCTTCCTCTTCTTCAGATTCGTCATCCTCTTCTTCAGATTCGTCATCGTCAAAGGTTTCATCATCCTCGTCAGCCTCGTCATCGCCGTCAGCTTCGGTTTCTTCTTCGGCAGCAGCACCAGAGGTAGCATTGACCAGGACTCCGTGTTCCAGACGGACTACGCCATCGCCATCATCCAGGATGATACGGTTACCCTTGCTCTCAACCGATTCTGCGCTGATAGCCATGCTTACAGAGGTACGGATGATTGCGGTTTCTCCATGAACCAGCAAAAGATCATTGACAGGGACCACATGGGTTACACCACCAGAAATAATGGTTGCGGTTTCCCCAGACAGGTCAATATCAGCATTGTGCAGAATACGGGTAACTGGCACAGTGATATTTACCGTGATGCCTTCTTTCACTTTGCTTTTCTTTGCCGGTGCAGAAGCTACTTTCTTGCGTGAAGGCTTTGCTGCGGGTGCTGCGGCCTTCTTGCGCTTTGGGGTTTCTTCCTTAGCTGCACGAACCGGCTTGCGGCTCTTTGCAACTGGTTTCTTTGAACGAGCAGGAGCTTTTTTGGTTGTACTTGTACGAGCCATGTTTAATTTCCTTAATTAAGGGAGTTTAAAATACCGTTCTCTATTGCTAGAGAACGTCTGCCTCTAAATATTGTTTCTAGTGCTTTTAGACCTCTTAACTGAAGCAACTGAAACAAATCTTTAGAAATTGGTTGCGGTGTTAGCAAAGGGATACTACGCTTTATCGTGTCCTTGTCAACGGCCTCCTTGTTTATGATGCATAGTCTATAAAACTTTTTGAGTAATGCGCGCTGCTTCTTGATGCGTTCCTTCCAAGCGTCCGGTGGATTGTTCAATACATCTTCCCAGGTTTTACAATATTCCAAAATCATTACTGCATTCTTTGGACCGCAACCAGTTAATCCTGGTATTCCATCCACTGAATCTCCTACTAGAGCCAAATACTCGGCAAATCGTTTTGGATGTACTTGGTATCTATTTACAACATCGTTGACTTTTACAATATCCTTCTGAATCAGACAAACTCTTGTGGATACTAAGGAGCTAAAATCCTTGTCATTGGACATTATTAGGACATTGCGCTTTAACCTTGAAAAGCTTCCAATAACATCATCTGCATCCTTGGACATTTGATGGTATACATAGATACCAGCAGTCTTCAAAACTGCTCTGGTATATTCCATTTGACCTGCAATGGAATCCGTTTGTTTCACACGGTTAGCCTTATAGCCACTGTATATCTTGCGCTTTATTTCTTTGGCACCTTCACCATCAAAAATAACGGCAATCTCGTCAGGCTTGTACTTATCCCATGCGTCAATTATCCCTTTAACAGAACCGTGTATTGCTCCAGTTGGCTCACCTTTATACGTAAAGCGTTGGAACATTGGTACGGAAGCATATCGCATTACCAGGTTATTACCATCCACAAGCAATAGTCTTTTCATGATAAGCCTAGTTGAGGAAAGGAATTACTTCATCCATTGCAAAGAACCACCCTGAAGATACAATACCCTTGGCGTAATTCTCATTCAATATAGAAGCGCCAGACATTATTGTTGTTGCGCCGTCAGTCTCTATAAGAATTGTAGGCACTTCATAACTAAAGTTATCCGTGCAAAGACTAAGACTGTGCAGAAAGTCCGTATCAACAATCTCTATCTCTATAGGGCTAATATTGTTAGCCTCGGCATTGGCAATCATTGCAGATACATTTATTGGGCCTTCTCTTGGATGATGGTATACGATCAGGCTATCTTTATCCATTTGCTGTCCTTTCGCTTTGCAAGCTTTGCGGTTTTGACTACGACACCTTCTTTAATAAGGAGCTTGAAAATGTAATATCCATCAGGTGGAGATTTT
>JAEHJW020005120.1_pt1 | contig 15237 bp, 30 predicted proteins | sample 9271431 | NCBI WGS metagenome assembly JAEHJW02
TGTGAGGATGATTCGGACTGTTTTCGCAGTGAACGATGCGCGCCGACGTGTACACGAAGGCGATGATCCCGAAGATGTGCTCTACGAAGATTTTGGACTCGAATACTTGTCGACACGCCGAAGAAATGTGAGGATGATTCGGACTGTTTTCGCAGTGAACGATGCGCGCCGACGTGTACACGAAGGCGATGATCCCGAAGATGTGCTCTACGAAGATTTTGGACTCGAATACTTGTTGACACGCCGAAGAAATGTGAAGATGATTCGGACTGTTGAAACAAACCCCACAACGAAAGGGAACTGAAAATGGAATCCGCCTTTTACGAACTGGTTGACGTCCTGATGGAACGGGACGGGCTTTCCCGTCAGGATGCAATTTTCGCAGTGAACGATGCGCGCCGACGTGTACACGAAGGCGATGATCCCGAAGATGTGCTCTACGAAGATTTTGGACTCGAACTCGATTACATTTTCGCTTTGATCTGAACGAAAGGAAACCTTCCCATGCCATCGATTTACATTCGCGCCGTGAAAGGCACAGGGTTAGTTGATCGCCTTATCCGTGCTCGCACCGGCTCCCCGTACTCGCACGTGGAGTTCGCCTATCCGTTCGTCGGCTCCCGCGTTTATCGCCCGTCCTGGCTCGGTTCGCAGCCGCATGGGGGCGTCCAGGTGCGCCCATACGATTACTTGGGCACGGTCCAGTACGATCTTTTCGCGATTAGCGTTCCACAATCCACGTTGGAGAGTGTGCGCGCCGCTGCCGGATCGATGATCGGCGACCCCTACAGTTTCGCTAGCATTTTTGACGATATCGCTGCTGGCTTGGCTCGCCTAGGGCGGCGGCAGTATGACTGCTCCGGATTCGTCACTACTGCCCTGGCGCGCGGCGGGGTCCATCTTTTTAACGGTGCGATTTTCGGCAAGTTGGTTACCCCGCGCGATGTCGCGATAAACGGAAAACTCGTCCTCATGGAAAGGCGCTGAAAAAATGGCCTATGCCGCTGTACGGATTTATCTTCCGCCCAAGTCCAGAGTCGCGGGTTTTGTAATATCGCTTCGGGACACAAAGGATCGCGCGGGCGACGATATTCTAATTTATCTCCGCGCGAATGCTGCGATGGGATCATCGCTTGTTTGCGGATTGTTCGATGTTCCGCGCCAATTCAAAAAAGGGGATACAATCTACGCGGATGATATTTCATCCGGGCGCGTTGTTCCCATACAGTACGTCCAATCTACCGAAATCAATATCGATGACTTTCTCCGCGTAGGCGGATAATCCCGCGCCGTTACCGGCGCAAATTTGAAAGGTGCAATCATGGCTAAACAGGAGCACGACAATACAGGGCGCGGCGTGTTGTTCCGCAATGAAAAACCGCGCAATGTAGATTCCCCCTTCTACTTGGGGCGGATCAATATCGACGGAATCGAATACTGGCTGTCTGCATGGCGCAATGAATCCAAAGCAGGAAGGGCATATATTACTTTGGTTCTTGGGGACGAAATCCCCCCGCAGGAAGATGAGGAAGTCCCGCCCAAGCCGCGCGGTAAGTCTCCCCGTTCCACCAGTTCCGACCGGAAGCCGCGCGGTTCCGCTGGCGCTGCGCGCTCCCGGCGCGCTCCGCCCCCGGACGATGCCCCGGACGATGTTCTGGAAGATGACGATATCCCCCTCTGATTTTCCGCAGTAGATTTACCCCATACTCTCAAATCGAAAGGATTTACAAATGTCCCAAGTTTCTCAAGTTCTCCGCAAGCTCTCCGGTGCGACTCTTGTGTCCGGCGTTGCGCTGCGCGGCCTGAAATCCAAAACTTACCTTGGTCGGATTTTCGGCCTCGTTTCGGGCGTCGAGACGATCACGACTCAGTATGGCCTTGCGCAAATTTTCCGTGGCGAGTTCGTTGCGGTGAAGCCGGACGGAAGCTGCAGCACGGCCCCGGCCTGTCATTTGCCGGAAATCGTGGCGGTGCTGGTCGAGTCGGGTTACGAAAAGACGATCGGCCACGGTGTTCGATTCGGGTTTGACTTTTACGCTGTCCCGTCCGACAAGACTAAGACGGGTTTTGTATGGGAAGCGCAACCGCTGATCGAGATTTCCCCGGCGGATTCGCCCCTGGCATTTGCCGAGCGTTTCCCGGCTGCGCCTACGGCGGCGGTTGACGGTGCCACGGCGGAAGCCGCTGCCCCGGCTCCCGAAGCCGCTGCCCCGGCTCCCGAAGCCGCTGCCCCGGCTCCCGAAGCCGCTGCCCCGGCTCCCGAAGCCGCTGCCCCGGCTCCCGAAGCCGCTGCCCTGGCTCCCGAAGCCCCGGCCCCGGCTCCCGGACCGGAGAAAAAGGGGAGCGGCCACAAGCGCAAGTAAGCCGCCCTGATAGATAGGTTTTTCCTATCGGCCCCTATCCGGCGATAGGGGCTTTTTATTGCCTGCAATTTGTTGTCGTGGGGGCTTGCACCGGCCCCGACTGGTATAGGATGATCCCGCGATGCCTCGCCTAACCCGCCCCGCGTATGTGAAGTCCCCCATGTTGGGGAATCGCGCGATTGCGCGATTGAAGCCCGGTCGCCATTCTTTTCAGCGCGATTATCCGTATGGACTGCATTATGCGGTTGACGCATTCATTGCCGCGAAGGAATACGCGGGCAATCCAAAAATCTTCGGCGTTCAGGCGGTTTTCTTCGGCGTGAATCGGCATGGCGACGAACGATCCAGCGCGACGCATCTAATCGCAATCGGTTCGTCCGTTAAATTTTTCAAGCGGTTTTGCGAGAAGGCGCTTACGTCATTGGAGAAAAGCGATTTCCTGCGCGGGCGATTTACGCGCATGGTCTACGATGTTTTGAAATCCGATGTCCAGGAAGCAGTGAAGAAAAAAGCTGTGCGGCAAGAGACATATGCGCGCGCACTAAATCAGGCACGTGATTACGGATTTACGAATGTGAAAGACTATGGTCGCGCTGTCAGAGAATTAAACGCGAAATATAAGCACGGCGCATCCGAAGCGGGACTAAAGCAATACGCCTCTAGACTGGCGAATCAGAAGGCGCGTGCTAAGGCGAAGGAGATTGCCGCGAAAGAAAAAGCCCGCGCGATAGTGGCGAAGGCACGTGCGAAGGCTAAGGCGATCACACAAAAGCATAAGCGTAAATGACAAAGCGCAATTACTACGCGGCATCGAAGGTGCGGAATCGTCCGTCGATTATCTGTACGTTCGACACAGAAACGGATGGACTAGGCGGCGCTATTGAATGTCTGACTTATTCCAATCCTGCCGGAACCGGGATTTTCATCGGGCGCGATTGTGTGTCGCAATGGCTCGATTCCGTATTTTTCCAATATCAGCAACCCGCGATCCACTATGCGCATTTCGCTCAATACGATTGGCGTTACATTCTCCCGGAATTGATTGCGCGGCGGGAACGTGGCGAAATTGAATTGTCCGTGAAGCTCCGCACGGAATCCGACATATTCCGAATCGAATGTAGGATCGGAAAAAAAATATACGTCATGCACGATTCGTATGCGCTTTATCCGTCCGATCTGAAATCCTTTACCGCGTCATTTTCGCCGAATAAGCAAAAGGCGGAATTGGATTTCTCGAAAACGAAATTTGATGTAACGAACCCTGAACATATTGCATACGCGAAGCGTGACGCCGAATCGCTGCGCGAAGCGATCATAAATTTTTCGCTGGCGACCAAAACCGCATTCGGTGTCGATTTAGGGTATACGGCAGCGGGGACGGCAGTAAAGGCGTGGCAGGCGACGTTACCCCCGGATTTAATCATTCCGTATTCCGAAGATGGGGAAAACGAAGATTTTATTCGGCGAGCGTACTACGGGGGCGTGGTATTCCTGACCGATACGAACGCGCATCGTGACTGCAAGACTTTCGATATCAATTCGTCCTACCCCGCATCCATGCTGGACCATCCTATGCCGTGGGGGAAGCCGGTACGAACGGATGAACTGCAATTCGATTTTCCGGCGATCTATCACTGCCGAATCAAAGCCCCTGATTTACTCCAAGTTCCGCTGATTCCATCGCGGGACGAGGACGGTTCCCTACGCTGGTATTCCGGCGAGTTTGAAACCCACTGCACAAATATTGAAATCCAATTTGCTCTTTCTCACGGTTACGAATTGATCGAAGTCTACGATGGGTTAGTCTGGCGCGAGATTATCAAACCGTTCCAATCGTTTATTTCTAAATGCCGCGCAATCCGAAAAGAACATGCTGGTACCAGTTACGAAACAGTCGCCAAACTAAATCAGAATGGGCTATACGGGAAATTCGGTTCCCGCCGTCAAAGATTGGCGATTGTATTCGGACAGGAAAACGTGGACTTTGAAAAGAATCCCACGAAACTATCCGACATTGGCGAAGATGTTTATAGCGTTACGGAATATAACGCCGATATGTCCTGTAAGCCCGAATGGGCCGCGTTCATCACTGCATACAGCCGAATCCGCCTTTATCGCGCAGCGTATGCCGTAGGAATCGAAAATGTCATATACGGGGATACGGATTCCCTGACCCTGAAATCAACGGCGGACGATTCACTAATCGACATTGGAAAAGAATACGGGCAATTCAAACTTGAAAAGATATGGACAGTTTTCCGCGCGATTGCCCCCAAGACTTATTCGGGGATCGTGAATAACAAGCGTACCGGGCGGGCTAAGGGGGTACCCCGTAAGAAAATGAATGCGCGCAAATTCCGTATGCTGTACGAATATGGCGCGGTGAAAGCACATTACGAATCTTTGCCTTCTCTTATGATCGCCATGAAAAAGGGAATCGTCCCTGCTGAACTGAAGCATCGGCGCTCTAGCGATCTGCAAAACTCAATCCATTTTCTGCTTGCGTCGGACGGGCGCTGTTACTTAAAATCGCGCGATGGGCAAGTTAATTTTCCTGTCGGATTATCGGAATCGGAAGGCGCGGATAAAGCCGCTGCCTGATAATTCCGCACGGCCTTTTTTCGGGGGAGTCTATGAACGTCAAACCGCAATCGCTGGCGCAGATCATTGCCATATTGGAAAGCTCAGGGAACCCGTTTGCCATGCGCTACGAACCGAGATACGCGCCTTCGGGGGATAGTATCGTGGCATATTCCCGCATTGCCCACGTATCGACCGATACCGCTCGGGTTTGTCTCGCGACCTCGTGGGGGATGTATCAGATCATGGGCCAGAATCTAGTAGGGCTTGGGGTGGATGTTTCCTTTCCTGCATACTGCATGTCGATCCATTTCCAGCATAAATCCTTTGTGGATTTCCTCGCGCATAGCGGGCTTGCGAAATATGCGGCGATGCCCTTAGCGGATTTCCTGGCCGATGATTCGGCAGTCCTGGATTTTGCGACAATCTATAACGGCCCCGGTAATCCGACCGCGTATGCCGCAGCGATCAGACGGATTGGGGGCGCGTGATGACCGTAATTACCATTCCCGGCAGTTTCAATCAGGTCAGTGTTTTGCCTGTTTTGGGTGGGACTACTTACGTCGATAAATCTAAGCGATTCGGGATGAATAATAATACGAGCCAGTTTTATGAATACGACATGATTACCGGGCGCATTGACTGGTTTACCACCGGAGAAGGCTCATATAATAACATCGATACAATGCCGGGATTATATATTGGGCGTCCGATGTTCAGCCTTTCGTATCCCGGCTATCCGGCGACTATGTACGCGCGGGGTGATCCGGTAAGGCAAACCGCCGGAAATGTTGAAAATTTCTTGGGGTCTTATTTTACTCCGAATGAATACGGGTTTTTATATTCGAGCACAAATGACCAATATGTCTTGAAGTTGTCAAACTTAGGGCAGGAAAATCTATACACTTATCCCACTAACACGGTAATGTCCACGTTTGATGACGGATACCGGCGCTTTGTGTTGAGCGGCGTTTATTTTGACATTTACCCTACGGGATATAATGGCGCGGTGCGAGTTCCTGGCGCGTACGATACTAATAATTATCAATTCCCGATACTTCATGATCCGTATTTTGGCGGGGTTGCCTCTTACGGGGGCAATGCCTTTTTGTTGGCGCTTTACACTGCCAGAAATACATATATCCTGGAAACAGGGGCGCTTAATACCGCGTACATAACATCGCTGTATTTTGACGGCAGCGATTTATACGCAAACGCTGGCGCCGTATATAAATATAGCTTGCCTGTGTTAAGCTATTTGCAATCCGAAGTTAACGGCGGTTACGGGATACGCTTACTAAATTTCCATCGGCCTGTTTCTGTTTTCGGTAATTTCAAAACCTAAAGGAAGATATTATGTCCAGTATTTCTATCCAGACGAACGATACGCGGAATTATCTCGTTCCTGCCGGTGGCGACACTCATGCGGTGACGCTGTCCGGGATTTTTTCTTCTACTCCCTTCACGCAAGATTGGCGGAATTTTTCCGTTAATAACTTCCCGTTCACCCCGCAGGGGGTTTTTATCGACAATACACAAGGGACTTCCTCGGTTATTGTGACGATAAATCCTATCGGCTTTTCGGTTGAATGTGCGGCGGGGACTACCGGACAATTCCAATTCCCTGCCCCCGCCGGGATCACTTGTTCCATTACGGGGGGCGGACAGGCATCTTTGGTTTTCGTGGATTTCCCCGTTCTACCGAATGGCGGCGCGATAACGGCGCAAATTTCGGGCGTATCTGCGGGTGTCCTAGTCCCGACACAACCCGCGCAATCGGCTACTGGCGGCGTCCCTTATTCGGTAGCGATCATTAATCAAGCGGGCGTGGCGGAGTATTTATCCATCGCAGCCGGTGCCACGTCTGCCAGCGTGACCCCTGGGACTCCGAATCTCAATCTGCGGAAATTGGTTTTGTCGATTTCCGAAAATGCAACGCTCGCATCTGCGGGAACGGACCTTGTTACGGTAACTGCGAATGGCGTTACCGTATTCAAGCAATCCCCATATATCGCGGCTGCGATTCAGGGCGGAATTGGCGGGTGGGACGCCGAAATCGATTTCTCCGATTTCGATATCGGCATGGCGGCAGGCGATCTTACTGTCACGCTCGCCACGACGTTGGCGACCGGGCTGCTAGAATGCAACGCTTACTTCGGAGTCTGATAAATGTTTGATTTTTCCAAGATGGCCCAAGCGGCGGATAAGCTCGATTCGTTCATGGTCGCGGTTGAGGAATATATGTCCGAAACGCGCGGTGAATTGTTCGCTCTACGTCATGAAGTTTCGCAACTGCGCGCCGAAATCGCGGCGCTGAAAGGGGAATGATTATGTCCGAAAATCTTGTTGTGAATATCGAAATCCCCCCGGCTGAACCGGCCCCGATCACCCCCGAACCGGCCCCGGCCCCGGCCCCGGCCCCGGCCCCGGCCCCGGCTGCGGATATGTTGGCAATCGGGCAAAGTTTGGGTGCGCTGGAAATCCGCGTGGCGGCGCTGGACGAGGCGATAGCGGCCCTGGCGGTGCGCGTGGGCGACCTCGAATTTATGCGGGAGCGGATTTCGCAGATTGACGCGGCGCTTTCGGAATTGCGGGAATCGCTGGCGGAAGAATTCCCGGAAGAAATCCCGGAACCCGTGCCGGAGACTCTCCCGGAGACTCTCCCGGAGATTCCCGTTATCGTCGCCCCGGTTGAGACTCCGCCCGAACCGACGGAAACGGCTCACAAGCGATTTTTTATCTAGCAGAAGGGAAACATACCTATGTCCGAAAATCTCACCCCTGGCGTCGAATCCGGCCCCTTGGCGGGCGATTCCGTAACTCCGCCCCCTGCCACCGCGCACGAAGCGGGGACAGTTCCCCCGAAGCGGCGCGGGCGTCCGCCGGGTTCCGGGAAGAAATCCCCGCTGGACGAAAAGCCGGTGGAATCGACCAGCGCGGGGGATACTGGTCCGAAGCGTGGGCGACCACGCAAGGCCCCGGAATACGATGGCGAAGCGCGGGCGCGGTTTGCCAAACAGGTGCAGGGCATCCACCTGATGGCTGCGCAGTTCACGGGCGCGCAGGAATTCCTGCTGAGCGAACCGGAATCCGCGATGCTGGCCGATGGAATCATTGCCGTTTCTATTGAACATGGGCTTTCGCTCAACGGCAAAACCGGCGCGTTGCTGCAATTACTCGCGGCGGCGGGGATGATCTACGTCCCGCGATTCGCTCACCTCAATCGCCGGATGGCGGCGGAAAAGGCGGCGAGAAAAGCGGCGGAATCCGTCATCGTTCCCGAAGGCGCGGCGGTGCAGTAATGGATTACCCCCGCATCGAATCCGGGAAGCGGGCAATCGTCGCGGGGCGTACCGGCTCCGGGAAATCGACCCTCGCCTGTTGGCTGCTTTCCCGGTCCCCACAGCATTGGGTGATTTTGAATCCGAAGCATACGGCAGCGTATCGGAATCTGCCGGATTCCGAAGTGCTGTCTAAGTTTGAAACTCGGACAGTCGAGAAATCAGTCGAGAAAAATCGATTCACGATTCTGAATCTGTCCGGCGAGCAGGCTACGGCGGAGTACATGGATTCGGTCATCCAATGGCTGCACGAGTCGTTTTCGGATGTTGGATTATGCGCCGATGAAATTTACACGCTGCACATCGGCGGAAAGGCTGGCGATGGTTTAGTCGGCTATCTAACTCGGGGTCGAGAATTGAGACAATCATTTCTCGGTTTGGCACAACGTCCGAAGTGGTTGAGTCTGTTTTGTTTTTCGGAATCGGACTACATCATCGAAATGGACCTGACAATCTCCGACGATCGCAAGCGAGTTTTCGAGTTCACCGGCCACCCCGCCAGTCTGGAACGGATGCAGCCGCATCGATGGGTTTGGTATGACGTTTCCCGCGATGCTATTGCGAAATATGGCCCCGTCCCGCCTATTGACTCCGCGCCGGATGGCGTTTAGTCTTTCGCGGTCGCAATAGTTTTTCCCTATTAAACTTTCGGAGTACATAGAATGGGCAATGTCCGAATCGATGTCGCAAACGTGATCACGATTTCTCTGGTCGCCTTTGTCGGCGTCTGGCTGATCAATCATGGCCTGGAAAAGGCCGGTTTCGCGCAGTACAAAGCGTAAGGAGCAACGAATGAATAATGTCGCCGATTACGCGAAGATCGCGCTGATTTCGTTTGTCGGAATCTGGATCATCAATCGCGCACTTTCTGCAGCAGGCATGGCGCAGTACCGCGCGTAATTGCGCGACCTCTTTTTCATAACGGAGAATTTTTTCATGACGACGCAATCCCCGCAGCAAAACCCCGTGGTACAGAACATGCTGGCACGGCAAGCCCTGCTTGGCACCGGCCTTGCAATGGTCAAACAACTGCAACCGCAAACCGGCGCACTCGGCTCGCAGATTCGGATCCCGCTTGAGCGTATGGGGATCATGACGGGGGTATGGCTCGACGTTACGGTCCCGGTGGACGTGACGGCAGCGGCAACCGCTTCGGAGTACGGCCCCTACTGCCTGCTGAACAATGTGTCCTATACGGATTATGCGGGCATTCAGCGCGTGAATACGTCGGGGTATCAACTCCACGCACTGAATTGCTTCCGCAGCCGGGCCCTGCTGAACAACTCCACGAAGGGAATGGGATATATCCCGTCCGAAACCGGGATCGACACCGATATCCTGGAACTGCCCACTGCGATCGGGAATGCGAATATCACCTTCTCGCTGTACGTCCCGATGGCCGTCGATCCGGCATCCGATCTTCGCGGCGCGGTTCTGTCGCAAACGATCTATGGCGACCACTACCTGACGCTGAACATCGCGGCGGCGTTGGTCAATGCGGCGGATACCTTGCAATCGCCATACTCGGCGGGTACGGTTGCCCTGCAAGCGGGGCAGTCCGTGAGCGTTACGGCATATCAACACTACATCATGCCGCAAGGCGGGGTTGGCAATCTGCCCATGATTGACTTGTCCACGATCTATGCGATCGAGGGGAATTTCAACGATTCGTCCAATATCGTCGCCGGGCAATCCAAGTACATCAACTACCCCAACAACCGCGCAATCTTGAGTGCAATGCACATTTTCGAGAATGGCGCGGCGGGAACGCTGAACGGCACGGACGTTTCCAAAATCGTGTTGCTGGCAAACAGCAATACCAATATCAAGGAAATGTCCCCGCGCTATCTGCGGCGCGCGATGCGCGCGATGTTGGGCGCGGATATGGCGTCGGGGGTTTACTACCTCGAATCGCGGGTGCAGCCGATCACGACGCAACTGTACGGCAACGTCCAAACGCGGTTTGACGTGGCGACGGTGAATTCCGGAGCGTACTTTTTGAGTCAGTACGAATCGACGTACCTGTCGGGGACTCCGCTCCCCGGCGTGATCCAGTAACAGGCGGCAACTACAGTAACAGTCGGCAACGACTGCGGGGAATGGTGACGCGCCATTCCCCGCGATGAAAGGATATCGAGAATATGGGCGCGAAACTTTCCGGTCTTACGCAATCCCCGCTATTTTGGGAAGGGGCCTTTCTTTTCGCCCTCGTTCTGCTGATTCTGGCGCACAAAATCAGTGTCGAGGGAATGATTAAGGCGGGGGCATGATGAATGCCTTTACCTGGATTCTGGCCCTGTTTCCCTTTTACCTCGCAGTGAATGGGAAGCTCACGGCATACATGGCGCTTGCGTAATGGCCTACGGACTGGTCGGATTGTATGGGCTTTATTTAATCTTCGTCGGATACAAAGGAAATTCGGCGGAGTTAATGAAAGCCCTTCAAACGGACGGGAAGGGATTTATTCCTTGGATTGTGGCAATCGCGGTTCTCGCCCTACTCTACCGATCCGATACCATCCGACCAGTAGTAAAGCCATTTGTTTTCCTGGCGCTTCTGACGTTTGCGATGAAAAACTGGAAAACAATAGGTGCTCAAATTAACGCGGTTGCGGGTCAAACCATCATCAAAGGGGCTTGAAAATGAATGAAGCAATGAAAGACGTGACTTCGGTGGCGATGGCAATCGTCGGAGTCGCCATCCTTGGCGTGATTTTCGTCACGGGCGGGCGCAACTCCCCGGCGATCATCAGCACGGCAGGCAATTCGTTTGCCAATGTCTTGGGCGTGGCAATGGGCGGCGCTCCGATGGGCGGCGCGGGATTCGCTGGCGGAATGGGTGGCTACACGATTCCGTAAACCGGAAAGGGGTCATCATGTTTTTCCGCGTCCCGTATTACTCGCCCCCTTTCGATCCGGGGGTGCAGATCACCAACCTGCAAGTGGGCGGCCCCTCGTCGCATCCGCGCGAGCAGGCGACCAAGCCGCAAATATGGCCGCTGGTGTACGGCCTACAGTGCATGGGGATCGGTAATATGCCCCGGCAGACCATCGGGCCAACCCTGCCGATCGTTCCGAATGAACTGAGCAATGCGCAACTGCAAATGCAGATCGCCGGATTGTTCAAGTCTCCGATTGCGACCCCGCTATGACTATCAGCAGCCCCGGAAGCCTCTCCGCGTCATTCGCCCCGCTGGTCCTGAACGGCCAGCCGGTAAACGGCGGGTTCAATCTGAATTTCGCGCTCCCGAATATGAGCGCGATTACGAATCAGGCATATAACTTCGTCAAGGCGGGCGGCGCGCAGGCGTTTGGATTTTTGAACCAAACGATTTCACAACAAAGCAATTTCCTGCAATCGCAAACCGCGCCGATTATCGCGGGCGCAATGAGTCAGGCGCAGGCAAATACCGCAAGTCTGATCCCGCAGGCTTTGACGATGGAACAACAACTCGCACAATCGCAGCAAGGGTACGAAGCGGCTTTGGCAAACGCCAGTATCACGGCGCAGCAAAACATCAGCCTTGCCAGTATCAACAGCAGCACGGCCAGCGCAAACGCGGCTGCAAATTCGGGCGGGGGCGGGTGCTACATCACCACGGCGGTTTGCGAATCGGAAGGATTGCCGGATGAATGCTATACCCTGACGAAATTCCGGCAGTTCCGGGATGAAGTGATGATGAAACACGGCGCATGGCGCGAATTGGTACGCGAGTACTACGAATGCGCTCCGGAAATCGTGCGAAAACTGTCCGCGTTGAATAACGCGGCAGAAATCTATCGGACTATGCGCGTCTGGTATCTCAACCCGATTTTGGATCATATCGAACGGGGACAGCATACCGAAGCGATCGAGCGATATCGCGCGCTGGTCGCATACGCTCAAGGGGTTGTCGCATGAATGAGGAAATCAAGAAGTATTGGCCTTGGGCGCTCGGCGCAGTCGCAGGCGTTTTCCTGTACATGAAATACGCTGGCGGCGGGTCATCGTCGGCCAACGCGAGCAATTCAACCGCAAGCCAATATGCCGCCATGCTGCAAGCGCAGAATCAGGCGGCGGCGGTGAATGCGCAGTACACGGCGCAGGAACAGGCACTGCAATTGCAGGCGGGCGTACAGCAGGCGCAGATTCAACTAGCGCAGACTCAAGCCAATAGCGCGGCGGTGTCGGGATACAATCAACAGGTTTCGTCCGCCGTGACCGGCGCGGCGCAGGGAATCGCGCAGATCATCGCGGCGCAATCCGCAATCCCCGCTCAGGCAATCAATGCGGTTTCCGCGCAGAATCAAACCGCGCTGATGACTGCGGCGCAAGTGGCGAATTCGTCGATCAACGCAACCCCTGCTAACATCCAAGCGAGCGCGCAACTGCTCGGCTCTACGTACGCGCCACTAGCGTATACGGCGCAGACCGTGACGGGGATCAATTCCGGGATTTCCAATATCGGCACCGGCGCCCTGGCGCAAACTGCAAGCGCGTCAACCGGCGCAGCGGCGGGCGCAGCGTCATCGGCGGGCGCGGCTGCGGCGCAGATCAACGCGGCGCAAGCGGGCGTAATGGGGACTACCCTAGGCGTGATTGGCGGTACCGTAGGGGCACTCTACGGTGGCCCTATGGGCGCGGCTGCGGGATATTCTCTCGGATCGGGTGCGGGCGCTACGTTCGCGTAAAGGAGCAGCGATGAATGATCGCGCATACACTTCGCTGGTAACTGTCGTCGGGATTCTCGCCGGGCTTTATTTCTTCCTCAAGGGGAATAAGGCGGGAAATACTGTCCTGATTTCGGGGGGTGGGAATGTCCCGGCAATCGCGCCTTTTGATCCAGCGGCTGCGATGTTCGCTAACAATCCGGGTGCATTTACTCCGCAGGCGATCGGCGCGCAGACAATCAATATCGATAATCAGGGATTGTCTTATTTATCCAATAAATACATTCCGCTATTCGGATTCGTGGGAATGGCGAGCGGCGGCCAAAGCGTAGGACAAATCACCTATCCGCCGATGATCGTTCTATCCGAGACTCAGCAGACCTACGGCGGAAACGTGCCTGTATCGCCCGCCTATTCCGCGCCAGCACAAGCCCCCGCGCCTCAAGGATTCAATTTCTCACTTGGGGCGGGCGCATGACTGTCGCAAGCGTGGCGCAGCAGCAGGCATTCATAAATTCAAATTTGCCGCTGGCGTCAACCATCGCGGGCCAATTGGGGCTTTCCCCGTCCGAAGTCCTGGGTCAATGGGCGCTTGAAACGGGATGGGGCACACAGTCCAATTATTCAACGCTCAATAATCCCGGCAATGTCTCACCGGGCGGCCAACTCGCAACCTATCCGACAATGCAGGCGGGCGCACAGGCATACGCCAACGTCCTGCAATCGATGGGTGTTACCGGCCTAGGAAATCCGCAACAATTCGCAACTGCCCTGGAAGCCAAGGGATACGCGGGGGCGAATCAGCAGTATGCGCAGTCACTTGTCCAAACAATCGGACAGGTTCAAACAATGGCACCGGGGACTACTGCTCCGGCCTACAATCCGGGCGGCGGTTTCTGGTCATGGCTGCGCTCACGGATTGGCGACGTGGGAATCATCGTTTTGGGCGGGGCGCTGGTTTTGGGCACGCTTTTGGTTGTGAGCAAAGAAACAACTATTAACTTAGGGGCGAAGTAATGGAGTATCTTTCCACGGCATTACACTTCATCGATGTTCTGATTGTGCCGGTTCTGGTCATGGTCATGAATGTACAGGGCCGAATCTCCCGCATGGAAGGGGAAGTTTCTTCACTTTTTGCCATCGTCAAACTTTTGAGTGATAAAAGGGGGGATGATTGAAAGCGGATTACGAAACCCACTGGTTTATCGGCCTGACCTGCTGCGTCATATGGTTTTGGGGCGCGAAAGTAGGGATTCCGGTTGACGCGCAGCATTTGGCGGCGTCAATCGTTCCGGGCGTTCTCGCCCATGCACTCGCGGCGAACCCGCAGAAAGGAAGCGAATGAAAAAGGCATTTTTTATCGGCGCAGCCCTGGCGCTCGGGGCCTGCACCACGGCACCGGCGACCAGTACCGGCAGCACCAGCGCAGTTCCGGCAATCGCTGCATGCACCGCGTCCACCCAAGCAATCGACGCGGCCACGATCCACGGATGGGCAACGGACCCCACGAAGCGGGGGTACGTCGATGCCGTCATCGCGGCGGCTGCGCCAATCTGCGGGGCGAACAAGCCCCCGGCCCTGCCTGGCCAGGTTGTCGCCCTGAACGCGGCTGTGGCGGCCCTGAATGCCCTTGCCGCGCCTACTGCAGCCCCCACGAAAGGAAACGCGCCATGAACCCGCAAACCATCGTGCAGTTGATCGCCGCCACTACGCAACTGGTCCTCCTGGTGAACGAACTGCAACAGGGCGTCATTACGCAAAATCAGGCATGGGCGACGCAACAGGCGGATTTTCAGCAGGCAATCGCTGCCTGGAACGCGGCGGTGTCCAAGCTCGCACCGGCCCCGGCGCAACCGGCGACAGTGGCCTGATAGCGGATCGATGATCCGCACATGCCCCGAAAGGGGAACAGCCCCCGGAGCAATCCGGGGGCTTTTTTCTTATCGCGGAAACGGCCAGAGTGACGGAAAGTACCGGAAGGGAATCCCGGTTTTCCGCAGCCGGAATAGATCGCGGTTGATTTCAAAATCGCGGCGCTCGGCCTTGAGAATTTCAGCGGCACCGGGGCGCTCGAAATCGTACAGGGTAAGCCATTCGTCAGGGTGGCCCATTTCAACGGCTTTGGTCACGGCGGAAGTAAAGTGTCCCATTTTTCGTTTCCTTTCGTTCAGATCAAAGCGAAAATGTAATCGGGTTCGAGTCCAAAATCTTCGTAGAGCACATCTTCGGGATCATCGCCTTCGTGTACACGTCGGCGCGCATCGTTCACTGCGAAAATTGCATCCTGACGGGAAAGCCCGTCCC
>JAEHJW020006941.1_pt1 | contig 15235 bp, 24 predicted proteins | sample 9271431 | NCBI WGS metagenome assembly JAEHJW02
GCCAAACGCGGAGAACTGCCCTCATGACGAAGAAGAACACCTTCACCTGCAAAATCTGCGGGGGAGAGCACGCGGGCTTGATCTGCACGAAGTTCGCCTCGGCGCGCGCGCTCCCGGCAACCGAACGCAAGGCTGCCATGTCACCGCTGCTAGTTCCGCCCGCTCCCAAGCCAAAGACCAAAGCCAAAAAGGCGAAAAAGGCCAAGAAAACAAAGGCTTCGTCATGACCTATCTCTCCGTCCTCAAGGAACTGGAACGCGCTCTGCCTCGCCATCGCCCCGATCCGCCGGCGCGCCCGTTCTGCGAAAAGTGCCAGCGCACTGTTGAAGAGTTCCAATGGGAGACCCCATTAGAGGAGATCACTTGCGGCCCCCATAACGTCCGAATGCAGCGCACCGGAGAAGTAATCATCACCGTCCGCTGCCATGGTGAGGTCTGGGCCATGTCCAATTGGCGGGGGCGCCTCGCATGATCGCCGCCAAGTCCCGACTAGGCGACACATCCAGCTGGAAAACGGTTAAGACCTTCAACATATAGTTCCGCGTAGAGAGAATTCGTCCATGGAGAGTTCCACGATATGACTACCAAAAAGGCAGCGAAAGCCCGGAAATCCCCGGCGAAACCCGAGCCGCTGACGGTGGTCTACCGGCCCACGGACAGCATCGTTCCAGACCCGCAAAATGCCCGGACGCATTCCCCGGCGCAGGTCGAGCAGATTTGCGCCTCGATCCGGGAGTTCGGCTGGACAAACCCCATCCTTCTGCGACCGAACGGTATGGCCGGTGCGGGCCACGCGCGGCTCCTGGCAGCCAAGGCTCTGGGCATGGCAGAAGTCCCGACGATCACCCTTTCGGGCCTGACGGATGCGCAGTGGCGCGCCTATGCCCTTGCGGATAACAAGCTGGCGCTGAACGCCGGATGGGACTTGGAAATCCTTAGCGCCGAGATCACCGATCTTCAGGTGTCCGGCTTCGATCTGGATCTGCTCGGGTTCTCGGACCTGGAACTAGGGGAGATTGGGATTTCCGGGTTCACGCCCGAGGAGCGGATCGAGAGTGCGGAGGAGACGCCCGAGGTTCCGGATGCCCCGGTGGTCAGGCCCGGCGAACTTTGGCTTCTGGGCGATCACCGCGTTCTCTGTGGGGACAGCACGAAGGCGGAAGACGTTGCGCGCCTGCTCGACGGGGCTAAGCCCCACCTGATGACCACCGATCCTCCCTACGGAGTGGAATACGATGCTAACTGGCGAAATGAAACTGGTATAGCTGAGGATGGCTCCCTTCAGAGGATGAAAACCGGGCGCGTTCGTAAGTCGATTGGGGCCAAAGCTGTCGGCAAGGTCATGAACGATGGCATATCCGATTGGCGCGAAGCGTGGATGCTGTTTCCCGGCGATGTTGCCTATGTCTGGCATGCTGACCGGCATGCCACCTCTGTTGATCTCTCGCTTCAAAGTGTCGGGTTTCAAATGCGGGCGCAGATTATTTGGAACAAAATGCGGATGATCATTGGTCGCGGGGACTATCATTTTGCCCATGAGCCCTGCTGGTACGCGGTTCGGAAGGGTAAGGCTGGGCGATGGGCTGGGGACCGCAAGCAAACAACAATCTGGGACATTTCCCATCGTGCAAGCGAAACCGGCCACTCCACCCAGAAGCCGATCGAGTGCATGCGGCGCCCGATCCTGAACAATTCGAAGCCCGGCGATGCAGTCTGTGACCCCTTCCTGGGATCCGGCACCACCCTGATCGCGGCCGAAATGGAGGGGCGCAAGTGCCTCGGGCTCGAACTCAGCCCGGCCTATGTACAGGTCATCATCGAGCGATGGCAGGGATTCACTGGCAAGACGGCCATCCGGGAGGATGGGGCGACGCTTGAAGCCCTGACAGCCAGCCCGGCCCCGAAGAGCAAGCCCAAAAAACCAGCGAGGAGAAAACAGCCATGAACCCGGAGAAGCCTTACGACCCTTGGAATGCGCCGAACCCCCAGCCGTGGGACGCGCCGGATCCGCAGAATGTCTTCGCCCTGCGCGGGGAAGACCCGAACGGATCGGCGCCATGCGATGTCGATCCGCACGCCACCTCTCGCGTGGAGATGACGTGTTTCGCCTGCCAGCGCCGTTATCCGGCTGGGAACGAGATATGCAGCCAGTGCGGGCGCAGACTTTCCCCTCCAAAGCCCTTTCCAGATATGGGCGCGCCTCTGACCGAAACCAGCGACCACGGATGTTCTATCCCTTATCTGAGCGGAGGCGGAATCGGAAACGCGATTGTCTTTTCCCTGGCGATCCTTGGACTTGTCCTTCTGGTCGTCAGCGCCCTTCATTATTCGAACGATCCCCTGCGGCATGCGGCGCCCGTCATCCATGGCTTCGAGGGCGGCCAATGATCTGTTACGGATAGATAAAGGGAGCCGAACGTGGACGACACAACGAAGATCCTACTTTCCGCTGCTCAGCGCGTTTTGCCGAGTGGGTACAAGATCGTTCCGGCTATACCGACAGCGGATTGGATCGCGGCGCTGGATGACCGACACATGGTGAATGACCAAAGTTCTCCCGGCGGCTCGAAGTTGGCTCAGATGATCGAGCGAGTCCTGGCGACGGCGCCAGTGGAATAGGAGCCCATCTGATGCCAAGTTGCCCATGCTGCGCACGCAAATTCCGATCCCACGCTGCCTACGAGCTATTCCTCGCCCGCAAGCGTGTCCGTGCTGATCTGGAGGAATACGTCGCCCAGCTGCGCGCCGGCCGCGCCATGGTCGAAATCCTCTCGACCCCTTCCAAGATCCAGCGTCATCGCGCCGATGCCGAATCTCACCGGGCAGGCATGGCATGACGACGAAGCCTATCTGCCCGAACTGCGGACGCCGCAGGCGCCGCGACACCTCCGAAGTCTGCGAGGATTCCGGCTGGGCGCCATGGGTCTGTGACCGATGCGATGAGGAAGCGACCTACCGGGACAACGAGGCGGCGGAATGGAACGATTACCACCACGACGGACTGGATGACCTGCCATGACCTCTCGGCTTGACGAAGAGAAGCGGAACAGAATCAAATACACGCTCCGCAACAGCACCAAGACGATCAAAGAGATAGCGTTGGAATATGAGGTTTCCATCAAGACCGTCTGCCTCCTGCGCAAGGAAGTACAGGCCGAAGTTCGGCGCCCGGCTGGCCCTCCCAATGCCTTTTCGGATGTGCTTGATCAGTTGATGTCTGGGCGTGCGAGGCCAAGGCATATCCCCATCAAGGATTGACATTCCCGGGGCACCGGATGCAGATGGAGATACGCCGTGAAGCGCTGCTACCTATTCGACATCGACGGAACAATCGCCAACATCGACCATCGCCTCCACCACATCACTGGCGAAACAAAGGACTGGCCCGCGTTCTATTCACTATGCGCGGACGATCAGCCGATCCCGCACATGATCGAGCTCGCCCACCACCTCAACGCGCTCGCCCCCATCCTGTTCGTCACCGGGCGCTCCGAAGAATGTCGGGAAGACACGACCATATGGCTGCACGGCCAAGGCTTCGGGGTACACTTCGTGGCATTTCCCGGTCGCCTCCGCATGCGACCTGTTGGCGATCATCGCCCCGACAACATCGTGAAGGGCGAAATACTCGACGCCATTCTGGCCGCAGGCTGGGCTCCCATCATGGCGTTTGAAGATCGGACGCAGGTCGTGGAGATGTTCCGGTCGCGCGGCATTCCGTGCGCCCAGGTTGCGCCGGGGGATTTCTGATGGACGACAACCGAGGAGACGAGAAATGGCCGAACGAAAATGCAGCTATATGATCCCGGCCGAGGTCGACAGCGTCAGCGGCGTATCGATCGGCGGCCGCCCCTGTGAAAATCCCGCAGTATGGGAACTGTGGGGCGCGTCCGAGATGCGGGCGAGCTGCACCAAGCACGTTGGGCACCTCCTCACCGACGGCGAAGAAACTACCGTGGCACCCGTCCGAGAGCGCGGGATGGCCGGAGATCCTGGCCTTCCGAAAATGCGCTGACCCATGGCCAAGCGCCCACGCAAGGTCGAGCTTGTCTTCTGGCTGCAGGACGCCAAGACCAAGGCTGTCATCGGTGAGAAGGCAGTCGTAGGCGTGACGCTTGATGCCGATCAACAGGCTGGCGCGGCCATGAAACTCAGCACGCCGGACAAGCTCGCCGCCGCCACCGAGCGCGAACGCATCCAGGATTTTGCCTTCCGCGAACTGGTGCAGGCTCTGGCCATCACCGTCTCGCGCTCCATCGCCCAGACTATCAAGGATTGGCTGCACGCTTCGCCGCAATCTTGAACTCCAGCAGTTCGATCGCCCACATGGGGACGGGGTTGGCACCAGGCCGCCCTTCTTCCCGCTTCCAAGCCGTCACTCTCGCCACGCTGCTGTGGAGCATGGCGGCCAAGTCCGCAGTTCCAAGCCCGGCATCGTCCGCCATCTTGATGAACTGCTTGCGCAATTTCTCACGATTGTCCATTATCGCCTCGCTTCACGTGATTGCCGGGTGTCCTCGCTGGCCCTGCTGATCCGGGAGACACGGGCCCGGGAGACGCCAATCTCGCCGGGTCCACCGCTCCTCCGTCCGTCTCATACCGGATAGCATCGCCATCCCACATCGGCCCGCACAGGCCGGAGAACTTCGGCGCGCCCTGCAGTTCCTTGCGCAGCCGCGGACTCGAACTCGTCCCGATGCAGAAATACCCACGCACCTCCATGGCGGCATAGATGGCTCGGGCCTGGGCTTCGTTGAAAAAGAACTTCAACCGCATGGCAAAACGGGGGCGTCGTGAGGCGCCCCCGCTCCCTGGTGTGAGGATTAGGCCGCTTCCGCGAGCTCGCGCCATTCCGAGCGGCCCAGCTCGATCACAGCGCCGCCGGCACGCTCGAAGTCCGTGGCCCTGTCATAGTCCGCCAGATCCTCGGCCGTGCGCGTGATGGCGTTGAAGAGGCCATAACGCGACAAGTCGCTGCCCTCGATGAGGTGGCGCAGGACGCTCTTCTGCTCGCCTTCGGTGAAATTGAGCTTCCGCGACGTGAGCTCTACCACCTTGACGGGGTCGCCCTCGATCTTGTCCTCGACCATCTCCTCGAGGCGCTGGATGCGGCCCTTGAAGGCGGCAGGATCGAAGGCGCCGGCGACGACGTCGCGGACCTGTGCCCAGGTGGCGGCGTCCGTGAGGTTCTTCGTCTGATCGGAGAGCATGGCCTGCACCTGGTCCGTCAGATCCATGCGGCCCCCCACATGATGCTTGCGCAGGGAGCTCTCGCGGAAGAGCGCCATATTGCGGCATTCGTGGGTGAACATCCCGACCTCGATCGAGAGCGCGCCCATGCCGACCTCGGAATTGCTGATGCAGATCGTGGGGCAAACATCGTCATAAGTGACCAGCTTCCCGTTGACGACGCGGCGCGTCCCGACCTGCTCGACCACGCGCTGGTCGACGGCCTTGATGTAGAGGCGCCGCTCAGTGATTTCCGTCGAAATGATCGTGACACCCCCGAGCCTCTGCAGGGCCGGGATGGCGGCTTCCGCCAGATCGATATTCTCGAGCGGGCGATAGCGATCGGACAGGAACGCGCGGGCGCGGCCGTCCAGGGTGCGCACCATGCGCTTCGCCGGCTTGTCGTGCATCCAGCGGTTGACGTTGGTGGCCAGCAGATCCGGGGCTTCGGCGCGCATCCGGTCGTAATACTTCGCCGGGACACCCACATGCTCGCCGATCTGGCGGTGCGCCAGGTCATTGATCGCCAGCGTGCCGTTGCCGGCGATCTTCAGGGCCGGCGCGGCCAGATCGTCCGTGCGGGCTCCCGTGACCATCTCGAGCGCGCTGGTATCGGCCACGTAGTCCTTTTTGCTGGCGGCCTGGCGCTCGATTTCCTGAGCGAGCTCAACGAGGGTTTTGCCGTTTTTCATGACTTCAGTCCTTCACTTGGGCCCGGCTGCCCTCGACCATCGTGGGCCTCACCGGGTTTCGGTGCCGATCGCACCCGTGAGAGCTCGCACGCGGCGGGCCCTCCCGGCTGGGGTCAGCTGTCCTCGTTCTCCCGATCCGCCAGCGTGCAGATCGCTACGATGTTTTCGACGGCGACCCAAAGTTGCTTGCGGTCGTGGTCACTGTTGTGGATGAGAAACATGGTGATCTCCTCGCGGTAGGAAGGGCGCCAACCCTTCATCCCGTATAATATACGCGCCGCACCCAGAACATGCAAGGGCACCCGAAGCAAAAATCTCCCCTCCACAGACAGAAATCCGCCCCACCATTGACCGTTGTCCTTCCAAACCTGACAATATGCCCATCCGAAGCAGTAACCGGGGGCAGGCGCTTTGAGCTGGCACGTCATCGTTTCCGAGTTCAAGCAGGAATATGTCGCCCAGGACAGTATCCACGAACTGGGGCTCGAGACTTTTCTCCCAAAGATGCGGCGAATCACTCGGAGCCACCATCGCTTCGCAGACCCCTTCATCCTCATTTTCCCCGGCTACCTCTTCGTTCAGTGGGACGATTACGAGGACCGCCGTGTGTGGCCAGCTATCCGCCGACAGAGAGGGGTAAAAGCCATCCTCGGCCTGAATGCCGATTGCAACCATGTCATACCGATAAATGATAGCGATTTCAACCGCTTGCAGGAACTCGCCACAGAAATGAGCCTACCTGCTCCGCTGGTTAACGGCCGTCCCAAACCTCTCCCTCCAGAGACCATGATCAAGGTCTTGTGGGACGCGATGCCCGGAGCCATAGGGAAAATAGAATTTGACAATGGAATCAGGGCCGACGTACTTCTGAGCGCGGCCGGGGTGGCGAGCAAGATTTCTCTCCCCCGGGAATTGATCGAGGCGCTATGAAAACCGAAGGCGCCCCGTCGTCGGGCGGCGTGGGAAAATCTCACCCGCTCGAAAGTCAGCCCCACTCCTTGTCGGATAGCCGATAGGTTGGCGCATTTATCGCCTTGGCGGCGAGCCCTTGGTTTTAAACCGACCATCCATGGATGGCGGCTGCTACCCGGAAGGATGCAGGGGCGAGGGCTTACCGCTGCGGCGCTGACGACCACGACAAGACATCGAACCGGACCCGGGGGCGGTACCCGGCGCCTCCACCAGAAGCAGTAGATAACGAACGTATCCTCAGGTCAAAGCTGGTACGTTAGGATTAGGTAGGAAAGAGACAGCCTGCTGTTCTACTGTTTCTGATGGGAGCGAAATAGGGTCGACGGGCGAAAGACGGTCGTGCGAGGCAAGGTGGCATTCGTCAAAGGGCAACATCGCCAATGACAACCTGGACGGTGGCACGGTCCTCAAGGCCGCGTAACTGATACCGGAGCACGGGGCGGGCTCGGCAACAGAACCGCCCCACCGCATACTCCCCGGCCGCGTGCGGTCGGCTCCGGCGCTGGAATATGAGGGCGACCGGCTGCGCTGGACAAACCTTCGGGACAAACTCGGCGCACCGTATCCCGCGGCCATAGCTCAGCGGTAGAGCACTGTCCTTCCAAGTCAGGTGTCGCCAGTTCGAGCCTGGCTGGCCGCTCCAACATGCGAAATTGCGCGTTTCCGCAAACTGACCGGAAATGCTTGTAACCCATCCCATCCACCTGGCGAACATGCGAGCCACCAATGCCTGTCCCCCTCTCGAGACGAAAGCCGGTCAAGCCATCGAAGCTTGGCCCGAAAGCCCACGGCATCGGCCCAGGACGCGGGCCCGGCGCGCCGGCATTCCAGCCCACGAACCAGCAGCGGGCGATGGTGAAGGCGTTGGCGATCGCCGGGTTTCGACAGCGGGACATCGCCAAGGCGATCCGCAACCCGGCAACGGACCAGGCAATCGGGGTCAACACCCTTTTGACGTACTTTCGGGACGAGCTGGATCTGGCGTTTTTCGAGACCGCCGCACTGACCGTCCAGAATTTCATGCGGAAGTGCACGGGCGCGCCGGCGCAGTACGACCCCAAGACCGGAAAGCTGATCCGGAAGGAAGTCGAATCCGACACGCGGGCGCAAACCTTCTTCCTGAACACCCGTTTGAAGGCGGAAGGCTGGAACGCCCGCATCGAGCACACCGGAAAGGATGGCGCTCCATTGCCTGGAAGCATCGGCGTAATGAGCGATGAGCAGCTTGACCAGTTCATCGAGCGACTTGAAAGTCGCACAAATCCTGGCGCAAGCGAAGGCGGAGAGAGCCCGGCGCCAAAGAAGACTCGAAAGCCTCGAAAGTCACACGGACGAGATAAGGGAGCGGTGTAAATCCCTCCACGCCTTCATCTGCGAGGCTTGGGAGATCCTAGAGCCTGGGACGCCATTCGATGATAATTGGCATCTTGAGGCGATTTGCGAACATTTAGAGGCAGTTAGCCGAGGAGAAATCCTTCGGCTTCAGATCAATATCCCGCCAGGCCCGATGCGCTGGGATTCCCTTGTGGAAACGGCGCGCGGCCCTGTTTTGCTTAAGGATATTGTGCCCGGCGATAAAGTGCTGACGCACAAATCGCGCTACCGCGCCGTATCCGCCGTCCATGACCAAGGCGTGCTGCCAATTTTGAAGATTACGACCCATTCCGGTCGCGTGACACATGCCGCCCCATCCCACCCATATCTGACCCCAAACGGTTGGGTCGAAGCAGGTGACCTGAAGATAGGCGATGTGCTTGCCACAGTTGTGCCTGAGGAAGATCGGTTATCCGGCACCCGGATGGCTCCGGAAGAGGCTAGGCTTCTGGGCTATATCGTTGGTGATGGGAGCGTGACTACAAACGTGGCGGGTTTTACCAACGCTGATCTTGAAGTGATCGCTGATTTTGAGCGGTGCGCGGCATATTGTGGGTTTAAGACGGGTAAATCCCATCGAAAAAACCACTGGCATGTCCGCCTCCATGGCGGCGGCAAAGTTCACGCATTCTTGGACAAGCACGGCTTGCGCGGGAAAAGCTCTTACGACAAGCGCATCCCGGCCGCCGTCATGTCGGGGCGCCGCGAAGTCGTTGCCAATTTTGTCGGCGCGTATTGGACCTGCGATGGTGGATTTGATGTGCGCCCTACTGGAGGCCGTGAGTCTCGCTACCGGGCATATGGAACCACGGTAAGTCGAGACCTGGCCAATGATTTGGTCTACGCCCTTGGCATACTGGGCATTGAATCCAGATTGCGTGAAAGATCGCGCGCCCTGGAAACTGCCCGGCAGCCCGGCGGAATTTATCGGTACTTCAGCATTGAAGTGCAGAAAGAAGAAATGACGGGCCGCTTTGCGGACCTTCCCGGCCTTTGCACCAAGAAAAAAAACATCGCTTCCAAGTGCCGATCAGCGTTTAGCAGGCCGTTGTGGGATGATCATATCATCTCGATTGAGCCGGAGGCTGATGCGCATTGCCTATGTTTGACGGTCGAAGAGGATCACTCCTTCACCTGCTCAGGCATTGCCGTAAAAAATACCATGAAATCTCTGCTGGTTAGCGTTTTCTGGCCGGCATGGGAATGGGGCCCGGGCGCGATGCCTTGGCTCCGATATCTAGGCACCTCCTACGATGAAACGTATGCCCGGCGCGATAGCCGTCGCATGCGCGATTTGGTGTCGAGTTCTTGGTATCAGGCCCTCTGGCCGATGGAACTCACGCGCTTCGGTGAAGGGTCGTTCGAAAACACGATGCATGGAAGCCGAGAGGCCAAGGTCTTCGCCAATCTGACCGGCGGTCGCGGCAATCGCCTCTTGCTCGATGACCCGCACAGTGTGGACACTGCGGAATCCGTCGGAGATCGCCTGAAGGTCACGCGCCGGTTCCGGGAAAGCCTCCAATCCCGCCTGAACGATCAGAAGCGGGACGCCATCATCGTCATCATGCAGCGCCTCCACGAACGAGACGTCTGCGGCGTTATCGAAGAGCTTGGCCTTCCCTATGTGAAGCTCATCCTCCCCATGGAGTTCGAGCCCAAGCGCAAGTGCATCACGCACTTCGGGGGCTACACTTGGGAGGATCCGCGCACGGAAGCGGGCGAATTGCTTGACGAGGGCCGCTTTCCGCGGGACGTGGTCGACGCCCTGAAGATTGCTTCGGGCTCCCATGCCTACGCTGGCCAATACCAGCAGCGTCCGACGGCCCGCGAGGGCGGCCTATTCAAGCGCCAATGGTTCCAGATCGTGGATGCGGTTCCGGCCGAGGCGCGCCGGGAAGTGCGCCGGTGGGACTTGGCTGCGACCATCCAGAAGGATTCGAACGATCCGGACTGGACGGTTGGCCTGAAGATGGCGACGGACGGCACCAGGTTCTACATCAAGGACGTGGTTCGCTTCCGTGATGCCGGCGACATGGTGCGCCGTTCGATCAAGAACACCGCCTCCGTCGATGGTCATGCCTGCCATATCGAAATCCCCCAAGATCCGGGGCAGGCCGGCAAGGATCAGGCCAAGAACATCATCGGGCAGAATGCGGGCTTTCGAATTTCCGCGATGCGTGAGACCGGCGACAAAGGCACGCGCGCCGAACCATTTGGCGCCCAGCTCGAGGCCGGGAATGTCTATTTGCTGAAAGGCGACTGGAACGAAGCCTTCATCGAGGAACTTTGCGGATTTCCTGTCGGCCATGACGATCAAGTCGACGCCGCATCTGGAGCCTTTGCCTACCTGACACGAACCTCAGGACCGCTGGTGATCAGCAAAAAGGTTCTCCACCGCGCAAAGGTAACGCACCGTCGATGACAAAGGCCAGAACTCCGAAGGTCACCGCGGTGCAGAAGCCAAAGCCGAGCCGGCAGGTTGCCGCTGCGGCGCTGCCGGCCCCGCGTTTGCCGATGAAGGTGAGCGATATGGCGCTCGAGCGCGCCAAGGCCCGTCGGCGCCGGATGCTTACCGACGAAGAGTGCACGGCCATTTTTGAGCCGGCCGTGCCGCCTCCCGGCGTCGTGCCGAAGGGCCATAGCCTAGCCATGGACAGCGCGGTGGTCGATATCGCGGCGTGGGGTGGTGCGGGGCTGTATTCCTACGGCGTCAGCCAGGGCATGACGTTTCTCGGCTACCCGCTGCTGTCGGAAATGGCGCAGCGCCCCGAATTCCGCCGCATCTCCGAGGTCATGTCGACCGAGATGACGCGCAAGTGGATCAAGATCCACGCGAAGGGCGACGAGGACAAGTCCGACAAGATCGAAGAGCTTGACACGGAAATGAAGCGCCTCGGCGTGCAGGCGGCATTCCGGGAACTGGCCGAGCAGGACGGCTTCTTCGGCCGTTCGCACCTCTACATCGACCTCGGCACCACGGACAAGCGCGAGGAACTGAGGACGCCGATCGGTGACGGCCGCAACAAGATTTCGCAGGCCAAGGTCAAGAAGGGAGACCTGAAGCGCATCAAGACCGTGGAAGCGGTATGGTGCTACCCGGCGCAGTACAACGCCAACGACCCGCTGAAGCCGGACTGGTACAAGCCGTCCAGCTGGTTCGTGATGGGCAAAGAAGTCCACGCCTCCCGGCTCCTGACCTTCGTGGGGCGCGAGGTTCCGGACCTGCTGAAGCCGGCCTTCAGCTTCGGCGGCCTCTCGCTGTCCCAGATGGCGAAGCCCTACGTCGACAACTGGATCCGGACTCGGCAGTCGGTGTCTGACTTAGTGAGCAATTTCTCGGTCTCCGGCATCAAGACAAACATGGCCGCCACGCTTCAGGCCGGCGGCGATGACATGTTCAAGCGATTGGACCTGTTCAACGCGCTCCGCGACAATAGCGGCGCCATGATGTTGGACAAGGATACCGAAGACTGGTTCAACATCAGTACTCCGCTGTCTACGCTTGATGCTCTGCAGGCCCAGAGCCAGGAGCACATTGCGGCGGTCTGCGGCATTCCGCTGATCAAGCTTCTGGGGATTTCTCCGGCAGGTCTGAATTCGTCAAGTGAAGGCGAGATTCGGATTTTCTACGATTGGATCGCCGCTTATCAGGAGCAGTTCTTTGCGACTAATCTTCACCGCCTGCTGGGCTTCATCCAGCTTTCGCTGTGGGGGAAGGTGGACGAGGACATCACCGCGACGTTCGAGCCGCTGTGGTCCTTGGACGAGACGGCTCTGGCCGGCATCCGCAAGACCGACGCCGAAACCGGGCAAATCCTGATCGACAGCGGTGCGATCTCCACAGAGGAAGAGCGCCGCCGCGTCGCGGAGGATCCCGATACGCCATATGCCGGGCTCGATCCGGAAGACATGCCTGATCTACTCGAAGAAGAGGAAGAAGGCGGCATCGAGCCTCCGGGCGGCCGGCCCAATCCGGAAGCCGCTGAAGTGGTCCCGGCGAAGGAACAGGCGTCCAAGAAATGAGCGGCGCGCGCCGGCGCAAGCCCAAGACGAACGACAAGGTGTTGCGTCCGGTCCATCCAAACGCCGGCATCCGAGCCGCCTACCGCCGGCAGCTGGAGAAGCTGATCGAGGAGATGAACGCCTCGGTCCAGTTCTGGCTGAAGCAGGCCTACAAGGCCAATGACCCGGTCATTGCGCAGGACGAACTGCCGGCCAATGTGCTGCAGCGCGCCATCCGCAAGCTGGGCAAGCGCTGGCAAAAGAATTTCGACGACGCCGCCCCGAAGCTGGCGGATTATTTCGCCAAGTCCGTCGACAAGCGCAGCGCCGCGGCCCTGAAGAAAATCCTTCGGGATGGCGGGTTCAGCGTGAAGTTCGACGTCACGCGCACGCAGAACGACGTCTTCACGGCCCTGGTCCACGAGAACGTCTCGCTGATCAAAAGCATCCCGCAGAAGTACCTGACGGATGTCGAGGGCTCGGTGATGCGATCGGTGCAAGCCGGGCGCGATCTGGGCACGCTGGCGAAAGAACTGGAGCGCCACTATGGCGTCACCAAGCGCCGGGCGGCTTTTATCGCGCGTGATCAATCGAACAAAGCTACGGCGCAACTCACCCGCGCCCGGCAAGTCGATCTCGGCCTAACCGAGGCCATCTGGGTCCACAGCGGCGGCGGCAAGACGCAGCGCCCCACCCATGTCGCCGCCAGCAAGCGCAAGCAGCGCTATGACGTGCGCCGCGGCATGTGGGATCCGGATGCCCACGGCAAAGGAAAAGGTGCCTTCGTGCTGCCGGGTGAGCTCCCGAACTGCCGCTGTGTCAGCAAGACCATCGTCCCGGGGTTTGAATGAAATGGCTGATGTTCGGGAATTGCCAAAGGGAACCATGTTCTCTCCCGAAGACGCGGCCTCGCGTAAGATGTGGGCAGAGCAGTTCATCTCCACATTCAAAGGCGTGGCGCGCGCGGCGGGATACGGCATATTCGTTGGCGGCAGCCTGATCCGCGATATTGACCTTGTTGCCGTGCCGTGGCGCGAGCCCATGCGGTTCAAGACGCCCGATCTCTGGGTTCTCGAGCTGCACCACACGATGGGGCTCGTGTTCGGAAACCACGGGCACACCCTTCATGGCCATCGCTGGTTTGCGCTCTGGGACCCAGCGCATCCAGATCACCAGATCGACCTGAAAATCATCCTGCCGGCCGCCCCGCGCGCGGACCCAACTGTGAACGGAGACTGACGTAATGATCGAGAACGAAGACCCGCAGGCCGCCGCCGTCGATCCGACCGCCGCGCCGGAAGTTGCCGCTGACCCTGCGCCGACGCCGGAACCCTCCACTGAAGATGAGCCGGATTCGGAAGTTCCCGACGAAGACGACCTGTTGGCCGACATCCGAGCCCACATCGAAGCCCTTATGGGGACCGACGTGGCAGCCATGGTGGAGAAAGCCTTGGCGCCGTTCGAAGAGCGCTTGCGCCGGCTCGAAGTCGGCATGAAGCACTTCCTGTAGCAAGGAGGTGCTTTTTGTGCTTCGGGGCGACTATGGCGACTATTTCGCCACGGACACCAAGTCCCTTGGCTTGAACGAAATCCAAGTGATGCTGCTTCTGAACCACGCCGACGACGACCTACTGGAATTTGTCAGCAAGATGGCTCTGAACGCCTCCGCAATCCTTTCCCTTACCCAGCCAGCCGGGAACTGCTGATGCCTTATGTCGGCACGAAAAAGCTGATCCGTACCAAGGGCCCCGATCTGATGTTCTGGTGTCCTGCGTGTGGTCACGCGCATGTGATCGACGTGACGCATCGCGGGTGGTCATGGGATGGCCATGCAGATGCTCCGACGATCAGCCCGAGCGTGCGGGAATTCCTCCCGGCCCGCGAAGGCAAGAACCCAGGGCGGACCCTGTGCCACCTCTTCGTCAAGCGTGGCCAGATCGAATATCTCGGGGACTGCGCGCACGCCATGAAGGACACTACGATCGACATGCAGCCAATCCCGGACGATTACGGAGGACTGGAATAGATGCCGCCGGTCAGCGAAGCGCAGCGCCGTGCCATGTATGCGGCCGCCGAGGGCAAGTCCAAGCTCGGAATCCCGCGCTCGGTCGGCAAGGAGTTCGTGGCTAAGGACGATCAGGAAGACTTCGCCACGGTCGATATCCCGCTGCTGATCCGCCTGATGGAGTTCGCCCGCGAGGATGCGAAGGACGACGAGGCCCTGCATGTGGTCGCTGAGAACGCCGTGAAGGCGAGCGGACGCTTGGGCATGAAGGACTATGCCAAGCTGGTGAGCCAGACGGGCGCGACCGCCTCGGATGGCGCCGAGATCGCCGCCGGCATCCTGTTCGTGGCGCCGGATGGCGACGTTCTGCTACTGCGCCGCTCCGCCGATGAGCCGAACTATGGCGGTTTCTGGGGCCTGCCCGGCGGGAAGGCTGAGGACGGCGAAGACGCAGTGACCTGCGCGCGCCGCGAGACGCTGGAGGAGATCGGCGTCGATCCGGGCCCCGACGGCCTGCGCATCATCGACAAGATTCTGACCCCGAACGGCATGATCTTCACGACCTTCTCGAAGCCTGCTGCAAGCAAATTCACGCCCGTCCTGGACGCCGAACATTCCGGCTGGTGCTGGGCATCGCTCGACATGCTTCCGCAGCCCCTGCATCCCTCCGTGGCCCGCACGCTGGGCGAGAACATCGGAGCGGCCATGGACATGCAGCCGGCCGAGTGGGCAAAGCTTCGCGAGACGTTCGCCAAGTGGACGCGCGAGGAAGAGGCCGAGCCCGAGCATGCCGACGACGACGCCAATGGCGCCTTCAGCGAGAAGGACAAGGCCGCGGCCTCCTCCAAGGTCAAGCACCGGGAAGACATGCCGGAATCCGCTTTCCTGCAGCCCGCAGAGCGCAAGTACCCGGTCAAGGAAAAGACGGACGGCGAATGGTCCTATGATCGCGACCTGCTGC
>JAEHJW020004171.1_pt1 | contig 15233 bp, 13 predicted proteins | sample 9271431 | NCBI WGS metagenome assembly JAEHJW02
CTGTGAGTGCCCCGAAGAAACGACCATCTTGAAAATCAATCGATTCCATTGCCATTTTCATGGCACGTTTTAAAGACATGTCCCAATCCTTCTTCTAAAACATCAAAAAATCCCCACAGTATCGATGGTGTGCATAGACGGAGAACAAAATGAACGTTCAAGACGACTACAAGCCAGAAGACATTGTCGGTAGAGAAATGAAATTTGGCACCTATGTTAAAACGCCAGACGGACAACACGATGTAGTGTTCGTCAAAGAACACATCACCCTTAAAGACGGTAGGAGAATTCCTCGTCTTAATCCCATTAAGGACTACGTTCGGAAGTTCTGGATCACACAAGAGGCCTATAGAAACCACCAAGAAAAGAAAGAGTGGGAGGACCTCAGCAAGTTGATGGAGTTTAAGTCTACGCAGGCTCTTCTAGAGCAGAAGGTTGCAGCCGCTATGGGCGCACCAGGAGCCAAACGAAGCATGCGTCAGTGGGCCCATAGTCCTTACCTCTACGGAACTGACATCAGTACAACGTCGCTTCTGAAAAACGAATATCAGAAGAGATGGCCAGAATACAAGACCCCTACATCGACTGTGGCGGTACTGGATATCGAAACAACTACGGATGGAGAAGATTATCCTCTTTGTCTTTCTCTAACTTTTGGGTCCCGTTGTGTTATTGCCATCCACAAAGACTTCGTGAAGGGCATTTTCGAACCCGAAGTTAAACTCAGGAAATGTTTTAAAGAACAGCTTAACGAGATTATCGTTAAACGCCAAATCGAACTCGAGGTGTTTTTTGTCGACAGCATCACTGAGATGTGCCAAAAGGTCTTTAAACGAGCACACGAGTGGAAGCCTGACTTTATCACCATATGGAACATATCGTTCGATTTAAAGGTTCTGGAGAAGTGGGTTAACAAAGAAAATGGCTCATGGGTGGATATTGTTTCGGATCCTTCCGTCCCACCTAACCTTCGGTACTACGACTTCCATATGGGCGATGACACCAAGACGTCGGCCAGCGGAAAGGAAGAGAAGCTTGCTCCTGCCGCTATTTGGCATGTCGTTAAGTGCACGGCCAGCTTCATGTTCGTAGACTCCATGCGTATCTACTACCGCTTGCGTATGGCAGAAGGCATTTTGCCAGGAGGTTACAATCTCGATAACGTACTGAAGACCAATGGCGTGGGTGGTAAACTGAAGTTCGACGTCAAGGCCGACAGCGGTTTGCAATGGCATCGGATCATGCAGGCCGAACATCCGATTGAATACCTGGTCTACAACCTTTGGGACTGTATCTCAGTGGAGGTATTGGATGAGAAAACCCAAGATCTTCGGATGGTCATCGAAGCCCAATGCGGTCTAAGTGACTACGGACGGCTGAAGACAAACCCTGGTAAGACTGTTGATGACTTACATTTCTTTGCCTTAGAGAACAAGAAAGTCATTTCAACTTTTCCAGGTAGTCGAGACGACGAAAACGATGAGATGGTTGTCGACAGAAACGACTGGATCTGCACTCTGCCATCGCATCTAATGGCTCCTATTGGCTTGCATGTCTTGGAAGAGATTCCTACTCTAGCCACGGAGGTTTGCAAACATGTATCGGATCTCGATTTGGAAGGCACTTACCCCAATGTGCAGGCTGGATTGAACATAGGGAAAGAGACAACCCACAGAGAGATAGGACAGATAGACGGCCTTGATGAGTATTGGAAACGCAGCATTGGCGTCAACCTCACCGCAGGAGTAACCAACTGTGTCGAGATTGCCATGACTGGTTTCAGCCTTCCGTCTCCGCAAAAGGTCATTGAGCTTTTTGAACAACACCTTCTATCCTCGGCCCAAAACCGCACGTGATTGAAAACGTGCACAGAGAGAATCCCTTTTCGGGGATTCTCTCGTTTCTTTTTTTGTGCCGCATCAAGGCTGCTTCTTTTTATCTTTACGAACATTCTTGCCCATGCTGGTTATAGCTATGGCGGAACGATCCAGGTGTCCGTAAACGAGCATTCCTAGACCAACTAACGAGCCAAGGAGAGAAACCATGTTGGTAACCTCATGCCTCATGTTAGCGAAGTTGGTTCTACTACTGACTCCAAGCTGCGGATTCTTTCTTAAAAGATCAGCAATGTGGTGTTCGGCCGTTTTGAGGACATCGAGTTTGGTTTCGATAGCAAAACGAATCTTTTCAAAGACTTTGGTGGCGTCGCCGTCCTTGAAGTCCTCGATCTTTTTGACGAGAGCAGCACGCTTATCGACGTATTCAGCTTCAGAAGAGTTGTCCTTTACAGAAATCGGTAAGAATTTATCGGCGGCTAAATCGGGAGAATAGACTTTGTCAAGCTGTCGCCTAAGTGCTCCAGTAAGCACCGTTGGACTAGTGCCGTTGAACTCAGGCCCGGTCAGGTAAGTAAAGTAAGGACTGTCTCTAACCGTCTTCTTGAATTTGTCGAACATTTGATTCCATTGAGCGGCGCCGTGGTTGACGCTGTTGGCGATATAGAAACTATTGCTTTTTGGCAGCCCAATAAAATAGTCGGTCTCCTCATCGGCTGCTTTAGCGAGATCGGCCAGGAAAGCGAAATCGCTCTTTGCTTGCGTCAACAAAACATCAACGCCTTTCGACAGGATCTCGATCATTTCGCTGGACGTATAATGGTCGGAGCTGAATGTGAGAATTTGTCCACGAACACTGAGCGCTTTAACGAGACGCTTAACATGGTCGACGCTGTAGAGATGATCGATGGCGTCTCTGGAAGCTTCTTGCTTCTGCCTCTTCATCTCAGCCTCGCGTTGTTTTCTGTTGTCGCGCTCAAATCCAAAAAACTTAACGATGATGTTCGCAATCTTTCGGAGAATCTCGACGATCTTCTTATAGAAACTCGACATCATTTCTACGAATCCTTCGGTAGAAACGACCAAAGACTCGCTACTAACTTCATGGACTCCGGCTAGCAGTGCCTCTAGTGCCAAACTCGTGGCCTCTAGACTTTCGTGGGGTCGCGCAACAATGCCTGTTTCGGAGCAGTTCAAAACTTTCATTAGGTTCGCTGACATATCGCTTGTCCAGTGTTAAAGTTGAGGTGTTTGTAGTCATAGGATTTAATGTTTTAGTTTCAAAGAAAAAAAAGAACACCCACACTCACTCGACGCGATCGAGTGAGTGCAGATTGACATTGATACCAATCATCGACATCGCCACAGCAAACTGACGAGCAAACTGTTTTCGTTCCCATATTGGAACGAAACTAATCGTGTTTTTGGCCGCTTTCTTCGGATTCGAAAGCACAGCTTCAGCTTGGAGACTATAGTCATACAGCCTTTTCCAAACACCGTCTCGAACCGCTGATGGTTCGCATTTTTTGATCCCGACTATCTTGGCTTTCTCTAGGAGTTCGATGGCTACAGCCAAGCAAGAGGGATCTGTCTGAGGGTTAAAGTTATTCGGCAGCTTCTTTTTAGGAATGCCGACCCAAAACGACTCGATGATGTCGTTCAGAAGCTCTTCTTTATTGAAGACAGCCGCTGAATTTCTGGTTCGCACATGGACCTGTCCATCGACCAGTTTGTCAGACCGAAGGACGCCTTTCAGCGCGGATGCGGCTGTATCCAGTGAGAGGCCGTTTTCGCGTACGCCGATGAGGCTCGTCATCAGAACCCCAAACTTACCGATCTTCAGACGATCCGTAGCGTTCATATACCACGAATCTAGGTTGGCTTGCTGAAGCTCGGCATTGATGATGCGAAAGATGTCGAACAGCTCATCACTCAACGACATCCACGACACCAGGATGGCCTCTACATACTCGTCTGACTCGCCAACGACATCTATCGCGCATAGCGTATTGGCGGCGTCAAGAACTCTAGCCACTGAGTTTTTTCGTCGACATCGAAGGGCATCCAGAACCGCACTCGCTCTTGAATTGACGGCATCACCGCACCAAACTCCTGGCATACGTCCTTCAGAAGCTGTCTGTATTGGCTCAGTCTGTACATCACCACAAACAATTGCTCCTGGAGCTCCTCTCGAGTCGCGTCCTGAAAGACCCATTTCGGCGTCAGGTCTTTCAGCTCGAGAATCATCTCCCGGTGGGCGTTCGCTGTGTAGACCCATTGACAATACGCTAACCTCTGCCGTCTTGGATGTGGCATCGGGCCCAGCTCGTCCCGTTTCAGTCGGAAGTTTCTCCACCTTTCCGGGTGCGTCGCTGCATTCGGGAAGTGACCCCCGGAGCACAGCCGTAGAGGCCAGCTCAGCGGTGGCCCTTCGGCCACCGTCGTTATCAGGGGTTTCATTTTCCTGAGCTGGGCTCAGACGCCGAAGTGACCCCCTATCGTCATAAGACGATTCGGTTTCGGCATGGTCGACATCTTCAGTCGCTGTACAGTCGGCACAGGCAGCATCGACGGACGCATCAGTTTCCTCCGTCATCGCTGTGATTTCCGGGGCAACGATAGCATCAGCCTTCCTGAACATCGCCATCTGCTTCGAGACAACTAGGACGAAAGCGTTTGCCTTGTTAAGGATGTCTTCGGACAACAGCTTGTCCTCAAACGGGTTGGGGACGTTCTCTTCCATGCCGTAGCACTCCAGCAAAGCGAGATGCGATGGCATGTAGGCATCGTAGTCGGCTCCTTCGCTACGGAGCCTGATGATGTTAGCCAGGCGAGACATCACGTGTTCATCCATCAAGGCGAGGTCGAGAATCTTTTCCAGCGAACAGACATTTGGTTTCATCAAGAGTACGTCGCTGATGAAGAAGATAGCCATCTTCGCCATCGTTGCGAAGTCGCCCTTGATGCCGGCGAGCTCGAAAGCTCGCCGAGTCACGATTTCGATTTTAGCGACATTGATCGCTAACTGATTTATCAGCGGTTGCCGCCCGTCCGGTAAAACGAATTTCAGGACCAGCATATTGCCCCGGAACCAGTTGGTGAGTCGCGACATATGTTCGCGACACGACTCGACCAACATCACGTGTTCCTTGGTTGCGACCTTACTACCTTTGTAGTAAGACCCGACCGCAACAAAATCATCCGCCTTGGAAACGAACAGGTTAGAAAAAAAGCCCATGATAACCTCCTTTAAATTGGCGATATTGCCAGGTTATTCATGGAGGTAATGTATACTTGAAAACATTTTGAATCGAGACAAAAAAAAAAGGCTGCCATCATTGGCAGCCTTTTTTACTACTCGAGGCTTTTGATGACCTCGAGTATTTGAATCCCGAGGTACTTATACCTCGGGTCAACTTTTATTACTATCAGGTTACTGATTGCTGCTACATCTGGCGCTGAGCCCGCAGGGCTCAGAGCCATTTTCTTGAATTCGTCGAAGTCCATTTCATAAAATCCAAGCATGTCGCTGGATGGGTGGTACAATACCACCCATTTATCCATCTTATCCTTAACGTAAAAGGATCCCCAAAATTTTCCCTTTGGGGCCCTTAGAAACGACGGCCCAAAACGCGAAACGATTTGGGCCGTCTGTGCCCCCTGGCCAACCCCTCCAATGAGGATTGGCCGTTCGTGATGGATAGTGAACCTTTCTGGATCGAACACCGTATTCATCTTAAATCTCCTCGCCCCTTTGGGGCATGACTGGGTTGTGGAGAAGCCATTGCTTCTCCGATTCACTTGAGTACTATGTATCTGAAAAAATCTCCAATCAAACTTTTAGGGCATAGACAGAGACCCTTTTGGGATCTCTGTCTAATGTGCCTTATGGGCTTTAGAGGCGGTTATTGAAGAAAGCCGAAAGATTCATGAACTGCTTGTTGTTGTCGAGGTTACGAGCAAGAACATTCAGGTCAATTTGCTTCATCATGGCTTCACGAGTGGAGGGGTTAGCCGCACTGATGAAAAGATGGGTCAGTTGGTTGAAGAGTTCGAATTCCTTCGGTGAGAGTTTGGTCTTCAGAGAACCAAAATACCGATAGACGTTCGACTCAGCGAATACCGTATCGCGGTGTTTGTTAATTGCGCTGAAAAGAACCTCGAATGCCGTCTTGGCCTTCGTAATGTCGGCACCGAGAACATGACGGAACATCTCCAACAGACTGCGCTGGGTGTTGATGGCGTCTTGCTGGGACAGCATCTTGCCAGGAACCATCGTGCTGATGTAGTTATTGATCAGATAATCCAAACGGAGAAAGTAGTGGTCGGTGGCCGACGGTACCGGAGTGGTGGCGGGCGCGGGTTCAGCCGCCTGAACTGTTTCTACCGCTTGCGTCGTCGGTTGTTCAGGCGCAGAGACGGGCGCTTGAGCATCGACGGAAACGGCTGGTTCAGGGACTGGCTCCGGTACCGGATCGGCAGAAGGACCCTCTGCTGCTACCCCAGACGGTTGTGACGCCGTTTGTTCAGGAGTCGATTCGTTCGGCTCATCAGTCTGGGTTTCAGCAGCAGAGGGTAAAGGGGCGGCTACTTCAGCGCTCGTCTCTTCCGTGGAAGCAGTCACGGATTCGGGAGCATTCCCTGCTTCAGTAGCCTGAACTGGCGCATTGACCGATTCAGTGGTTTCTTGCGTTGCGTCCGATTGCACGACGCTGGGTTCTTGTTCAGACATGGAACTTCTCCATATTAAAGAAAGGAAGGGCGCCTTAAGCTTGTTCAAAATATTGGTGGTGTGTTTTGAAAAAAAAAACTACTGGAGAGCGTCCGACCAATCCAACTTCACAGTCTTGAGAGCGACGCCATGCATTTTCTTCATGAACCAAGACATCATGACTGACCCGACGTTTGAGGCAGCCGTTAATAGAGCGTTAGGGTTGGCGGAATAGGCATCACCAACGCATTTAGCACAATATCCGGGTGCTTTGGTGTTGCAGTACATCGGGGAGCGGACGATCGCTTCTTTACCAATGAGAGTCTTAAGGCTACTTTCGGTCAGAGCTTCCTTAGGATTATTGGCCAGGTAGAGACCGATGAACCGTTTGTAGTTATCGTTGGTAATGTCCCACGACAAGCCGCGTTTGGTTCCGCAATCGGGTTCTTCGACGCGTGTGTTCTGGTAGACGCGGTAAAAGTACTTAACCTGCTCACCGCCGAGCTCCGTTTCCTTGCCTCGACCGTATGACCCTGCGCGCATGGCGTCGATAAGGGTGGGGAGGTTATTAATGTCGATGCCGTCCACAAGAGACGTTCCAATAGCCTCTTTAGGATCGCCGAAACCCATCTCGATACCAAGCATGATGAACATGCGTTTGCGGGCTACATCGAACGACTTCTTTCCTATCAAGAAACCTTCCGACAGATCTCCTTTGAACGTTGACTTGTCGAGGTCTACGAGCTCTTTCTCGATTTTGGCAACGATAGCTGGGTCGTTGAGTTGGTCTTTATATTGTTCGATCAGCTCGTCACGGCGTTTAACGACAATAGGATCAATGGTAAATGTCTTTGCAGTGCCTGTAGGAACTACGACTGTAGATAGTCCTGTCGTGGCCCCTACGGCTTCTGTGAACTTAAGGAGCTCGTCGACTGTAATCGAACCAGGGTTGTCGTTCCCTTGTTTGTTATCGACGAGTTTTTCGCAGATCATCGTCTCAATGGAGTTTTTGTTAAAACGACCAGTGATGAACGGTATCTTCCATCCGAATGGGTAAATAAGCATCATGCAGTTGGCAACGACATTACCGATGGTAGTTTCGATGTCATTAAAGACATTCGGTAGATCGTCTTTCTTGAGAGAGATTTTTTCGTGCGGATAAAACAGAGGCTGTCCGTGGACCGCTCCCTCCAACTTCTCTTCGGTTTTAGTGTCTTCCAGAAGCCCAAACGTTCCGTCTTCGGCATAACGAACCGACCAAGGAAGTGGGTCATTGGGGATGTTCTTTACGATAGAGAAAATGGAGATAAGCCACTCTTTGCGTTTGTATGCCCCGTCGTTACAGGCCTTGAGAAGAAACTCGTATTTGGTCATTTTAAACCCCTAGTGGGAATTCCAGTCCGGCTTTCTTGAAACATTTCTCAACGGCTAAATCCGCTTTCTGAATGGTATCGATATCGGAATAATACTCGTCCAGCAACGCCTGAACGGACTGCTTAACTTTGATGTCTGGAGTGTTAGAATAGAGCACCAACGAAATGCTATTTTTAGCGATGGTTTCGGGATCGTCGCCAAAAACCTCATCAATGTCGGAGACAATATTCTGCCTGACAATGTTTGTGTAGGACTCAATAGGCATTCCTACAGGAACGTTTTTTACCAATAGCGATTCTACGAGACTATCCGGAAAAACACTTATCCATTGTCTCACTCGATTAACGACTGTTTCGTTTTTATTCTTAGCAACAGCAGCTACCAAATGGCTAGCCGTCTCGGCGTTTGCATGTAGCGTGCTAATGACTCTCGGATCGACAAAGACAATGTGTTCGTGTAACCGAGTCGCGGTATACGGAATAACAAGCGCTAGAAGCTCACACAAAGTCTCTACATCGTCTAGACCCGACTCGCAGATCATGCAAACGACGTCTTCGTCCTCGTACGTCTGAATGGCCTCCAGTCCATCGAGAATTTGACGAATGGTAGCTATCTCTCCGCAGTCTACAGAAATGCCTTGCGCCATGAGTACTTCGGAGGATTTATGGATAAGGATTCTTTGGAGTCTGGCAAGAATCTCATTGGAGTCTGTGTTTTCGGCATCCTTCAAAAGGTAAATGATGTCGGTTTCAAAACTTTTAACGCCCAATCGGTAGAAGCTTTTTAGGAGCTCTACGACTTCCGTCATGTACTGAGGCGTAGTATGGGTATAGAGGTAAGAAACGAGAAGTTCAAGCATGGTCAGCTCCTTTTTTTGTAATTAAGCCTTTAGGCTGTTTCATAGGATTTGTCGGGCTATTGTGAAATTCTACACCCAAACGCTCTCGTATGTAAAGAGAACTCTCTTCTTTTTTAGTTAGCCGACTGTCAAGGGAAAGCCAAGTATGAAAAAACAAGCCGGTCACCATACGCAAGAACCACGCAAGAAGACCAACGAAGAAATCAAACAAGACCGCATAGCTCGTAGTGCTGCCAAAAAAGCCGAGGAGGCTCGCGTCAAGGCCGAGGACGAAAAGAACAGCTCTTGGGACGCGTTGAATTCGTTGTATTCCGAATGCAACGAACTCCTTCGGCAGCCTGCTGTCATTGCTCCAATACTCCGCAACAAGGAGATCATGGAACAAATTGAAGACATGACTGACTTTGTTAGGAGAGCTAACATTCTCCAGAAGGATTTGGTCGCATATAGCCACAAACTCGCTGCCATTCATGACACGCACGTAACTAAAGTGGGCCTCGTGGAAGGCTTCGATCAACTCATGCAGTCCTATGAAGTTTCTGTAAGTTATCAGAACTGGATGGACTCTTTCACTGGTGTGGTTTTGTCCAACCACTTCGACATCATGGACTCTATCGAGAAGGCTACCATCAAAGCCACCGAAAAGAGAAACGAGGCTGTACCGGAGGAACCGAAAAGTGAATGAAGAAACGCAACAAACCACCGATGTCCAAGACACTCCAACACATGTCGAACAGACGCCCGAGATCACAACGGTTCCTTTGATGTCCAATGAAGGACAGCTGCCGGAACCTTCCGAGGAAGAAATCTCCAAAACAGAGGCCTCTAGTCCTACTTTTGCCGAGCCAAACCCTAAAGTTGAAATGTCGCTCAAGACGACGACCGTTGTCGAGGAAGCGAGCGCTGATACCATCGAAATACAATTTATCCAGTCGGGAACCGCCTCTGTAGAAAAAGCCAAAGCACTGATCTCCGGCATTCCAGAGGACCATCGCGCTAGTCACTTCAGCGATGAGTGGGTTCAGAGTGTCGACATCGCCTCGTACTCGTTTGTTCCGTTCAATGTCTTCGATAAACGACTGGACGCAGAAGGCGCTTCGTGGAAACAGTTCGTCGAGCACGAAGGCGTGAAGCTTCGTGCCGGAAGACCTAGCATCGGAAAGAGCGGGGAGGCTGGTCAGGTTCTGACGGGCAACAAAGCCATCATGAAAATCCGTGCCGTAACAGGTATGGGATCTTTCCTACAGATTCCTTTATGGCACTCCGGCATCTGGCTATTGCTCAAAACCCCAACCGACTCAGAACTGCTGATGCTGGATCAGCTTATTCAGCACGAGAAATCCACACTCGGCCTTTCGACCAATGGTCTGATCTTCTCCAACATGTCGGCATATCTCGTTGATATTCTGACATCGTTCGTTATCGACCATGTCGTTGACTCTACTGTCAAGGACTCCACAACCGAAAAACTCAAATCGCTTATTCGAGCAACCGATATCCCCTTGCTGCTCTGGGGCATCGTTTCGACTATTTATCCCAATGGTTATCCGTTTGCGCATGCTTGCGTTGTTAATCCGACAGTTTGCCAGCATATCATGCATACGGTCGTTAGCATTCCTCGACTGCTATGGACCGATACTGCCGCGTTTACTAAAGAACAACGCAAACATATGGCCAACCGTAAGGCTATCTATTCGGAAGAAGAGATTCTGGCCTACCAGGACATGAGCGAATGGGGATCGGCACGGCCCATTAAACTCACCGAATCCCTTCGCGTTACGCTGCGTGTGCCCACTCTACGCGAATATGTCGCTGCCGGTTATAAATGGATTTCCGAGATCAACGAAACCGTTGGCGACCTCCTCGACAAAGCCATGAGTTCGAAAGAGAGACGCGAGTACGTCGCGAAACAATCTATTCTTACGATGGCTCGTCAGTATGGTCATTGGGTCAAGAGAATCGTCGGTACAGAAATGACGGACGATGGTCCCAAGGACTTTGTTATTGAAGACCAGGACACGATGGATGAAATCGTATCGACGCTTTCGTCCGATGCTTCTATCTTTGACGTGTTCATCGAGAGCGTCCTCAAGTACATCGAAGACTCAACCGTTGCCGTCATTGCAATTCCTCGCGTGGCCTGTCCGGCATGCGGAAACCCGATGTCTGAGGAATATAGCAAACACCCCAATTTACAGGTCATTAACGTAGATCAAGTTTTTTTCATCCTACGCCTCCAGAGGCTTACCCAGACCGCAGCGGTGAAATCCGTGGAATAACAACGTATTCAGAAGAAAAGGACGGATCTACCAGACGAGAGGATATCCATATATCTTACGTCGGCTTTGGAATCAAAAAGGAAGAATGGGAGCACTTGCTTACATTCGCCGATAAATTCGAAGAAAGGGTCCGTTCTGGTTCGTTCAACCATTATGATCGCCAAATGGTCTTAAGGGAGCTTTATGACGAAACCTTCAAAATACAGAACCACGATAACACCAATCCAGACCTTCTGTCGCTGGTAGCAATGAGTCCTCGCGAAAACGTTGTTGAATATTCTGCTTACTACAACACAATCCGTAGATACAGAACCCTTCGCATCAACGAGAAGTTTGGACTTAGTCTTATAGAGTACATGGATCTGCCTAGGGATGTGGTTGAGCTTATCTCAAAGATACTGGAGGCCGAGATAAAGTCGACACCCATTCCATCAGATCTCCCGCGTGACCTAAAACTTTGAAAAAAAAAAGAGGGCCATCGTGGCCCTCTTTTTTGCCGCCGGAGCGGCGGTAATTTAAGCCTATGGAGATTTAGTGGTTTTAAATCGTTGAAGTAGGAATCTCCTTCCTTCAGGGAGGGGGAGGCTCGAGTCCTGGTGTTTTTTTTTTGCGCGCTAGTTCGCCACGCGCTTCACGTACTCAGGATGAGTAGTGACAAAACTGCAAACATGGCGATAGACTGCCGCGCGATTGCTATTGCCGTGCTCAGTCCTCGCGAACTCTAGAAGCTCTTCAGTGGTGATGCCAAACCGACAATAAAACCACCACCTCAAGCCATGTTCGTAGCTATGAACCGCAGTCCATATCGCCTCTCGACTTCCGCAATGGCCTCCGGTGATGTACCAATCCGCCGCCTCAATGGTAACGCAATGACAGATCGTGATACCGTAACCGATCTGAACACCGTTTCCGATTGCGACAACGTTTCCTATGCGCACATACGCACCGATGTTAGCGTCGTTTCCTATGTGCGCGTACCCACCGATGCTGGTGTTGTTTCCGATAGCAGTGCTGTTTCCTATGCCAACGCCATCGTGGATATGGCTGCAGTAGCCTATCGTCGTACCGACGCCGATGCTGGCGTTTCTTCCGATGGTGGTGCCGTGACCGATCCGGGTGTCGTGCCCGATGTGAACGCTGTTTCCGATGCGTGCATATGCACCGATGCGAACGCCGTTTCCGATTGCGACGCCGTGGCCGATTATGGCGTCGGCGCTGATATGGGCGCTCTCTGCAACTGTCGCTGTTTCAGACACTATACCGCCTTTACTGCCGTCGGCATTCATCCAGTAATAAGCCGCTTCATCGCCGCTGCCAAAGTTATACTGTAAACATTCGCCCTTCATCTAAAACCTCCATAGCCGGAAACCCCGTTCTTTAGGACGGGGAGGCTCAAGTTGTGGTGAAAACACCGTATCTCCCTAGCCATCTTTGTAGTACGTATGCGAAATAGTTTTTAATCAAAAAAAAAAAGAAACCCATAGCCGGGTTTCTTTAAATTTCGACTACTCAGAACGAGTAGTCGAAATTTTTTGACTTACTATAGCACTTAAACGCCTCTATCGCAAATCCTTTTGCCAAACCGAATCCCTCCTTCATGGAAGGCTTTTTGCCTTTAACGATAAATGGCGCCAAATTGGCTTCCAGCCAATTACTTAGCTCCACCTTGGAGCCAACTTGGTTGGCAATCCCTGCCATGTGGGCCTGGAACCCACGACTGCCCTTACGAGCAGCCAGGAACACTGGCATCCAGCCAGTGCCTGCGCAACCTACGGCGTAGCTAACACCATAAGCCTCCCTCTCATGGAGGGACTGGGCGTAGCCAAACCCAGTCTTAATGTCCTGATCCTTGAGTCCGTTCTCCGCCTGAATGGCGTGCAGGAACTCATGGGCCATCAGGCCCACGACCATGTTTCTTGGCAACCTGAGCCACGTCGCCGACGTGACCTTCACCGACTGGTCTACGAAGAAATACCCAGCAACAAATCCCTGAGCCAACAGCTCAGTCCCGACCTGTTCTACGCTAAGCATAGCGGGGATGTTTTCGTAGCCAAGAACCTTGGCCGCTTCTTTGGCAATCTCCCATGCCTCAGCATGGACATTGCTGTCCATCGGGTTGACCCATCCAAGGATATCAAGATTCTTCATGATGGGTCCAACAATTTTCTCAATATTCTTTGCAGTACTCATGGTAATTCTCCTCGCCCCTTTGGGGCATGACTGGGTTGTGGAGAAGCCATTGCTTCTCCTATTCACCTTAGTACTATGCATCTGAAAAAATATGGAATCAAAGAAAAAAGAGCATAGGACTCTATGGCGCTTTCTGGGCCATAGAGTCCTTAGTTCAGATTCTCGATCCAAGATAAATCTCATGGAACGATCCGCATCTGTATTTAAACATCCTGCGTTTAGCTTCGTGATAGTCTAGATGTGCCTGAATGTTTTCAGAGACCAGATACATAAAACGCAACGGAACGTTTTCCCACTTTCCTTTTAGTTTTCTTAAGCGACCCAGGGCCTGTACGTTCTGCTGAAGCGACCTTACAGCTGTGGTCATAAGGACTGTTCTTAAACCAGAAATGTCCACTGCGGTTCCGGAAGACAGCAGTGTCGAGACAATGATGTCGCTATCTGTCAAGACATCGAAGCTGTCTTCGGAGACGTAGCGACCCACCTTAAGGTTCGGATAGGCCTTCTGAATGGCGTCTCTGAGGTAAGTGCAGAGATTAACGGAAGCGGCGAAGACAAGCATCTTCTGTCCATCCTCCCTGTCGTTAGCGTATTGCGTTTCGGTAATTTCCAGCACCATCTTCACATAGCGATCAAGTATCTTTCGCCAGCGCATTAACGATTTCTCAAAATCCGAATGAGAATAAGACTGTCTCCCTCGCCTTATGAATCTTATTTTATTCATCGAATCTTCGCTGAACCAATACCGCAGTGCATAAACATCCACGTACTTGCTATAATCCATGGCACTGTAGCGCTGGTTCATGGGGAATCGTAATTCATACATCCTTTTCATGAAAGCATCGTCATGGTCTAGCGTGGCCGACATGTCGATGGAGGATTGTACGTGCGTGAAGAGATCCAGCATGTAGTTTCCGTGGTACTCCATATGCGTTTCGTCGATTAAACGCAATCCTACACCCAACGTTTTGATAAGATCTTGAGGCACGCATCCGTATTTGTCGTCGAAGTCAAACCTTGGCAAATTCTTATAATCATGGATGTAGAAGTAGACTGTTCTATTGGAGACAATGATGACTTTCTTGTCGAGTTCGCCGTCTTGGGCCTGCTGAATGAGTCCAGCTAAGGCTTTGGAGCCCTGTACCACGACGATATCTTTCACAGAAAGTCCGAGGTCTTTCTTAAAATCGCTGATCCACTTCTCGATAAACATCGGCTTCAGAACGACAAGCGTCCGTGTTTTCCAATGCGTCATGGAAGCTTGTGCTGTTAGTGTTTTGCCAAACCCTGTTTGGAATGTCAGTAATTTGGCTATCGGTTCTGGTTTGTTGAGGTAATTCTCCAGCGCGTCTAACTGGTAGTCGTACGGCGTGAAGTCTTCTCGAATCTTGAAGTCTACAAAAACCCCAGGCTCTATGTGGTGGTGTATGATCTCAATATCGCTTGCATGGAGCCGATAGTTGCCCAGATACTCAACAAAGTTGTCTAGGCAGTTTCGATGCAACCGATACTCCAAACGCTCCTTGCTATAAGAAGCGTAGACGTCTACTAGTTTCATCTCTACGTGCCCATAACCTTTGTTAATGCGCTCGTACTGGGCAAGTATTGTTCTAATGTAGCGTTTGATGGCTACCTGACTCGTTTCGGTATATTGGGTAAGGAGCAGATGATGGGAGTATACGTCGATGCGAAGCGATTTCATGATGGCGTTCCTCCCCTCATCGGGGCTCTGGTGTTAGCTTAACTTAACAGCATAGGATCCAAGGGATGGTCGGGACGGTTTGTCAGAATATGGGATTCGATACTCGACAGAGTCTTAAACTGGCCTTGAAATGCCATAGCTGCTGACAATGACCGCAGCGTCATGAGCTTTCTGTTTTCTGCAAATTGCCCATTAGCCCGATCTAGTGGGGGATTAAAATCTCCTCGATCTGGAGCAGTTCCCATGCAGGCCAGCAAGACAACCTCGAGGTGAGAAATATGCA
>JAEHJW020009271.1_pt1 | contig 15222 bp, 19 predicted proteins | sample 9271431 | NCBI WGS metagenome assembly JAEHJW02
AACGCGGGGCCAGCCACGGCGGCAAGCACCACGAGGGCCAGGCCGAGCTGCAGGGTACGGCGAAATTGTCTCATCGAACACACCTCGTCATGACGGCACGAACGGAATTTATTTTTATACTCCCTCTTCTAGGGTATAGCGAATTCCGCAGCCGAACAAACGAGGAACCCGAAGGCTGGTCAGAAAGAACAACGCCGGGTACGGGACGGACGGGCGGTCTCGGGAGAGCGCGGCGTGCGGGCGGCTCAGCCCGCCTCCGGCCCTGCACCCTGGGCGAGCGCGGTCAGGAGCGATTTCACCGGCGCCGGCGCCTCGATCTCCTCGAGCCCCGCGGAGAGGTCCTCAAGGAATGCCTCGCCGTCGTTCTCAACGGCCTTCGCCCCCAGCCATTCATCCTGCGAGAGCAGCTCGGCGAACTGACTCTCGGGCAGCGCCGCCGCGGCCGATGCCGCATCAGATGCCTCCACCGCAAGACCGGTGAGATCGAAGCAATCGCTGTTGTGAGGCAGATCAATCCGCTCGAGCGCCTTGCACGAGGTGCCCCGCGCCCAGGCCCAAACCGCCGGTTTGTGCTCCCTGCAGTCGATCGAGATCGGCTCGATGTTCCCTGGGTTGTGCCACCACGTGCGGCCCTTCTGCACCGAGGGGGTCGTGAAGTGCATGTGGCCGTTGACCACCATGTCGCAGCCACGGATTTCCTTCAGCAGCTGCGCGCCGGGGTACGCGCCATGGAACGCGAGGTCGTGGTGCGTGACGAGCACGACCGGCCCCTCGCCCTCGGCCTCGATGACATCCGGGATCTCCGCCCCGTAGGGGGCGCCCCAGAGCTGAACCGGGCCCTCATCGGTCTCAATCGTGCGCCACGCGCGGCACGGGCCGTCGAGCACCTCGATCACCCCAGTCTGCGCAAAGAGCGAGAGCGCATCGGCATCCTGCAGGAGCGTGTCGTTTTTATCGTGATTGCCGCCGAGCACCAGAGGTTGTACCGGGAAGTTCCCCAGCACCTCGAACAGCTGCGCGAGCGTCGGGAGGTGATTTTCCTTGGCGCGGTGGAATAGATCGCCGAGGATCAGCGGCTGCAGCGCGCGCGCCCAGCAAATCTCCGAGGCCTTCATCAGCTTCCCGATCACGCTCGCGAGATAGTCATCCTTGCGCCGGCCCGGCCGAACGCTCGATACGTGCGGGTCGCCAATGTACAAAATGCCCTTCAGTGCGCTCATGACATCGATCCTTTGAAGCACTCGCCCATGTTCGTATTATAACATTCGGAGTAGTCCGCAGAGCCGCAGGATATCAGGAGGTTTCCGAACGAGAATCGGGAATACCTCCTTGGCCGATCATCCGTGCAGCTCCCCGCCACAGAGCGGGCAGAGCCCACCGACTTCCTCGATGATGGAGGCCTCCTCGACGTGAGCGGCTGCGAGCGCCCTCTCGGCCTCCTGCAGCGCGTTTCTCGAGCGCTCGAGCTCTGCGGTGCGCGCGGAGACCGTACCGGCGAGGCGGACCAGACCGGAAAGATCGTGCAGCTGCGGGGTCTCCGGCATCTCCGGCAGTGGCCTGCGCCCCTCAAGTTTCCTCAGGAGTCGCCCAATCCGCTGGCCTGCAAGGGCGATCGCTGCCGTATCGTGCAACTGCGGCACCTCGGGCATCGATGCAGGTACCCTCGCGCGGGCCCGGGGCTCATTGCGGCCGATGCGCCCGATCAAATCTGAGAGCTGCTGCGTATCGTGCAGCCCGATCATCGCCGGTAGCCCCTCGAGCGCCGCGGCGCACCAGCGCGCGCCCTGGCTGTGCTTCTCCAGCGAGTCGATCCGGTCCATCAGCGACACCAGCCGGCTCTGCTGAGCGTGGGTCGCTTCGATATTCTTCAGCTCCCCCCCGAGCCGATCGAGCGCCTCGCCCGCCGCGGGCAGCTGCTCGGTGGCTGAGAGCGTGTGCGCAAGAGTCGCAAGCTCGCTCTCCCCGTCCCGCACCTGCACCCGGTCGGCTCGTTTGAGGTCGCCGTAGCGCTCGATCAGCACCGAGAGCCGTCCCGACTCGCGCCCGACCGAGAGGATCTGCGCTCGCATCGAGGCCGGACGATCGAGGAGGAACACCGGGCTTTTCTGGCTACCGACCTGGATGTCGAGCTCACCGGCCCGCGCGATACCGAGTACTTCGTTCACCCATTCCGGCACACCCCCGCGGGTGGACGGGCGACCCTCGCGCACCGGCTCCTCGTTCCCGGACTCATACAGCGCGTAGCTCACTTTCGGCTGCCCGCTCTTGGCCTTCGCGCGACGCGTCCACACGATCCGCCGGGCATTTTCGATCTCGAGGGTGACTTGCGCCTCGCTGGCGCCATGGCGGATCAGCGTGTCATCGCCATCGCCATAAGCCACTGCGCGCAAACTCGTCGCCGCGAGCGTCGATTTGCCGAGATCGTTATCCCCGATCACGACCGTCACGCCCGGAAAGAGTGGCACGGCGGTGTCGATGTGGGCGCGGAAATCCTTCAGGTGAATCGAGCGTAGACCCGGGGCCGAATCATCCGACCACTCGGCCGCGCGGCGCAGCACCTGAACCTCGGCGCTCCCATCGGCCCCGCGGGTGAGCTTCACCAGACTCACTAGCTCCTCGAACAGCTCCGGTTCGTGGTGCGAGATCAGAATCGTCTGCGTGCCGGCCCGCCGGGCCACATCCGAGAGCACCCGCACAAACCCGACCACTCGCTCGGGCTTGATCCAGCAGTCCGGCTCATCGAGCACGACCAGACGGCGCGCCCCGGTGCGCGAGAGCGCCGCAAAGCGCAGCCCGGCCGAGAGCACGTTCGTCACCGCGCCGCCCGATCCGTCGAACGCATCCTCGATCGCCCCGCCGTTGTCGATCTGCACATCGAGTGCCGGCGCCCCGCGCTCCTGGTAGAGGTTCAGCCTCACCTCGCCCTTCTCGGGCAACACGTCACGCACGATCGCCGTCAAGAGCTTCTCGAACGCCCCGACACTGCGCCGGTGGGCGCGGTTCTGTAGGCTCTCGAGCGCCGCATCGCACTGCTCGACGAGCTCGAGCCGCCCCTTGGCGTCGGCCACGCGCTGCGTGAGCACCCCGGAGCGGGTCACGCACGACTCGCGCAACCCCGTGAGCTTCGCGTGCAGCATGCGCGAGCGCTCGAATCGACCCGTATCCAGCTCCTCGAACAGCATCCGTCTCACTCCTGTCGTTCTAGCGAATCACGCCCCGCACACCGCTCAGGCAACGAGCGCGGCCTCCGCCTCGCGAAGCGCCGCTTCGCCTTGGTTCAGCGCGTTGACGAACTGATCGACTGCCTGCTCGTTCTCGCGCTCGCGATCGGCATAGAGTTTGCGCAGCTCGGCGAGGTCACCAGTGCCAAATTCCTGCTCGGCCTCCGCCCGCGCCTCTCTCAACTGCCGATCGGCCGCCTCGAAGTCCGCCTGGGCCTTCGCCCGCCGCTCGATCATCTGACGATGACGGGCCTTCGCCTCCTCGAGCCGCTGCGCCGCCGGCGAGCCGCCCGCTGCACCCTTGGTCTGATTCCTCGTCTCTTGAGCCATCTTTCAGTCCTCGGTTCCTGGCCGCTGTCCGCTTATCGGCGGGCGCTTGCGCGCCAGATTCTGGATGTAACGCTTCACCTTCGGCCACTCCTCGGTCCTCACCCACACCTCGTAGGGTTTCAGCCCCTGCGCGCGCATGTCTTTACGTGTGCGCCGTTTGCGCTCCCGATCGACCCGCTTGCGCTCATCGAGCGTGGTGGACTTCTTGTCTGTTGCCATTCGCCATACCTTCAATTATAACACTAGGACTAGTCCGCGCCGAAGAACTTAACACAATTGAGAATCTTTTTTAGCGCATTCGATCTTCTTAGATAACATCAAGACGTCTCGAGTCGATCCAGGCACGGATGTCCTGCGAGGCGATCAGCCCTCCCTCGGTGGTCATCGGGGCGATGAACTCACGCTTGAACTCCTGATGGTACTGCCACGCGAAGAGCGAACAGCGTCGGCCCTGGTAGAGCCGCTCGGTGGATTCGCCCGCTCTCACCGGTACGAACGCGGCGAGGATCGAGAGCGCGAGGTCCGCGGGCCCCGAGCCGCCGTACCCGAACTCGAATCCGCTCGGGGAGTGATGCGCGAGATGAGGTACGTTCGCCCTCACCGTGCCCTCCTCGTCTCGCCAGATGCGCACATCGCCCGGAGGCCTCTCACTCTTTTGCATGATCTGTTCCCTCGCCGCTCAGGCGCTCGCCGGCGAGCTGCGCCCACCGCCGCCACAACATCCGCACGTACAATCGTTCGCTCAGGGTCCCGGAGTAGAACCCGACCGCCCACGCATCGTTGACCTCGATGAGCGCCGTACAGCCATCTTCGAGCCGACCCGCATCAAGAGCGAAGGCCACGGGCGCACCTGGACTTGCGCTGAAGCGGCTCACCATCTCCCGCACTACGGCCGCATCTGGCAGCAGCGCATCGTCCGGGCCGTCGTCGTAGCGGCCCTCGCCGAGGAGCTCTCCCTCGAGCACGTAATAGCGCACCTCGCTCGCCCACAAGACGGGCTCGCTCACCCAGACGGGCGAGCGGGGATCGAGCGCCAGGAATGCGTTGAGCTGCGCCCGATCGTGGCCAGACAGATGATCAGGATTGTCGAGCGTATCGAACACGAACCCCGTGAAGGCCTTCGTGGACACCGGCTTCACGAACCAGTGCCCCACTACCGTCCCGGCTTCGCGCTGCTCAACACTGCGGCGCAGGTACGGCTGGAGCACTTGGGGATAGGACAGATTATCAGGCTCCGCGATGCCCGCGATCGCCATGGCCCGGCGCACGAACTCGACGCTTCCAACCGGCACCTGCGTCCCCGAGGCAAGATCGGCGGTGTACCGATCGAGTGCCGCAAGAGCCGCTTCGCGCAGAGGGATGTCATCGATCATCGCCACCTGACGGGCAACGCGCTCCTCGCGGCCTGCCCGGTCATTCTGGCAGAGCAGGGTGAATTCAGGGCTCATCGCGGACCTCGACATTCAGGCTGCCACGTCCTGCATCGCCTTCGCCGCTTCGAACTGCTCAAGCACGCGCGCCAGATCATCCGCGACGGACTTATCGGTACGGTAGCCGGCCTCCTCCAGGCGCGGCAGGAACAGCGAGTGCAGCGGGTTGTTCGGCCCTGGGCGCATCACCTCATTGAACAGCACCGGAACGATCCGCCCGATCCAGGCCTGCGGATCGCCATCGATCGCATCGCGCATCGCCTCGTTCTTCACCGTGACGTCGACGCGCAGCTTCCCGCACTCGCTCTCGCAGGCGAGCGAGCCCGCCCGCCCCTCGGTGCGCGTGCCAGTGCGCCCGGGAACGATGCCAACAATTTTGAGGTCGCACGAGGCTTCGACCTTCAATTTCACCGCATCCTTCGACGTGCCATCGCGCCACGTGAGCTCGGGGCTCTTGACGATCGTGCCCTCCTCGCCCTCGACCACGAGCCGCCCGTAATGCGCGTAGGCATCCTGCAGCGATCGCACCACGAGGGTGGCGATCAGGCGCACCGGATCGGACGCCGAGGCGCCCTCGAGCAACCGATCGAGCGCCGCAAGCCGCTCACGGTAGGCCACGGTGTAGGAGCCTTTCTTCACCACCGCAGAGAGCGGAATCCGGTCCCACACCTCATAAATGGGGGTCTGGCCCGGCCCGAACTGCCCGCCCTGCAGTACGCCGTTCAGGATCCCATTGCCGATCTCGCGCGGCAGAACCCTCCCCTCTTCCATCACCAACAGCTCGCCGTGGTGCTGAAAACCGCGCTCGAAGCGCTCGGCGACGAATGTGGCAAGGCCATCGAAGGCTTCGGCCGGGAATTCGCTCCCGGAGCGGCTGATGATCGTCACCGCGCCGGAGTCGAGCAGGTTGACGTTGGCGAACAGTCCGTTTGCTTTCTTCTGGCTGAACACGCCCGCGGCGAAGTCGAACTTCGAGAGGTTCGATTTCTTCGGCAACGCGCAGCGCATGTAAGGGTACTCCGGCAGCAACCCAGGGAAGATCTTCCCGGTGGTGTTGGCCGAGAACCCCGCGCGCAAATCCTTCGCCACGATCCGCCAGAGCAGCTCCGCGCTGAGCCCATCAAGACGGGTCATCTCGGCCGCGAGCGCCCCACGGGCCGCATTGCCGGTGAGTTCGCGCCGCTCAAGCTGCCCGAGTAGCGCCCAGGTCGCCTCGTCAAAGGCCACCCCGACCCGATCGGGCTCGGTGCCCACCGGGCGCTGCGCAATGCCATAGGTCTTGAGCGGGCTGTATGTCGCCTCCAGCACCCGCTTGAGGTCCTGATCGCCGGCGTGCTCGGTGAGCAAGGCGACCTTCGTACTCTTGGCGCTCTCGGCCCCCACGCGCTCGATGAGGATAAAAATGCTTGCTGACTCCATCGACTTCCCCTTCGTTGAAATTTCCGCCTTCCTTGGAATCTGCGCTCTCAGCGCACCATTCCCGAGAGGCGCATCTCCTCACGCTGCGTCGCCATCAGCGAGCGCATCATCTCAAGCCGCACTCCGGCGGTCTCATGGCGCACCCGCGCCACATTGGCCTCCTTGCGCGCTTCAGTCATCTCGCGCAGGTGCCCCTCGTAGCGCACGTCGGCGAGCGCTTCCGTCTCGGCCTGCGCGAACGAGATTCCTTTCTTGCCATCCTTGCGGGATTCGGCCATGACCTCGGTGATCAGCTGCGCGAGCAGAGTTTTCTTCAGTTCCTCGAGCAGACTTGCCCGCTCGTGCCGCTCGGCCCACTCGATCCCGAGGTCCGCCACGGTCTTGACTTCCTTATCGAGGTCGATCTGCATCACGCTCTCGGCCTGGCGCGCCAGGCGCCGCTGGCTCAATTCGCTCTCATGCATCTCGCTTCTCTCCAGGGTGATGCTTCTATTATAACACTCGGACTAGTCTGAACGCCGCTCAGCGATAGGTTAATTCCCGAATCCCGTTCGGAAATAAGAGACCCAGAGCACCAAGAGACACCCCGGGTCTGAATCATGCGTGCACGGCGCCGAGATCCACCTCGATCACCCGTTGGCAACGCTCGGGCAACGTCTCGAACGGCACGCGCCTGCCAAGATGCGATCCCATCATTGCCGTGGTGTGCTGACCGAAAACCTGCGGATGCGTCGGATCCTCGTTCATTCCGAGGGAGAGAAAGCACCCGCACTGTTGCTTGGGGAAGTCCATGTACACCACCGTGTAGCGATCGCGGGTTTTGCCCAGTTGCCGTAGCAGCGAACCCGGATCTCTCCGACCCGTTCCGTTCTCACCGTCCGCGCGCCCCGGGCGACGCGGTGGCCATTCCCTCGTAGTGACCTGACCTCCTATAGGTAGGCGGGCAGAAAACGGGGCGCCTGAAAGGGCGCCCCGGATAAAAATGCCAACCTCAGATCAGCCCGTGCTGCGCAAAGCTGTACGAGCTCTCCCGGCCGAGCACCACGTGATCGATGACCGGAATGTCAAAGAGCGAAAGCGCGTCCTTGATCCGCTGGGTGATGATCTCGTCCGCGGTGGACGGTGTGACCTGGTTACTCGGGTGGTTGTGGCAAAGCAGGCACGCTGCCGCGTTGCGCTCGAGAGCTTTCCTCGCCACTTCCCGCACCGGAACCACGGCGGAGTCCACCGTGCCGACGCTGATCACGTCGAACTCGATAATCCCGCGCCGCGCATCGAGCCACACCGCCCCGAACACCTCTCGATCGAGGTGACCGAGGTGCTGGCGCAGCGCCTCCACCGCTTTGGTCGGGGATGAAGCGCTTTGGCGCGGAACGTCCATTACCGCGTAGCGCGCAGCGGCGAGCAGCACTTCCTCCTTGTCCGCGGGCCGGTAGCCAGCGGGGGCTCGCACTTCAAGCCGCATGCGAGACACCTCCCGCGAGCAGTCGCTGTCGCCAGGCCTGGATCCGCTCGATCCGGCGATAAAAAAGCTCGGATCCCAGCTTCGCCCGGGCCCGATCCTGGCGGGTCGAGGAGAACCTCAGTGCCGTCCAGGTCCACCAGAACCGGTACCAGCGCCACTCATCCTTCGAGGCCGCCCCAGCGCTTGCCCGCCGGCTCTCCTCGAGGTACGAGCGAGTGCTGCGCGCGGCGCGTAGCGCCGCCGGCTCACCCTCGCCGCCCGCACGAGCGACCACCGTCGCCCGAGCACGGCACGAGGCGCAAGCCAGCCGATCGGCCCATAGGGCCTCGATCGCCTGCTCACGTGCCTTGACGGCCGTCGGGGCCTCCAGAGTCTTCGTCCCGACGAACGCTTCGGTCCCGTCCTCACCGATTGCATGCACTACTACGGTGTATGTCATCGCATTGCCCTCAATTTAATGACCTCACCCGCCTATAGGCAGGGGCGATGCGATTTCCAGCCGTGAGCCGATCGCCGAACATTCGAATCGAATGTGAATTTTATCCGGCGGAGACCTCGCTAGAGGTAGTCAACCCGGTACTCCGGGCACCTAGGTCACTATTAGCGAGGATTCCACCATGGCGTTCATGACTACTTCTTCTCTGCCGGGATATGAGGTTCAGGATCTCGGGACGGACAAGGCTTTCGCGGATTTCATCCGTACGGCATCCGTCGAGGAATTGGCGCACGAGCGCACTGAGATGGAATCCTTCGTCGAGGGTTTCCAGGGTCAGCGCACGTATGCTTCCGACGTCGTTCGAGAGCGTATCAACGTGCTCGATGAGGCGATTCAGCTGGAAGGCTGCCTCGCTTGTGCAGCCTGATCCGGAAATAGGATGTGACTTGCTGCTGTCGCGTTCGGTCTTTACGACCCCGCGATAGCAGCGATCCTCCCTAACCTCCAGGTCTTTTATTCGCAAACCGCCCCCTATTCGGGGCGGTTTTCTTTTTCTCCCGCAGCGGTCCCTATAGGAAGGCAGGTCACTAACGAGAGAGATTGCCGCATGGCTGGAAAGCAAAGGGCCGTCCTTGTATCGCTGAACATCAGCATCTGGGATGCCCGCACGAAAGATGCCGCGCTCGGTCACGAGCTCGCGCAAGCCAAGAACGCGGAGGATGCCTGCGTGAGAGTCTGGAAGTCGCTACTTCCGGGCTGCGAGACCCTGGGCAAGCTCGGATCGCTTCGCACGCAGGCCCGCCGGTTCCACTACGACAACACCTTCGCCTGGCAGCACCGCGGAGTCGGCATGCTACCGGTGAAGAACATCACCCCCTACACCACCGAGGTGAACGTCTTTCGAGAACGTTTCTACGAGATGCTTCCGACTCTCAAGGGCGAGTACGAGTTCATGCAGGAGCAGGCTCGGGTGAAGCTCGGGGACGTCTACAAGGCGACGGATTACCCTCCGGTGGAGTCGGTCATCGATCGGTGCCGCTTCGATGTCGTCGTCTCCCCGATGCCCGAGAGCGGGATTGCGTTGCCCGAGGAGCTCGGCGAGGAGGAACGGCGCGCCATCGAACGCTCTGCCCGCGAGAGCCTGGAGTCGGCCCACCTGGAAGCACGCAAGGATCTGCGCCAACGGCTCTACGACGTTGTCGCGGACATGGAAGAGAAGCTCGGCAAACCGAAGGACCTGCGCGCGGCAAGCATCAAGCATCTCGAGTCAATGCTCGGCCTTCTCGGCCGGCTGAACATGGACGAGGACGAGGAGTTCGAGAAGCTGCGCAAGGACGCAGAAGCCAGACTTGCCGCTGCCGTCGGCAGCCAGGTCGGCAAGCCCAAGCGTGCTCGCAAGAAGGCGCCCGGGAAATCCGCCGCCGCGGCCAGCACCGTTAAATCATCGGCCAATAATGAGGTTGAGCAGCCCGATCGCGCCTGCGATCGCATTCGCGCTGCCGCCTGAGGTATTTTGCACATGTACGCAGTCACTACCAGCAAGAGCAACGAGGCCGCCGGTCGTACCGATCTCGCGGCCTGCTATGTCGAGGGCGATGACGCCCAGTCGAACGAGACGACCGAACGGGAAACCCGGCGTGCCCAGGCCAACTGGGTGTCGCTCGGAAACGGTGGATTTTTCACCCGCCCGGCCGCGCTCAGCGATTACGCCTGATCACTTCACTCAATCCCCGCGCCTTCGCGCGGGGATTTTTCATGATCGACGGCATCTACGGGCGCGGCGGCCACTGCGGTCCGAGCCGCTTCGTGTTGTCCCGATCCGGCCACCAAGCGCCAGAGCAACGCCGGCAGCGCCAGTACGGCCGCTCGTTGCACGTCTTGGCCTCGTGGGTTGCGCACTGACACTCGGGGCATTTCGGCCCTGAGCCTGCGGCGCTGGATTTGGGGCCCGAGGACGCTTTGCCCTCGCGATGCGACTTCCGTCGACTCGCGGGCCGCTTTCGCGCCCCGTCGGCGCGTCCCGCGCCGACCCGCTTCCCGGTAGCACTCGAGCCGGCCGGGCTCTGCGGTTCCCAAAGTCGACCAGGAAGCCCGGCATCGTCCACGAACATCTGTCCACAGTCAGCACATCGGTGGTGCTCCCAGCCGCCTCTGCTCGTGCGGGCCAGGCACCGGTTGCCCTGGCAGCCGGGGCATTGGTGCATCGTGCTCACCCGTTCGGTGAGCACCCCCTCGATCAACACCCGCGCGATCGTTCCCGCGTGCGTTTCGGACTTCTTCAGAAACTCCAGGATCGGCGCTTTGCCCGCGGCGATGTCCGCGAGCGCATCCTCCTGCAACGCAGTCTCGGCAGGATCAGGCAGACCCGGTGCGACTTTGCGCAGCGTATCGATGAGTTCGCAGCCTCGATCGCTCGGGCGCAGGTGCTTCTTGCTGCGATAGATGTACCCGCGCTTGATCAGCGTCTCGATGATCGCCGCCCGGGTCGCCTCGGTGCCAAGGCCCGAGGTCTCGCGCAGTCGCGCCTTCATCTTGGGGTTTGTGACGAGCTTGTGAATGCCCACCATCGTCCCCTCGAGCGTTCCATCCGTGTAGTAGCGCGGGGGCTTGGTGTCCTTCGCCACCACTTCGGCCTGCGTGCATATCACCCGCTCGCCGACCTCGAGGTCGGGCAGCCGCGCCGGAGCGTCCTTACCCTCTTCATCGCCTTCCTCATCACCACCTTGCAGTTCGAGCCAGCCGGCGCTGAGCGTGAATCGCGAGTGAGCGCGAAAGCGCTCCCCGCTTGAGAATTCTAAGATCGCCTCACGCGTCTCGTAGCACTCGGCCGGCATGAACAGCCGCACGTACGCGTCCCGGATCAGCGAGAATACCTGCTGGGCCTCCCGCGAGAGCCCAGAGGGCACCGCGCGCCCAGTCGGGATGATCGCGTGGTGCGCCTCGACCATCTTCGTGCTCCAGGCCGCGTGTTTGCGCGCAGCGTCGACGCCGGCGATCGACAGCGCCCCAAGCGCCCCTAGTATCTCGCGCGCCTCGGCGTGCTGCTCCTCGGGCAGGTATGGGCAGTCGGTGCGCGGGTAGGTTGTGGCCTTCGCCTCGTAGAGCTCCTGGGCGGCATCGAGCGTCACCTGGCCGGAAAGGCCGAAGCGCCGATTGGCGATCTGTTTGAGCTTGCTCAGGTTGTAGGGCATCGGTGCGGCGCGCTCGAGCACCTTACGAGCGAACTTCTCTACCGCCGCATCCTCGGTAGGTATCCGCCCGGCGAGTCCCTCGGCAGGAGCCCTGTCGAGCAGCAGCTCCTCGGGGATCTGCCACAACGCAGAGATCGCCTCCTTGCGCGAGGTCCTCAGATCAGCCCGTAGCGTGAAGTGCTGGCGTGAGGTGAACGCGGCGATCTCCCGTTCCCGATCGACGATCAGTGCAAGCGTCGGGGTCTGCACCCGGCCGATTGACCAGGCGCCCCCGACGCCGCGGGCCTGAAGGTTGCGGGAGTAGGCGATCGAGGCGTTGAACCCGACCAGCCAGTCGGCGCGTTGTCTACCCACCGCCGCATCGAACAGGCCCCGGTACTCCGCATTCGGGCGTAGCTTCCCGAGCGCCTTTCGGATCGATTTCTCATCGAGGCTGGAGAGCCACAGTCGCTGCGTCCGCCCGCACCAGCGCAGCGCGTAGAGCACCTCATCGACGAGCAACTGACCTTCGCGGTCCGCATCGCCGGCGTGCACCACCTCGTCCGCCTCGCCGAGGAGGCGTTTGATCACTCCGAGCTGTTTGCGCGAATCGCCGTCTCGCGCCTCGACCTTCCATCGCTCAGGGATGATCGGCAGGTCGCGGGCCTCGACTCGCTCTCCCGTGACGTAGGCCTCGGGGCGCGCCTGACCGAGCAGATGCCCCCGGCACCAGGTCACGCGCGTCTCGCCGTGGCACTCAATGTACCCATCGGCGCTTCGCACCACGCCCAAGAGGCTCGCGAGCTCACGGCCTACCTTCGGCTTTTCCGCGATGAACAGACGCATCGATTACCCTCCCCTCGCGTGCGCGTAGGTCAAAATAAAAGTCCCATCGGCACCGGGGGAGGCGAGAAATTCCACGAGTCGGTTCCGTTTGCCCACCCGCGTCGGCGCGTGCTCCGAGGAGAACGCCCGGGAAAGACTTGCGCCGCGCTCGAGCAGAAAGCGCACCGCTCCACAATGATGTCCCTTGGCAGCCAGGCGCAACGGTGGATCGAGATCGAGCCGCCGTGCCGGCTCGCTCAGCGCTCGAGCGATCGCAGTCACATCTCCCGCGCGCGCCGCTGAATTCAGGCGCATTTGGGTCGTCTCAGCACGCGAAGTGGGCGCTCGGGAGGCATCCGACGCGCGCGGTGCGCGGGCGAGTTCGTACTGAAGGGTAAGGGAGGTGATCATCGGGAATTCTCTGGGGAATCAGGGCGCGGGGTCACTGCGTCACCGAGAGGGGGTTGACCTAGAGGGGCGATTGAGGTAATTTGAATGTGCCGCGCAGGTCTCGCTGGCATAAAGATAAAAACGGCGGGGCATAAGCCCCGCCATGTTATGTTATGAACAACGAGAGTACCCGCAGTCACTGCAGATGGTACATCCCCCACTGGCGATCAGACCACCAAAGCCACATTCCGGACATGTCTGCGTCGAAGTCGACGTAACACTCGAGGAATGGGGCGGGATCGCCTCAGTAGGCTCCGGAGTTACCGTCGTGCGCAACTTCACCACGTTACTCGCCTGGGCATTCTTTTCAGCGATCAGGGCTCGCGCGGCGAGCACACGCTCCGAAGGCTGAATCATTCCCAGATCTTGCATGTGCCGATGCAGCACCGAGCCGAGTTCAGCCACCAGTGAAGGCATGAACTTGCCCTTCTGCCAGTATCCACCCTTCGGATCGAACACCGCCTGCATCTCCTCGGCGAGGAATGCGACGTCGCCACCCTTGCGAAACACCGCCGAGATGACGCGCGTCAGCGCGACGATCCACTGGTAGTGCTCGAGATTCTTCGAGTTGATGAAGATCTCGAACGGCTGGCGGGATTCGAACTCCGTGCCCTCATTGAGCACCATGTCATTGATCGTCACATACATCGCGTGCTCGGAGACCGGGGTCTTGATCTTGTAAGTCGTGCCGCGCAGATGCTCCGGCCGCTCCACGTTCTCGCTCATCTCAATGAGCACCGGCTCGATCCGCTCGGCGAGCGGATTTGCGTTCGGAGTCGCGGCCGTTTTCTCCGGCGTCGGCAGCTTCGCGGCGGCCTCTGCCGGTTTCCGCTGGGGGTCCTTCACGGCCTCTGCGGCCTTGGACTCCACCTCATACCCGATAATTTTGCTGGCAATCCTCAGTGCCATGATCCACCTCTCGTATGACCTGATATCGGTCTATAGGCAGCGGCGTCCGGGAAAGAGGAAATAAAAAATCCGGCCCGTGTGGGGGCCGGATACAGTCGAATCACGATGCGAAGGCGCAGTCCGCCTGCGTTTCCTCGAAACTCTCAACCAGGTACGCGAGGCTTGCGTTGCTGGCATCGTTCGTGACGTAGAGCCGCCCCTCGTGCCACGCCCACCCGTCGGGGACCTTGTCCGCGGGGTCGGCCACGGCGGCGAGGAACGCCTCGATATTCACGTCTGAGGTCTCGACGTCGTAGTCGGCATGGCGAGGATGGGCATGGAAGAAGAACAAGTCCTTCTGCACGACCAGCCGATCGCCCTGCGCGGTGCACTCGTCTCCACCGCCCCACTCGTCCGGACCACAAGCGCCGAACACACCGGCCAGGCCCTCTTTCTCGCAGATCGTCCTCATCCGGGTGATTCGCGATACGAACTCCTGCGTGACCTCGATCACCGCCCAGTCCGGGTGGTACTCCGAGTTCGCACACGGCATGACGGACATGACCAATTTCACCACTGGAATGTCCCTCTTGCACTCGGGGTTGTCGCAGGGAGCGATCACTTCAGAATCAACGGGCAAGCAGGTCGTCCCGCAATCTGGGCAGTCGCCCTCGACCCCGCAGTCCCACTCACCTCGCCATTCGCACCCGCACTTCGGGCAACGGTACGCATTCATCATACCGTTGTGCGCCGGCCTGCTCATTCCAGACCCTGCGCATCAGCAAGTGCTTTGCGCCATGCCTCACGGCAGGCAAAGAATTTCTCCTGACGCGCGGGGTCGTCGTCCGTTACGTTCTCAATGAAATCGATGCACTTGCGCAACGCGTCGAGTAGCCTCGGCGCAGCCGCAAGGAGCGTAGCATTCGCATCGTCAGCCGGGTGCCGGATGACCGTGTTGTAGTCGGGGTCATCGTCCGTCTGGATTTCTGGATCGAAGGGAATCGTTGCCACGATGTAGCCGTTGTCGGGGCATACAATGGCAAGCGACGCACCGTGGTCTGCCTGGAGCGGCTGCACGGCCCACCAGCCTGGGGAACATCCGTGGCGCTTCGCATAGCGATCCGCAGCGGCATTGTGCTCGGCCATCTCTCTCTCATCGTTCAAGAAGCTCATGATTTTTGTCTCCTGAGCGACAGGGTGTCGCCAATAGTGACCTACCGGTCTATAGAGAAAAGGAGGCCGAAAATCATCGGAGCGCCAAAAAAGCCGCGGAAAGTTCCGCGGCCTCGTGGTTGTGTGTCTGCCTCGCTCAGCGCCTCAACTTGCCGCGCCGAACCTTCTGGGCCCGAACGACCCTCGGCTGAGAAGTGCGCGCGCCATGACGTTTCTTCACCTTCAACGACCTGGAAGGCTCGATCGTCTCCGGCTCGCTGTTCAAGCGTTCGCAGAGCTCGTCGATCTCCTCGGAGGTCAGTGGCTCGCAGTCCGCGAAGAATTCCTCGCTGATCGGCGGTGCATCGTTGGCTTCGAGGTCCTGCTGCCAGTAGCGCAGCGCAGCGAGCACCGTCGCCAATTCCTTGTTCGTCAT
>JAEHJW020004534.1_pt1 | contig 15220 bp, 17 predicted proteins | sample 9271431 | NCBI WGS metagenome assembly JAEHJW02
GCGGCAACGAAGACGAAACAATAAGCTCCCGCGTCCGGCGCGTTTCTGACGCTCATAAGGGCTTTTCATGGAATCCGGGAGTATGGATCGCTAAAGCGTTGAATATAGCCTTGAACTTCGTACAGCGCGATCACGGACAGCACGCGGAAGCAGGCGATTTAGAACGAGCGGAACAGATAGAGCATATCGAGGACAGGGCGCTTGATATTTGAAGGCATCAGTAGGCCGTTTTGCTTTGTGCTCTTGTTATTTTTCGACGCGGCGGTAAAGTGAGAGAAACCACCGCTTGATACCATGCCCGCTTTATCCACAAAGACCAAACATTACTACCGCGAACGCATAAGAAGCCTCATCGTTCAGAACCCGATGATAAGCGGCGAAGGCATACGCCAACGCCTACAGCAAGACGGCTTGACGCTCGACCGCCATTACATCAGAAAGCTCTTAGGCGAGATCCAAGCGGAGCGCATAAAGCGTGCTGATACATGGACGCTTAACATGGCGCTTGCCTCATTCCAGGACGCGATGGCCGAGATTGCACGCGTCGGCTGGGAAATAGCGAACGACAAGTTTGCGCCAGGACGCGACCGTGCGGCAGCCTTGCGCGAAGTGCGCGAGGCATACAACGCCGTGTTCGAGAAGCTGTTCGATGCCGGAGTGTTCGAGCGCAAGCTGGGCACGATAGACGCGACCATCCGCAATACGCCATTGTCCGACGACAAGAAACAGGCGATAGAAGCCGTATTCACGAACTGGGGCTTGTTACCGGCCCCGAAGGAGGATGCAACACCCAACACCGACAATCCTTCCTAGCCTTCCCTTCGACACGTTCGAAGCACGTAAGGAGAGCAGAAAACATCTGCTCGGCTTTTCGCTGGTATACCTTACCGGCTACTTCACCGATCCGCCCGCCGCGTTCCATCCCCAGCTTATCCACGCGCTTGAAGACGAAAAGCTCCGTCGCCTGCTCATCATCGGCTTTCGCGGTTCCGGCAAAAGCACGTTCGGAAGCTTGGCACTTCCCTTATGGGCGGCGCTAGAGCATCCCCACAAGTTCCCGTTCATCATCCTCATTGCCGATTCATCCCGCCAGGCAACGCTCAACATCAGCGCCATCAAGCACGAGCTGGAAACAAACACGCTCATCAAGCAGGACTACGGCGAGATAAAGGGCAATGTCATCGAGGACTTTGCTTTGAAAGGCGAAGGCGAGGAATGGCAGAAGCAGAACATCGTGCTATCGAACGGTGTCCGCATCCTTGCCCGTTCGCGCGGCCAGAAGGTGCGCGGCTTACGCCATCTCCAGTACCGCCCGAAGCTTGTCGTCGTGGACGACCCCGAGGACGGCGAATGGGTACGCACAAAGGAGAACCGCGACAAAACCGACCGCTGGCTGCATAGCGAGGTCATGCCAGGACTCGACGCGCGCAAAGGCAAGTTGGTAGTCATCGGCAACCTGCTCCACATGGATGCTCTGCTTTCACGGCTTAAATCCCCAGGCACAGGATTCAAATGCCTTGAGTTTCCGCTCATCGACGACAAAGGCGTATGCACATGGCCCGCGATGTATCCCACGGAGCAATCGCTCAAGGACCGCGAGCGCGACATGGGCGCAATCCCGTGGCAACGGGAGATGTTGCTGAAGATCGTGCCCGAAGAAGACCAGATCATCACGCCAGAGGATATTCACTACTACGATGAAAAGCCCACCGGCCAGCTTGCGGCGATCAAAGGCCACGGCATCGACCTTGCCATCTCGCAAAAGGAGAATGCGGACTATACGACCATCGTGAGCGGCGAAGTGTTCTACCTCGAAAGCGCGCCGAAGATTTTCATTAGTCCGAACCCGTACAACGAGCACGTCACCTTCCATAACTTTTTGCAGAAAGTACGGGGCATACCGGGCGAGCTGAAAGGCGCGAACATTTTCTTTGTGGAGGACGTGGCGTACCAGAAAGCGGCGATTCAGGAAATGGAGCGCATGATGATTCCCGTCGTGCCGATGAAGCCGCAGGGCGATAAGCGCGCGCGGTTGCAGGTCGTCGCGCCGTACATCAAGAACGGCACAGTGCTATTCCCACGGAGCGGTTGCGAGGAACTGCTCGGGCAAATGTTCAATCTCGGCGTGGAGTCGCACGATGACTTGAACGACGCGCTTGTATACCTATTGCAAGGGTTGGCGAATCAGGGCTTGGAGCTGCCGAAGATTCATTGGATTGAGGTGTAGTTATCCCCTTTACGATTTCTACTGAATTGCTACAGTGTGAGTAATCCCCCCTGCAATGCAAGACCTCAAAGCTGTCCAAGCGCGAGAAATTGATAAAGCTACCATCACCGAAGCGGAAACGCTTGTGGTGAACGGCGAGATGGTGAATAAAGCAGAAGCACCGGCGATGCAAGCGGGCGATTTCTATTTCCGTCCAAACGTCGTGGCAACGAATGGCAGCGAGCCGACCGGATTTTTCAAAAGGCTTGTGTGGAAGCTCAAAGGCAGCCCCGTCATAAAGCGGGAACGCATCGTCTACACCGTCGTCATAAGCTGTCCGTTCTGCGGCTTGGCTTTCATGACGGGATTCTCCCACCACATCGTATCGAAAAACCCGCTTACTATTACCGAACCAATCGCCTGTCCCTATTCCTCGCAAGACCCTGCGAAAGCGCATTCATTCCTCATCAAGGACGGAAAAATAATCGCCGCATAAATGACTAAGAAATCCACTAAAACAATTCCCGCCCAATTTGGCGTTGGTATGCCCGCTACCGAGTGGCTTGATGAGTTTGGTTCGATGGTTTGGTCAGCGTTCGGTACACCACCGTATCTTGTCGGTTCCGCATTGACTGGAAAAAAGGGGCAATGGCGCGATGTCGATGTCCGGCTGATTTTGTCGGATGACGAATGGAAGCAATGGGGATTCGGCGACCCAGACCGACCCAACGACAAGTGGCGCGCACACATCATGGCATTTGCTGAACTCGGGAAACGGATGACGGGTCTGCCGATTGACTTTCAAATTCAGCAACGAACTCATGCCAACAAGAAATTCAATGGCGCAAGATCGGCGCTTGGTTTAGTTCCTCTTCGCTATAACAATGCCTAACCGCTTCATCCCCACATCCTTAACAGCCAAAAACAAACCGAGCTGGCCCGTGCGCCAGTTCCGTAAGCTTGTCACGCGCATTGACCCCGAGCTGTACGAGCAGGGGCAGAACATCACGTTCGACCGCTACGGCATCCGCAAGGGCATAGGCGGTAAGTTCGGGGACTTCGACACGAACGCCAATTCAATGGCGATCTATCGCCCTGGCGCGGGAAGCACCATCGACCCTGAAAAGGCGATGGCAAACAATACCGGCTTTGTGTACGCCGGAACGAACGCGATAGCCCGCGAGATCATGAACATCGACTGGCGGCTGTTCCAAGTGAACGGCAAGGATCACAAGGAATTGTCCGACCACGAACTGCTCGACCTGTTGGACGGCGTGAATCCCGACATGACCGGCCCGGAATTGAAGTACATGCTTTCCACGCACCTTGACCTTGTGGGCAACTCGTATTGGTACTTGGAAGGCGTGAATAATGATACCGATAAGCCTACGGCTATCTATCCGCTCGACCCATCGAAAGTAAAAGTGCAGGTGGACACGAGCACGTTCCCATTCCAGGTCAAGGGCTACGCGATGAAGATGGAAACGGCGACAAAGGTGTTCAAGCCGTATGAGATCGTCCACTTCCGTCTGCCGAACCCGTCCGACCCGTTTAACGGCATCGGCGTCGTGCAAGCGGCGGCGGATTACATCGACAACGACAACTATATGCAGGAGTTCAACCGCAAGTTTTTAAAGAAAGGAGATCGCCCGGCAGGATTCCTTGAAACGGACTTCGTAGCGGACACCCAGCTTGAATCGCTGAAGATCGGTTTTGCCGCGATGCACGAAGGCATCGACAACATGAACGGTATCGCCGTATTGCCGAAAGGCGTGAAGTGGATAGGCGTCGGCGGCAGCCCAAAGGAAATGGACTTCGATAAGAGTTCGCTCAATTCCCGCGACCGCATCCTTGCAATGTTCGGCGTCGGCAAGACCATTCTCGGCACGGCGGAATCGGATACGAACCGCGCGACCGCAGAAACGGCGGACTATGTGTTCTCAAAGCGCGTCGTAAAACCCCGCATGACGCTCATTTGCAGTTTCCTAAACGAGCGGTTGGTATCGCGGTACGGCGATGACCTGTACATCACCTTCATCGACCCCACCCCCGAAGACCGAGCCGCGCGCACGACCGAGATGCAGGCGAGCGTCGCCAGCCAGCCGATCCTCACCGTGAACGAAGCACGCGATGAGTTTATGGGCTTAGGTCCGGTGGACGGCGGCGATGTGCTGATGAGTCCGACTGCAATGGCTCCGACCGGCGAACCGGAAGCAGAACCGGCTACTCCCGCGCCGCAGAAGTCCAAAGCGGAGGCATTCGGCGTGGAGAAAGCGGCGAACGGCCAGCGCGTCGCATTCCGCCCCGTCCGCACGAAACTTCAGGCGCGTGCCAAACACCGCAGGACGATGGCTGATGGACTTGCCGAAAGAGTAGCGGCGGCGGTAAAGGAATCGCTTGCCCAGACCACAAAGAAGTTTTCGACGAAAGCCCAGGACGATGCGAACTATAAAACGCTGAACGAGCGCGCCGTGGAAACGGAAACGGAGATTGCTGAAGCCATCCGGCATATCAACGCCGAGCAGCAGAAGGAAGTGCTTGCAAACCTTCCCAATGCGATTGCAAAAGCCGTAGACCCCGCAAAGAGTTTCAACCTTGAACAGTGGATAGGCATCACGACGAACGCCATGACGCCCATCATGGAATCTCTCTATGAGACGACCGGCAAAGCGGCGGCAACAGAGCTTGGCAAGCCGGAACTCAATCCTATTTCGGATGTGAACGCGGCGAAGGCGCTCCACGAATCCATACAGAAAATGTCCACGAGCTATGAAACGACCGTATTGAACGAACTCGAAAAGGCAATCAATGACGGTCTCGTAAAAGGCAGCAGCCTCGCCGACATCACGAGCGCGGTAAGCGAAGTGTACGGCGCGGCGGATGATTACGGCGCACAACGCGTCGCACGAACAGAAGCGTTCCGCACGACGAACGCATCGCTCAAGGAAACGTGGAAGCAGTCCGGCGTCGTGAAGACGATCAAGTGGTACACGGCATCGGGCGATCCATGTGCGTTCTGCTCATCGCTCGACGGCACGATCATCAGCATCGACCAGAACTTTTTGAACGAAGGCGATCAGATCGAAGTGGACGGCAAGACGCTTGATGTCACCTATTCCGATGTAGGTTCTCCCCCTTTGCATCCCAACTGTTTTTGCATAACGAGACCTGAAGATATTTCACTTTAATGCAACGACGCTTCAAATCAACCAACTATGAATCGGTACCGTGTTCCGGAGGATGCGGAACGGTACTGCGCCGCAAGACCGGCGTCGTGCATCCGACGTGTGTCGAGTGCAAACAGGTGAGAGCGCGTGAACGCTGGCGCAAGAGCGATAAAACTTATGCACATAGCAAAACAAAATCAACTCGCTAGACTAAAGGCAAGAGCAACCAGTGTGCTCACCCACCACAGGAGCTAATGAATGATGAAACACTAAAAATCTTTTCGGCTGAACTCGCGAAGGAACTGAAGGCGAAACTTCAGAGCCAGCAGATCGCCGACTTCGTGGACACGGTAAAGGCATCCGGCGACGACCGGACGTTTGAAGTCGTCATGAGCACGTCCGACGAAGACCGCCAGGGCGATGAGCTTGACCAGTCCAAATGGGAACTCAAATACTTCGACCTAAATCCCGTCGTGCTGTGGGCTCACAATTACCAGAGCTTTCCTATCGGCATCGTCACCGATATTCAGATCGAAGGCAATAAGGCAGTCGCCACGGGCAAGTTCGCTCCGAAGGGCGTGAATCCCGAAGCGGACATGGCGTGTGCTTTATACCAAGAGAAAATCCTTCGCACCGTTTCGCCGGGCTACATTCAGAACGACGATGGCACGCGCGAATTGCTTGAGTTGAGCTTTTGCCCTGTGCCCGCAGGACGCTACGCGCTTTCCTTGCGGCAAGTGCGTTCGCTCGGCTTATCGACCCGCGAGCTGGTGACCAAAGGATTTTTCTTTGAGACGAAGGGCGCGGTTCCGTATGCCGACCACGGTATCGCCGATCCGGACACCGCATGGGACGGCCCGGAAGAGGTCAAAGAGTGCGGCGAGGATTTGAAAAAGCTCAAAGCCATTTGCGCATGGTTCGATTCAGAGAACGCGGATGTGAAGTCCGCTTACAAGCTCCCCCATCATCGAACCTCCGACTTAAAGGCTGTTTGGAACGGCGTGAAAGCGGCGGCAGCCGTCTTACAAGGCGGACGAGGGGGAGTTGAAATCCCATCCGGCGACATTCCCGCCGTCAAAGCCCATATCGCTTCACATTACAAACAGTTCGGCAAAACGCCGCCGTGGGAAGACGAGAAATCCGCGAAGACGGAGCAGATCGGCGAGCAGTGTCAATTGCCTGACGGCACACTGGGGATACTCGCAGACGATCCAGAGAATCCCGGCACTCTGATATGCGCTCCCAGCGACCCCGGCAAATCACAAGCAAACTCAACCTCTAAAACAATGCACGAAGAACTTACCAAAAACTTAAAAGCAGAAAACGAACGGCACGCGGGCGTCGTTACGGATGCGATTGACGAGTACACCGAGAAGGCGTTCGGCGAGGAAAAGAAAGCCGCCGACAAATCCGAGTTCGAGAAAGCATTGGATGAGTACACCGAGAAAATGGAGGGCGAGCATAAGGAGCATTTCGCCAATACGATGAAAGCGATTGACGAAAACTATGAGCTTGAAGACCAGACGAAGTCCATCGACGAGTTCAAGTCCGAGATCACGAACGAGCACGCGGAACACGTCAAGGCGCTCGACAAAGCGGCTGATACCTTTGCGGAACAAGCTGGAGATGCCGAGAACGACGGCGATGCCGATGACCAGAAGAAAGCAATCGACGAGTTCACCAAATCCGCGAGCGATGAGCTTGTGCGCCATGAAAAGGCGCAGAGCGACCTTGTGAAAGCTGAAACAAACGAAGACAAGACGGATGAGGAAAAAGCCCTTGCCGATGCGGTACTGAAGATCGGCGCAAGCATCTCCGCCAAGAACAAAGAGAAAATCAAAGCCGTTATCAAAGCTCTCGAAGACCACAATGCCGAGCACCAGGCATCCACCACTACCGCAATCGCCAGCCTCAAGGAACTCATGGGTTCCCCACAGGAAGACGAGGGGAAGGAAGAGCCGTCTGAAAAGACGGTTGCCCCGAACCAAAGGCCGAGTCCTACGGTAGCCCCGGAGAGCAAGAGCGACGATACTCTTTCAGAGTTCGAAGCGTACATGCTTTCACGCCGGTTACTGAAGGCGGTCTACCAGGCCTCCGGTGACGGACTCGCGAAGATCAAGAAGACTTTGCAGGAAAAGTACCCGGATCGCCGATAGACCACACCCTACAACTCTACAAGTGAACAAAGAAGAAGCTTTATTGAAGTCGGTCCAAGAGACCGTCAGCAAGAGTTTCAACGATTTCATGGAGACTTCCCTCGTCCCTACGATGGAGGAAATTTCCGTCAAGAACGCTCGCAAAGAAGTCGAGCGGATGCAGATCGAACGCTTCGTCCGTGGCCGGGATGTTTCCGGTTTGGGCGATGAGCAGAAGAAGGCTTTTGCGAAGCAGGTTCAGTCCGTGTTCCGTGGCGACCGCGAAGGTGCTTTGAAGGTGAAAGCCAACGAAGCGCTTATCGGCGAGCAGGACAACCGTGGAGGCTACTTGGTCGAGGCAGAGGTAGCGAGCGCAATCTTGCGTATCGCCGCTTCCGTCGGAACGATCATGAAGCAGTGCCAGCAATGGCCGATGAAGACCGATGAATTGGGTATCCCCAATTACACCGGCTCATTCCTTACCGGCTCTTACGTCGGCGTTGACCTTCCGGGCACCGTTACCGGCTTGACCTTTGGACAGGCAGTTCTCATTGCGAGAAAGTGGCAGCTTGCGTTTACCGTTGGCAACGACCTCTTGGCCGATGCGTCGGTACAGCTCGCTGACTGGCTTTTGGCAATGGCTGGCGAAGCTCTCGCCAACATGGTTGACCAACAGGGATTCATCGGTGGAACCGTTACAACGGCACCGGGTCCTTTCGTTGGCATCTTGAACACGCCGAATGTCCAGACGTACACCTTGGCAACGGGTAGCACGACCTACGCGAAGTTCGGCGTCATTGCCGATGCTTCCAACATGATCGGTATGCTCGAAGAGTCGATCTTGGACGGCGCTGCATTCTACATGCACCGCACCGTCTGGGCAGCTCTTCGCGTGCAGACCGGTTCTGATGGTTTGCCGCTCTTGCTCTTCGGTGGACTCGCGTCACCGGCAACGTTGGACATCGATCCGACTGGCGGACCTATCAAGCCAGCAGGTTCGATCCTTGGCTTCCCGGTTTACACGAATCGTTGGCTCCCTTCCACTTCGACCGCTTCGCAGGCAAACACGCCGTTCCTGATCTTCGGGAACATGAAAGCGTGCGCGTTCGGCGACAAGGGCGATTTGAGAGTGGCCCAGTTCGAGTCCGGCAGCTTTGGCGGCAAAGAGGTAGCTCTTTCCGACCAGCGCGGTATCGTCTACAAGCACCGTCACGCATTCGTGGTCGTGCTCCCTCAGGCTTTTGTGGTTGCGTACACGAGCGCTTCCTAGTCGGCTTAATCCCGCTCCGGCTTGCGCTGTTTCCTCAGTGTGAGCCGGACGGGACGAGGATCATATAAACCGCCCGTCGAACCGCAAGGTTCGTCCTTTCCGAATAAAGTCGAAGGAAAGCAGGGGCCAAACATCAATTCAATGCGCTTTAACGTATATGACAATGTGAAGATTCTCAAAGGCGTAAGTCTTGCTCCGCAGGATTTCAGCGGCTCAACCGCCGTTGACGGTTCGTCCGTTGACACGGTTGGAGGCGATAACGCCGCTATCCACGCCTACGGCGCGGCAGCGTCCGGCGCGCCTACGGCAGCCGCTCTCGTCGTCACGCTTCAGGAAGCACCTGATAACGCGACGTGGACGAATGCCTTGGACAACACTGGCACTGTGATCGGCTTCACGCTGAACTGCGAATCCGCTCCGGCGGAGAATGTTGCTCGCATCGAAGGTCTCGGCCTTAATCGGAAGCGATACCTTCGGGCGGTCATCACCCCGGCGTTTACCGGCGGTACTTCGCCAGCGATTCTTGGATACGCGTCGATCATCATCGGCAACGCCCAGGAGCGTCCGGTGGATTCGGCGGTCTCAAATACCTAGTATTTGAGTCTTCGTTCCCGTGGCACTTCCGGTGAGGTAAGTGCCACGACACGAGGAAGTTTCCTCGCCACACAATGGAACAAATTTCCCCTTATGCACTCACAACCCTCCAGCGCGTGAAAGATCGCGTCCTTGACGCTGCCAATCTCATCAACATCACGGGAACTACGACGAGTGGCTCGAACAGCGTCACGAGCGTCTCCAGCGTCACAAACATCGTCGTAGGACAGACCATCATGGGCGCTGGAATCGCCTATGGCACGACGGTAACGGCAATAGGCACGAATACCCTCACCTTGAGCCAGAATGCGACCGCTACGGCCACTGGCGCGGCGTTATCGGTCATCAATCAGCCCGTAGGCCTCGATACGTTGCTTATTCGCCTTATCAACGGCTCGACGGACTTTATCGAACGCACCTGTGGCAAAACGGGACCGGAGAAAAGCCCGAACGACGGCCACTTCATTCAGAAGACCTACACGAATGAGGTCTACAGCGTGCGCGGTCGCAAACAGACACAGCTCGTACTCCGCAATTCGCCGGTCATATACGCATTTCTCAGCGGAGATCTCACGAACAATTCCACGACCGTCGCGAACTGCTCGACGACTGCCGGACTTGTCGTAGGAATGCCCATCGTTGGCGTGGGCATTTCGAGCGGCACGACCATTGCGGCAATCGACAGCGGCGCATCGACCATCACGTTGAGCAAAGTCGCAGGAACGACGCAGACCGCCGTCTATCTCGAAGCGAGCGGTCTCTTGAGCTTTCAGTGGCGTTCCGGGACGCCGAGCAATCCCCAATGGATCGCCTTCATTCCCGATCAGTTCGAGATCGTGGAGCAGGGCGCAGCGGGCATCGTCCGCGTCTATGGCGCAATGCCACGGCTGTATGACAATATGCTCCGCGCGACCTATATCGCGGGCTACGCCGTGGACTGGGCGAATGCCGGAAATGGAAGCACCCATCTCTTGCCCGCAGACCTCACGGGCGTATGCGAAAACATCGTGACACGTCTCTTCAAGCGCCGACAGCTTGACGGCAAAGCATCGGAGAACATCCAGGGCGCGACAACCGCATGGCGCGATACGCTCGACGGCTTTGACCTTGAAGTGCTCGCCGGATACACCCGCGTCGGCTCATATTTCTAACCTCAATGGTAATCTTCCAAGTCGCCATCCCGAATATCTCACTACTCCAAAAGGCGCTTGCTTCGTATCCTTCCATTTCAAAACCAGTCCTTCAGGACGCCGTGGTAGCGGCGCAGGCAACGCTCGCAAAATACACCACCTCATCCACCGTCCCTGTCCTCACCGGATACCTTTTGCAGCATTGGGGCTTTGACATCGGCGACCTTCAGGCGCGCTGGTATCCGAAAGCCGCCTACGCTCCGTATGTTGAGTTCGGCACGCGACCACACGTCATTGAGGCAGTGAACAAGAAAGTCCTTGCGAACACGCGCACCGGCCAGATATTCGGCCCCGTCGTGCATCATCCGGGAACAAAGGCAAATCCATTCCTTGAACGCATCATGGCGGCGGCACAGCCTGATATTGAAGCGCTCTTCGTCACGGCGCTCGAAACGATAAACACGCAAATCTTAGAACAATCCGCATGAACTACGCCTCACCCATGAAAACAGCGATCATCGCGGATCTGACCGCACTCGTCACGGCGGGAACGCTTGGCAGTGTGATTGCGGACGATTATTCGAAAATCAATCCTCTCGATAGGAATATCGCGGCAACGCCCGTTGCCATCGTTCTTCCGCCATTGGTCACGACATCGGTATACGAGGACGTGGCGACGAATCTCCGCGAGTATATGTGGTACATCCAGATAGCCGACATCCCTGAGCATGTGAGTACCGGAGGCAGTACCTATATCGAAACCCTCATGGATGCAGTGCTGAACGCGTTTGACCAGGACTGCACGCTGCAAGGCTCCGCAATAGGCGGCGTACTGCCCGCAGTGCTTGAACCGCCCGGCATCGTGAACGCCAACGGCATCAGCTACGTCACGTTCTATGTAACTTTCAAAGCTCGGCAGATCGTACCGGCAGCCGTCAAATGATGAGCATATGCACATGGACATCACGAACCGGATTGCTATGCTAAACGCAAGAGGCTGGCAGCCCGTCACTGCCGCTCGAATAAACCTATCCCATACATGATTCAAGATTCTCCCAAGAACAAAATGATTGACCCGTCCGCCGAGGACGCGGGCAAAGTCACGCTCAAGGCCGTAAGCGGTATCAAGAATGAGTACCACTTTCCCGGTGTTCCCCATTGGAAGCCGCTCGGTGTCATCGCATCCACCTATGAGGAAGCGTTGAACATTTGGAAGACATTGCGAAAGCCGGTGAATCCGGAACCTGTACAGGAAAAGGTCGAAGAAGAAGTCAAAGAAACCACTAACGAACAATAGCAATGTCACAAAAAGGAATCGGCAGACTATTCAGCATCGGCATCGCGAAGGAAACAACGCGCGGCACCGCAGTTTCAGCCGCCTCATACTGGCTCCCTTTCAGCGACGCCTCTCTTGATGAGAAATTCGCCAATGTCACGCAGGACGAGGCATACGGCATCATCGAGGATTCGATAGGACAGTTCCGCGTGAAGAACTGGGCCGAGGGAACACTCAAAGTTCCGGCTACGGACAAGAGCTTGCCGCTCTTGATGTACTCGCAGTTCGGCGCACTGGCAAGCGCGGCGCACTCCGGCGAAACGACGGTCTACGACCACACGATCACGGTAGGCGAATCGGCGCAGCACCAATCGCTCACGCTCTTCATCCACGACCCGCTCGCCGCGCAAGATTATTCCTACGCATTGGGCGTCATCTACAAGACCGAGTTCGATGCGGAGCTGAACAAGTTCGCGGCGCTCTCGCTTTCCGTCAAGGCGCAGAAAGGCACGCAGGAATCGAGCTACACGCCGTCCCTCGTTTCGGAGAATCGTTTCTTACCGCAGTACATGACGTTCAAGTACGCGACTTCCGTATCCGGCTTGTCCACCGCGACCGCCATCGCATTGAAGTCAATCAAGCTCACGATCAATGGGAACATCGAGGACGACGAGGTATTGGGCAGCGTCGCCCCCGTGGACTTCCTCAACAAGGAGTTCATGATCGACGGCACGCTCGAAGCGATTTACCAGAACGAGTCCGACTTCAAGACCGCCGCGCTTGCCACCCCGAACGTCGCACAGGCGATGCTCATCGACTTGAAGAATACGGACGTGACCATCGGCACGGCGGCACATCCTGAAATCGCCATTACGCTCGACCAAGTGTATTTCATGGAATACTCGCGTCCGATCAAGATCAAGGACACGACATACCAAACGGTAAAGTTCAAAGCCACGTATTCCATCGCCAATTCGGAGATGGGCAAGATTGTCGTAACAAATAATGTGGTGAGTTATTAGGTTAGCTAGTGTAAGTACGCCCATTGACACAAGTAACCGCTACGGTAATGTTAGTAGGTGAGACCCACCACACAAACATTCGTCTGTATCGTTTGCGGCAAGCGGACATACAAGATACCGAGTCATACTACGCAGAAGTACTGCTCCCGCACGTGCTATATGACTGTTGCTCGGTATCAGCTCGCGAAGCTAGCACAAAATAGCAGCCGCCCTCGCTTGATTGGTAAATGCCTTGTTTGCAGGAAACGGATCACATTTGTAAGAAGCAATCCACATCTTTACTGTTCACGAACGTGTTACAACGCGAAGCGAAAAGGTTCACTTGTCCGATGCACTGAGTGTAGGCGCGAATGGTATCGTTTGCCTTCACAAGCGCGGCGCGGGTCAACACGATGTTCCAAGAAGTGTGCTAGCGCATTTGTCGGCCGGACATATCGTGGTGCCAGTGCAAAGAGATTAGTAGAAGCGCGACAATACGTAGATCACACCAGTCCTACAGCGAGAGAACGCAAGAGAAGAATAACACTCGCAGCATACGCGGAGGGACGCCTAAAACCAAGATTAGGAGCCGCAAGCAACCTTTGGAAAGGCGGTATCGCCTGTCTCCAAAATCGCATGAGGCACACGGCGAAGTACAAAGCATGGCGGAAGGCAGTATATGAGCGGGACAAGTACAAATGTAGACGATGTGGAACAGGGAAAGACCTTCATGCCCATCACATCAAAGAGTTCTCCACTCATCCCCGCCTCCGTTATGTCGTAAGCAATGGCCTCACTTTCTGTCGAACGTGCCATAGCAAGCATCATGGACGACCGATTCCTAACATCGGCAAAGTAAATAAGAAATAAATCAACTAAATCCTCACCATATGAACGAATCACGACCCACAAAAGAACTCACGACGCCCGGCAATCACAAGGTAGTCATGAAGGACTACCTCACCGCGCGTGAGTTCATGCCGATAGTAAAGGATTCCCCTGCAATCCCCACGCAAGCGGACAACATCCAAAAGGCACTCAAGCTCATCGAAATTGCGGTCACGTCCATCGACGGCGTGGCAGAGAACATCGCAGACCTCGTGCAAGACCTTCCGCTCGAAGACTACATGTTCATCTCGCAAGAAGTCGCGAAGCTCGCAAATTTTCAGAAGACGAAGAACTCCGATGGCACGAGTTCTTCGTCATCGGCAGAGCAGAGCTAAGCCAGGAACAGCTTGCCATTCTCGTATGCCGCGAAATGGGATGGAGCTATGACGAATATCTCCAAGCCCCGTATCGCATTATCCGCAGTATCTTGCACATGCTTCGCGAGGAAAGCGAGGAATCGAAGCGGCGCTCAAAGGCATAAGCGAAGGTCCGCGCACCTTGCCAAATACCTGCTTTTGCGGCATTGTGAAGGGGTAAAAAGGTCGAAACCCAACACATTACAACCATGCAGGAACTCATTGCCATTATCATCACCGTCCTAATTCTCTGTCTCATTACGATCCCGTTCGCCGTTGTCTTCATCGGCGCACGCCATCTCGCAAACCAGTGGAAAAAAATAGGGGATGCGGCAGACAAATATCTTCAATCAAAATAACGCCCGATGGACACCGTCCTGCAAATCCTCATATCAGCGGTTGATAACGCATCGGAAACCTTTGCGGCAATCAGCGACGAGCTGAGTATGATGGCCGGTGAGACGGCTGCGGCGTCCGATTCGGCGAGCGCGAGCTTCGACTCAATGGCAACCTCAATGGAGGCAAGCCTCAATGAAGTCGGCTTGACGATGAATTCGGTCACGGGCGAAATTGATGACCCTTTACTTACTCAGGAACAATCTTTCGCATTAGCCGCCCAGATCGCCCAGGAATCAGATCAGGAGATCATCGACGCGATGCTTTTGACCGGCACGAGCGCACAGGAAGCCGCCGCGACCATCGAGGAAGCGAACGCGGCAATCGACGCATCTTCGGCGGAAACCGCGTCGGTAGGCAAGGCCAATTACGGCGCGCTTGCCGCCGCCGCAGGGATAGCGTTCTACGGCATCATGACCGCCGTCAATAATTCCATCTCCGATTCGAAGGCGTGGAATGTCGAATCCGCGACGATTGCGAACACGTTGAAAGACACGGGCTCGGCAATTCCGCTTACGCAGGTACAACAGTACGCACAACACGTCCAGTCATTGACGCTACTCACCCAACAACAGGCACTCCAAGCGGAGGGCCTCATTTTGAATTACAAAGACCTGCAACCCCACTATGAATCGCTCACGATGCTCACCGCCGACCTTGCGACGAAAATGTCGCAGACTTCCGGCACGATGGCTGACAACATGCCCCAAGCGGCGAAAATCCTCACCGCAGCCCTTGAGAATCCCCAGCAAGGAATAAGCCAGCTTGTCCGGCAGGGCACTGTAGCGCTTCCGCAGGCGT
>JAEHJW020008450.1_pt1 | contig 15206 bp, 9 predicted proteins | sample 9271431 | NCBI WGS metagenome assembly JAEHJW02
TACTGGCGAACAAACTGTTGCCCATATGGCAACTGGTGGCATTTCTAATTTAGGTGGCTACTCAGATGGTGGTAGACTTTTAAAGGGGCCCGGTGATGGGGTATCTGACGACATTCCCGCATCTATCGGTGATAAACAACCTGCTAGATTAGCTGATGGGGAATTTGTTGTTCCCGCTCGAATCGTATCTGAGTTAGGTAATGGGTCTACTGACGCTGGAGCGCGAGCTTTATATAAAATGATGGATAGAGTACAAGCTAATAGAGTTAAAACTGTAGGTAAAGATAAAATGTCTATAGACTCTAAGTCTGATAAGTTTTTACCAGCATGAATTTAACTGTACAACAGGTACCACAACAATACTGTGCTCAAGTCTGGCCACAGGTAAAAGACTTTATAGCCGATGCGCTTAAGCATGGTGGTGGGGACTATGATATCGGTCAAGCACAGTTAATGGTTAATATGGGGCAATGGGTGTTATTTGTTGTAGTTGACGAGGAGAAAAAAATCCATGGAGCTGCAACATCATCTTTTATTAATTACCCTAATGACCGTGTTGCTTTTATCACTACAATAGGTGGTAAACTGATTTCAAATAAGATCACTTTTGCGCAATTATCTGATCAGTTAAAACAACTAGGCGCAACAAAAATTCAAGGGCTTGCCCGTCCATCCATAGCTAGATTATGGAAGCGCTATGGGTTTAACGAAAGATCTATTCTAGTGGAAACTAAACTATGAGAACTAATTACTCACGTCGTGACCTTTATGCAATGGGCGAGCCTATCGGCGGTAGCTCTACAAAAGTCACAGTAGGTAAACACCGAGTCTACGGAAGTGGTGGTGGTTCAGCTCCTTCACAACCTACGACAACAACAGTACAAAATACTAACCTGCCAACATATGCACAGCCTTATGTGACTAACATGTTGGGAGCTGCACAGTCTCAGATTTTTCAAGGATCCACTGATGCTAATGGTAACTTTGTGCCTACAGGGTTTAATGCGTTCACACCATTTGGTACCCAAACGGCTACGGGTACAGCAGGGCTGTCACCCACTGCGCTTAATGCAGCTCAATCAGCTGTGGCTGGGTTTTCACCACTACAACAACAAGCACAATCAGAAGCAGCTGGTCTTCAAGTGCCCGGACAGTTTAACCCCGCAACAGGTTTAGCTATGCAGTCAGGTTATGGCTCATTAGGTGCTGTCCCACAAAGTCAAATGCTTGGTGCTCAGTCTCAAGGCTATGGCGCACTGGGTGCGGCTACTGGACAGAATTTAGCTGCGGAGTCTACCAATCCTGCTGCGGTTCAAGCTTACATGAACCCATACTTGCAAGCATCTCTTGCTCCACAATTACAACTATTAAACCAACAATATGGCATCGCAGGGCAACAAGAGCAAGGTGCAGCTACGCAAACTGGTGGCTTCGGTGGAAGCCGTGAAGCGTTGATGAACTCTTTAAACCAACAAAATCAGATGCTGGCACAGAATCAGTTAGTTGGTAACGCCTATAATACTGCCTTTACTAATGCTCAAAACCAAATGAATACTGCTACTCAAGCAGGTATGCAAGGTGCTGGTTTAGGGCTTCAAGGTATTTCTAATGCTATTGGTGCAGGTCAGTATGGACTGGCTGGTTTGGGTCAAGCAGGATGGCAAGCCGCAAACTTAGCTAATATTGGCGGTCAACAATTAGCAGCTCAACAAGGTGTTATCGGTACACAAGCTCAGCAAGGTGCTGCACAACAAACGCAGCAGCAAAACGTGCTTAATCAAGCTATTCAAAACTACGCAACACAACAACAGTACCCGATGCTTCAGTTGGCTAACATGTCTAACTTGCTTCATGGCTTACCAATGCAGTCAGCTACAACTTCGTCTTACCAAGCAGCTCCTACGGGCGTTGCCGCACTAGGGGGGTTAGGTACTGCTGGTATCGCAGGACTTGGTTTATATAATGCCACAAGTGGGTCAGATCCTAGACTTAAAGAAAATATTAAATTGCTATTCCCTCTCGACAACGGCCTTAACTTATATGCGTTTGAATATAAGAGCGAATTTAAATCTCACCCATTATGCGGTGAAGGTGTTAGAATCGGATTTATGGCTGACGAAGTTGAAGAGCTTTACCCAGAAGCTGTGTTCACTATGGACAATGGCTATAAGGGTGTTAACTACAAAATGCTTGCTGGAGAAGGTGCCTTATGATCGGAAGCTTACTTAGCAGAATGTCTCAGGCTAATAACCTGTCAATACCGCAGCTTCAACAAGCTGTTCAAGATGGTACGCTACCAGCGTACGTTGGCATTCCTTTAATCCAAGACAGAATGCGTCAACAACAGCAAGCTACTCAAGCTCAACAGGCGCAAGCGGCTCAACAACAAGCGCAGCAGCCTCCTATTGCTCAGCAAGTATTACAACAAGCGCAGCAGTCGCAAACAGCACCTTTAGGACAGATAGCTAACCAAGCATATACTGCGGGCATAGATAACTTAAAATCTAATTTGCCTACTGAAAAAACTATGGCTGGTGGGGGCATTGTAGCTTTTGCTGATGGCGGCATGTTTATTGATCCAGAAGATCCTGCATCTTATCAAGACGCGCAGGATTTAAATACAGTGCAAGGAGCTAATCCTTATGCACAAGATCAAGGCCCTGATGTAGCAGGTACAATGCAACAGGCTTTAGCTCAATCAAACGACCCTACACAAGAAGCTATCAATAATGTTGGTGGTGAAGGCGCTATGTATAGTACGCCTAGTGATATGCAGTTATCAGGATTACCCACTAATACTATACCCAATAACACCCAATCTTTTGCAGGTACAACCTTATCTGATTTAAAAGGTCAGTTAAAAGATGTTGGGCATAAATATAAAGACTTAATTGTTAAAACAGCCAAAGATTACGGCGTTGACCCTATTTTAGCTTTAAATGTAGCTCATAATGAAACGGGTTCCTTTAAGCACCCTGAACGTGCCGTATCCAGCGCAGGTGCTATTGGTGTTATGCAGTTAATGCCTAATGTTGCAAAAGAGTATGGAGTTAATCCACACAATATACAGCAAAATATTGAAGGTGGTATTGCTCTACTTAAAGACCTATCTGATAAATATAAAGGTAATCCAGCCTTGGTTATGGCTGCCTATAATGCAGGCCAAGGGAGAGTTGACCATTTATTAGCTAAACATGCGGGTATTGATGCTCTACCTACCGAAACTCAAAACTATTTGCATAATGCTGGTTACGCAGCTGGTGGGATTGTAGCTTTTGCTGATGGTGGTATGTATGAAGCTCCGGGAACTATTAGGGGTAATCCTGAAGTAAGTCGAAATATTAGGGCTATTAATGCTCCTGAGTACGACCCCGTATTTGATTCTACACCTACACCTGACGTACCGTCGTACCCATCAGAAACTCTTAATATGGGTGAAGCAGGAAGTATACCCGCTTCTGAATTACAAACTTGGGCCAATGCTGTACAGCCCTCAAGCACAATAGATAATACAAGTGGCGCATCCGACTCAAGTATAGAAGCTGAAACCCAAAAAGGTCCTACGCTAGCCGATATGGGAACAGTAGATCAGTCGGCGCCGCAAACACCTACACAGACTACTTCTAGTACGCCCGATTACTTATCTTCTTTTGCAGATGCATTAGATAAAAACCAACAGAATATTGATACACAACAAAAACAAGCCCCTTGGTTAGCCCTTATGAATGCTGGGTTTACTATGATGGGCGCGCAAACTCCTAATCCTTTTGTGGCCTTAAGTCAAGCAGGTCAAGCAGGTATAAGTACACTTGCTGCACAAAACAAAGCCGTTAGTGGTGATATCGCCGCTCAGTTAGGTGCTCAAGGAAACTTAGCACGCTCTCAAGTTATGGAGCAAGCTAGAAAAGATCAAATATCTGCTAATCAGCTATGGCATCAAGAAAGACTTAAAGCTATGGATCAGCAAAATCAGTTTATGAATACCTATAGAACTAATGCCCAACAAGCTCATCAGGACTATGTAAATAATGTTCTTGAGCAAAGAAATAATGCAGCTAAAATAGCAGCTGCTACAAAAGAAGCTGCGCTTCAAACAGAAGGGCCAAAAATGTTATCTGGTATTATGACAAATGAGTTTCCGGGAAGCCCAGAAGCTGCAGGGGCAAATGCCTATATTAAACAGCAAGGACTGAACCCTTATGACCCTGTTGCTATAGCTAAAGTTAATCAGGCACGTAGAGACTTTTTAACTAATAATTATCCTTATTTACTACGTTTTCATGGAAACATGGTAACAAATACTCTACCTGCTGGAGCAAAAACAGTTAATTAAAGATAAGAGGGCGCAATGTCTTATATACAACTTCCCAGTGGGAATTACTATAAGTTGGCTGATGGCCAAGATGCTGTTTCAGCAATGGAGCAAGCTCAAAAAGATTTTCCTAACGAGTTTCCGCAGCCTGACTTAACTCTAGGGCAGGAAATAGGGCATGGCATAGCACGCGGTGCATTAGGGTTATTACATACAGGTGAGTATGGTATACCTGCATTATTTGAAGGGGCTATGGGAGATACCGATGCCGCTAAACAAAACCTTCAACAATTACAACAAGCTCAACAACAAACAGAACAACAATATCGCCCACAGTATAAAAGTTTTTCCGATGTGCATGGCCTAGGGCAGTTTGCTGGTTACGCTGCTGAAAATATTGCGGAGCAAGTTCCCGGACTACTTACGGCTTTAATTCCCGGTATAGGTGCTGAGTCAATAGCAACTAGAATGGCTATGCGTCCTATTGCTGAAAAAGCAGCTGCCGATGCAGCAGCTCAAGGGCTTGCTGGTGATGCCGCAAGCCAAGCTATAGCTAAAAGTGTTCAGACCGCAATGGCTGATCCTGCTATTCAAGCCTCTGTACAAGCTGCTGGTAAAACTGGTATGCATGTTGGCACATTTTTAGGGGCCTATGCTACTGCCGCTCCTGACCAATTACAAAATATATACGAACAAACAGGGCAAGTAGCTCCAGCTGCAGCTATGATGTTTGGCGCTGGTACAGCTGCTCTTAACTCAATTCTTCCTGCGCATTTAACAGAAGCCCTAAGCCCTGCAGCTAAAATAGGTTTAGTAGGCCAAGTACTAGAGAAGTCTGGTATGGAACCGGGCTTAGTTAGAAATGTAGCATCTCAAATGCTTACTGATGCGGGCATCAATGCTGCTGCAGGAGCGGGCTCCGCAGCTTTAAATACTATAGCTGCTAATGTAGTAAATAATAACCCTCAGATATTTCAAAGTAAAGATTGGCAAAATGTAATGCATGGTGCCATTAATGGTGCTATTGCGGGTGGCGCGTTTGGTGCTGTAGCTGGAGTAATGCGTCCTAGAACCCCACCTACTGAGGTTAAAAATGTTAATCAAACATCTAGCGCTAACCAAGCAACTGAAAGCGGGTTAATAGAACCTGCTGGCGATAAAGCACTGCAGACACCTGCTATTACTACAGCCAAACCAACAACAGTCAAACCAACAACATCCCCTGAAGATATAGCCTTACAAGCACATGGTATACAAGAAGCGGGATTAGAAAGGTCTGAGCTTAATGAAGAGCCTGCTCAAGCTAGTTTATTTCCTACAGAAGACTTTACTCATCAAGGCCCTGCAACTGAAGATATAGAGCAACCACAAATAGGGAAGCTAACTAAAAAAGATGCTGGTGCACAGAAAAGCTTATTTCCAAAAACAGAAAAAGCCTATCAAGGTCCTAGATTACCTGAGGATGTAGTTGAGTCACAATCTCGCTTAAAAGCAGCAATGGCAGACTTATTTCCAGAAGACCAACAAAAAACAGAACAACCTCCAGTAGAAGCTCAAGCTGAAGAATCACAACCAACTGTAGCTCCTGAGCAAACTGCGCCTATACAAGAACCTGCTACTCAAGCTCAAACAGTAAATGATATATTAGATCAAGCGGGTGCTAGTAAAACTGCTGCCTTAAGAAAACGCGTTGGTGACTTAGAAGTAACACCAGAAAATGCTGATGCTATTAGATCTGAATTAGGTAAGTATGCTAAAAATCCAAAAGTTGCTGACGATGTTAAAGCAAACCTTAATGACGTTCTCGCAAATCATAGTATTCTTAAATTACCAGAAGAAACCGCTGCACCAAAAGAAGAACCTGTTGCAGAAACGCAACAACCTCCTGCTGAAGAACAAACAGCAGCGCCTACGGCGGAAGCGGAACCTACAGCGGAACAACCACAAGCTGAAGCACCTGTAGAGCAACCTACTGAACAACCACAAGCTGAAGCACCTGTAGAGCAACCTGCTAAACCTAAAGTAGAAGATACCCGTTTAGCTTCACCTAAAGAAGCTTGGGATGATATGAAAGACGAGGGTGCTCCTGAATATGATCAGTTACCAGTTGAGTTAAAAGATCAGTGGGATGGTGCACATGATGCCAATACTGCATCGCCTGCTTTTGCTGATAGGCTTACTGAAGCCTACAATAGGCAAGCTCGCACGGACAGAATAAATGCTAAGGCACGGGCAAAAGCTCCTAAAGAGGAAGCTGAAGAAGAACCATCACAAAAAACTAATAAACTTAGTAAAGAAGACCAAGAATTTTTAGATGCTACTAGCCACCATGAAGTAAATGATTTGGCGGAAGAAAAAACGCGTAATCCATCTTTGTCTAACAAAATAAAAAGCCTATTAAAACGCTTTATAAAAGGTGAAATAACAGGTGAAGAGTTTGCAAATCAAGCTGGGTTTCATTATCGGTATATTAAAAAACTAAATCAAGCTAAACGCTTAAAAGCAGTCAAAGATAGAGTACGTGGGCAAGACATACTGATATCTAAAATGCGGGATGCTGTGCGTCGAGGTGAACTACCCAGAGGAGCCACTGAGTTTGCTGAATGGCTAATTAAACAAAACCCAGAACTTGTTAACGACTTAGGCATATCTGTTTTAGCCAGTAAAGAAAATACCCCTGCTGGGTCATATATACCTTTTACACGAGTTATGAAGTTGTTTAAAGATGCTGCTGCGCATACAACACCAGTGCATGAAATAATGCACCATATGGAGCGTATGATGCCTGCGGACTTACAGCATGAACTAAGAGGTGTTTGGCTTAAAGATTTAGTAAGAGCAGCAAAAGAAAGTGAGCGCTCAGGAACACCAGAAGAAAAAGAGTTCTATAAACACTTACTAGATTCGTATTTTGGTGACGGTGGGGATGCCTCATACGAAAAAGCTATGGACTTAATTAAAAATGGTAAAGTATCTGCTAAAAAAGTTTATCAGCATGTAAACCCGTCTGAATTTTGGGCAGTAAATGCCACACGTATTTTAAAAAATAAATATAATACTAGTGCGTCTATTATAGGTAAAATTAAAAACTGGATGTATGGTTTATATCAGAAGTTAAGATCTGCTATAGGCTTAGACTCCGATGCTCCTATAATGAAGGCTTTAGATAGTCTAATAAAAGGTGACGGTAAATTCCAATCGGATGCTATGTTACACGAGATGGGTAAAGGAAAAGCTGCCGAGTATAATGAGCCTACTTTAAATCAAACAATAGACGACTTCCAAGCTACTGCACCATCTAATATAGCTAAGCTCCCACCATACTTACAAGGTGCAGCACGTGCTATTAATAAAACGTTCTTTAGCAAGTTACATGAAAAAGCATTGGGTGTAATGCTAACAGAAGATGTAGCACAGTTAGCTCAAAAGTATATACCATCTGTAGCTAACTATATTAAAGTTAATCAGATTAAACGCGCTACTATTCGTGCATACGAGGACGCAATGGGTCATATATTGCCTAAGTTTAGAAGCCTTAGTAGCGCTACACAAAAAGCTGTTAATCAGTTTATCGCTGAGTCTACTTATGAAGGTAAATGGGGATATGACTCAGGTATTAAAGGCGCTAAAATAGACAAAGCCTTTGAAGCTAAATTTGACGCCTTACCTCCTGAAGCACAACAAGTTGTTAAGGATGTGTTTACACACGGCGCAACGATGCTTAAAGAAAAACAAGCTGCCATTCGTGCCCATATTGATGACTTATTTGCTGACCGTATAAAAAATGCTAACCCATCAGAGTTGGCAGAGATAGAAGCGCAAAAAGCTGCGGTACTTAAACAATTTAAACCTGTGTTAGATATTAACAATATAACACCCTATGCACCACTTAAGCGTTTTGGTTCTTATATTGTTGTTGCTAAGTCACGTGAATATTATGAGGCTGAAAAGAATTTAGACCGCAAAGAAATAGAAAGACTTAAATCTGATGAAAATCATTATGTAGTTCAGTTTGCAGATACTATGGGTGAAGCGCATGCAATGCGTGATGAGCTTGCTCAAAAAGGTATATACCATGTTGAGGAACCGTTTAAGCGCTCAGAAGCTAGAGATAAATTATACGGTGGTAGTGAGCTACATACTGCATTTGCTAAGTTTCGTAGATTGATGGCAGCTAATCGTGCAGATGAAGCTATTGATCCTGCCAAACAAAAGTTATTTGATCAGCTCGATGAGATGGTACATGAGATGTATATTACATCTCTGGCAGATTCAAGTGCTAGAAAGTCACAACTTACCCGTGAGCGTATAGCTGGTTATAACCAAGATATGATGCGCGCTTTCTTTACTCAGGGTATGGCTGATGCACGCTATGTAGCTAACTTAAAATACAATAAAGATGTTTTAGATTCTATTAGTGAAATGCAGGAACAAGCTAAAGACAATAGAGCTAAAGCTAACCCATACTTAAATGAATTCTTAGCTCGTGAAGCACAGTCGATGCAAGTGCGCACACCTAGTTTCTTAGATACTGCTAACCGCATGGTAGGCGACTGGTACTTAACGTTTAGCCCATCATTTTATTTACAGCAGTCCTTGCAGACATATACTTTCTCATTGCCTTGGATGGCTGCTAGATATGGCTACTTTAAATCTAATAGCGCATTAATGCGTACGTATGGGGAAGTTATTAGCTTACTCCGTAAAACTGGTATTAATGACAATATAGATCTTAATAATTTACCTAAATCTATTACCCCTGCAGAACGCGCTATGCTTGATAACTTAGTCAAGTCAGGACTAATTGATATTGGCATTGAAACAACCATGCATGGAATGCGTACTGAAAAAGGTATATTTGAACCATACACTAGAGTTACTGATAATTTACGTAGTGCTGTTAATAAGATAGAAGTATTAAACCGTGCCACTACGGCGCTTGCTACTTATAGACTAGCTTTAGAAAAAAATGGGGGTGCCGACTTAGCTGCTCAGCAAGCAGCGTATGACGCAGTAAGAACTACACATGGTTCGTATGATGGATTTAACACACCTAGACTATTTAATACAGGCCCTATTGCTAGAAGCGTTACACAGTTCCGTAGGTTTCAAATTATTCAGCTAACTATGCTGGCTAAACAATTACATGCTGCATTTAAAGGTGAGTCAGCAGATGTACGAGCGATGGGGCGTAAAGAGGCTTTATTCTTACTAGGCCATTCTATGATATTAGGCGGGGCTAAAGGGTTGCCTTATTGGGCTGTTGGGTCGGCCGCATACAGCATAATTAACGGTATATTTGGGGATGATAAAGATCAACCTAAAGACTTTGAGGCTTACTTGAGAGAGCATTTAGGTAGCTCAGCACAACTACTTTTAGAAGGTGTACCTGCTGCATTAGGTGTAGATATGTCTAGCAAGCTAGGCATGGGTAACGTGCTTTCTATCGCACCTTATACTAATGTTGATTTAACCTCTTCAACAGGGTATGCAAAAACAGCTTTAGCTTTCACTGGGCCTTTCTTTGGCGGTCTTTTACCTAATATGGCTGATGGTGTCGGGTTAATGGCGCAGGGTGACTATTATAAAGGTCTTGAAAAATTTATGCCTAATATAGTAGCCAATAGCATGAAAGGCTATCGTTTTGTGAATGATGGTATTACAAATAAAAATGGCGACATGGTGATGTCACCTGAAGACATAGCATTCACAGACGGCCTAATGCAAGCTGTTGGGCTGCCACCTACTAAGTTTACTGAACGTTCATATCGCGCAGAAGAAGCCTATAAAACAAATCAGTATTTTCAAAATACTGAAAAGAATATTATTCATCAATATACACAAGCTTTACACAGCGGTGATTATGATTCACTAGCACAGGCTAGAACTGACTTCTTACAACTGCAGAATGTACGTGCCGCAAATGGATTTACTAGACAGCCTTTAAATAGTTTGATAACGGCGGCACAAGCTCAACATAAGCGTGAGCGTCAAATCATAGGTGGTGTGGAAGCTACAAAACAAAACAAAATGTTCTTAAGGAATTTAGAACAGGAAGGTGAATAAAAAAAAAGCCCCCGGGGACTGGGGGCAAAAGCTCTAATCGAAGGAAAGAGCAGGGGTTAGGAGATTTAATAAGAATTATACACTAATACGCCATACGCGCAAGCCGTATACACCTTTTTCTATAACTTGTCTAGTAGCCACATTAAATCCTAGTCTTCTAGCTTCTTTTTTAATCATACGCTCAGTAGTTGTACGGTCTAAACAGGGCACAAAAAACGATGTGCCCGGCTTAAATTTATCCCAATGTATGTGGAGCGGTAGACTCATCACGTTCATTTATTACAGCCTCTTCGCTAAAGAAGTCTAGTTTAGTAGTATCAAACCATAGTGCTCTATCGGGTGCCTGTGTACTTGCAACTGTACCTGCCGTCATGCGCTTATTAGATACTTTAACTAACGCACCGCTTTCCTTATAAGGTTGTAGGGCTTCGTCATAGTTAATCTTTTGCTGTGAACAGTCTTTTCTAAATGCTTGAACTGACACGAAAAGCATTTTAGTATCTGGTTCATATCTAACCAACAAGGCACCGCGTGGTTCGCGTATTGGGGCAAAGTCTAACCCATTACGAACATCTTTCTTGCCGTTAATAACTAATGTCTCATGATAATGACGCTGTAAAAAGCTACCTAAGTATTCAGTAACATCGAATAAGGACTCTCTACTGCGCTGTCTTGCACCTTTAATTAACTCGATAGCATATTTATAAACGGCATCTACATCAATATCATGCAATCCTGCACGCTTAGAAAGAATCGCGCCGCCTATTACTAGTGTGGCAATACCTGTCCAAAATCTTTCTGTGCCTTTAGCATGAGCATCTTTATCAATACGTGCTTGAATACCGCTTAATAGATCTGGTATATGTGGCACTTCTTTAATAACATATTTTATATATGGTTCAATGGCAACGCCATGGTGTTGCTTTAATTTCGCAAAGTGTGCTCTCGCCCAATTTGCTTCTTCTTGATCTTCTACAGGTACTGATATTTCTAAAATACGTTGCAGTTCAGCTTCTGGAAAAGCTTTAATGGCTAATAACTTATCCATAAGCGTCTGGTTTGCTGATGTTACGCACCCTAATGCCCATGTAGTGTGGTTGGTACGCTCTGCATTTACTTGACCTTGTAAGCGGCCTTTACCCTTACCTGAAGTGATATTATAGATAAAACTTGATGCATATTCGTTATCTAAATCGGTAATCTCATCCATAGTAACAGCTAAGTTTTGCATGATTCCTAAGCGCTGTTCACGAAAGTTTTGTGTGTCTTTTGTGTTTAATAACAGTGCATCAGGATCGCCGTATATTGAGTTGATAGCACGTAGAATAGTTGTTTTACCTGTACCGCTTTTTCGGTTAACTAGGTTAACCACAAACCCTTTTAATGAGTCTTGCAAGAATGGCGTTAATATAGAACCAAAGCCAACAAAAAATGCAAATGCTCTATACTCCATTCCGGGTCTACCGTAGGCATTAATAATCTTTTTCCACTCATCTAAATTACCTTTCTTATCAAAGTAAGGCATAACAGGCGCGGTTGGTGTGGATGGTGGGTTGTATCTGACTTCTTCTGCGGTGTATTCGCAATCGCCCACAACAAAGCTTTGATTACCCTTAGTCCAGCCAAATTGAGTGCGTGCGTTGGCTGCAGGCATAGTGGCTTGAAGATGATCAAGCCACGCTTTTAAATAGTCCATAAACTTCTCCTGTTTTTTACCTAGTATTAGTATGCCTTTTGACCCAGTCAAATTCATAAGGCGATCTTTAGCTTGTATAACACTGACTGGAATAATAAACTCACGTACACCATCCCTAGGCAGATGCAATCTAACAAGCATACCTTCACCCATGTCTGGGTCGACCATCCTACTTACGGCATAAAAATCATGCGGGTAAATAACATCGTGATACTCCTCACCATCTTTATCTGTGAACGTACCAAATATGCCGCCATTCTTACCTCTAAAATAAGGTTCAGGATAGCGTGGTATCTTATAAGTGTTTATTACTTCTGCATCTGTATCAGCTAGTGCGCCTTGTACTTCTACTTCTTCCTCGGCAGCAACTACTTCTCTGCCTAATTTAATAGGGTTGCTAAACTTAAAAGAACAACCTTCACATAACTCTGGGTTTATTTCTCTAAACTTATCACAGCTATAGGGCTTACCTTCCGTCATTTCTGCTTTGCGTTGTGTAGCCTCAGCAGAATATTCTGGGTGTTTATTAGATATTTTGTGTATAGCTTTTTCTCTGTCCTCACAATTGTAAGCAATACTTAATCCACCACGCCATAAAGGTTCTGATATATCCGCTTGGTGCTCATAAATATATTTAATCTGATTACAGCCTTTACCCTGTAAAGATTTAACAAAAATATTTTTGAAGTAATACTCTGATGAGCCTGCCAAGGCTCGTGTCATGGCATCGGTACGATGCCTGTATTTATTGTTTTTAAGTACTGCTAAAGCATCTTCTTCAGGAGCAAAGTGTGTATCTAGCTCATCTTTTGTAAGCGTTTGCCCAAGCATTAAAATATCAACAGATAAGGGGTTACTAATCACCTTTAAATGTCGGGTTCCGGGCAACCTAAGTACCCTTGCTGCATCAGTAGTAACTGATGGGTCTATTTCTAAGTTATTGTTTTTGCACAGCTTGTTTAAAGCTTCTGCATAGTTTTTCCAAATCCTACGCTCAAGTGGCGTTTCAAACGCCCAGTACACGTGTAGTCCGCGCCCTGATTTGATGATAGTTGGTTTTGGTAACTTACAGTTTTTGCAAAATTGTTTTAACGCGATTAGACCATCTTCTGCTGTTGCATAGGGTTTACCTTCGCCGCAATCTATGTCTAAAAATAATGACTTAAGTGAAGAAGCGTTTGCAGCTTTTCTGCCCTGTGTGGCATCAGTAAATTTAGCTAACGCAAAAAATGCATTAAGCGATGCCGTGTCAAAAGTTTGGCCACATTGTATAAGTTCATCTGTACTATTTGCAGCAGATGTTTTAATCGCCCCTGTATTGCTTATGCCTAACGCAAAGTAAACTTCATTATCCTCTAGTGGTGGCAGCACTAGATCTAAGAATTCTTTTGTGCCTATAACCATTTCTACCTTCGATTACCACAATAAAAAATGGGGCAGGAACATGTGGTTTGTTCTTTTCGGAAATCCTAGCCCCTAATTGTGTTAGTCTTTAAGCTTAGATATGAGGTATTCTATGTCCGCTCTATATCTATGCGATACGGATACTTCCCCTTTAAACCAAGCATAAACAGCTGTGTGGCTTACATTTAAGAACTCTGCCACATCGCGTACAGGAATTCCTTTCTTGACGCACAACCTGCCAAGCTTAACTCCTATAAACGATTTGTCAGCCGTATTTATACGGTGAGCTGTTAGCAGAGAATACCCGTTCATTACATGTCATCCCACTCTGCTAAAACATTGCTGATATTAGCTTTTTCTACGGGCTCATCAGCTTCTTTCTTAGCAGATCGTTTAACAGGTTCTGGCATTTCCTCATCATCGCTGACAACTTTAGCAGTTGCTTTCTTAGATTCTTCTTTATGTTCAATGACTTGGGATTCTGCTTCAGCTTTGGCTGGTTTATTTTCCAAAGCTGGGGTATTTAGTTTACCACTATTTGGTTCTATCGCAACAGTAGCGATGGCTTTTAATGCTGCTTCAGACTTGCCTTGTTTAACAGCAATTTCAAACTCATCTTCTTCTAATACACGTACGGGCTTAAATGTAAGCTTAGGTGTTGCACTATTTGTATCAAAGCGCATTTCAGTTACCACAGCTGAAATGACAGCGCCATGTTCTTTAATAACACGTGAGTAAGCTTGAATTGGCCATTTGCCGTTTTCACCTTCACCAAAAATACTGGTAGCTGGTAGGGTTAATTGGAATACATCACCGTCAAGTTTGTTTGCCATAACTACTGCAACTTTCTGACTGAATCGGCATGCACGACTCTCACCTTGGCCTGAACCTTTAATATTCATAGCGCAATCTAAACAACGACGTGCTTGTGGTTCTTTAATGCTTTTATCTGGTACTTCACCATTAGCTGACCAACAAGTTGGCGCTTTAGCTTCACCACCTTCTTGATATGCGCCTTCGTAGTATGTTCTACCTACAGGTGCAGCATTAACAATAACTACATGCATCGCACGATCTTCGTTCTTAGCAATCTCTTTACCACCTACTACCATGCGCCATACACCGCCTTTAATAGAAATCTTTTTAATAGACGATGCAGTATTACCTGCTAAGGCATTAGTAGCCTCATCTTGAACATTAGCTAAGTAGCTAGGCTTTTTTGAAAATATTGATAATTCTGTTGACATATAAATCTCCTATCGTTTAGTAAGTACTATTGTGTGTTTGACTTCCGCTTGTAGCCCCGGCGGATAGTCATCGGGGTTTTCTTCTAGAAACTGGGCCATGTTTGTATTGTGAATACGCTGTTGTACTAAGCTAAACGCATCACGTTCTTTAATAAAGTTAAACAATGAATCCCAGTCAGTAGTGAAATACTGCTTAGTTGTACGGCGTGAAATGGTACCATGCTCCGTACGTATAGTTGTCGCACCTTGTTCTTTGCAAAGATCTAACATCTCAGCACTGATTAGTTTTAATTTAGCATCTAGGTCTTCAACTTCTTTCTCTAATTCTCGCTTTTTGTCACGTATCTTTACATAAACTCTTGCGAGTTGATCAGCATTGCGCTCTTGATTATCTTCCATAATGTCCTCTTTTTGTAAAGTGAATAAAACACAGAGAAGTATCTCTTCTCCATAACCTCACAAATATTGTAACTAATAAACT
>JAEHJW020010029.1_pt1 | contig 15204 bp, 24 predicted proteins | sample 9271431 | NCBI WGS metagenome assembly JAEHJW02
CCATTTGGCCAGGCCGGTTTTATAGGCAAAATGGAAAAATTACTTGGCCGGGAGTTTTCACTAAAACGTCCGGGAAGGCCGAGGAAAGGTAAACAGTGAAAATATGGGATGTGTCCCTAATAAGGTCATGGGATGTGTCCCTAATAAGGTCGAACAGTCCGTCCAGTAACGGAAACGTGAGCAATCGCTTACACCTTTAGCATGTTTCGGCCTAAAGTCGGCGCTGTAGGCGGTCCGTCATTATGCGGATACCAAAAGAACCAAATCCTAAAGGACGCAGGGATGGGTTGTAGGGTGGGGGTTTCCCTGCCCGCCGTTGCCTTGCGCGTTGTCATTCCAGCGTGCCTGCCCTGCTTTAGCATGGGTCCGGAATCTTTCTTTGAATTTAGTTGCCCTTAGCTGTCTTTCCGTCACCCCGTGCCCCGACACGGGGTCCAGCGACTTGTTTTTTAACTTACGAGCAGGGTTAGCTTCTTTCACTCTTGATACATTTGCCCAATGCCAGTTTGCTTATCTGCTTTTTTCGCGGGCGGTGTTCGGCTCCGTTAGTCCGAGTCTCGAAAGGCCCCGTTCTTTCAAATCCTGCGGCGCGGCTCAAACGATTACGGCAAACGGCCAACGCCGCGTCCCGCCTAAGACGGGACTCCGCCCGGACTCGGTCGCGGGAAAAAACTCCGCGAGTTAAGTGAAATGAAATTTAATTATTTCAGATGTCTCGGCCACTGCGCGAAACCGCCCGCTTTGCCCGGTACGTTGTCGCAAGGCGCGAAAAGTCCGGCCTGAAAAATGTTAAAAGTCGCTTCCCAAAACCGTTTGACTGTATCAAAAGAGATTTGATTGCAATGGCCTTTGGGGCCGGAAACCGTCCATACTAAACCCCGGCCCGGCCTCCGTTTGGCCGCCCTGGGGCATTCTGCGAGGCCGGTTTTGCCGGGTTTGGCCTAACTTAGGCTCCATGTCACCGTAACAACCCAGGTGGTCCCGCTTGCCTTGGTTCCCCACCCGCTGCCGCCGTTCGTTGTACGGTTAAGGCAGATGCTGCTCGATGAATTCTTGACGACGATCTCGTTCCAGGCGTAATTTGCGGAGCTGCTGCCGAATGACGCCTGGAATTGCACAGAGGCGCTTGACGGCGTAGTAGGATATCCACCAGCCAGGCCTACATAGGTTTTATTTGTTGTGGCCTGCAAATCCGTCTGTGATGCCGCAGGGGCGGTATTGTTGTCGCCCACGCCGATCTCGGCATCGGTGGCATTGAAAGCGGTGCCTCCCGCGCCGGTGAAAAGCTTCAACATCTCGGTTAGCCCGGTCGTGAGGCCGAGGTTTTCGCACTCGATTGCCTCAGACGGTTCGTCCACGCCAGGGACCAACCCCTCGGCATATTTCTCCACCAGGAAAACGCCTTTGACTTTTACGCCTTCTTTAAATTTCATGATTCTCCTTTTTTGATAACGGGCTTGCCCTGCCCCCCGTGTTTCTCTCTCGCGGCCTGTAGCGCCTGCCGCATTGAGATATACGCGGAGGGCAGGGTAAAACCGTCGCGTAAGGGAGGTCTTAAGACTTACGCAGCCGGTTTACTCTGGTCCGGCGTGGCCGCAGTCGGAGGGAATATTACCGCCGCCGTATCGTCAATGATGTCCGATACTATGGGGGCCAGCTTGTCCCACGTATTCTTTTGGCCGCCAGTCGAACTCTGATCGATCTGGTTTATCACGCCCTGGATAGTTCCGGTGACGAACTGTTTCTTGTCCGCCCCGGAGGACTGTTTCCAGTGGAAAAGCCCCTCAGCGATCTTTACGAGCTGCGGAATGGCACTTTCCACCAGGCTGATGATGCCTAAAGTAGTCATTGATTCAGCACCTCCTTTCTTTTCAAGATTTACGCGCCGGTTCCGGTCACGTCGTGGTCCTTGGCAAAGAAGCCCAGGAACGCGATAAGGAAACCCACTACCGTTTGCAGCACGTCTATATGGCCGCTCTGCACAAGCGGCGCTATCGCAACCACGCCGCCCGCCAGAGCCCCCGCTAAAGTCGTCTTCCAGTTTTTCAAGGTTTGCCTCCCTTCTATGGTTCCACGGTCATACGTAATCTCTGTCGAAAGCCGCCTGGAACTCGATGCCGTAGATCGCGGTGGTCTTCGTGATAACGAGGAGCCGGACGTCCACCGGCTTAAGCTCCTGCATCGCGAGGCCGAAATCCTTGTACGCAAGAGCGGGCAGCACATTATTTAAAAGCACATACGCGCCCGTGTTCGGGTCCGTCCTTACGGCCTCGTTTACGTCCAGCGCCGTCCGGAGGTTCTTTGCACACACAAGTACGGTAAAGGACGCCGTTTCCAGCCAGGTCTTCGTATCAACCCACTCGTACTTTGAGCCGCTATAGGCAACAAAGGAAGCGGGGAACTGGATAGGAAGCTGCTCGACCTCCCCGGCCATCTCCCCGGCGTAGGTCTTTACCACCTTGAATATGCCCAGCCCCTGAGGACCTGTTTGCGAGCCCATCTTATGAAAGCGATATTTTTCATTTGATGCCTATCGAGTTCAGCGCGGCCGGAATCTCGCTGGTACCGCGCTTTATCTTGTCCGCGACTGCGGCGTCGAACTGGTTTGCCATATCTACCGGATCGTTGGTGTTTGCGCCATTGATCACGATCTCGCCGAAATTGATGTTTATGCCTCCCCCGCCGCCTCCTGAGCTGCCATTTCCTCCGGCAGCAGCCAGGAAGAGCGGATTATCCAGAAAGCGTTCATAGGCAGATGCCTGGGCCTGATATGAGTTGATGCCCAGAAGGGAAAGATCATCCGACGCGCCCACGGTCTTGTCGAATGCCAGATTGCTCATGGCGTCGGCGTAGCCTTGCAGCAGGTCCTCGATGGTGGAGGACCCGCCTAAACCTCCGCTCCGGCTGCCTGAAGAGCCTCCGCTGCCGTCGGCACCGCTGTCATCGAAACCCAACGCCTGGTTCAGGTCGTTCGCCACGCTGTTTACCACGTCCACCAGGTGAGGGGCAGCCCCTTCCACTCCGTCAGCAACGGTGTTTATAAGGCCTGGGCCGACCTCATCAAGGTTTGAAAGCGGCCCTTCCTTGGCGGGCGAATGGGGAAGCAAATTAGAGATGCTATCCACTACGGATTTCACGGCATTGTATGCCTTTCCGGCGGCCGATTCTATTCCCTGGGCAAATTCCTCTATCAAGGCTTTGCCGGAATCATACGCTTTAGATGCGAAACTGCTGATTTCCTGCTCGATCTCTTGGAAGCCGGTTTCCCAGTCATTAACAAGGCTTGTCACAGCGCCGGAGGCCCCCTGTTCGATCTCCTGAAAGCCGGTTCCCCAATTCGTCGCCATACGTTCGATTGTTTGGCCGGCCCGCTGTTCGAAATCCTGTGCCACGTCTGCCGCATGCGTCAGGTCGGCCACCATATCGCTTACATTCCGGCCGATGTCAGAGCCAAATTGAGAGAGGTAATTGATCGCGCCCGTGAGCGCCTGCGCCACGGCGGTGCCGAACTCCTCAATCGGCTGTGGGTTCCAGGCGTTGCCGGCCGCGACTTCCAGGTCTTTCAGGGACGCCGAAAACTCCTTGGATGCGCCGCCCGCGCCTGACATCATTGTCTGGAAGGCGATGTTAGTTTCTCCGGCCTTTTGCTTCATCTCATCCAGATGCTGGGTGAACGCTTGCGCATTCGTGCCGGCAAGGGTGAGGGCCGGGCCAAGGGCGCGGATATTCGGTATGAATGCCTTCATCGCCTCCACGTTGCCGCCCGTTGCCTTTTGCAGGTCCTCGATAACCTTCGTAATGCCGCCCGATTTGGCATCGGCAAGGATATCTATGCCTACGTTCTTGAATTTCTCCTCAGACTCGATGAGATCAACAAAGAGTTCTTTCAAGCCGGTCATGGCGATGGCGGGCTGATACCCGGCGTTGGTGAGAGTGACGATTGCAGAGGTAACCTGATCAAGACTGATTCCCAATTGAGCGGAGTAAGGCAGCACAGCGCCCAGCGATTGCGTCAGATCGGCCAGCCGGATACTGCCGTTCCGGATACCCTCAAAAAAAGTATCGGAGATGCTTTCCACGTCCTTGATGGTCAGACCGTAGGCGTGCATCGTGCCGCCAAGAAGCTGAACGGTCTGGAAAAGGTCCGCCTGACCTGCGGTGGCCGCCTTGGACGATTGGGCAAGCATCTGCATCGCGTCATTGACGGGCGTATCGACTGAAAGCACTTCGTACAATCCCTTCGCCAGGTCCTCGGGCAGACGCCCGAGCTGGGGCGCAAGCTGTAAAATCTGTTCACCCCATTGCTGCATAAGGGCCTGATTGCCATGGACAAGCGTGCCTACCTGATTCATGGCATCGCTGAAACCAATCGCGGCTTGTTCTGCCGCTTTAAACCCTTCAACGATGGCAAATGGCACCATGAAGGTTGCCACCGTGCGCAGTGTGTGCGAAAGGTCCGTGATGTAAGGCGTGGCGCTTTGAGCCGCCGCGCCGGCCGATCCGGCCCCGGCAACGAAATCCCCCATCCCGCTGACGGCATCGCTGGTGTTTTCCGCCATGCCGCCCAGCTCACTGGATGCGGAGCTTATGCTGCGGCCGTAAGGGTCCACCAGGCCGGTTGCATTCTGAACGCTCGTCCCAAGGCTGCCTGTCGCCCCGGCAAGCCCGGCCGTGGTCTCCTGGAGCTGCGCGGCTTCCGCCTGGATGCGTTGCAGCACCCCGCTGGTCTCGTCCACCGCCGTTATGACTATCTTGATGTCAGCCGCCATATTACTCTCTCCCCGCCTCCCTTGGCCTGGTTAAAGCTTTCACCTCACGCTCAACTCTCGCCAGCATCTTCAAATCCTCCAAGGATACGGCAAACGTCTTCAGGATGATCGGGGCCGCCCCCAGTTCCTTCAGGCCAGTTAAAAGCATGCGTATGTCCTGGAGCCTTTGCGCATCTGGCGTAAGCGGCGGGATCGGGCAGCCCTGCGGCGTTTTGCAGGGCGGCTCTATCTCGTCCACTTCTTCTATGCTTTCGCACGTTTCGCAATGCACACCCGGATTGTCTAAGCGCCACCGGATGTGCATAAGGAGTTTTTTAAGGTCTCCCCCTGCTTCTTCTTCATCAGCGCCCGGATGTCATTGCACGTCTCGTTTACCAGCTTGAAGAACTCATGGCAGCGCGTCATAAGGAAATCGCAGTTTTCGGGCGTGCACGGAAAATCCTGGCCGTCCTTCACGATGCCGCGCCAGCCGCGCACGACGGCCCTGCCTATAAGCCTGGCGCTTTCGATGGAATCAAAAATTTCGGTATTCTTGTCCAGGTCCCATTTGCGCTTCATGGATTGCCTGGCTATTGCCTGAGATTCCTCCCTGGAGAGATAACGGAGGGTGACGAATGCGTCCTCGCCGAAAGGGACCTCTACAACGTAATCGTCGGAGAGTGCGGAGATGTCCATTACTTCTTGACCTCCCCTGTCTGTGCCCGGTCGTAATCCTCCTGGGTTACGGGCGGGATTTCGAAAGCATCCTCGGCGTGGAGAAGGTTTCCGCAGTGCGTATAGTCGTTTTTGTAATGCATTTACAAGACCTCCTTTGATATTCCGGAAACGCCGGATTTGTTAACTCGTTAATACGTTCGCGCTTTGCTGATTGACGACATTGATCTGAAAGGGAGCCGTCACTCCGGTCATGCCGGCAGGGGCCGAGGGGCATCCCAGGGCCACGAACTCAAGCGGGCTTTCCATGATCCCTTGTTTTACCGGCAAGTCCGCGCTGGTGATCTGGAGGTTAGGTAGCTGGATTTGGAAGCTCCGGTTATACGGGCTTGCGATCTGTTTGCCCGTAAACGTAAGGTCCATTTTCTTTTGCTGCGTGTTATCCCAGTCCGCAAACATCTGCTGGACGTTCGAGGTATAGCGCGGGAATGTGAGCTTCAATGTCACCCCTGGCAGGCCGTCGCTGGATGGCTCGTCTATATTGTTAAACCCGGCCACGGTATAAAGCCCCTTCATCTTCCGCTTGAACGTAAGCTCGAACGAAGACGGATAGATTGCGTTTGCGGAGGCCAGCGCAACATCTCCCTGATTGTTCAGTCGGTAAACGCCCTGGGAAAAGAGGACGCGGTTGCTTGTCTCCATGTATGTCACGTTCGCAAACGTAGAGAGCGTGTTTATGGCAGACCCCGTGATGCGGTCGTACGCGATCAGGTCAAAGGATATCTCCACGGGCTTGCCGATATCGCCTTTGATCGTGAAGCCGGAAACTTTTACAGACGTATATTCGTCTATATTGACCGTATTGTCCTGGATCAGCGTGGCGAAATATCCACTGAGGCTGTTTGCCAGGAGGAAGCTTTGCGCATACGCCGTTGTAGCTCCCTGCTGCGCGGGCGCGCCGGCCACGGAGCCCATTGCCAGGGCTATAAGCAGATCGAGAGAGTCGTAGCGCAGGTACATCGGCAGTGCGCCGGAGCACTCGATCTCAGCGTTTACGGCGTCCTGCGGGAAATATGTGCCGAGCGAATCGTCAACGTAGTTTTTTCTTTTTTTCTTAATGCTGTGCGGTTTAATAAGAACGCCATTGCTTGCGCCGCAGGCAACGGCTGTGCCCCACGCTGTGGCCCTCTTTACCGCCGCTTTTAATTCAACTCCGGTTACGGACATTGCTTATTCCCCTTTCTCGATGGAAACTGCATCAGCTCCGGCGGCGTCGTCGGCGTGGCCGGATTCGCCGGGCGCATCAGGCCCGATTTTTTCAAAAACCTCTTCCCCGAAGTGCTCCGGCTCGATGTCGTATTCCTCGCCGGCCACCAATCCCAAGCCCGAGAGCGCATGCACGCCGTTTACTTTGGCTTTCACTCTCATTGCTCCATACCTCCAAACGTGCATTGCACGGTGATCTCGTTCCCGACGCCGCATCCGCTGTCACAGCGGCCCTGCCACCACTCGCTTGGGTCTCCGGAGAAGAAAAATGCCCACGTGGTTTGATCGCCGCTTACGGTATGCGATACATCGTTTGTGAACCCGGTGGAATTCGAGACGGGAGAGCCTTGGAGAATAAATACCCGCGATGCGGTCCCGTTCACCTGGGTAAAAGCGCACTTGCCATAGCCGACGGGAAAACCGAGATCGAGCGCCGGGGCACTGGTTGAAACGGCGTTGAAAGGCCCCATGGTTATCGAGCCGGACGGCGGAACGGCGGACGGCAGCCGGAGCCACTCGCCGTCGCGGAGCTGCTGGGAACTGTCCACCGGAATTGCTGGCGCGGACATCACGCCGGCCGCAGCCATGGCTGCCATGCCCAGGACAATGCCTATGCCAATCAAAAGCGTTTTCATTTGAACAGCTCCGGTTTTTTTGCCGAGAGTTCAAGCAACGCTTCCTGGTATGACGGGCGCTCCGCCTCGCTGAAATTGCTCATATGGTCGACCACGGCCTTTTCACGGTCTATGGCCTTAAGAAGCTCGCCGGCCGCGTTGAATATCTCCTGATCGTGTTGCTGCCCGGCCCTGTCCCTTATCGCTTCAAGCGCAGGCACCCACAGCATGCCGCCTTTCCCCATGGGGTAATGGAAATAACCTTTCGTGTTTTTGTTAACGGACGGATCGACGCCCAGGTGCATCTTGTCATAGCGCGCCCAGTCCGCCTCGTCCGGCTTTGTGTTGTCGCCGGGACTCATCCCCAGAATCGAGTTTTCTTCCTGTGGCGATATGGACCACTTCCCCGAATGCACTACGCGCCCCTCATGGATCATGTTGAGCGCGTTGTTAAACCCGTTTTGATTAAGCCTTTTGCTCATAAGCCTTTTGTCCTCCAGTCCTCCGGTAATTTAATGCCGTCGTTTTCCAGCTCCGGCGTTTCCTCGAAATAAACGGTCTGCGGCAGCAGCTCCAGAAACTCTTTCATGTATTCAAACGGGGCCTGGTCTCCGCATTGCGCAAGAAACTCCAGGAACGCCGTCATGCCCATGCCTATCTTTTCCTGCGCGGGCGTGATGATGCCCTGCCGCTTCAGCTCTTCCACGAACAGCGCCGCCTCGAACTTTTTCCAGGTCTTTTCGCTCATCTGTGCCCCGCCAGATATTCGGTGACGGCGTTTTCATAGGTCCCCTGCGGGTTCCAGGGAATGAGCGCACGGTCGATAAACCTGTTCGGCTTCTGTCCCTTCACGCTCCTGAACGGATGTGGCGCGCCGGGCCAGAAGAGGGCTTTTGCGGTGACGGGGACAATCGGCGTGCCGTGAGGGCCGTATATGCCGGTGCCCTCATAAACGTACTTGCCATAAGGCGCGGTTATCTTGATAACGCCGTTCAGGCCGTCTATTACATCGCCCTGAGTGCTGTTTACCAGGTTGCCGGTGCGCACCGGCTCCTCCGCCTTTATCTCCCTCTCGCCGACCATAACCGTTTTTGTCATGGCGAAAAGTTCCGCCGCCTTAATGTCGCCCGCTATCCCGGCTATCACCGTTCCCATATCCGGTGTCATGCGTATGATGAATGAGATCATGCGATCACCACGTAGCACCGGCAGAACGGATGAAAGGGCGGCGTGAGCATGTCGTTATTTTTCAGGTACTCCGAATAATCATCAGGCGACATACTGGCCTGCTTTTGCATTTCGTCATAGGCGTCGGAAACATCTATCGGCTCTTCCGAGTCAACGATGCTCACGCACTCCTCGCACGCGCCCGGCAGCGTCTGGACCCGGAGCTGCTTTATCCCCGCCTTGTACGCCTGGTTGATATGCGCCCAGTTTCTTGCGCGCATCACGCCGGTGTCGACGATGCGCCGTATCTGGCCTTCCGAGAGGTTGACCAGGTTGTTTTCGAGGATTTTTGCGAAATCCTGAATTCCCGCCATTGAGCCTCTGCCGAAAAGGCCGTCCCCGCCCTCTATGTACTGCTTCGTCAGGAAGTCCACAAGGCTCGCGTTCACATCCGGATTGTTTATGAACTTCGAGAGATAAAAGCTGTCAAGCTGATTGAGGAAATCGGACGTGCGGAGGTCCGCCCCGCCGAATACCACATCTATATTGGGCGACAGACCGCCCGTTGTGCTGTACCACTGGTACATCTGCGACGCCAGGTCGCTGGCCGCAGCCTGGTCTATCTTCACAAGCTCATCGCCCACGATGCCCTGAATCTGACTGACAAACTTGGCCTGAGTAGGCGGCGTCTTCTGCGAGGCAAGCCACGCGGCAACCTTTTCCGCAGCATCCTGCGAGAGCGCGGCTATTGCCGGGGCAATGCGCTCCATGTACTGATCGATCCAGTTTTGATCGTCCGCGCCCGGCTCCGCGAAGCTGTGATGATGGCCGCAGGCGCATTTGCCTTCACGGAAAGTCAATCTGGATTCCCGCCTGCGCGGGGATGACGAAAAGGACGAACCGCCGCTGCTGTCACTTGCCGCCTGGGAACCGCCCTTTATGGGCTTTGCAAGCTTGTCGCCGGGCTGAGGCGCGGGAACGTCATAAGTCTCATAGAAGTAGCTCTGAGGAATCTCTACGCCGGAATTGATGAGAATCTGGTCACGCTCAGCCAGCGCCTGCGTGTCCTGGGCCGCCATCTTGCGCCAGAACTTCGGGTAGGCGACCTGCGGGCCGAAATTGTAATCAACGATCCACCTGATTAATTGCCTGTTCAGCGCGTTCGAGAGGGCATCCGAATCCGCTTTCGCGTATTCGGCGCGGACTTCGTCATGCACCCTGGCAGCCGCAAGGCCGCTGGAGCCGCGCCCGGAGTGGCCAGCCTCGCTTGTAAGCGTTTGCCCTAAAATTATCTTGGCGATCTCTGCGTTCATGAAGCTGCAAAGCGTCTCATAGTTTTGCATGCTGCCGTTGCGCTGCGCCTCCAGGAAGGCCACCTGCATCGTGTCCGGAATTTTTATGGCGGTCTCCTGCTGAATGGCATCCAGCGCCGCCAGGAGCGCGTCCTGCTGCTCTTTGGGCGTACCGGACGGATATTTACCGACAGCCGTTGGCGAGCCGAATTTCTCCGAAAACACCATCCAGAACTTGATAGCGTTTTTCTTGAACCACACCGGCCAGTAAAGCGATGAGCCTAATCCGTCGCCATACGGCGATCCGTTATCGCCGCCGTAGACGAAGAGCTGAAACTTTTTAGGCGGCACAGGCGCGCCCTCAACTTGCGCGTCTCTGGTGATTAGGCGCAGTTCGCGACGCAGCCCGAATGCAAACCGCCTTGAAGGCCGGGCGATCATCTCCTTTACCCAGACGTTGCCCGACGAATACTCCCACATGATCTCGGACACCTTGAAGCCAAGCAGCACGCCTTGCAGCAGGTTGAAGCAGGCGCGGTCAAAATCGAAGTTCAAAAGCGCCTGCTTCACAAAATTCCCAATCTGCACGTCCTTGCGCTTATTGCTGGCCGGCTGCACTTCCCATTCCTTGCCACTCACGGCCAGGCGGCGCGTCTGCAAATGTGACAGCACCTGCGGGTCCCTTTGCAGCATCTCAAAAATTTCGAGATTGTTGTCAAAGCCGCCGCCCACGTTCCGGAGCGTCTTGTCCGGATTGATAAGCTTCTTGCCTACGTAATACGCCCAGAAAGGGTCCGATATCGCACTGGCTATCTCATCCGTTACGGGTTTTTTGTCCGCTTGCGGATAATTCTTCGGCTGATCGAGAGCGTCCTCAATTATCCGCGCAACGTTTTGCGGCGTGGTTACTTGGGCGTCTTGCTCAGGCATGTCTTTTTCTTCAGGCATTATCGGACTCCAATAAAATCCTGCCTCTCTTCGATGCGGCTTTCCTCTGCGCGGAGGAGCCTGGCAGATGTATCCGGACCTTGCTTCCGGTATCCAGGCGCATGGGGCCTACTCTGAACGGCCCCCAATATTCGTTGATAAACCCCGCGTATGCTTTTGGGCATGACGGGACCTGTTTATTATTTGGCATTAAGAATCCTCCGTATCTGGCGCTCGCCTATCCTGTACTTGGTAATAAGCTGTTTAACCTTCACGCCATTGTCGTATTCGGCGCGGATGATGTTGTCACGGTTTGAAACCATTACGATTGCGATAGTGGGCACGTAAAGAACGCCGCCCCCGAAGTGCTCGCAGAACTTCTTCGCGTTATCGGCCCCTATCACGCCTGCGATCTCGTCAAACGTGCGCCTTCCGGGAAACGCCATCAGTACCCTCTCATTCCGCGCGCCGTAGAACCTAAAGCAAACGCGCCCATTTCGTTAAACCGCCTGCCGCGCCTGGTCGCCTCAAACTCGATAAGAGGCACGGGGCCGCTTGCGGCGTGAATGCCGAGAGCAGCCGCCCAGAACCTGTCCGCGTGGCCCAGCTCCGTCCTCTCCGCGTCAAAGCGGATATTTCCCGCCGAGGTAATGAACCGTTTCACCGTGTGGAAATCCTCCCGGATATCTCTATCAGCAGGAATGCGGACCTGCCTGTCCTCGAACTTGCGCCGCATCGTGACGGCCAAATCCTCTTTGACCTTGCCGGTGAATACGACGGGCTCGACCATAGGGCCGAAACTCAGGGCCGCTTCCTCGGCGAGCTGCGCGCCGATGCCGGTGGCGTCTATACAGCAGCGCCTGATGGGAATGCTGCTGGAGCTATCCAGAAGCGAGTCAAGAAAATCCCTTTGCGCGGCAAACGGCGCGTTCCTCATCTCTTTGACCATGCGCGTCCAGAAAACGTCTCCCACGCGCTCCCACAACCACAGGATCGTCCGGTCGGCTTTCCTGCCGATATCCACGCCCAGGTAAAATTCTCCTCCGGCCAGATCGCCGGGGTCTGCCGTGGCCTTCTCGTTCTCGCAGGCGATGATAAGCTCATAGGTAAGATAGGCCGTGGTTTCGTCCAGGAACTGGCATTCGTATTCCTGTGCCCACGCATCAGGATCGCCGATGTTCTTTCGCAAAGCGTCTACATCCGCTTTCAGCCCCTCACGGACGGCCGTATAGATGTCCGTCATATGCTTTGACAGATCACCCTCGGTCCACAGGCGGTAGAACATATTGCTTTTGCCTTTTGTGGTAGAGGATATCCGGACCTTGAAACCTCCCGTAACGGTCGGATACATGGCCTTCCATATCTCGCTTGAGTCCCTCTGGAACGCGAACTCGTCCAGGAAGATATTCCCGGAAAATCCGCGCGCGGTGTCCGGGTTGGCAGGAAGGCTGATTATTCTGGAGCCGTTGGGCAGCTCCACCTCTTCCTTTGTTGCGTTCTCGGCCTGAATGATGTTGTCGCTTACTACCTGGAGTACGCGCAGATGGGAAAAGACCTTGCGCATTACCTCCTTGGACTGGCGCTCTGAAGACGAAAGGATCATGTTGTCGCATTTGGTCTCCAGGGCTTCGATCACGGCCTCCAGCGAGAGCGTGAACGATTTGCCTATCTGCCTTGAAGCAAGCCATATCTTCAGGAGCGATTTATCGTTGATCCAACGCCGCTGATACGGGCGAAGGACTGTGGCGACAGCTTTCGGCGCTTTACCTTTCGATGCCATATTCCGCCCTCATGATCTCGTCGGCCTTTTTGCGCAGAGTGGCAGGGCTCTTTGCGTCCACCCCTTTCGCCTTCCGGGAAAGCTCCACTACCGTCTTATAGAGGTTCGTCAGCGCGTAGGTTGCCTGGTGGTCCATCTGGTTAATAGGGAGGCTGTCCAGATATTCCTCGTAGCGCTCGATCTGCCTGAGCAGCTTTTTCATCATCTTCTGCTCAAGCGAGAGCTGGCAGTCCTCGGCCTCCTGCCGCTCAGCGTCCGCCTGTTTCATCCGCTCCTCGAAGCGGTAATCCTTTATCCACTTGTCCAGCGAGGGGCGGCTGAGCTTGAGGCCGCGCTTTTCCAGCTCCTTTTGCGTCTTCGCCACGTTGCCGCCCAGGAGGCAGTAAACCCCGTAAGCCATCTCGATGTTCTGCCTTATCGCCTTGCCTTTCCTGTCCATCAGAACGCCGCGTTCACGCCTTTGTCTTCAGTGATGCCGTCGAGCACGTCGAGGCCGTCCGCCGAGATCGTGATCATATGGAGTTTGATGCCCGCTGTTTTGCGCTTGTCTATATGGACGAGGTGCCTTTCCTCCAGGTAGCAGATATGGCTCTCGCACTCCTCATCCGTTACGGTTAAACGCATATCATCCAGGAGGGCATGAACCACTTGGCTGTCCACAGGACGAGGGTGTTCTTTTGCCAGTATCTTCAGGATCGCGCCCCGGACCCTGCGATAGCGTTCTTTCTTAGCGTCCAATTTTCCCCTCCAGTTTGCAGATGTCTTCCCGGACTGCCGTGTCTAGGTTTTCAAGTTTTTCAAACGTCAACTTTTGCAATATGAGGATCTCCCGATGCTCCCGGTTATCGTTGCTGAAATACGCCTGCGCGCTGCATTGCAAGTCCGTGAGGCTTTGCGCCTGCCTGCCGAGGGCCTCGGCCTGCGCCTGCTGTGCCTCGATGAACTTGCCGCCGTATTTGTTGGCCAGGCGGTAAAGGCCGATAAGAATAACCAGGGCGATCAGCAACCCGCCGCCTGCTGATATCAGCGCCTTGGCGATGTCGGGGTTTATGCCGAGCATGAGGCCCCTTTAAACGCCGATGGTCCGCAGCCTTCCGATTTTTGCTGGCAGCCGTCACACGGCCTCTTGTAAAAGAAGGCCAGGCCGTTTGCAAGTACACCCTGAATCGCTAAGACAAGACTGGCCGCTTCATCTATGGCAATATCCTGCTTGTGCTCTTGCCCGTTGTCATACCTTTGACACAAGCGGAGCAGGTCGCATTGCCTGAAAGGGTCCTTTACGATCCCGGTGCAAACGCGTCCTTTATTTGGATATTCCTGCCTGAAAACTCTCTGGCAGTTTTTGCAGCTAAAGTGCTTTCGATTGAACAAATGCCCCGCAAGCCCGTGGCTATTCGGTGTGACCGTCCCTGTCCGTCCGTGTTTGTCTCTGCTCATTCCGCCGCCTTCTCCCAGGCGTTGACGACTTCCAGAGTGAATTCCTTTTCGCCTCCGATATTCCCGAGGAACGCCTTGAGCGCATCCTGCGATAAAACAACAGCAGGCAATCCGGCCAGAATGCCGAATTGCGCGCCCAAGGCTATGCAGCCCTTGATGTCGCGTATGGTATTGCCCGCGTGCATCTCGACGGCTTCGCGCCCCGGCACGTTCAGCACGTGAGGCAATGTCCGCTGGAAATGCGGCGAGAATTGCATCTGGACCTGATAAACACCTGCGGGAATGCAGGAGACCTGCGCCTGGTTATCTTTCCATGGCAGCTCGCACGTAAGCAAAAACGGCGCACCGTCCTCATGATGAAGTATGCCGAAGGTGCCGCCCGGCCCGGTAGTAGTGCGGATGAGTTTGAATTTCACTTTTACCCTCCATGGTTTTTTCCGGACCTCCTTAGAGGCAGGGCCGGGAAGCTCCGGTGCTCCCCGGCCGTCATGGAGGTGCCGTATCCGGGATTTAGGATAAAAAATAGAGACGCGGAATTTTTATGACATTGTCAAAAGATTTTGGAATTACAGATGGGTACTCGTGGAGAGGCTAACAGAATACAAAAAGCGGACTAAAACTTCAAGAAGGATTCCGGACAAGCCGGAATGACAACTATCTTGGCCGTCATTCCCGCACGTCTTAAGCGGGAATCCAGCGACGTAGCCTCATGATGCAAAGAGTGAGTTTTGCCGGTCGTCTTCTTTCTTCTCGTCAAGCCAGCGGTAAATGGTCCGCTTGGCCACACCTACAACCAGCGCCAGCTCCGCGTGGTTGTTGCCTTTGAAATTCGCCAGGACGTATTCCTTCCGTTTTTTCTCCAGGACGGAATCCATCGGCCGAATGTAAACGGCCTGCTTGGGGAGCTTCTCGGAAAGAAGGATCGCTACCTCCATGCCGCACATCTCGGCGATCATGGCCATATCGCCGGGCAAGTCTTCGGCCTTCATGCCTTCGAACCATTTGGCTTTCATTCAAACAGCCTCATGGGAGTTGGCCATTTAAAGCCCCCCCCCCAGCTCGATTGCATAGCATTTGTCCCCTTCGATCAGGTCCCGGTGGTGGGGCGGCACGTCAACGACCGTGATACTTTTGACCTTGAACCCTTTTATACGGCGACCGCAGATGAAGATGATGGCCCGGTGGACCTTGCCCTCGATGCGCTTTTTCCAGAACGCATTGCAGGCCCGGTAATCATGGGTCTTTACCCCGGCCTCAATATCGTCCAGATGGCGGGCTTTTATGGTAGTTGCTATCAT
>JAEHJW020002982.1_pt1 | contig 15202 bp, 14 predicted proteins | sample 9271431 | NCBI WGS metagenome assembly JAEHJW02
TCCCGTTCTCCAATACACCGCCTGTCACGGGACAGGTGGTGTTTGATCCGGTGGCATTTGTAGCGTCCTTTCCGGACTTTACTAATACCGCACAGCCGGTTCTACAGTCGTGCTTCGACCGAGCCGTACTGCAATTGGATAACGGACCGAACTCTCGGGTTCAAGATGCAAATTTGCGTGAGACGCTTCTTAATCTGCTGACTGCTCATATTTGCTTTCTTAACTACGGGACGTCTCCTGCGACCGGAAGTCCCGTCCCGCCTCCAGGCGTTGTAGGGCACATTTCAAGCGCCACGGAGGGCTCTGTGAGTGTCTCGGCAGAGGTAGGTCCAAAGGAAGGCTCCCGTTCTTGGTTTATGCAGAGCAAATGGGGCATCGAGTTCTGGGAAGCTACTGCCGGCTATCGCAATATGCAGTATGTGCCGGGAAGCTCTGGCCCATTTTATCCGCCTGGATTTGGAATAAACGGCAGCGCGGGATTCTGGCCCAATGGGAGCTTCTGATGGGCCTCAGTTTAAAGGTACTGGGCGGCAGTAAAGCCAAAAAAGCTCTTGCCCAGATTGAAGCCCGCTTCGGCCGCGCTGGACGCGTTGAGGTCGGCTTTTTCCCTGAGGCGACCTATCCCCCACGCAAAGGGGCAAAAGAGCCTCTGTACGTCGCTCAGGTCGCTCTGTGGAACGAAAACGGCACACACAGTGCTGACGGTAAGCAGCATGTTCCGCCGAGGCCCTTCATGGCCACAACGGTTAAAACGTACTCCGGATCCTGGGGTCGTCTCTTCGCAGCCGCCGCACAGATGCACGCTTACGACGCAGAGGCAGCTTTAGGTGTCGTAGGTGAAAAAATGAAAGATCAGATGGTGCAAACCATCGTTGACTTCAGCACACCCGCGAATGCGCCGACTACGATCAAGAAGAAAGGCTTTGATGATCCGCTTATAGAAACCGGTCACATGATGCGCTCAGTGCGAGCAAAAGTGGAGATGAACGAATGAATCTCCACGGCACTGTCAGAGGCATCATTACTTCTGTCAATCAAGATATTGAAGCTACGTATTTAGCTTCAACCGGAAACACAGTGGATGCAGCCGGGAATCAAACCCCCGCATTTGCTGCGCCTGTAACAGTAAATATTCAGGTGCAGCCGCTAACAGGCCCTGAGCTTGAGCACATCAATCAGCTAAATATTCAAGGTGTTGTTCGAGCGGTTTATCTGTACGGGAACGCGAATGGCATCGTAAGAACCAATCAGCAAGGCGGCGATGTATTCGAATTTCCACTCGTTGAAGGCGGTCCAGTTAAACAGTGGCGCGTCATTGAAGTCATGGAAACGTGGCCGAGCTGGTCGAGGGTAGCAGTATGGCTGCAACAATAACACCCGCCGAAGACGCCATATATACGGCTGTTAAATCTTATATCGAATCACTTCTGGTCGATTCAACGGGCGCTCCGCTTATACCAGCGTCCAGCATCGTAAAGGGCTATCCGAATGGAGTCGCCATGCCCGAGGGGCCATTCGTCGCATTGACCGCGACGATTCAGGATCCTTTAAACGTGCCGTTTGAGTCATATGACCCAAATGCCGCAAGCCTGGTAGCTATAGATATTACACAGAGCGTTCAAGTGACGCTTCAGATCGACGTATACGGTCCCTCATCCGGTGACTGGGCGCGAATCCTGGATCTTGCTTGGCGCACCGAATATTGCGTGAACATGTTATCGCCGGCCTGTGTGCCGCTATATACAACTTCAACTGTTCGGATGCCGCTCACAGATGGTGAAAAGCAGTATGAGGACAGGTGGGTGATTAAAGCAGAGCTTGAATATGACCCGACTGTCAGCGTGCCACAGCAATATGCGGATACTGCAACGATCGGATTAATTAATGTAGATGAGACGTACAAATGACAACAGCTTCAATTCCAGCCTCTGTACTATTTAACGTAGTTGGCAGTGTTCTCTCTGCTGGCGGAAACCCACTTTCGCTAAACGGCGTGTTCTTGACTGAGAACACCGCTGTGCCAATCGGTGCAGTTTATTCATTCCCAAATGCACAGAATGTGGGGGCCTTCTTCGGGCTTACATCAGATGAATACGCGCAGGCGCTGATCTACTTCGGAGGCTACAACAACGCCACAAGCAGACCTGGCGCGATGCTCTTCGCGCAGTTCAATACGACAAACGTAGCTGCTTATCTACGGGGTGGTAGTGCAGCCTCACTGAGCTTAAGCGCAATTCAGGCTTTGACGGGTCAGTTCACGATTGAGATCGATGGACGCCTTGTCACGACTTCAGCGATCAACTTGGCAGCAGCCACGAGCCAGTCTTCCGCAGCTGCTCTAATTCAGGCCGGAATACAGACAACCGGCGGAATCTTCAACGGTGAGGCAGAGCAGACGGCGAACGGCGTCATGACAGTGACCTCGGTCACCTCTGGTGAGCTGCATGTAGGAGATGAGATCGTGGGTGCAGGCGTTCCCGCCGGTACCACGATTACAAGCTTCGGGACCGGCACCGGGGGCCTGGGGACTTATAACGTTTCAACGACCACAGGCTTTACAACCACCACGATTACTGTATCCAGCCAGGCGACTTGCTCTTACGACGCACAGCGCCAGGCTTTCGTAATCCAGGCATATGACACCGGCAGCGCTTCTACTATTGGATATGCCACGGACGAGACCGGAAGCACGCTGGCGACGACACTTGGACTCACGCAGAGTGCAGGTGCGGTTCTTTCGCAAGGTGCTGATGTGGCAGTTCCTGCCACGGTGATGAGCGCGGTTACGGGTCAGACTCAGAATTGGGTCTCGTTCATGACAGTCACTGAGCAGCCAGACGCTACAAAGACTGCATTCTCGGCATGGAACAATGGCCAGAACGGACGCTATCTGTATCTCGGCGTTGATTCAAACGTTGCTGCGTTGAACAGCAATGCAACCACAACGTTCGGCTATCAGGTGACGCAGGTTCTTGAGTACAACGGCACGATGCCGATCTACGACAACTCCGGCCAAGGCTTACTTGGCGCGTTCGTTGCCGGGATGATTGCGAGCGTAGATTACACCCAGAAAGATGGTGCTATCTCTTACGCATACAAGGGTCAGACCGGACTCCAGCCTCAGATCACGGATGCCACGCAGGCAGCCAATCTCCAGGCAAACGGCTACAACTTTTACGGCGTTTATGCGACTGCTGCCCAGCAGTTCCAGTTCTTACAGCCGGGTACGGTTTCAGGCCCCTTCAAGTGGGCAGCCGCCTATGTTGATGAGATCTGGTTGAACAACGCCCTTCAGGTTGCAGGTCTCACATTGATGAGTCAGCTCCCGAAGGCTCCGTACAACAGTGGATTCTACGGCCAGCTGACTCTGACCTACGACGGTGTTGCGCAGATAGCCGCAAATGCTGGCGTAATCGAAACGGGCATTTCTTTGAGCACTTCCCAGATTGCTGATGTGAATGCAGCTGCCGGCGTGGCTATCGATAGCACGCTATACCAGCAGGGCTATTACATACAAGTGAAAGACCCAGGCGCGGCTGTTCGAGCGGTCGCTGGATCTCCTGCAAGTACGTTCTGGTATACCCGCGGCGGTTCCGCTAGAACGCTCAACCTGTCTACAACGAATGTTCAATAAGGTGAATTAAATGACGATTCCAACAATTACCTCTGCTAATAGCAGCTACGTACTCACGGTGCCGGATGTCTTCAGCTCCCCGATCGTGCTCAAAGGGTACAACGTAGACACCGCTTACGATACTGAAAATGTAGAGCCGGTAGAAGTTCAGATCGGTGTAGATGGCTTCACGGGAGCTGGTTATACACCTTATCTGACCAAGCAGACGATTGAATTTCTTGCCAACTCACCGAGCATTGCGCTCTTTGAAGCCTGGGAAGAGACGCAGAAATTTGCACAGGAAGCCTATCCAGCTAGCTGCACGATCATCATTCCCTCAATCAGCAAGATTTACAAGGGACAGGTTGGTTGGCTCACGACTTACAGCCCCATGTCCTCTGCTAAGAAGGTGTTGGGAGGCCGAGGCTTTACATTGACCTGGGGCAGCTTGACGCCACAGAACGCATGAGCTTAAGGAGTATAAATGCGTAGAACACGATCGATTACAATTGAAGGAGCAAGATCTGAGGTGCCGGGGCACCGCGATGATGGAAAGACATTCATTGTCACAGAGATGCCCGCAGACCAAGCAGAGCGCTGGGCGCTTCGAGCGATTCTCGCGCTCGGGAACGCCGGCATTGAAGTTCCTGAGAATCTGGAAGAGGCTGGCTTTGCAGGCCTTGCAATGCTTGGATATCAAGCTCTAAACCGGTTGCGTTTCGAAGATGCGGAGTCGCTTCTGGATGAGATGATGTTGTGCGTGCAGTATCAGCATGCGCCAAATCAGCCGCTTCAAAAAATTTACGCAGGCGAAGAAAGCCAAATCGAAGAAGTCAAAACAAGGCTCATTCTTCGTAAAGCAGTCTTTGAGCTCCACACGGATTTTTTGCTAGCCGGCGCGAAGTCGACATCGGCGTAAGCAATCCGCCGGCTGGACTCATCAAATACGTCAACGTCCCCTCTCTGATAGGGGCTCTCGTCTCGTCCGGCAAAGTTTCGCTATACGACTTACAGACCGTATATGGCCTGAAAGATGCGTATGACCTATGGGAAATCATAGCCGTAGATAATCACAACTTAGCGAAAATGCAAAATGGCAAAAACCGTCATTGATCAGGTCGTCATCCAAGCAGGCTGGGATCCGGCCAAGCTTTCATCGGGCATGAAAAAGTCCGAGGAGGACCTGTCTAAGTTTAAAAAGACGGCGTCAAAGACCGACCAGAAGACATCGCAGGAGAGCACAAAAGCCTCAAAGGAAAAGGGCAAGCACACTGATAAAGAGATCAAAGACCAAAAACGAGTAATAAGTGGTCTCAATGATGTTCAGAAAGCAGTGAGAAAAACTGCTCTCGAATTCACCGGTTTATTTGTTGGCGTGAAGTCCGTAGGCGGACTGATTGGCTGGTTGGCTTCATTGAGTACAGGCCTTCGACAAATCGGCCTGACGGCTGGAATGTTCGGATTCAATGTTGGTGATCTGCGTGATCTACAAAAAGCCTCCGAAATATTTGGAGGGACTTCAGAGGGCATCACGAACACGATGATCGGGTTTAAACAGATGATGTTTAACCTGAAATACATGGGTGAAGTCAGTCCGCAATACATCGCGCTTCATCGCTTTGGTGTTCGGTTTCAGGACGAGAACGGCAAGCTGCTTCAGCCACATCAGCTTCTATTGAACGCCGCGAACTGGTTCAAGAAAGACATGCAGGGCGGAGACAGCCTTGCAAATGCAACCTTCAAGCTGAGCTCAATGGGCTTCGATAAAAGCGCGATCTTGATGATCGAGGCCGGAGCACACGCTATCGATAAAGTCTGGGCGTCTGAGAAAAAGCAGAATCAGCAGTCGGCCGAGACGATCCGCAAAAACGCGCAGATGGTTATCGCGTATACGCGGGTACATCAGCAAATTGTAAACCTAGCGCGAAGCCTATTAATCGATGCGGCCCCAGCTGTCACGAAGTTCTTTGGCGTATTAAGCAAGGGAGTGATGTGGCTTGAAGGTCACCAAAATGATATCGGGAAGGAATTTGAAAAATTCGATAAGTGGGTAACAAATCCAAAGACGAAAAAGGAAGCGGTTCAGTTCTTTGATGAAGTAGCTTCAAGCGCAAAAAATCTAGCCAAAGTGCTCTCTATTATTGCTCCTTCCATCACAGACATAAGTCGTGCCTGGAAATGGATGACGACGCCTATAAAAAGTCCGTTAGCCCCTGCAGCAGTGGGAGCAGATCTGCGCAAGTCCTTATTTGGAAGTTCTCATAAAAAAATGACCCTGGGGTTAAGAAGCAACAACCCAGGTAATCTGCGATGGAATAACAAAGAGCTCAAATTTGGAACTGAGGACGAAGGGATTGTCGCAGCATGGCGCCAGCTCAACCGGGATTACGAAACACACAAGCTCCACACTATTTCTCAAATTATCGGAAATAGTAAGTGGGGCTGGGCAAATAAAAAATCAGGGAATGATACAAGCGCCTACATTGGCTATCTGAGTAAATTTACAGGAATTGGGGCCAATCAGAAATTGTCCTCTAACCCTGTAGTTCGCCGATGGCAGCTCCAAAGAATTATGGGGGGGATGTTTAATCTAGAGAACTATCCGGGGGCTGTCAGTAAAAAAACATTAGACCAGGCTTTGATGTCGAGTGGAAGACTGCCAACTGTACACCCCACACCCACGTCGGTTCAGCATATCAACCACACAACTGCGAATACGACACATATCCACGTGTCGGCTATCAACGTCTCTGGCGTACGAGACGCTCATGAAGCGGCAGCTCAAATAATCCCGGCTCTGCGTAGGTGGTCCGCTACGCAAGTCGATAGCGCCATGGTGGGTTGATCATGAGCTTATTTCCAAATGTCCCTTTAAGCCCTGGAGTGCCGCAAGTAGCGCGCGTGCCTGGTGCTGTCAGCGCGTCTTCGCCGACCGTGCAAACGGCGCTTTCTAATGTGCTCTCACAAGCTAAGAGAGCGAAGCGCCCCTGGGGAATTTATGATCAGTACTATAACAAAGCAATCTCTCCAGATTCGATCATCGACCTGAACTACGCGAAAGGCTATAACCTGCCTAATGCACCGGTTCAGCCGAATTCATTCGTTGACTGGAATAAAATTGAGCTTCCTTTTGAGGCAAGCGTATTACTGGTTAAAGGCGGAACGAAGCAGGAAAGGCGTCAGTTCCTGCAGGACTGCGATACGCTCGTAAGCTCTCTGAATCTTTACACGATCGTCACGCCCGAAAAGCGCTATGCGAGTGCGAACTGCACGCGATTCGAAGTAAATCGCGAATCCGCAAGAGGCGCAAATTTCCTCGAAGTGCGCATGTATTACAAGCAGATCAGGCTTGTAAACAATAGTGCGTTCCCAACGCCGGTAGTGCCTTGGGATGGTTCACCGATCGTCAATATCGGCGCAGTCCCAACAAACCTTATTACCCCTGCGACTTTCTCAGGCACGCTCGATGCGATTCAGGCAGGTAATACGGTCACCGGCTCAATCCGAAATGCCATTAAATCGGCGATCTCAGCCGGACAAAGCGCTGCAAATAGTGTGGCATCGATCAGTAACGAAGTTCTGAACGTGGCTAATTACATCGCCGGGGATCTCATCAACGGGCAGGAAGCCTTAGCAAATATCGCTGGCACCGTCATCAATAGTGTCATGGCGGCAAGTTCAGTGGTACCGCTTCTGAGCGTAGCTTCACAGACCCTCAGCGTGCAGCTCGGCGGTCAGCTCGCGCAGCTGTTTATTTATACGCGATCGGTTGGCACGTTCATGGACTTGAACGTGAACGGAAACCCCATCAAGACAGCGATGCCCTGCCTGGATAGAAACTTGATGCTCCAGACCGCAGGTTATCAAGGCTTTAAGGGCGATTTCACTTTTGTAGATACGCAGGGGACTACCGATCCTACATACACCGATCTTGGAGCTCGGCATCAGCTTGTTTATGTGGGGGCCCCATCGTGAACGCTCTCACTCAAAAAGATATCCGGATAACGATCACGCTAGCGGATCCGAATACCCGATTTCCGGGCTCCAATAGCAATGTGCTGGTGCTCTATGGACTTCGAGTAAGTCTTAATGCCATTGCAGTGAAGAACACGGTGCCGCAGGTGACGGCTCGTATTTATCAGATGACGCCTGAACAGATTCAGGCTCTCACAGTCATCTTCGTCAATAAAGCTCCTAATCTCACTGAGAACACGATTCTCATCGAAGTCAACAATGGCAACGGATTCCACAAATTCTTTGAAGGTGGAATCACGTGGGCGTGGCCAGAGTTCAATGAGACGCCTGAAGTGCCGTTTTTTATCATGGCCAATATCGGCTATCAGAATCAGACGACGGCAGCTCAGCCGACTACGTTTCCACACTCAATTTCGATTGCTAATGCGGTGCAAGCGATTGCCACAAAAATGGGCTACACGCTCACCGTGGATGGGGTCTCTGGGGTGCTTAAAGGTGGCATGTATTTAACCGGAACCCTCAAAGATCAGCTCGAAGAAATCCAGGATGCCGCGCATATAGATCTCTATTACAGCACCGCACATAAGCACATCACGATCACGCCTGCCCACCAGGGCGTCTCTAAAGCCTCAGGATACGTTTTGCAGGCTCCTGAGCTACTACGCTGGCCTGCGCTCGATCGCGGCTCTGTGACCTTCCAGAGCCTTTACAACCCGATCTTCGCGGAATGGCAGTCGTTCACTGTGAAATCTGTGGTGCCAAATGCCAATGGGCTTTGGACACCTACCTATATGACTCATGAGCTTCAGACGCAGCTGCCCGGGGGCGCCTGGTGCACGACGATTAGAGCAGTGAGTGCGAACCCATGAGCCAGAACGGATTTACACAAGTCGATTTGGCGACGATTGCTGATGAGATCACGCTGTATAAATTTATCTTCTCGCGACTGATTTCAAAAGTAAAAACAATCTCAGTCGTGCGAGTACTCAGCTGCACGAATACCGGCGGTGTAGAGGCAGCCGGAACCGTCGACCTTCAGATTTTAGTCAACATCATGGTGGCGGATGGCTCAAGCGTGCCACATGGAACTATATCGGGCGTTCCATATTGCCGATATCAGGGTGGAAAAAGCGCGATTATTTTAGACCCAGAGGAGGGGGACATCGGAATTGCGCTCTTCTGTGATCGAGATATCTCGGTAGTAAAAGCCAACCCTGCACAAGCTGTAGCAAATGAAGGAGTGCCGCCCGGGTCCTGGCGTAAATTTTCTTACAGCGATGGGCTATACATAGGAGGGGTGCTGAACGGCACACCGGATCAGTTTATTCAGTTTTCCAGCAACGGTATAAATATTCAGTCGCCGGGAAACATCACAATAAACGGCGTCACGTTTGATCCGAGCGGCAACATAAATAGTCCTGCCACGATCACAGCAAATACAGACGTCGTGACCGGTGCGATCAGCCTCTCCAAACACGCGCACAGCGGCGTGCAGAGTGGATCTGGGACAAGCGGACCTCCGGTGGCGTAATGACGAATATTTACAACACGTTGCTTTTAGATCAAAGCACGGGCGATTTAACCGTAGATGCCTTTGGCAATATTGCCATGGCAGAGGCCCCCTATTCTGTCGCGCAGGACGTGGCGAGTGCACAGAAAACAGTGAAGGGAGAGGTTTACTACAACAGCGCTCTGGGCGTGGATTACTTCGGAGAAATTCTAGGCAAGGTGCCCGATCTCACGTTGATCGCAGAGATGATGGAAGAAGCTGCGCTATCGGTTTCAGGGGTAGCTACTGCTGTTACTACGCTTCAGGAAACTGCGAATGGAGAGGTCACAGGTGGAACAGAAATCACAGACACAAGTGGCACTCCGAGTAACACGAGCATCTTATAATGTCGAGCACGAATATCACAACCAATGTCCCGCCGGTGCAGCTGGCACCGACCGGGATACTACTGCCCGGAGCACAAGCTAATTTAGCCGGCGCATTAGCGGACATTAATCAAGCGTTCGGGGGCAATCTAAACCCGGACCTCAGAACGCCACAAGGACAGTTGGCGAGTTCGGCAGCTGCGATTATCTCGAACAACAATGCAATGTTCGCGTGGCTGGTGAGCCAGATAGACCCTAACAACGCCTCAGGGACAATGCAGGACGCTATCGGCTACTTTTATTTCATGACCCGCAAGCCGGGAACGTCAACTGTCGTTCAATGTACATGCGTAGGGGCGGTAGGCACCACGATCCCCGTCGGCGCACAGGCTCAGGACACGAGCCAAAACCAGTATGTGTGTACGCAAGCGGGAACTATCCCATCATCCGGGAGCATAACACTTCCTTTTGCCGCCGTAAACCTCGGGCCCATTGCATGCCCCGCAGGCACTCTTACCCAGATTGCACAGGGGATTCCTGGTTGGGATTCGATTAACAACGCGGCCGACGGAATCTTAGGCCAGAACGTCGAATCACGAAGTGCGTTCGAGGCGCGCCGAAGAGCGTCCGTAGCGCTAAATGCACTCGGCTATGTCGATTCAATTTACGCCAACGTCTTCAATGTAAGCGGCGTCACTGACTGTTATGTTTATGAGAACACCACAAGCGCTGCAGTGTCCGTGGGAGCCACTAATTATTCGGTAGCCCCAAAATCTGTTTATGTCGCAGTCGTGGGAGGTGCAGCCGCGGACGTAGCAAATGCCATCTGGATCAAGAAGGGGCTCGGTTGCGGCTATAACGGAAACACGACAGTCACGGTCTATGACACGAATACGCCCGCACCTTACGTTCAGTACCCGGTCTCTTATAACACGCCAACGGCATTGCCGATCTATGTGGCCGTGCAGATTGCAACCAATTCTTCTCTGCCCTCGAATATCACGACGCTGATTCAGAACGCAATCATTGCTTCGTTCACGGGCCAGGACGGAAGTCTGCCGGCGCGTATCGGAGGAACCATCTACGCAAGTAAGTTCGTAGGACCCACTGTCGCCACGAACTCTAATGTGCAGGTGAACTCGCTTCAGATCGGAACGGCGTCTCCGGCTGCCTCGAACTCAGTCACGGTGGGAATCGATCAATACCCCACGCTTAATGCGGCGAACATTTCGGTGACCTACGTATGACGACGCCAACCACATTTGACAAGTATTGGAATAATGTCTCTCTGCTCTTGCACTTCAACGGGGCGGTTGGCTCAACCGATATTGTTGATTCTTCAATCAACAATTTTCCGGTTGTTGCTGGATTCGAAACTCTTGTCTCTATTGCGCAAGGAGGGCCGGAGCCCGGAGGCGGTCAGACCCCTAACCCGGGAACAACTTATACCTGCTTAGAGTTCAACCCAACCAGCACTGAGTCAGCCTATGTAGCATGGCCAATCACATCCGGAGGGCCCCTTGATTTAAGCAGTACCATCGGGGACTTCACTATTGAAGCATGGATAGAGGACATTAGCGCTGTAACTATAGGAACTTCTTCCTACACCCCAGTACAGTTCTTTGGAATAGGTGGACAAGCGGGCAACGGTTCTCTTGAGTTAATTTTTGCTAATAACGGAAGTGGAGTCAGTCCCCCACTTTTTATGACATGGGGATCTCAATCAGTAGAAGTAGCCAATGCACCCACCTTGAGCGCGGGAGGCTGGCTACATATTGCGGTAGTCCGGTATCAAGGCGTCATCACTGTCTATGTGAACGGTCAAAGCGTTTTGACGATGCCAGATGCCATAGCGACTTTTGCTCCGGGAACAGAATTCGGATTCGGTAGTGGGGACAATGCTTATTTAGCAGAATACAGAGTCACAAAGGGAGTGGCTCGGTATACCAGCGACTTTACGATTCCAGCAGCCCCCTTCCCAAGCTCAGGTCCACCTACTGCTGTCACCATTCCGAATGTCATCGGAGTGGATATCACTACGGCAACGCAGGACCTGGCAAATGCCGGTGCGACCATAAACCAGACCACGCAGGCCCCGAGCACAGAACCGATCGGGACTGTCTTAGCGGTAACGCCTGGGGTGGGTTCTGTCAGCAATTACCCGGCTCTCGTCAGCGTGACTCTCTCACAAGGTGAGCTCGTTCCAAACATCATCGGAGAGAGCCTCTCGCAAGCGAAGTACGATCTGACACAGGCTGGCTTTACGCTTGGCCTGATCACCTACGAATATGATCTGAATGTCCCCGCGGCGCAGGTTACCGGTCAATCTCCGATCGGCTATGAGAGCGTGGGAGGGCCTGTTTATCTGACGGTATCGAAGGGCCCTCGACCAGCGGTTGTGCCGGATCTGTCAGGGATGGATCAGACTACCGCGGAAAACGCAATCGAAGCAGCTGGCCTAAACATCGGAACAATAACAACGGCCGCAAGCTCGACAGTTCCCGTCGGTGAAGTCATCACGCAAAGACCTGGCGCATATTCATTTGCTGCATTTGGGTCATACGTCCGATTCATCATCTCCACGGGGCCGATTGAGACAGCCGCTGGCTTTCAGTATGAGCCCACCATCATCGCGCAGTATGCAAACAGCCCGATCATGAATCGGCTCATCCAGAATATGAGCGCTCAGTTTGATATGAGCAAGAACCTAAAAGCGTTCTATGACTACATTTTCAATGTTTATACAGCTGAGGGCTTCGGTCTCGATATTCTCGGGCGCATCGTAAACGTCCAAAGAGAAATTCAAGTGCCAGTCAGCAACGAATTCTTCGGATTCAAAGACAGCACCAGTCCAGGCGACTGGCAGCCGCTCGGGCAGGCCCCGTTTAGGTCTTCTGCGGAAGCGGTGACAAGCACGTACACACTGATGGATCCCGCTTATCGAATCCTCATACTTGTAAAAATGATGGCGAACATCTGCGACTGCACAGCGCAGACGCTTAACAAGCTGCTGGCTACTTTGTTTGCAGGACGTGGCAAGTGCTACGTGCAAGACAATCTTGATATGTCCATGACGCTTGTGTTCGAGTTCCCGCTCACTAATACAGAACTCGCGATTATCGGGCAGACCGGAATATTTCCACACCCCTCCGGCGTCTCGCTATCTATACAGGTTAACGCTGCTACCGATTATCTCGGATTTGCCGAGGCTGGTGGCACTACGGCCCAACCTTTTGGACAGGGTGTTTTCTACGTACCACCGGTTGTATAAAAAATGTCGCTTTCAATTCCGCCCGTTATACCAGAACCCTTCGCAAATCAAGCCGGTGCCGGCTACATCAACACGATTCAAGACACGACCGCGGTCTCTGGCGCAGCATCCTGGCAGAAAGGGTTTCCGTCGGTCACCATGGAGCCCGAAAGCGCCGGTGGTGTGGCTCCGGCTGGTCAGGATTTAAACGGCGTTTTAAATGCGCTCTCTGCTCACGATTACTTCGTGCAGGGCGGTCAGCTTTATCCGTATAACGCCGTCGTTGAGACAGCTATTGGCGGATATCCGGTTGGCAGCATTCTGGCGGCGTCCAATGGGTCAGGCTTCTGGTATCGCTACGATGCCTCTGTAACGCCCTCTAATCCCGATACAGGCGGCGCAGGGTGGGCGGCCTTGTACACGTATGGGACGGCTACGATCACCGCTCAGAGCTCAGATATCACGCTTAACGCGACGCAGGCAGCCGCTCCCGTGCTCATCATTAACGGCTCACCGGTTAACAATTTAAATGTCATTTATCCGGACGGGATGAGCTTCCCGCAGCGCGTCATTGTAAATAATGCAACCGGTACTTTTTCCATAACAGCTAAAACAGCTTCTGGCACCGGCACTGTTATTTCTCCCGGGGGAAACTCAAACCCCACCGGTATCTGGTGTGATGGGACCAATATTTATACTTCGTTTATTCCCCCCTTTGCGCTGAATATTTCTGTGGGTGCCTCCGGTGGCTCTTTAGTGCAGCGTGATGCCAACGGCTACATCTATGGTGTTTATTTAAATCAATCAAGTGGGATTGAGAACCCAGCAATCGGGGCGATCTTTGTACAGAACGCGGCTAAAGACGGCTTCTTGAGAAAAGTATCACCGGCCAACTTTATCTCGCAACTTGGATTAGCGCCCATCGCAAATCCGGTGTTCCGCGGAACCCCACAAGCACCCACTGCGAATAAAGGAACGAATACTACTCAAATCGCAACCACAGCATTTGTCCAAACCGCGCTCACCACAGTTGAGCCTCTCTCTCAAACATCAAGTGGCATAGGCCAGAAGATCGCGCTCACCGGCCCCGGGTCATCAGGTGCTGATAGCGTGACGCTTCCGTCAGGGGGCGTGTGGGAATGGGACGGCTTGGTTGTCAATATAAACGGAACTAGCCCGCAGTCTATGCGGCCGTCGGGATCCTACGCGGTTGCCGGTGTTTCAAATGGAGGCACCACTATCAGCTATGTCGCCAGCGATGGCGGAGCCACGCGGCTTTATGTGTGGGCCAAGCGAATTGCGTAAGGCGCTATACGTAGAGATAGATTAAAGAAACGGAAGCGCAGATGCCTGTAGCCACACCCACACCCATATATCAGCCGTTTGCAATAAACGGAACAAAAACGATCATACCGAATGCGTCGGTCACTTCGAGTGAACCCGGGCGTGCGTCTTTTAATGATGGTTTCCCGCCGCTGACCTTCGTTGCGCTTTCAAGCAATGGAATTCCGCCGGCCGGGTCCGATTTCAACGGTATCCTCTATATGATCTCTGCATACTGCGCGGCGATCCAGGCCGGCCAGTACCCCACATATGATGCGGGGACCTCAAGCTTTATTGGCGGATATGCCCTGGGCGCAATCTTGTCTAAAGCGGATGGATCCGGTTTATGGCTTAACACCGTTGCAAACAATACGACTGACCCGGATAGCACCACCGGCGCTGGATGGACGAGCTGGGAGCCTACAAGTGGGAGCAACGGAACGGTTACTTCTGTCAATGTGGTAGACGGATCAGCCAGTCCGATCTTCGGGAGTACAGGAGGCCCGGTCACTAACAGCGGCACGATTACTTTAGCGCTTCAGGATCAAGCGGTCAGTGCAGTTCTTGCAGGCCCTGCTTCCGGTGCGGCGGCTGCTCCCACATTCCGTGTACTCGGGATCGGGGACATCACCGGCCTTGCTACGCAGCTGGCCGGAATTGGAAATGCCAGTAACTTGACCACCGGAACCGTTCCGGCTGCGGCAATGCCCGCATTTACAGGCGACGCTACCAGCGTTGCTGGAACAACTGCGCTTGCTCTCGCGTCTGTGAACACAGACGTGGGAACTTATGGCAGCGCGACTAATAACGTTGCCGTGACGGTCAACGCTAAAGGTCTCGTTACAGGAATCTCTTCAGTTCCGATCGCAATCCCTGTTGCACAGGTTTCAGGTGCTGAATCCACTGCAAACAAAGGTGTCGCTAATGGATACGCTGCGCTTGACAGCTCAGGCTACGTACCACTTTCTCAGCTACCTTCCTCCGTCGTAGGGGCCCTACATTACGTCAGCACCTGGAATGCGAGCACAAACACACCGGCTCTGATTTCAGGCACCGGAACCAATGGTCAGTTCTATGTTGTCTCTGTCGCCGGTACCACAACAATAGACGGAACTTCACAGTGGAATGTGGGCGACTGGATCATTTACACCGGCGTTCAGGGCTCA
>JAEHJW020001921.1_pt1 | contig 15190 bp, 21 predicted proteins | sample 9271431 | NCBI WGS metagenome assembly JAEHJW02
TCTATATACCCAACAGGGTCCTACCAGTTCGCAATTGGTCAGTAGCGCGCATGCCGGTCAGTTGTATGGAACGGCCAGTTTTGATGTTCGTCAAAAATTTGCCAATTACGCAACTGTGCTCTATAATAACATTGCCGCTTTGGGCAATAAATGTATGATTAAACGTCTTCAGCCGGTGGACGCCGGTCCTCCAGCTAATTTGACATTGTGGTTAGACGTTTTGCCAGTGACTGTCAACATTACTGAACGGAATTCCGACGGTAGTATCATGGTGGATTCTAGCGGCAATCCGGTACTGACCGGTCAAACCGCCCCTGGATTTGAAGTCAAATGGGTCGTTACTAATAGTAACAACGTCGAATATACGATCGGTCAACAGACCATTACAGCTGGCGATTTAGTGGCTGGTAGTTCCAGCATCACCCCGAACGCATCGGATTTCCTACAGGGATCTTTAACAGCTCCTACCAGTTCGGCGCCTCCGGGATCTATGACTTCTACACGTTACCCCATTCTGGAAATCCAAGCGTCTTCGTTTGGTAACTGGGGAAACAATGTCGGTATTCAGATTTTTGCTGGTACGCAAACTTCTCTGAATTATCCCATTTCAACAGCGATCTTGCAACAGAATCGTATTTATCCGTACTTCTTCCAGATTCAGCAGCGGACAAACAATCTCTCTTCGCCAGCAGTTGTTCCGACGATTTTGGGAAGCAACAATCTACTCTTTAGCTTCTTGCCGAATCAGATTAATCCGCTGACAAATGCCAACCTGTATTTGGAAAGTATTTTCGTCAATAGCTATAATAATACTACCAATCCCACATTCCCGCGGGTCTATGGTGCGTATGACAATATCTATGTCTACAACGATAACGTACAGACGTTGTTGAACATGTTTTATCAGGCAGAAATTCCGTTTATTAACCAGTGGTCAGATTTTACTGGGGATCCTGAAGATTTCGGTCTGTTTAACTTCGTCAGCGGTGTGTCCAGTCAAAATGTGCCATATCAGACATTTGTTTTGACTCAAGATTGGGATTCCGTGAACCTGAACCCCAACACCATTATGTATACTGGCGGTTCTAGCGACGGCACGATGAATGATACGTTATTTGCCCAGTTGGTCAATCAAGAAGTGGCAGAATATGCCGATCCTAATAGTCCCGTTCAGGATCTGGCAACTAACGTAGAATCCATTATGTATGATCCGGGTTATCCATTGGTTACAAAGCAGGCGATGATTGACTTTATCGCCATTCGTCCGGACGCTATGGTAGCACTTTCCACCTACGTCTGTAATTCGCCGCCGCCGACGGCCGACGAAGAATACTCGACTGCACTGGCGCTGATGACACAGCTTCAGATGTATCCTGAATCTGAGTACTTTGGTACGCCAGTCATGCGCGGTATCATTATTGGCCGATGCGGGAATTTAGTTAACAGCGAATATACCAAGACGGTGCCTTTAATTCACGAATTGGCTATGAAAGCAGCTCGTTATATGGGTGCGTCTAATGGTAAATGGGTCCCTGGCGCCAACTTTGACGGCGCTCCCGGTAGCATTATCAAGTCCATGAACAATGTTAATATTACCTTTGTGCCGCCCGCGGCAAAGAATATTGACTGGTCTGTAGGATTGAATTGGGTGCAGGCATTCGATCGTCGTAGTTTGTTCTTTCCGGCATTTAAAACCGTCTACACGAACGATACCTCCGTACTGACCTCGTTTATTACAGTCATGGGTATCTGCACAATCAATAAAATCATGCACGAGGCGTGGAGAACATTTAGCGGTGTGTCTCATTTAACCAACGCGCAGTTAATTGATCGCGTTAACTCGTTCATTATCCAAGCGACCAACGGTATATTCGATAGTCGTTTCGTGGTGGTGCCGAATACCTATATATCTGATTATGACGCCATTCGTGGCTATAGTTGGCATGTACAAGTGCAGCTCTATGCCGACAACATGAAGACTGTCCAGGTATCGTATGTGACGGCCTACAGAATGAGCTCTCTCACCACGTCTGCCACCAGTACTACGGCGGGCACTACCACTTCAGCTGTTGGATAAAGAGGTATAACAAATGCCAAGTACATTAACTCAAAATCTCTTTTTGAACGGTGATGCCTATTCCAACGGCAACTCGGCTCAAAATGTTATGTTCAATCTGGCCCAAGGCGGCCAGATGGGCTGGGATGTCTACTTAAACCAATATGTCTCTAACCAGGCGTATATCCGTAGGCAGCTTATCCCAATTTTATTACAGGCTCCCGGATTCTTTCAATATATGCCGAATCCGAATCATTGGGTTTCCACACTCAAAGCACTCGTGGAACTCCATGCGATTAACATTGAAGGCCTCAAAGCTACCCTTACCGTAGAAACCGAAGAACATCCTGTCGGCGGCGCTGGTGAGATGCAGGAGGAAGTCACCAACGTTACACGAGATCGTACGGCGGTGGCTTTTACATGGAATGAAAAATACGGTATTCCCGTACAAACGTTCCTTTATAACTGGATCCTCTACGGGCTCATGGATCCTAATGCGAAGTATCCGTTGGTAGCTACACTGGCATCTGGGAATGTCCCGCCCGCGATGACGCCGGATATGTACTCGATGACGTGTCTCTTTATGGAGCCCGATCCGACGCATCATTCGGTTCTTAAGTCTTGGATTGTTACCAATATGTTTCCGAAGACTTCAGGTGTTATTGAAGGCAAACGGAACCTTACTGAACCTGGTGAAATGTTGGAAATCGAAGCAGACTTTGGTGGACTGTCCTTGTTCACTTTAGGAACAAACGATTTCGCACAGCAGATCTTGGATCAGATTAATCAAAACTTGCCGAATGCGAATCCTTACTTGCAGCCAAGCTGGCTGTCTGGTATCGACAGCGATGTCTCGGCGCAACAGGTGGGTTACGCACAGGGCATTCAATCTCTGTCTCAAACCGCCACTACCGGCACGCCGTAATCACCCACACCGCGGAGACACTGTGTCTCCGCGGTGTGATTTAAAACAAAAAAATACTAGAGGCCAGCTCCGGCCTCTAGCAGTCATTGTAGAAGGACCTCACAATCCTCCGCGAGATCTAATTTCTCCACCCAGTTTTTAAATTCTTCAAAATCATGAAACTCATCCAGGACTAATAGAAGATCTACGCCTACACGGGCATCGTCTTCGTTGACATTGGCGCTGTTCGAAAATTCCTTCATAGCGGTCTCCTAATCTCGGCTCTATAGAAACACTATTGTTTCTATGGGGAGATTCTTCAATATAGTGATATATGACTGAAAAAAAGTGCATGTCAATAAGGACTACTGGGACATAATGTCTCAGTAGTCTGAATGTTTAAATCGCTTCACGGCCAGGTTTAACTGAGCCTACTTTGCCAGCATCTACCAATTCAAACATTTTGTCGGCATATGCTGAATTGTTGATAGGAGTTTCATAGTGAATTAAAACAGGGTCACCTTCAGGATCGTCTACAATACTTTCTGGGGTTTGCGTTCCTTCAACGTCAAAGTCTGCCACCGCCACCTGAAGCTTAGCATCCATGGCCTCGTCATCTAGATATACGGCCTGAACCAAACCACCCTCAACAGTAATCAATATTTTCATAACTTTCTCCTTTTGATGTTAAATCAACATAAATTTTAAATGATTCACACCTTCCTGAATTGATTCAAGTCTTTTAATAATCTCATTAGAAACAATTTCTGAAGATGTTTTGGGAACAGATGGTGTTAGAGGTCCCATAAATTCTCCACATAAATATAACGCTTTACTATGGAGTGCTATACTGGGATGAAGCATCAGTCTTCGATCGGCGTCTACGTCAATCCACACTACTTCCCATCTATGACTTTTGCTTTGTCTCCACCAATAAAACTCTTCATTTTGAATTTCTTCTGGTTTAAGAATAGAATCTTCATTCATAGAAATCTCCTTGTTTTTTGAATGGCGCTGGTAGTTTTTCGTATATACCTCTAGTAAAAAACTGTCCTTTAAATCGATGAGATTCAAAAGGACAGCATATATAATTAACTATTCCTGATTAGTGCCTTCTACCCCACGATTTTGACGATCTTTCGTGCGAGCCTCAAGAGAGTCCAACGCCGATTGCAGATGATGGATGGCCGCTTTATTATATTCAGATGGAAACAGACCATCTAGATACTTCAGGCGATCAATCAGAATGGCAATCACGGGTTCGTTCTGAATGCCGTTTACTCCAGCTTCTTTAATAGGGCCGTCCTGAAAACATAATTTTCCAAGAGGATTAGAGGCCTCAAGACTACCAGAAAGGTTTCCAACATCATAAATATGATATGCATGTCCTGGTTTAACGGATAATACTTCAAGACATCCATCTTCATAAATAGACTCCAGCATTTCAGCCGATTCTTTCACTGTCATTCTCCTTTTCCATTACTGAACACTTTGTGAGACTGCGGCATTGCCTGTTGGGGTAGCAAAATAAAGGAATTCATTTATAAAAGTATCGTATATAAGTACCTCCTCTATATTAATTTCAGTACTAAATATTTTATTGACCATAGTCATCGTTGTTTGACGTAATTGACTAACCATCTTTTCTGCATCTTCAGTAGAATCAATATTGTGTTTTTCAATGAACTTAAATGTTTTTTCATTTGGACTTCTTTTGTAGAAATAAATTTCATGATGTTTAGATTCTACTGGCCACTCATCCAATAAAGGTAAAATCGAACCATTGAAAAACTCATTTAATCGACTACATAGCTGGTCAGCATTTCCACTATCAGAGGGTTCCTCATAATACTCCGAATACAATCGGTAATAGAAAACCTTATCCGGATCACCCTTAATGATGAAGTCTAGTGTTTCTAGTCCCTCAAACTCTAAAATATCTTTACGTACTTCACTATAATCATAGCTTTTCATGTATAAACTTCCCTCGTTGAAAGTCCCAGATGTCGAATAGAAAAAATTTCTTTAGATCTCTATAGTTAAAAAGGCTACTGAGACAATATGTCTCAGTAGCTTATGGTGATGTTACTTACTATTCAACTGCTCAGCACCGAGTTCGTGAAGATGTGTACGCACCTTCTTGAACTCGCCCTGGTTACGGCCGGCCTGCACGGTCAGTGTGGAGGCGAGATCACCGAACTTATGAACTGGATTCTTCGCATCGGTGATGTTGGTGAAAACGCGTTCACGAGTAACGACATGAGCAACGCCGTTCTTCTTGCCCATCGGAAATTCAGCAGAGATCTGTTCCACTGACTTTTCCTTGGCCATATGTTCGATGGCCATTTCACCGACAGCCAAACCAGTGGCAGCAACAAAAGCCACATCGTAGCCGTTGACTTTTTCGACGACTTCCATCGTCAAAGTTTCTGGCAAATGGCTCTCATAGAGATTCTTCTCGCCGGAGCTGATCGTATGCGTATCCTTCTCATACTGCAAGTCCTTACGGACGTTCTCAGCAAGAGTACTGATTTCTTCTTTAATACTGGACATAACAAACTCCTTTTTGTGAGGATGATGAATCAAAACCGACTGTCGATGTACTGATTACCGCCCATAATGGGTGAGGCGTTTCCGCTGACCGACGGCACCGCATAACCATTGCCGCCCATGAACGCAGCGCCGGCGTAGTTGATACCAGTCCGTACGGCATTGAAGTTTTCCGTGGACAATGGCGGCACCATATTGGCGGTGAGACCGGCATTCTTGATCGACTTTACCAACTCGTCCAAGAAGTGGCTACTGAAGGTAACCCGTGTAGCATAACCCGTGAATTCCACGTGATTGTCGGTCATTGCTTGGATCATTTTCTTGCGTTCGGCCAGACGAATTTCGATCGGGATATTGTGCCGAGTAAATGTATCGGACCAATCCACGATCTTCTGACGATCATTTTCGCCATAGAAGTTTGCTACTGCAAGATAGTCGATTTCGCGAATATCCCGCTTCTGGCCGTCTTTGTTGTAGTAGTAACCCATGTGAATGCGGTTACCGACGTCGGCAAAGATATTATTGACGTCGTAGTTGGCCGGGAAGTTACCATCGGTGAGATATGTGGCCGAATCAATGATACGACGAACTGCATTTACGACATTGCGTTCGGCAGCCGCAAAGATGCGCGTATACCAAGTCTGCGGCGCGGCATCCGGAACGTCCAAAGAAACAATGAGACCTGGCTTCAGGATAGACGACAAGTAGCTCGCCAACATCTGAGAGTTAAATCCTTCAGATTTGGTATCGATTTTCTTGTGTGCCGTTTCGGGATTTCGTGTAAAGTCAATTTCATAACCCAACGCGCCGATGTCGGTAATGTCCAACTGGTCCCTACTAGAGGACTGCGGACGGAACGCCAGCATCCAATAGTTTTCCGTAGCCAAGATACTGACAGTGCTGATAGCCAGTAACATGCTGCCGATAGTGTAGCCTGGCAAACGATCGATGTCAGTGATAACGAAACGAGCTGCGTAGTTGTCGACCTTGATGGACTGATTGGGAAGATACGGGTTAACATCATTTCCACCAACATACATCACGTCCATAAACCCATTTACTTCAGCCAGATAAGTGCTGCGTTCCGGAGTGTTGACTTGAAGATCATTCACACGCATAGGTGGCGTATCTTTGAGAATGCAACGAACATCAGAACGTGTTGGATGACTCACTGCATCGGTACGAAGAATGCGACCATAGTTAATGAGAAGGTTGAGGCTACGTTTCGCTGTCTGAGTAAGACCACGTATCCGAAGATCTTCGAACCCTGGGGCATCAATCGCAAGCTCATTACCACAGGCCAGCGCAGCCATATAGGCGACCTGACGAACGGCACCATCATCTTTCACATCAAAGTCACGCGGAATAATGCAACTGTCCACACCACTGATCTGATGATCCGGAAACTTCGTTTTCAAGACCTCCTTAACACGGTCATAAAGCGCATTATCGGCAGCGTCAGAACTGAGACGAGTGATTTCGACGTTGCCGCCCTGGGCGAGCGTACGGTTCACCGTAGTGATCGGATCGTTCGTTGCTTCCAGAATCAATACAAAATAAACCGTCTTTTTGGTATTGGGCTTTGAAAGCGCCAGCACCAGACTGCTGTAATGAAATCCACGATAACGTTCACGGTCGATAGGAATAATCGACACGACCATTTCCTTGGTAGCGCCCTTGAAGATCTCCAACATCGAGTTCTTCAGAATGTTCATGATCTCGCCGCCCATGGACGAGCCAATCAAGGCACCTAACGGATTTCCATCCGTGTTATTCGCATACCAATGCATCGGTCCCATTTCCGGAGCAGGTCCGGAAGCGTTCTCAACAGCCGAAGCATACTTCGGCGGCTGCGGTATAGACTGAGGTTTGTCAGCAGCCTGACGAACGGTTTCGCCACTGATCAAACTGTCATCGTCGTTATTAACAATAGTCATCCTAAAACTCCTTTGTCGACAAGGATAAATGTGAGTTACTGCAATAGAGTAATATGTCGTTATTTTGGACTTTGAAATCAATCTCATCGCCCAAAGCGGGTGAGCCTCGACATCTCTGTCAAGACTAATTACTCTGCACAGTATATGCACTATGTAATAAAATTTTCCATGAGGTGCATAAAAGTAATATAGGTTTCTAATGAAGTTAGGAATTAATCTTCCGCACCCCACGGAGTTCGTATAACGCCTTCTGAATGAACGGTCTTGGTATATTGCCATCCACCCTGTAAAACCTTTACCCAAAGGCACTGATAGGTCACTTTATGTTGCTTTGGCAAATAGACTGGAACATCTTGATATATGATGGTTCCAATATCTGCCTCAGTAATGAATCCGGTAAGTACCCGGATATTTTTTCGATGGACTTCTTTGGTGTATCCATCCATAAAGGTGGTGATGTATTGAACACCAGGCACAGCTCCAATAACTCGCATGCCATCCCATATCTTTGGAATAGTATCCGTATGTAGACCGAGCTTTCCACCAATCTGAGTGTGCCATATTTGCGCAGACAAATAGGTAATAAGTCTTTCATTGGTAAAAAACTGATTACTAGACATTCGTCGATTCCTTCTCCATCAAAACAATAGTGGGCGTAATAAATTATTCCCATAGACCTTAAGCCTATGGGAATAAAAATTACCAGCGGGTATAATGGGGTTTTTGAACAGTCTGTAAAGCCGAGTCTTCTTCCTTAATCCAGCTGATTTCGTTTAGCAACATATGAGATTCTGTTGCTAAATTCTTGACCTGGTAAGATCGTTCGAGCTTCACCACATCTCTTGACTGAATGTCCTTTTCATAAAAAGATTCTAGGGCTGGAGACTCCCATTCCGTAGCAACATGAATTCCCGGTTCGTTAACATAATCAAACGTCACAATCGTTTTGAGGGATCGGTGACGCACGTTACCCACCATCTTATCTTCTGTAATACCTCTGACAGAAAATGCCGTATTTTGCTTGGGGTCATTCAAAGAGTCTCGTAAAACCTCTGCGTTGACTCCGGTTGGTCTTGTAAGAGCCATGATGGCTATAATAGGACGACCAGACTTATCTTTTAGTCTATCGAAATCTAACCACACTTTCGAATGAGCTGCGCAAACATTAGTTTCTCGAATAGTTAAAAACCGATCTAGAAAATCTTCCTGACTTAAATAGCAGCTGCCTTTAGAACCAGCCGATCCGGTGCAGTCATTAAAAGGATGCCCTACTTCAGCCTTTAAGGCGCCATTTTGAATCCGTCGTTTAAAGGACGGATTTTCAAATAACTGCGCAGCATCGGCAGTATAAAAACTACCAGCTGAATTAAAAATATTCAGACCACCCACCACAAGTTCATAATAACCGTCACTGTCAGGTTTTATGATTCCCTTTTTACCTTTGGCTGCCAAATACGTACTAGAAAATACAATTGGTGACATAACACATTCCTTTACGTTCTTAAAAGTTTCTCGATTCTTTCAACACGATCATTCGGATATACTAACGCGGAAACTACACCTTCATCCATATACGCCCCAGCCAACTTGTTAAGCGTACTTTTGGACATATACATCACAGACTTCAGTTGTGTAAAGTCTGGATAGGTTTTTAAATCGCCGTATTGGTCTAATGTATAGCGATATAACTGCATCCGGTCTTTTGGAGAGCGTGTCATTAAAGAAATCAAAATCTCGTAAGGATATTTGTATTTAGGCATTTTTGAGTCAGCATATATATCCGACGTATCGTAAAGGTTTGCCAAATCCAAATACTCAATAAACCAAGGAATGTTGCCTTGAGAGATAAATTCATCAAATACATTAAATGTCGTAGCGTCATCACGAACTACTTGTCGTTCGTGAATAAATTCACTACCGGCTTCATAATAAAAAGTATAATAGTCTACATCCTGAATGACAACCTCGTCAATAATGGCGGGAGAAAGATGCAAAAGAGACATCAAACTCATAATTGAATAACGATGGTCCATGATAATTGGGAATATTCCGATACAGTAATTTTGCTCTCCGAAAATAGCCAAGGACTTTTGTGTATACCGTTTAGGAATATGAATGGTCATATCTTTTTTGGTATAGATTTGGTCCTTGGTGACGGAAAGATATTTCTTAATGTAATCGGGATCCCTCTGAAAATGCGAAACATCCACGATATTGGCCATATAGGGTATTATTTTGTATAGACAAAGAACTGATCGACAAAATAGTCTACCAGATAATAGACGACAGCAATGGCGACTGTGGACGATATATCTTTTCCGTCCGCATGCTCATCATCGATATACTTCAATAACGTGTAAGCGTCGGTATAATAATACCGAGTGGTGGCAATAATCCGAAAGACTGTTTTGTAGGATGACTTTGGATTATCGATATCGCTCATGACCAAATGCTGAAGTTTTTCGTCAAGCAACTGAATAATCTTTTCTGTGGCGCCAGGATTAAGATTATGATATTCTTTCTCTGCGTCCGTATACGTACTGACGTCGGATAAAAACAAAATCTTAAAGAACGTTTTAAAGGAATCGAAGTAATTCAGTTTACGATTCTCTTCTTCTATCTGGGAAAATTGGTGGAAATAACCCAGATACTTTTCTTTCATCGACAACAGATTTTCGTAGAAGTAATCTGTCGGAGAAGCTTTGTTATTGGCAAAAACACCAAGAATGGTTTCAGGAGTACCGCCGGCGTTAATGAAATTCTCATAAACCACCTTGCTGACAAAGATAGTGCGGTTCACTTTATCGTAATTGAGAATCAGCAATCCCTTGCCATTATTATCTCGACCTTCGATGATATCTTTATTGCGCGCTAACATAGTCAGAGCATATTGCTTAATGCTCATAAGAATGTTACGTAAACCGTCAAGGGACTGTAGGCCGTAGAGATCAACGGCTAAAGCTTCATTCTTAGAAAAAATGTCTGCCAAGAAGTATTTCAATAGAGCTTCATCAACTACATCATGGTTTTGAGTAGCAGCAATCTTATTTGTCAGTGTTGTGACGGCATAAAAAAGACCTGCATCAGTACCATTTTTGACGCCGTCTAATCCGTTGACGCCGCTGTAATTTTCGTCATAATACTGACGAGCAGCCTCACGGACTCGATTCATAATTTCGTCCGTGACATTAGGATTACCGCTGACCTGAATAGGCTCGACAGGCATAATGTTTTCATAAGAACCCATGATCTTCATGAATTCTGTATTATGAACAATTTCAGGCATCGAACGCGGGACAATGCTGATTTCCAATAAAGGATTTCCGCTACTATAGGCCTTAATAGAATTCATCAATTTTTCATAGAATGCATCTACAGCCGGGACAACCTCATTACGAGAAAAGTTCAATTGACCAATAATGCTATTGGTTAATACCTGAATGATCTTATCTTGAACGACGTCATGTGCTGATTCTTGAAGACTCGGAACACCTTCGATAGGAAGCGCCCACGAAGATTCGAATAAACTACTTAAATAGGTGTTTTCCAAAGGACTCAGAATGATTTTGTTTTCTTCCAAGTAATCCGTAATGGAGTTCAGAACATCAAAAGAATTTTGCAGTATCATCGGTTATTCCTTGGTTTACACTTTAAGGGCATCTGAAAAAGACTTTTCTTTGATCTTCTGATGAAGTCTTGCCACGATCAATGACTTGACGGCCGGACCTCCGAGTTCTGAATCACTGATAACCTCGTAGCTCGTGTTTTCACAAATGTTCTTGAGGACCAAAGCCGTTATCTCAACAATATTGGCCATCAGCACACCGTTGTCGGCGGCATAATCATTTCCGGATGGGAGCGCATCATTTCTGGTAGGACCCGAGCCTGGTAGATACGAATAATCCATTACAGGGACAATTTTATACATGTACACATCCTCTTTCAAAAAGCCAGGTTTTGAACAGCGTTAGAACTTGATCTGTTGAATTTTCCATAGCGGTATCGATAATTTTATGAGAAGTCTCAGATTCGTAAAGTAAAATATACCGGCAATAATCCTGAACAATCTGGTGAATTTTACTTAAAAAATAATCATCCAAATTGTCCTTCACTTTACGCGCATGAATCCGTTCAATGAGAACATCTTCACTCGGCATCAAATAAAAAGTCATATGCGGTCGAATGCAGGAACCCTCGTGGTAGTCAAAATATTGGCTAAAGAACTTCGATGTTTCTTCCATGAAATACGGCTGTTGATAGGTATAAAACGATGGGATCCAACGATCCATAAAAACTAGATGATCTGGAGAAAGAATTTTCTCTTTCCATAACTCATGTGCATTATAAAGAACATTCTTCATAAGTTCAAATTTATGAGTAAACTTAAAGATCTGTTCATTCTGAGAGACTGTTGGAAAAGAAATGTCTGAATAATTCAAAACACTCTTAACAGATCGACCATAGTCGTTATCAAACGGATTAGTAAAATGTACGTTTGGTTGGACAATATGTTTTTTAAGATATTCCATTATTGTCGTTTTGCCAGCACCGTCTGGTCCTTCAATAACTATTAACATGGTATTTCTCCGCAGTTAAACCGTAATATTCTTTAAAAAAATATAAAAAGGAATTCTTTTTAAATAACAAATAATAGTTTGATCTTTGGTCGGAGAAAGAGAGTCAAGTACCCTGACTAACACGTAGTGTGTAGTCAGGGCTTTATAGGTCTGGTAGCCACCAGGCACTAAAAGGGCAACGAAAGACTAGAGTGGCCCAGTAACCTCTAGTATAGAGGGGACGTTTGACGGCAACTAGCCGACTGGACGTGGCAGTCCACAGTACGTCTCGGATGTCTACTAGTCTGGGACCTCTACGTCGGCCAGTCTCGAAGTAGTAAATCACCCGTCGACTTACCGTCGAAAGAGACACCAATTACTACACTCGACCTCTATCCGTCGTATTTTGACCGATAGTCCCTCTCACTCCTCTCCCCCTAATCTCTGCTAGAGGTGGGTGGAGTATCCATTCGAGGTAAATTTTTAATGATAGCCACTCAAATTCAATGCCAGGAATATACAGCACCGATATTTCAGATCTTTCGCAAAGAAGAACTTCTTGAAAAAAAACTCAATGAGACAAAATCTACTAAAAAGTATATACACCTATTAGTCACCTACAGACATTATTATGTTCGAGTGACTGATTTGATTTACCATCAAGAAATATGTTTTGATCGCATATTTATGAGGAGATAGATGTGGAACAGGAAAAAGAGATTACGTTGAGTGACAATGAACGACAACCGTGTGAAGTTTGGACCCGTGTGATGGGATATCACCGACCTACAACCTCATTTAATATTGGCAAGCAGGGCGAGTTAGCTGAAAGAAAGTTTTTTAAAGAGACTTCATTAAGTGAAGGAACAATGAGAACTACTATTAAACAAAATGATGGTGTTACCTCATTAAGGCCAAAGCCCCCCTCACCAATAAAGAAAACGGAAAAAATATGAACAGCAACCAGAAAGCCATTCTTAAGGCGGCATTTATTATGCCATTTATTTTACCCTATGCTTATCTTAAAATGGCATGGCTCAAGCTGTTTCCAAAAAAGGGTAGCGTAGTAGACGACGGAAATGAGGAATAAAAAATGATGATATTTTATTTTGCAGGCACTTTTATTGTTGGAGTAATTATAGGTGCCGTAATTGGATATCGTTTAGCGCTTCCTCTCATTTAGCAAGGACGACCGAAATGATCTTCTATCCGGCACCAATAGTTAATTGCGCCCGATATACACCAGGCATTATTGCTATACAGAAACAAGAAAAGGCGCTCATTCACGAAGCCAACCACACAAATAAGCGTGGAGTCTTGATGGTAATTACTACCAAATTTCGCCATATCAATAGACAACTGGGCTTTCAGATACAGGACCAACAGGACTGTTATCTCTTAAACAAATTGAATACAAAGACGGATAAACAATGGGCGCATTATCACCCGAATGGATATCCTGGTCGAAAGGGCGGATGGTAAGATAACTATTCGGTAGAAACTATTTAAAAAAGATTACTGAGACCTAATAGGTCTCAGTAATCTCATGCTACCACTCCATCGATTGTGGAACTTTAATACGAGAAATGAACCTAATTACCTGTCCATTCTTCCATGTAGCTAATGTCCCGTCCAAATGTTCCATGGCTTCCTTTTCAATAATCATGTCATTGTCTTGGATCATTTTTTCCAGGATAGCCAATAATTGCTGACCATCTTCATTCAACTTTACCGGTTTTTCAGGGTCAAAAGGCGTCAGATTGGAATACTGTCGTGCCAAAGAAAATCCATAGCAGGGAAGCTTTTTATCGACATAGCCGCCATTGATAAAATCGTCACCCCCTATACCAACTACACCATCCCCACCATCACTTAACTGACCATACGAGGCACTCGGATATTGGTTATGCCAGCGAAGACCCTCTTGATCCAGAAACACAAAACCATCGAACTTCGGCTCTGCATTTTTTTCATCAAACTCGCCACGCACTTTATGATGCTCGACACACTTCAAGACCTTGAGTTCTACACGCTCTATTAGTTTGTCGCCGGTGTATGACATGATAAATGGATCGTTTTCAGGCTGATCCTCACGATATTTTCCGTGAAAGAAAATGAACGGATAAAACTGATTTACTTCATAACGTATAGACATGACACTCTCCTTATTTATAAAGTCGAATTCCACAAAGCCCCGGTCTTTCGTTATTTTCAGAGGAATTCATAACCTCTACCTTTGACCAACCGGCACGGGTATATTCGAAAATAATTCTTTCTTTTTCGCCAGGAGTTAACTGAAAACGTATCATAATATCCCACCATGGATTTTCCTCTCCTCCGTACTGAGTATCCCGCATGTAGCTAGGATTACTCAGATGTGCGTCAATTTCTGCATAGGCTTTTTCAAGCCTTTCTTGAGAAATGATGTTGGTTTTCATCAATGATTGTTGAGGTCCAATTGGCATAACAGTCTCCTTGTTGCGTTGGGTAAATGTTTATTTGTATAATGCGACACCGCACAGACCAGGACATTCTCCAAATTCAGAGGAATTCCTTACGATGACTTTAGACCAACCAGCCTCCGTATAGGCCTTAATGATAGCTTCTTTGTCAGTTTTGCTAAGTTCACATTGAAGTGTAAGAAGAGTAATATCCCAATACGGCTCATCGCATGTGCCACGCCGCATGTTGGTCATATAGTCGGGATCAATTAAACGCTCGTCGATTTCTTTGATCGCTACATCACAATTTGATTTACCAGAAAACGCTGATTCATTAGGACCTATAGGCACTGTAATCTCCTTTTTCTAAAAGCATCCAAAACGATACTTCACGTACAGTAATATATGAGTGAATAATTTTTAAATACATGCTGCTAGGACATTGCGTCCTAGCAGCATGTGTCTACGATCTATATATCTTTACTGCATTCTCAGCCACTTTCTTGAGTAACGTAATCGTCGTTCCCACGATGTATGGGGACATAACGACGCGCGCCGCAATGGACTTGGCTCCAAATATAGCTTCAATAATCTCACCCTTTTCTGTGACAATGGGCGCATGGTACACGTCTCCAATGACAGACTTCATCTGATGCGCAAAGACTGTTTTATCACCGACGCCTGTGTTATGAGACATGGTCATATAGAAACGCACTTCAGCGGTATCTAACAACAACGGATTACCA
>JAEHJW020008864.1_pt1 | contig 15189 bp, 14 predicted proteins | sample 9271431 | NCBI WGS metagenome assembly JAEHJW02
GAGTGGGTGGAGGCTGATCCGCACACCCCGTGCGTGGATTGCTTCGAGCTCGCCATCGAGCGCGAGAACCAAGCTCAGCAGGCGCGCAAGGGGGCGGCGTGAAATCCATCAAGCCGCGCCAGCTAGCCCGCGACGTCCCCGCCATTGAGGCCATGCGGTCCTCGGTCGTATCCAAGCGTCGCGCGAACAACGACGCCAAGAAGAAGGTCGGGCGCGGGCTTCGCTTCAAGGTGAGTGACAACGACCCGATGGACAAGGACAGCGAGAGCAACTGGCCGTGAATATGCAAAGCGTCATCACTGTCGAGCAGGCCCGCAAGATCACAAAAGGCCGCACGCCGCACGTCCCGGTTGAATACGAGACAGCGTGCAAGGCTCTTGAGGCGTGTTGCACGTTGGAGGAAGGCAAATACTGGTCCGACAAGGCCGATGCGCTCGCCGCGTGGGCTAAGATTTATCACGACAGCAAGATCGAGCGACAGGCCAAGATTCTGAAGCTCAGGGCGTACGCGAGGATGGGGGAGCTGGCAAAGGAGCTGTATCCGAAGCCGGTATATCTTGGTAACCACAGAGGAAGCCGCGGTGCGCGGACGGAACTCATGGAGCGCGCCAGTATGTCGCGCTATGATGCTACCACTGCGGTTCGACTGGCTCACGTCCCGCCCGAGAAACGAAAAGAACTAGAATCTCTCCCGAAGATCCCGAGTCCATCGATGGTGGTGAGCTCGGGATGTAGTGGCGGCCGGGCCGGCGAAGCGCTCCGACTGCTAACCCTTCTTGCGTCCGTGTGCCGTACAACCTCCCCCGGGGAACTTAAAAAATACGCTGCCGCGTTCCAAGCTTCCAAGCTCCTCGAAAACGCCGAAGAAGTCTACGACTGGCTCGGCCTTCTCTTGGGCAAGGACTGACCGCGGGCGCGCATGATCCAACTCCCCCACAACTGGACCGCCAAGCCGCACCAACGCGGCTTTTTTCGTTACATGGAGGGCGGCGGCAAGCGCTATGTCGGCGTGTGGCATCGGCGTGCGGGCAAGGACGCGAGCGCGATCAACTGGACGGCCACGGCGGCCATGCAGCGCGTCGGGACCTATTGGCACATGCTCCCGACGCTTCGGCAGGCTCGCCTCGCGGTCTGGGACGGCATCAATCGTGACGGCGCGCGCATCATCGACCAGGCGTGGCCGACAGAGCTGCGCGCTAATGTCCGCAACGACGAGATGAAAATTCAGCTCGTCAACGGGAGCGTGTGGCAGCTGTGTGGCTCTGACAATTACAACAGCCTCGTCGGCTCGAACCCGGTGGGCGTCGTGTTCTCGGAGTGGTCGCTGACCGACCCGCTCGCGTGGGACTTCGTGCGGCCGATCCTGCGCGAGAACGGCGGGTGGGCGATCTTTATCTACACCCCGCGCGGGCGCAACCACGGGCACACCCTGCTCGAAACTGCACGGGCGAATCCGAGTTGGTGCTCCGAAGTGCTCACTGTCAAGGACACAGGCGTCGTCTCTCTCGCCGACATCGACGAGGAACGCCGGTCTGGCATGAGCGAGGAACTCATCCAACAGGAGTTCATGTGCTCGTTCGAAGCGCCCAATACGGGCAGTTACTATGGGCGCTTGCTCGAGGAGGCGCGACGGGATGGCCGCATCACGCGCGTGCCATACGATCCAGTGCTCGGCGTGCATACCTGGTGGGACCTCGGGGTCAACGATCCTACGGCTATCTGGTTCACTCAGACTTCCGGGTTCGAGCATCGCGTGATCGACTACTACGAGGGCACCGGCGAGGGCCTGGCGCACTACGCCCGCGTCCTCCTTGAACGCGGCTATGCCTACGCCGGCCACCACTTCCCGCACGACGTGCAGGTCCGCGAACTCGGGAGCGGCAAGTCGCGCATCGAGACGCTGCGCGAACTCGGCCTGGAGCCGCAGATTGTGCCGAATCTCCCCGTCGACGACGGCATAGAGGCTCTGCGCGCGTTGCTCCCGCTGTGCTGGTTCGACGAGGCCAAGTGCGCCCGCGGCCTCGAGGCGCTGGTGAGCTATCACCGCAAGTACGACGAGAAGCGCAAGTGCTTCGCCGCGCACCCTGAGCACGACTGGGCGTCGAACGGGGCCGATGCCGCACGCTACTTCGCGGTCGGCACGCAGCAGACTCACGTTCACCGATACCCACAGCGCCAGCGGCGCGGCAGTTGGATGGCAGCATAATGGACCTCGAAACCGTCCAAAAGTCGCTCAAGAACTCGGTCGGCACGCGCAACCGATGGCGTTCGGAGGCCAAGAAAGCCTACGACTTCGTGGCGGGCGAGCAGTGGTCACCGGAGGAGCGCCAGGTCATGGAGGACCTCATGCGTCCCGTGACGGTGTTCAACCGCATCGCCCCAATCGTCAACGCGATCGTCGGCCACGAGACCGCCAACCGCCAGGCGGTGGCGTACCTGCCGCGACAGCTCGGCGCCACCCCGGTGGCGGATGTGATCTCGCACGCCGCGAAGTGGGTGCGAGACGAGTGTGGGGCGGATGGCGAGGAGTCGGACGCATTCGAGGACTGCGTGATCACCGGCGAGGGGTGGATCGACACCGAGCCAGACTATGACAGCGACCCGGACGGCACCATCCTCATCGAGCGCGTCGATCCGCGCGAGATGGACATCGACCCGACCTGCGACAAGAAGAACTACAAGGGCGCAAAGTGGATCTGCCGCACACGCAAGATGGAGCGCACGCGCGCTCAGGAACTCTGGCCCCACGCGAGCTTCGGCGACTTCGAGCCGACCGGCCGGCAGACGAGCAGCGGGGACCCCATCGACGTGATCGCGGCGGCGTTCTACCACGCCGACTCTGGGGCTGAGGGCCGTACAGGAGCGGAACGCGACCTGGTGCTCGTCCACGACTATCAATGGTGGGAGTTCGAGCCCATCTACCGCATCCCGGGGCAAGTGGTCGCGAGCACGCCGGCGCTGATGATGGCGTTGCAGCAGACGATGCCAGATGTGAGACCGTCAGAGACTGGGCTCCTCACCTTTGACCCCCAGCAGTGGGCCGTCATTCAGCCGATGCTGCCCCCTGGCGTCAAGCCGATCGAGCAGCGCCGCCGCGTCTACAAGCGGATGTTCTGGACCGGGATGCAGATCCTCGAGGAGAAGGACTGTCCCGTGCGGGACAGCTTCACCTACAAGGCGATCACGGCGAAGCGCGACCATCAGAAGCACATGTGGTATGGCATCGTGCGGGCCATGCGAGATCCACAGCTCTGGTCAAACAAGTTCATGAGCTTGGCGCTCGAGATCGTCGCGACATCTGCCAAGGGCGGCATCTTCGCCGAGATCGATGCTTTCGAGGACCCGCGCAAGGCCGAGGACGATTACGCCGACCCATCGGCCATGATCTACGTCAAGCCCGGTTCACTCAGCGGGCAGAACCCAAAGATCATGCCGCGGCCGGTGAGCGCTGGCCCTCCGCAAATGCAGCAGCTCATGATGTACGCCAACCAGAGTCTGAACGACGCGGCTGGCGTCAACCCGGCGGTGATGGGCTTCTCGAAGGAACTCGATGTCTCCGGCGTGCTCGAGCAGACCCGGCTCCAGGCGGGCCTCAACCTGCTCTCGTACCTGTTCGACGCCCTACGCCGCTACCGCAAAGAGCAGGGCACGCTTTTGATGCAGATGATGCGCCAGTATATCCCAGAGGGTAGGCTCGTGCGCATCGAGGGGCCGGAAGGCGCGCAGTACGCCAAGCTGGCATTTGACCCAGGCATCGACAAGTACGACATCGTCGTCGATGAGGCGCCAACTGCGCCGAATGTCAAGGAACAGACCTGGGAGACGTTCGTCTCGCTCGCGCCCCACCTGCCTCCGCAGATGATGACGCCGCAGTTCTTGCTGCCGCTGCTCGAATACTCGCCATTCCCGCGGGCGCTGGTGCAGAAGTGGATGAAGAGCGCCAGCAATCCGCAGGCTCAGCAGCAAGCGCAGATGGCTCAGCAGCTTCAGGCGGCGGAGATCCAGTCCAAGACTCGCGAGCAGAACGCATCCGCCATGCTGAAGCAAGCGCAGGCTCAGCACGTCGGCGAAGGGGACCCGAGCAAAGCCGCCGCCGCTCAGATCGGGCTCCTCGGGGACGTCGTGAAAGCCAAGGCAGAGATGGCGTCCGCGCAGGCCAAGGTCCACCAGACGCACCTCGATGCGCACTCCAAGGTGCTCGAGCATACGCTAGACGCCCACGCGGCAATTCGAGACGCTGCGCTCGACCAGCAGAAGGCCGAACGCGAGGCCGCTTTACAACAACAGGAACCCAAAGGGTAAGTGATCAGTATGCCTTCCACCGAAGCCACGGCATCCAGTCCCTCCGGCGTCAGCAAAGCTCCTCCGCTCACGCAGTCGGCCACGCTGAACGACGCTGAGGCCAAGTTCTTCACGTCCCGCGGCGCCGACGTCGATCCGTCGCTCACGGGCGCCGAGGGCGCTGCGCCCCCTGAGCCTGAAGCTGCGGCGCCCGCTGCCGCCGCGCCCCCGCCAGCAGCCGCCCCAACGCCAGCGCCGGCTCCCGCGCAGCCTGAGCCTCAGCAGGTCCCGCTCGCCGCTCTGCACGAGGAACGCCGCAAACGCGCTGAGGTCGAGGCGCAGCGCCATCAGCTTGCCGCGCAGATCGAACAGTTCCAGCGCGCGATGCAGCAAGCACAGGCACCTCAGCCGCCAGACCCAGAGCAGGACCCGCTGGGGTATTTGTCGTTCCAGAATCAGCAGTTGCAGGCGCAGGTCCAGCAGATGGCCGAGTGGCGTGCGCAGCAGGAACGTGAGCGCGCGCAGCAGACTGAGTACGTCACCCTCACGCAGCAGGTGGCCGCCGCTGAGCAGGCGTACCGCGCCAAGACGCCGGACTACGACCAGGCGGCGCAGTTCGCCCTGCAAATGGAGGACAAACGCCTGTCTGCTTTCTACCACGATCCGGCCACGCGCCTGCAGGTCCTGCGCCAAGAGGCTGCCCAGCTCATGTCGCAGCTCGTGCGCGAAGGGCGCGACCCGGCCGAAGGACTGTATCAGATGGCAAAGAACCTCGGCTACGCCGGGCCCGCGGCGTCGCCAGTGGCCGCACCTGCGGCTCCTGCCGCACCGCCCGCACCCGCTCCGGCGCCGGTGGCCGCTGTAGTGGAGACGATCGAGAAGGGCCTGAAGCAACAGGCCGTCGGGAGCGCTGGCGGCACGACGGCAAGCGGCGAGGTAACCCCGGAGATGATGGCCGCCATGACCGACCCCGCCGAGTTCAACAAGGCCTGGGCAAAGTTCGCCCGCTCGGCTCGGCGGTAGGTGTAATGGCGTTTCTGGACAATTGATTACCCGGCCCGAGGACTAGACTCGGGACGTTTCTTGAAGGGTCGCCGCCGTATCGGGCGCACGCGGGCCACCAGCGCATCGGTGGCCGGGCCGCCGCCGTCAAGGGCGCTTCGGCTGGCCGCCGTTAAAAGGCCAACGGGTCGCCGCCGGTACGGGCGCATCGCTGCCTCAGCGCACGAGGCAAACATGCGTATCAACCGAACGAGGCCACCCTCATGCAAACGAACTTTGGGGTTGATTGACAGCCCCAAGGTGATGCGGTAAAAGACACGGTAGATGATCACTCCGTGTCGACTCTGCGGTAAACCGTTCGATCACACACGAGGCTGGCGCGTCTGCGGCCCGTGCCATCGGAGCTACATGAAAGAGGCTCAGCGGCGCTACCGAAAGTCACCCACTGCGATTCAGCGGACGCAGCAGCAACGCGCAGACGCGGAGTGGGTCGACAGGCAGAGAGAGCGAGGCCGGGAATACTGGCGCTTGCTACGACACAAAGCGATCATGCAGTACGGTGGATACCGGTGCGCGTGTTGTGGTGAATCAGAGCCGAAGTTTTTGACGCTCGATCACATTCACAATAACGGCGGCACGCACAGGAAGGAGATCGGGAATCGCGGCTCTGGCATCTTCAAGTGGCTCCGCGATAACGATTACCCGCCCGGCTTTCAGGTCCTGTGCATGAACTGCAACCATGGCAAAGCATTGAACGGTGGGACGTGTCCCCACAAAGCATCACCTTGCAAACCGCGTGAATTCGGTGAAACCCGAGACCCGGCAACACCGAGCCAAGCCCAGTAATGGGAAGGCGTAACGACTAGGGGGAAGCCCCGTACGGCCAAGCGGCCGGAAGCGCGCGGCGCTCTTTACCGAGCGATGAGATAGTCTCCTCTGCATGGGAACATGCAGCAGCCGAAAGGCGGTCAGGGCGTAGCGAACCCGGGCGAAGATAAAGGCAATGACCCACTTGCGGTTAAGCTCTGGGCGAAGAAGCTCTTCGTCGAGGCGATTCAGCAGACGTGGTTCCGCAACTTCATTTCGGACGACGGCAACAACGTCATCCAGCAGCTCGACGACGCCGAGAAGTCAGCCGGCGACACCGTCAACTACGGCCTGCGCATGCAGCTTGTGGGCGCCGGCGTCCAGGGCGATGGCGTCCTCGAAGGTCAGGAAGAGGCGCTGACCACCTACGCCGACAAGATCCTGATCGACCAGCTCCGCCACGCTGTGAACGTGGGCGGCCGCATGACTCAGCAGCGCGTTCCGTTCGAGCTGCGCGAGGAAGGTCGGCTCGGGCTTCAGGACTGGTGGGCGAACCGTATGGACACCGCGTTCTTCAACCACCTCTGCGGCAACACGATGCAGACGAACACGGCGTATACGGGCAACAATAGCCCCATAGCGCCGACCCGCATCATCCTGCCGAGCGGAGTGGCGAATGAAGGGGCGCTCGCGTCGTCGAACGTGTTCAACCTGAACCTGATCGACTTTGCGGTGGAAGCGGCCTACGACAGCTCCCCGCTCATCCGGCCGATCAAAGTCGAAGGCGAGGAGAAGTACATCGGCTTCATGCACCCGTTCCAGGTCACCGACATGCGCACCACGACCTCTACGGGTCAGTGGCTCGACATCGAGAAGGCCGCAGCAACGGGCGGCGAGGTGTCGGACAACCCGATCTATACCGGCGCACTCGGGGAGTACAACGGCTGCATCCTGCACAAGGCGTACCGCGTCACCCCAGCGGTGTACAACGGCGCTTACGTGAACAACACGGCGCGCTGCGTCGTGGCAGGCGCGCAGGCCGGGGCGCTCGCGTTCGGTCGCGGCGACTCGCGAGAAACCTTCACCTGGGTCGAGGAGATGTTCGACTACGGCAACATGCTCGGCATCAGCGCGGGCAGCATCTTCGGCATCAAGAAGGCGGTGTTCAACTCGCAGGATTTCGGCGCAATGGTGATCTCCACCTATGCCGCGCCGCACAGCTCTGCGGCATCCTACCCGCCGACCTTCGGCCAGGGCACCTACTAACGGGAGCAGTGATCAATGGCAACTTACACTTCAGCTCAGGTCAGCAGCGCCCTCGTTCGCGGGAACTGGCGCGGTGCCGACTTCACCGTCTTCGGCACCGTGGCGGTCGCGTCCGCTGCGGTCGGAGATATCTACCAGGTCTGCCGCGTGCCGAACGGCTATTCGATCGAGTCCGTCATTCTCGACACCGACCAGCTCGACTCGAACGCCACGCCGACTGTCACGCTCGAAGTCGGCGACAGCACAACCCCGGGGCGATTCATTACCGGGGCAACCACGGGTCACGCAGGAGGCGTGCAGACCTCGAACGTGCCCGCGGCCACCGGCTATATCTATGCGCTCGGTAGCGGCGAGACCGGCCAGATGGCAGGCGGCAACGCGGGCTCGAATATCATCCAGGTCCAGGTCACGACTGCCGCTGCGACCTTCAAGGCTGGCAGCGTACGGGTCGCAGTGCGGTGCTATGAGGATCCGCAGCTCGGCGGCTTCACCTAATCGGTGGTGATGGGCACGGTTGGGGGCGGCTTACCGCCCCCGTCTTTTGAGGTGCGCCCGTATGAGTTATGCCGCATTGCAGGCCCGCATCGCCGACGAACTGTCGCGCACCGACTTGACGAGCGAGATTGCGCTCGAGATCGCCTCTGCCATCGAGTGGTATCAGTACGAGAATTTTCCCTGGAACGAGGCGTCAACTGTCCCGTTTAACACAGTTACCGGGCAGCGGTACTACCCGCTCCCGGCAAACTTCCTGCGGGTGACGGACGCGCTCTCTCAGATCGGCAACTACACCTACAAGCTGCACGCTGTCACTGAGCAGTACATCGACCGGATCGACTGGGGCGATGTATTCTGGACGAGCTATCCGATCATCTTTTCGCTCTGGTCTAACCAGATTCGCCTGTTCCCGCCGCCGCAGGGCGGATTGCCGGTGCAAATCAAGGGCATCGTCTCCCAGCTCCCGTTGATGACGCCGGCCCAGACCTGGGCCGCAAGCACGGCGTTCACGGTCGGTCAGACCGTGGTCGATACGTACGGAAATGTCGAGCAGTGCTCGGTCGCAGGCACCACTGGGAGCGCAGCGCCCGCGTGGCCGACGATGAGCACGCCCACCACTTCGGGCATCGGCTCCGCGGCGATTCCCCCCGTGCTCGGTGCGACCACGACGGACGGCACCGTCACTTGGACGCTGGTGGGGTCGAGTTCGAACGTGTGGACGACGCAAGCCGAGGAGCTGATCCGCTCGCGCACGCTGAAGAACATCTATGCCCGCTACATCCGCGACTCTCAACAAACGCAGATGATGCAGGCGCTGGAGCAGCAGGCACTCTCGAATATGATGTATAAGAACCCCGGGCGCATCGCCCTTGGGCGCGTGCGTGGGGTATTCTGATGCCGCAGCAGCCGCTCGGACCGTTCTCGTACAAGTTCGGTGCGTGGAAGCCGGACCGCCCGCATTTGGTCAATCCAGTGTTCCCCCCGAACATGGAGGAGTATTTCAACGGCGGCCAGATTGCGCTCACGACGGCGCAGAACTGCATATGGACGGCGCAGGGATACAGGCCATTTTATCCGCTGGTCGGTGGGCCCGCGCTCCCGTCGGCGTGTCTCGGGGCCATCGCTGGCTACGACACGAACGGCGATCTCCACGTGTACGCAGGCACAGCGACAGACCTGTACTCGCTCGAATCCGGTGCCTGGGTGAGTCGATCAAAGACCGCTGGCGCATACACGGCTGCCGCGTGGAGTTTCCAGGTCTACGGCGCTTGTGTCTATGCCACGGACGGAAAGGACCCAATTCAGACACTCACTATGGGGTCAGGCGTAAACTTCGCAGACCTCGACGACACGGACCCGGCGCCGAAGGCTGCTGTCCTAGGGGTCATCCGGGACTTCGTGTTCGCCGGAAATCTAAACCCCGGGACCATCAACGCAGTACCGTACGGCGTGCAGTGGTCAGCTCTTGCCAACGGCGCGAGCTGGCCGACGCCTGACACACAGGCTGCCTACGCGGCAGAGGCCGGAGAGCAGTACCTCTATCCCGAGTACGGGCCAGTGATGGCGATCTCCGATAACGAGAGCTTCGGGCTCCTGTTCCAGCGCTCCGGAATTCAGCGCTGCGAGTACGTCGGCGGCAATCAGGTTTTCCAGTTCTATACCTACGAAAAGAAGCGCGGAGCGCTCGGGCAAAACGCCGTCGCGCGGGTTGGGAACAAGTATTACTTCGCATCGCCAGATGGCTTCTTCATGACGGACGGCAACAACACGACGCCAATCGGTTACGAGCAGGTTGACAATTGGTTCTTCGACAATGCGCTACCCTCGGCTCTGGGGACCGTCTGCGCAGCCGCTGATACACGCAACAAGGTGGTGTATTTCGCGTTCCAGTCGAACTCTGGGAGCACGCTCGATTCCATCCTCGCGTACAACTACGTCGAGCAGATCTGGAGTTATTGCCAGCAGCCGCAAGAGCTGCTTTTCCAAGGACTCACGTCTGACGGCGCGTGGGCTCCCTTCGGATTCACGACGACGCATGCCTACGGGGGATTCACGGGCGCGCCATCGACAGCAGTCCTCGAGACGATCGACTTCAACTTCAACCAAGGGGGTCGGGCGCTCATCACGCAGATGCGCGCCATGAGCCAGGGGCTGCCGCAGATGCGCGCCGCCGCGCGGGCCCGAGAGCAGGATCCGGTTCTTTGGACACCATACTACCCTGGGAACCAGCGCGATGCGGTCGTTGGTCTCCGCTCTGAGGGCGTCTATCATCGGCTTGGTGTGTCGCTTGCGGGGGACTTCGGGTTCGCAGTCGGCGCGACCGTGTGGCCGGTTCAGTCGGGGTGGCTGTGAGCCTCCAATACATCCCCCTCTGGGACATCGAGCGCGAGTGGCCCGCGGTCGAGCCGCTGCTCTCGAAGGCTCTCGCTAAGCAGACCGGTCTATCGGCTGAGAGCGTGAAGGCCGATTGCCTGCGCGGCAAGTTCTGGCTCTGGCACGTCCCAGGGCGTGTGGCGTTCGTCACTGAAATACAACAGTTCCCCCTCGAACGCATTTGCATGATCGTGCTCTGCGGGGGTGAGGGCATCGACGCGTGGCTCAGTGAGGCCGACGAGACTCTGACGCGCCACGCCAAGCACTTCGGCTGCGCCGCCCTCATGGTCATTGGACGCAATGGATGGAGTCGGGCGGCCCCAGAGTACAAGCTGGAAGCCCACGTCATGCGCAAGGCGATCTCATGATCGGCTCGCAGCCTCAACGTCAGGCACCGAGCGGCCCATCGGCCGAACAGCTCGGCATCCAGCAGATGGCGAACTTCGCGCAGCCTCAAAACTCGCTCGCGGGCATCCTGTCGAACCTGAACGCGATTACCGCACCTACGATGAGCCCGTACGGCGGAGGTGGCACCAGTGTCGTTGTGATGCCACAGGCTCAGAACACGACGGCCGCGGCCCGCGGAACTGTCCCGTCAATCAGTCTCGGCGGCTCTGGAGCTTCTTCGAGCCCCACGTCGTCGCTTTCTGCCTCCCAGATTTCGAGCCTTGGAAAGACGCTTTCTGGGCTTCTCGGTGGAAAATCACTCGCCAGCGATATGGGACTCACCGCAGGCTCGCTCGGGGCGCCGCTGACCGCCTCCCAGCTCTCTCCCGTCGGAACTGGCGCGGTGACGTCCGCAGCGAACCAAGCGGGCGCGTCAGCGCAATCCGAGCTGAACGGCGCGCTTGGAACCCCATCGCTTGCGAGCGCTATGGGATTGAACGGCGCATCTCTGGGAGCACCCCTGACCGCTTCACAGCTCGCACCCGTTGCCACGAGCGCCATAGGCTCTGTCGGCTCGCAGGCTGGCTCCCAAGCCGCTGCCGAACTCGCGAATGCTCTGGGGTCGTCTGGAACCGCTGGATCGCTGGCTAGCGCGATGGGTCTCACAGCCGGCTCGCTTGCGCCACTGACCGCCTCGCAGCTCGCTCCGGTGTCAACTGCGGCGGTCTCTCAAGCGGCCAATCAAGCGGGCCAGTCAGCCGCGCAGGAACTCGCGAACTCCGGCGCCGGCTCGAGTGCCACATCTGGACTCGCCGGGGATGCCTCGACCGCCCTTGGGGCGCTCGGGACTGGATACTCGCTCTACAACGAGATCAACAACTACAAGTCCGGGGCGACCGGGAGTGACGCGCTTGGTGGTGCTGAAACCGGTGCAGGTATCGGTACGATGATCCTCCCAGGCATTGGCACCGCCATCGGAGGACTCCTCGGCGGGGTGGCCGGTGCCTTGAGTTCGGCGTTCGGGGGGGGCAGCCCCGATCCGGAAACCACGGCGTGGAACAGCATCGCCAAGGCCGCCTCTGCGAACCCGTCGATTTTGGCGAGCGAGTCTCCAGCCCAGCTCTACCAGAACTTAGCTGGCATCATGGATGCAAAGAACAACTCGCCTGGGCACAGCACGGCGCTCGAGCTGGTCTTTGGGCGCATGGGCGAGCAGAATCTGATGGATCAGATGACGGGCCAGGTCAATCAGGCCATCGCGGCCAATCCGTCTCTCTCGGGCGACTCCGCCTCACAGCTCTACTCGAGCGTCGTCGAGCCGTGGCTTCAGTCTAAAAACGCCTACGTCGCGCCATCGGCAATTGTCTCATCGAACGGGGCGACCGCCGGAAACAGCATCAACACGATGCTAACGAGCCTCCTCGGCGACTGGATGTCGGGCGGGATTACGCCGTCCTCTAAGCTCGGCATCGCCGGGCAGACTATCGCTGGCCTGCCGACATTCTCGGGCAGCGCGGCTTCAGCTGCCGCGAGCCCTGCGACCGCACTACTTTCGAGCGCTGCACCCGCGCTGCGGGCCCGCGCAATGATGAGGTGAACCATGTCCAAGGGATCAACTGCAACGACCACCACCGGACCGCCGTCGTACTTGACGAGCGACTACCAGAACTTGGCCGGGAAGGGGAGTTCCATCTACGGCAGCGGCACGTCTGCCGACCAGTCGTTGGAGACACAGGGGCTCTCCCAGCTCCAGAGCGCCACCGCGTCGAACCCGATCGGTGCGGCCGGCCAGGGCTACTACGGCAACCTGGAAAGCGGATCGCTCCTCAATCCTGCGACGAACCCGTCGCTTCAGGGCATGGTCCAGCTCGCTGACAACCAGATCCAGAACAACCTCGCCTCGCAGTTCGCCGGGAGCGGGCGCAACATCGAGGCGAGTGCGCCCGTGCAGGCCTCCCAGATGGCGAATGTGGCGTCCGATATCTACGGAGGGGCGTACAACAACACGCTCAACAACATGACCGCCGGGCTCGGGCAGGCGAGCCAGCTCGAGGGCGAGAACCTGATGCCTGGCAGTACCGCGCTATCGGTGCCTGGGTCGCAGCTCTCGTCCTACGGGAGCCTGCTCGGTGCAATGCCCGGCGGCACAGCGAGCACGCCGTATTACACGAACGTCGGCGCCGGCGCACTCAGCGGGGCAATCCCCGGGTCACTCATCGGGAATGCCCTCGGCGGAAGCGCAGGCGGCGGTTGGGGTGCATTACTCGGCGGCGCTTTAGGAGCACTCGCATGAGCGGCGCACCGGCTCCTGCGGTCCCACCGGCGAACGACCCAGGGGTCCTCTCGCGCCTGCTCAAGAGCGTGAACAGCGTCTACTCGAACCCGAACGACGCCGGCCTCCTTGGCATGGCGCAGGGATTCGGCGCTGCTGCGGCGCCGCATATGCTGACGCCTGTGTCAATGGGGCAGGCATTCGGCATGGCCGACCAGGGCGCGCAGCAGATGCGGTCCGCGTCGCTACAGAACGCCATCACGCAGCAGGCGCTCCTGCCGTACCAGGTCCTGCGCACCCACGCACTCGAGAGTTCATTCCGCGACGCGATGAACCCGAAGCTCCCGGCGCACCAGCGGGCCGCGGCGGCGTACCGCGTCGACAGCCTCATGGGCTGGAATGCGGCGTCGGACCCGACCGTGGCGAACCGGCTGGCGCAGATCAAGGCCGGCTACCAGCCCGTGACACAGGGTCCCGGTGCTACCCTCACCACCGCGGCCAAAGTCGCCCAGGGCGCCGGCCAGACCGCGCACGGGGCTGTCCCGGAGGCGTCTGTGTTCAACCCCAGGACCGGGGCGCTCGCGCAGGCCGCAGGCGCTCCCGGGGTGCTGGCTGCGAACGCCGCGAACAAGGCCGGTGGTGCCGCGGGGGCTACCCTTCCATACCAGCTCGCGCAGCATTATGTGACGCGCCCACCGGGCGTCGCCGGCGGCACTCTAGGCCAAGCGCCCGTAGGCTTCAGGCCAGTCATGCCGACCGCGCCGAACAATGCCGCGCAACAAGCGGCGATGCAGAAGATGATCGGCCTCCAGGTCGGCCTCACGAACGCCGCGCAGGCCGCTGGGCGTCCCGGTCCGCTGCCCACAACCCAGACGCCGCCAGTGCCACCTGCGGCTCTCCAGGCTCCAGGCACCCCGCAAGGCGCCCCCCTTGGTCAAGCGCCTGCGCCCGCAGCTGCCCCTCCGCAGGCCGCTCCAGCGCAGACTCAGGCGGCTCCGCCGCAAACGATGCTCCCCGGAGCCGGTCCGCCTATCGCTCCGTCGGTCGCCGCTGCTGGCGGCATCTACTCGGCGGGCCGCGGGCTGCTCGGATACCAGATGACGAAGGCCCAGGTCGAGCAGGCCAACCAAGTCGAGACCGGCTACCAGAAAGAGGCTGGCGACGCCGTCGACACCCTCACTCAGGTCAAGGAACTGCAGGCCGCTACGCACAACTTCAGTCCGGGCCAATTCGCCGAGGCGCGGATCAAGGGTCTGCAATGGCTGAACAGCATCGGGGTCATCTCGCCGGCGCAGATGCGTGAGCTTGGGAGCGCGCAGGAAGGCACGAAGATGTCGATTCAGCTGCAATCGACGCTGGTGCGCTCGCTCGGGTCGCGGGAGGCCGCGCAGGTATTCGCGACCCTCGGCCGCGGCGTGCCGAACCTCACGCTGTCCCCGGACGGCTTTCAGAAGATGGCGGCCTACATGAACGGCATGGCCCGCTACAAGCAGGCCCGAGCCGCCCGCGCGCAGGCGTACTACAACGCGCAGAACGTCAATGGCGTGAACTCGGTCAAGTCCCAGTTCATCGCAAACTCGAACCCGGCCTATTTCATCATTGCGAGCGCGTCGCCGCCCATGCAGCGCGAGATGATCGCCCAGATGGGGGCCAAGGCGCGGCCGTTCCTGACGGCGTGGGCCCGGGCTGCGGCGCAGGGATGGGCCCCGTCTCCTGAGACTTACGCGAGCCAGCCGTGAGCGCACCGCTCCCACCTGCTTTCGCCGCACTGATGCCGAGCACTGGCGCTGCGCCAACTGGGGGCGCGCTTGGGCTGCCGCCGGCATTCGCAGCGCTGCTCCCCCCGTCGCCAGCAGTTTCTCCGGGGCTGCGGCCGCCTACCTGGCGCAGCCTCGCAGGCCCCACAGAGGCCGCCCTTTCTTTGGGCACTGGCATGCTCGGGCAGGTGGCCGGCGGCCTCGCTGGTCTTGGAGATGCTGGCGCGCGCCTTTTCGATAAGTCACTGCCGGCGCCTGCGGCCGTAGTGAAACGCTTCGAGAACGCCCTCACCTATCAGCCGCGCACACAGGGCGGAAAGCTCGGAGTGGAAGCGATAAGCTGGCCTTTTCGCGAACTCGCTAAGGGCGCCAACTGGGCGGGCGGTAAGGTCGCCTCGCTTACCGGGAGCCCGCTCGCCGGCGCGCTCACTAACGCCGGGATCCAAGGGCTGCCAATGCTCGCGGGCGCCGAACTGCCAGAGCTGCGCGCTGCGCCGGCGGATGTCGGGCCCGATGTCGCGCCCGAAGTGGCCGCGGCGCGCGAGGCCG
>JAEHJW020009900.1_pt1 | contig 15180 bp, 29 predicted proteins | sample 9271431 | NCBI WGS metagenome assembly JAEHJW02
TGCTCTTGACAAAGCCTCCAACATCAGACTTGAACGCACTTGGCCTGCTGGCACGCGATGCTTCCATTCTGAAACTCATGTTTGAAGTGGTTGCATCAGTTGTTACCGGCCAAACATCTGGAGACGACGCGAAAACGAAACTGATTAACTCGCTTCTGGAAGATAAGGCAAAGCTGGAAGGCGAACTTTCCCATTTGAAGTATGAACGCAACAAAGCATTGAATGCTCTGCACATAGCGAAAACCAGACATCGCGCGTGTTTTGGCGACGACCGTTACTACTATCTCTTTCCCAACAGCTAACAAAAAGCCCGCCTTCCGGCGGGCTTTCTCGTGCTCAAATTCTCCGCCTGAAATCTGCTATGCCAGCCAAGCCTTCATGGCAGCCACCAGCCCGGCAGGCATGACCGGCGGGACAGGCGGCGGTGGTGGCATCGCAGGCCGAACCGGCATCGCGCCCCCGCCCGAGATGGCATCCCCGCCCGTCAGGTCGATTGCCAACTGCTGCATGTCGCCTGTCAGCGTCGTGCTGGCGACGTTCATGACGGCGCTTTCGGTCAGCCCGACCAGCGGCAGCCCGACGGTAAACGAAAGCCCCATTCCCTGCACAGGCACCATCGTATCGGCCCACAGATTGCCGCTCATGGCTTCGCACTCCCGCCTGTGGCTGGGACACCAGCAGCACTCGCCCCTGCCTTCACGACCACGCCAGCAGCCACGGCGGCAGGCACGCCGCCAAGCCGGGCGCACGCAGCGACCACGGCGGGATGCACCAGCAGCGCATCCACCTGCGCGGCGGGAGCAGTTCCCGGCGCCAGAACCGGCAGCGTGTTCACTGCAAGGGGCTGCACCACGCTGTCAATCTGACAGCCAATCGTGAGTGCCTGCTGCTGCTGCTTGTTGAGCGGCGTGCATCCCGCTGCCAGAGCGATGGCGACCATCCCTGCGATGGCTACCACTGGCGCGGCAGCGAGTGTGAGTAGCGCCGGCGCAAACGTTGGATACCTATTCACTTGCTGTCTCCCTCTCCCTTGATGACCGCGATCAGCCCCAGTGCCAGGATAACCAGCGCATTCCTCGGCGAGTCCCCGTGCGCGAGCGCTTCCAGAGCCTTCTCCGCCGCGCCCGCAACCAGAGCCGCTCCCGCATACGTGGACGGCTCATGCAGCCTTGCCAGAACCCAATTCATTGGCTTACCTTTCCGATAGATGTTTCTGCACAGACAAGTCTTTTTCGATAGACGAAACCTGTGCCTGCAAAGCGGTTATAGCAGCATTCATGCCATCCAGGTAGTGGGTAACAGTCCCCACAACCCCGCCCGCCGCGATCAGCGTCGTGACGATGGCGAGCACGCTGCCCAGCGAAACCGACTTGTCCATGGTCTAACCCTGCCGTGCTTCTGTCCCGCACGTGAAGCCGTCAAGCCGCACGCCTGGATGCTGCGAGACGTATCCCGCCCCAACGATTTGCGCCATTCTGGCGCATTCCTGGATGCTGTCGAACGGTTTGACGGCATCTCCATCCCAGACGCCCGGAACTTCCAGCGTCTGCCCCGCGCCATTCGCCAGCACAAGGAACAGAGTAAGAATGATCGTGCTCATATCAAAGCATCCTATAGTAATAGCTAGGATAACCCGATGGCGTCAGAGTAACCGTTCCAGTCGTAGCGATGTAATACCACAAACCAGCCGGCACGATAGCCTGCAATGTTGTGATGATGTTCCCTGTATTGGCATTCGAGAACTGGTCCACGACTGCCCCGCCAGGGGCATTCGTGCTGTTCACTGTCAGGCTTGCAAACCCATTGGTTCCAATTTCCGCCGTGACGCTAACGAACAACGGCCCACCAGACGCGTTCTGCAACCAGGTCGCGGCAGCGGGGGCAAACGACGTGTATCCGCCCGACAGAGACGACGAGAAATTGCCACCATTCAACAGCCCGGAAGAAGCCTGGAAAACCTGATTGTTCGTAATATGTTCGCTTATCGTAGACTGTTCCCAAGTGGAACCAGCCGCAAGCACAAACTTCGCAGCAGGGATAATCCCATTTAGACTATCTCGTATCTGGATTTTGACAGCGCCACTTGTATCATTGAAATACACGGAACCAGCGTTGTAATCTACAAACGTGCAGTTAGAGAAAATAATAGGACTGCCTACAGGTAATTCTGTATACAGCACACAATCATTTGCAGCAGTTCCTGGAACTCCGAAATATGTATTCTCAAATGTCAAGCCTGCTACGCCGCCCGCTCCAGAAAAGAGCAAAGCTTGCGTGCAATAATCAACCATACATCCAGTAAAATACAGTTGATCCATCGGGCCATTATTAAACAGCGCCATTGATAGGCCAATGAATAGCGTATCAATTATTCGCAGACCTTGCGTTCCATTTCCAGACGCACCAATGTATATGCCATATGCAAGTTCTCCGCCTTGCGAAAATGTGCAATGGTTTATTGAAGCATTAATCCAGGCGCCAATGGACTGAATGCCTTGGTCAGTCGCGAACCCTAATACAAACTGACAATCAAGAAAATTCGTATTAAGCATATTCTGCAAATAGACTTGAACTTGTGATGTAACACGACTTATAAATTCACACTGAAATAAGTTATACTTCTGCGCGCCTTGGTTGAAAACAGAATTGGTAAAAGTTAAACAAGATGTTGTATTTGGCGTTGCGCCATAGTTGTTAAACACAATTCCGCTGATGTAAACATCATCATTGGTTTGTGCTCCATCATACGAAAGCGTAAGCCCCGTTCCACCATAAATGTTGAAGTTAGTCTGCCCCTGCTCTCCCCTGATCGTAACAGGCAAATTGATCGGCAGATTGCAAGTATTGTTGAACCGATAATTTCCAGGCGGAAAATACAGGGGCAGCCCCTGTCCCGCCAGAAACGCCACCAACCCGGAACAGTCCTGCACGCCAGTTGGGTCACACCCCGCTTGCGTCGCGTTGATGGTTGCGAGTGCGGCGACCTTAGCAGTCTGCGGCGTATATGCCGGAAAGCTGAAGCTCATTTCTTGGAACCTTCCAATTTTGCCAGTGTAGCATTAGCAGTTTCGATAGCCTTGACCGATGCCACGGTCTCGTTATCGCCACGGTCCAGTTGCAGTTCCCTCACCGCATTAGCGACATGCGCCCAAATCCGCTGCCTGGCTGGCGTGTCTGCCTTCTTCGTGTACTGCTGCGCGCTGCCTGCGGTCCAAGGCATCCTACGTCGCCCTTCTGACAACAGCGCGCGGCAGAGCGGTCACATGCCCCGCGACCCGGCTAGCCTGCCGCCCCATGGCTGTCTCACTGCCAAAAGCCCGGATACCCCCATACAGGATGGCAATCCCAGCGACCACGATCAGTCCCCGCTCAATCCAAGTACCGATGGCGCCAAGCGGCGTGAGGAACCCGCCCAGAGCCTGACCGGCTGCTTGCCCAAGCGCGCTTGTCGTGCCCGGTGCGCCGGGGGTTGTCGGCAGCGCAAACGGATCATTGGCAAAGGGATTGAAGCTGCCACCCTGCCCACCCTGCGCGTCAATACTGCTCGCCAACCCGGCAAGCTGTGCCTGCGACGCCGTATAGTTGGCGGGGTTCGACGGCAGCGTGCCATACCCCGTCAACGCCCCCAGCCACGACCCCGTGCGCTGGTATAGCTGGCTCATATACCCCGCCGCTGCCGGCACAGCCTGGGTCGGGTCGAACGGATTGGTCACGCCAAACTGTGCCGCCGTTCCAGGCATGAACTGCGCAATCCCCGAAGCCCCGCTACTCGCGTTGAACGCGTTCGGGTTGAGTGAACTTTCCTGCGCAAGCTGTGCGGCAAACAGATTGGCAGGCACGCCATACTGTCCCGCCGACTGCCCAATCAACTGTCCAAGGTAAGCGCTCACTGGAACCCCTTACTTAACCACGACAACGCCGCCATTGCCCGCGCGCAGGATTTGCGTCGGCAGAAGCTGCGCGCCAGTCGGCACAGTCAGGGTCATGCGCGGCAGCCCCTTGCGCGACGTGTTCGACCTGGACGATGGCGCCACGCCCCACTGCGTGTTGGCGTTCCACCAGCCCGGCGGAAACGCCGCCCCGGTCAACGTGAAGCCCGGCCTGGCTGGCGGGGCGGTATCCACCAGCGCGCCAGCCCGCGCGGCAGGCCACGCGGAATTCCGATCGAATGGCTGCGGATAGACGCCCGAGAATGCTGGCGAAACCTTGTCAAACCCCGTGCGCGGCGGCAGGAAAACGTTGAGACCCCACATGGCACTTTCTCCCTTAGGCAGCCCATTGCTGCGTCGGAATGGCGATGCGCGTCCTGCGCAGACCCGGCGCATTGTAGGACTGCGGGTTCATCGGCGGCGCCGGCAGCCCAACGCCTCGCTCGCGCGAGCGCTTGGGCCAGCCGAAATACACGATTGCCGCAATGGCGAGAGTCGTAATCATCCACGTGGCAATCGAAATGTGACTGTTCCATTCCAGCCCGGGCACTGTAAGATCATGGGCCATATCCATTGTCTTTGCCTTTCCTACAGAACCATGTTGCCGGCAATCTGCTTCCACATCTGATTGGAAGCATTGACATAGGAAGTTGTCGGGTTCGGCGCGGCAGTCGGAATGTTCGCGTTGGCGGCAGGGGTTGCAACCTGCACGGCATTGCTCGAAGCCCCGGCGCCCGTGTTCGTCGTGCCGCCGGTGAGGAACGGCGGGGACAGTCCGGTAACGCCAACGCCTGGATGCGCCATGCTCATGAGTGCTTGCAGTTGCGCATAGTTGCTGTACGCGCTGCTCTGGATCTGGTCCCATTGCAGCTGTGCCGACAGGTTCGTGTTCTGTTGCGTCGTCTGCGCTGCAAGGGTTTGTGCCTGCTGTTGCGTCGCAGTCTGCATCCCCGCGACGCCAAGCTGGGTGTTCGCGCCGATTGTAGCAAGCTGAACCTGTCCCTGAATTTGTGCTTGCTGCATGGACTGCGCCACTGCGAGCTGATTGGACTGCGCCTGCTGCTGCGCCTGTAGCTGCGCCATCTGCGATGCGGCTTGCAGTTCCGCCGCACTCAACCCGGAACTGGAACCCGACGCGGCAGCGCTGCCACTGCTGCTATGCATAGCGTAGATCAGGATCAACCCAAAAATCAGCACGATGGCGCCAAGCGCCATTGGATGCTTTTCCGCGAATGCTTTCAGCTTTTCCAGCATCAGAGCACCGTGACGTTGGGTTGCAGCACACTCGCAGGCAGCGAGAACTGCGCCTGCGCGACCGATGCCCACGCCATCCCCGTCGTCTGGTTGTTCGGCTGCGCAAGCGGCACGAAGCCGGCGTTGGACCACGGGTTGATGTTGCGCGGCGGCACGATACCAAGCCCCGTGAACCGGTAAGCGACACGTCCCTGTTTGAGCGGATAGCGTCCGATCAGCGGGACAAGCGTGGTCGCAGACGTTGGGGTTTGCGGGCGATCAACGAAGATGCGCGCAACGGAATTGAAAATCCTGCCGATCGGGCTGACCATGTTTCGTCTCCTAGAGAAGCTGCACGGTATTGTTCGAGCCCATCATGGAGTTCATGCCCATGGCGCCGAACGGATTGGCGCCCGTGACCGGCGCCTCGGCAGCGCCAAGCGCACCACTGAAAGCCTGCCCAAGGGAACTGATAACCTGCGGAGTCTGCGCGTTTCGCGAGACCACGACTGCGATAATGGCTACCGCAATGATGGCGGTTCCAATCGCTACAGCAGAGTCAAAGAACTTGTCCATCTATGCAAACCTTCCTGTAATGATCTCGCAGTTTCAGTAGCCTGGAAATGGCGAACCGCCGCTTGCGGAACTGGCCGCTGCCGTGACAGCGAGGGATGCGCCGCCTGTCATATATGCCGCGCCAGCCTGCACCACGCCGCCCATAATCTGCCCGAACAGGTTGCCACCCCCTTGTGCCGCGCCCATGGCAGCGCTCGATTGCGCTGCCACGTTGCCTGTCTGCTGCCACGACGCGGTATCCAAGTTGCTCTGGTTCGGCACACTGCGTGCGGCAATCGCGGATAGCTGCTGCGAGAGATCAGACAATGCCTGTCCATGCGACAGCACCAGCGCCAGCACAACCAGGATCAGCAGCGAGACCGCCATGGGCCGGGCACGCGGGGAGTAGCCAAGCAGCGCCACCATGCCGGTTGCCACCAGCCACCAGATGAAGGCCCCGCCCATGCCGGTCACGTCACGCGACACCAGCCTGCCGAGTTCCGTATACGTGCCACGGATACCCGAAACCAACAGCGCCAGCCCTACCGCAAGCAGGACGAACGGCATAGCGTCAGTATCCAGGAAACGGGGAGGCTGCCCCGCCGGCAGCGCTGGCAATCCCGCTACCGACGGAGCCTGCCCCAACGGATGCCCCACCCGTCGAACCGAATGCAGACCCGAGCGCAGACCCGCCCGCGAACAGCCCCATAAGGCCAAGTCCGGTTGCTGTCTGCTGCACGCCGCCTTGCTGCGAACCAAGCCCGAACACGGCGGCATATTCCGGCAGTTCTCCGCGCAGCGCGACATAGAGCAGATATTCAACAGCGAATATCAGGAACACAAAGGTCGAGTAAGACACTGAAGTTTTCCTTTCGCTCTATGCCACGCCGCCGGAAAGCCTGCGTCAGAGACCGACCTTGGACAGCGCCATCTGACCGACGGAAGGGAACTTCACGCCAAGCAGATACGCGAAGATCAGAACCAGAATGACGAAAATCCCATGATGCATCTTCATTGTTCAATACCTTTCAAATGTGCCGCTTGATCGTAGCAAACACGCGCGCCCATGCGAGAAGCACGACAAGGGCAAAGCCGAGAAACAGCGTCCACCCAAGCACGTCAGCTTGTGCGTTGAATGGACGCTGCAAGAAGCCGCGAAAATCCGCAGCGATATTCACAGCACGCGGCTCCTACGCCGCCGCGCCGTTGAAGCTGCCGCCCGCCATCATGATGGCGCCGACGCCGACATCTTCCCAGCCGACGAGAAAGACGCTGTTGGCGCCAATGCCTTGCGTGCCGCCAAGGTTGAACGAAGCGCTCATGTTGCCGAACACAGTCGTATCAATCGGGTTCGCGGAGAAGTCGAAACTCCACGTGCCAAGCGGCAGGTCCGTGCCGACAGCATGCCGCTGTTCGTATGCCTTGGCGCGCGGGGACACCTGCCGGATAGGCAGCAGGTTCGCAGTGAGCAACTGGATGAAGTTGATGTCAGTCCCCGCGTAGAGACTGCCGCCATTGTCCAGCACAGCGAACATCGAGAGAAACTCTCGAAAATTCGGAATGAGAATTGGAAAGTTCTGCCCCGACACAAGTCCGGTATAGCTGCTGGACTTGAGTTCATACAGCGTGTTCACGTCAAGCTGTGGGATGATGTAGTTGCCAGTTTTCGGGTCCGTCGGAAGCTGGTCGAAATAGTCCTGATAGACTTCGACCGTGACGGCGCCCCAAGTCCAGGACGGAGACGTGCCGCTATACATGGCGAGCACGCTGTCGGTCCCGCTGGCGACCACGGGGTTCTGGTTGAGAGTGAGGCTCAGCGTGGCTTGGTTCTGAAGCTGGAGGGCATCGATCATGCCAGTGAGATCGTCGAACGACTTCGTGAGTGGCACGTGATACCACATTTCGAAGTTGCCGCTGCTGGACACGGCAATCGTCGAAGGCATGTCGATAAGACTGTAGTTGTCACCGAAGCCCATCTGGCTGCTGCCGCTCGGTACCTGGATGCCGTGGCAGAGACCCAGAGGCCAGCGATGCTTGCGCGTGGCAACCTGATGCAGATGCCAGCCCCAGGTGTTGATGCGCTGATAGTTCGAGTAATCCTGGAACTGCACATTGCCCAGCACATTGGCGATGCCGAATGGCGTGGCAGTCAGCGCGTTCGTTGCAGACGTATTGTTGATGGAGCCAGTGAGATGGATCAGGAACCCCGTCGGCAGCCCGACGTTCCGAATGGGGAACTGGAGCGTGTTGTTGCTGCCGTTGGGCGTGAACGTGGTCGTGACCAGACCCTGCCGCGAGCGCTTGGCGTATTTCAGGATCATGGCCCGAGCTGCCAGATTGGCAGCTTCCGGGTTCGGGGCAGCGTGAGAAACGGTCGCACTCATGAATTGTCTTCCTTTCCAGGACTGGAATGCTCGAAGAAAGTCGATGCATACACAACAAACAGCGAAACGATCAGGATCATTCCACCGACGAAAATCCAGTTTCCAGGCTTCAACAGCAGAGACTTGTTAAGCATAGTTGCTGTTCTTTCCGATAAGCCTGGACGTGCCGGCAGCCGCTACCACGATGACCAAAATCCAGACGAAAACGATCAGTCCAATGGATACGACGTTCGGCATGTTCACGTCAAGAAGAAGCGTGTCACTATCCGCCATGGTTGCGGTTCCTTTCTCAAACGAATTTCAAGTTACCGGTCATCTCTCGAATAGCAGCGATGGACTGCGCGGCGGGCGGCACCGGACCCGCCATCGTGGCTGCCTTGTCGCCAAGCGAAAAATAGAACGAGTGATAGTCGGGCGGATATGGGTCATCCGGCAGACCACGCACAAAGTTAGACACAGTATCCCAATCTCGTTCATCCACAAGCTGGAAAACCTGGAAATGGTTACTCTCACTCCATACAGAGCGGGGCAACCAGACGGGACGCTGTGAGCACGTGATAACGGGGATTTTCTTGGAACGCCCCTGCATCAAGATTGCGTTGAACGCTCTGGACTTGTTGAGAAGGTATCCTTCATCAACGAACAGTCCGCACTTCTCACGGCGCCAGATGTCGTAGAGCATGGTCTCAATCAAATCATCGTCATCGTTCGGGTCTGCCCGGAACACGTATAGTCCCTGCTTACCGATTTGTTTCGCATCATCAATTTCAAGCGCTTTCAGCTTTCGTATCTCCGCATCCCGCTTGAAATCGACGATGACAAACGGCATCCTGTCCAGGGGCATATTGGACAAATGCCAGAGCCCGGCAACGGTTTTGCCGCTGCCGGTCCTGCCCAGAACCGCAATCCGGTCATTGATGGACGGCAAACGGGGCATTCGTCTGTGCCTGTTCCTGCGCACGGATTTGTGCAGCCATCGCGCGTGCCCGGCGCTTGCGGATAGAGACCGCCATCACCTTGCCGCCATAGATGCCGCCCGCGCACATCAACAGTTCGATCCAAGCGGCATTCTTCTTGCTCACGCCTACGTCGTAGCAGGCCAGCACATTGGCTGTCGCGCCAGCAAGCGCTTCGCTCTGTTCGGGCGTCAGAGCGAATTCCGGCGCGTCCAGCGCCATCGCCAGACCAAGGTGTAGGCTAGACAACACCGTAGCAAGGTGGTCTAGACCCAGCGAAGACGAGCCGGCGCCTTTGCTTCCTGCTGCGCGGGGACCGCGCGTTCCGCGTGGCTGTCCTTTGTCTTTTCGGGTTTTCCGTCCGGTTCCGCTTCCGCTTCCGGCTCCCGCGTCGGCTCCCGCGTCGGCTCCCGCGTCGGCTCCCGCGTCGGCTCCCGCGTCGGTTCCAGCGCTTCCAAGCGATGCAAGATCAACGACATTGCCGCCGTCAAATCCGCCATCGTCTGCGTCATCTCGCTTAGCCATGGGGCAATCTCCGCCTGCTGTTCCGCTGTCGCCGCTGCGACAGCTTCCGTCTGTTCCGCACTCGCCACGATCGCGGCACGTTCCGTCTCGGCTGCAATCTCGGCTTGTGCTGTCTGTTCCTGCGCAATCGCCACGGCAGCGTCAGCATTGATCTGTGCCACTGCGGCATCCGGCGCCGGGCCGGACTGTTCGTCATTTTCCATCGTCGGACGGTTCCTGTTTCAGCAAAAGCGCATCCAGCTTTTGCTCGATGCGTTTAAGGCGTTCAAAGGCTTCCGCCAAACCCTTCAACGCATCTTCAATCATTGAGGGGTCAACGCCAAGTCCAGACATCATTGCGCCAAGGAAGTTCATTGCCAGTTCCTTTGTATTAACCGTTGGGTCCCCATAGGAAGTTGGGGTAGTTCGTGGAAAGTCCAGAGAAGTTCCAATTCAGTAAGGCTGTTCCACTTGTCGTGGCCAACGTAAGTTTCAACTGGCCACGCACAGCCAATTCGCTGCCCTCCAGAACGATCAGGTCGGGGTAGTCGTAGTATCCGGCTGTGCTGGGGGATTGCACGATCCAGGTTCCAAACGTGTAACCCAGCGTTTCGTTGTCTGTAAGCGTGGCTGTGACTGCGACACTGGCGGCAGGGTTCACGATTTGCAGGGAGCCGCGCAAGGCTTTCAGGATGGTATAGACAGGCACGCCTGGATTGTTGGGAAGCTGCGATGAATAGAGCAAAGCGCTGGCTGTTGAAGTGGTTTCCAGAACTCCCGCAATCGACGTGACTGCTACACGCTTCGGAACGAGAATGTCGTTTGCTACGATGTATTCGGGGTGTTCGTAGGTTTCCGGCAGATAGACGTTGTAAAGCCGGACGATGGTTGCTGCGGCAAGACCCGACGTGAGGGAGGCTGCAACAATGGACGGGTCGATAATCAGGGATGCCTGGAACGTCATCTGCGACGTTGCGGCGGGGAGACAGGCGCGCCCGAATGGTGGGCAGACGATGGTCTGTTGCGTGTCGGGGAAGGACAGCAGGATACCGTAACCATTCTTCCGGTTGTCGATTTCAACTGCCACAATCGCGTCAAGTGCAGGAGCCAGAGCACTCGCATCGATGGTCTGTACGTGAGACATCGCGGGAGCAGCCCACGACAGGGCAACCGTCGCGCACATGGCACCGCCAACGGGCGGACGAGAGCCGAAACGGATTTTTTGGGGACGGAGGCCATTCGTGTTGAGAGTGCCTTGAAAGCCCAACATCTAGATAATCTCCTGAAAATCTGGCATGGCCTCAAGCAGCCGATCAAGATCGTTCCGCCCGTCTAGTTCGCCTAGGGCGTGCTCAATCTCGCGTGCATTGTCATGTGAGTAAATCACAGAACTTTCGTAGCGCTCATTGATGCGCGGGGCAAGTAGAACCGACGAACAATCAACGCCCGCATACCGACGTTTCGCAGTCCAGTCGAACGAGATTTCCCTGTCTGCGGTCTGCCACGTGCCTGCCCGGTTCCAGGTTCCATTCTGCCCGGTTCTGTCCCGCGCCCATGACAGCTTCATTCCAAGAAAGTGCGTGACCGCAACTTTGAGTTTGGGGATATCGGAAGAAAGGAAGGAAGGGCTGTGCTGGATTTTCTCAACGAAGTTCATCCAGGATTGCTCGAAGTCCGGCTTGTAACGTTCCAACAAACTCTTGGGCGTGCCGCGGGTTTTCGTGATAGGGCCGGTCCAGTAGAGACCGGGCTGGACGATAAACATCCTGTCGTAGATGTTTTCTTCCCATTGGCCTAGATTGCCGCCAATCGGAAGTTGAAGCGGGGCAGTGGAAAAGATGCCATCTGTTGCAAACATCAGCATCGCGCGCGGGTTCTGTGCTGCCGCAGTGGCGAGCGATGCGCGCGTTATGCTCGTGATGAGCCCGGCCCAGACCGGATTGCGCCATGTGCCGCTACCGACGCGTTGAGCGAGTTTGCCGTAGAGGGAGTTCAGACCGAGTTTGATAGGGTAGCCTTGGGTTGATTTGCCCAAGGCTTTGCGTTGAAGGTAGAGGGGTTCAACCCAGTTGAAGGGCTGGCAGTTGCAGGATGTTTCGTAGACGTAGGCTTGGTCGCAGTGGATTTTGTGGTTGAGCGCTTGAGCTGATCTCACTTCGGGGAGCCAATACCATCCCTCGCCACGAGTGGGCCAGTAGAGACGCAGGGTTTTCGGGCGGATAGGGAAGGCGCCTATGTGCCCGTCAGGCGGCAGATCAAAGCGGATGTGGCAGAGTGCGTGCTCACAGTCGGGGATAGTCTCGCAAGGGCGTAGGGTCCACGTGCCGTGAGCCAAGCAGGGTAGTCTAAGCATGGCTGCCGGATAGGCTGAATTGATATCGTAGGAATAGATCGGTCCAGCAACCAAGCCAGTTCTGAATATCTCAAAACGCCCTCCATAGTAAGCACTCTCTGCCGCTGTGATGAAATCGTCTGTAAAGTTTAGATCAGTTTTGCGCGGGGTCTTATGCTGGCGATGAAGGGCGGTGGCGAGTTTGCCTGCGCCATTCCAGGTTTTTGGTTCTATGCCGCACGTGCGACAGGCTGCACGTAGGGCTTCCATGAGAAGCGCCAGGGCTTCGCATTCCAGCGCGCAGTAGGACCGGGCAACAGCGTCAATGTCAGTGTCGCCACGCGCGGCTTTGCCTGCCTTGATGGCAGGCAAGTGTTCCGGCATTATGTTGAAGTTTTCCAATGCTTTCACGAATGAGCACTGGAAGAAGCCGAATGTCTCGTAGATTGTGCGCGCGGATTTGGGGATGACTGTTACGTGTTCTTTTCCGTTGATCTGTTCCTTCTTGACGCGCGCGACTTTGAAATGGTTGCCCGGCAGATAGTCAACGGCATAGTCACGCCAGAACGTCCAGCGCGTGCCGTCGCTGTCGTTCGGCTCGAACATATGCGTGCGGCGGTTGTGGGGCAGGTCGCGTAGGATCATGGTTACGTCGTAGGAAAATGAGAAACCTACGAGTAAGACGTTCGAAGGGGCATCGCAGATGAAGTCCAGGCACTCGATCGTGGTAAGGGGTTTGCCTGTGAATAGTTCACGATTGCCCATTCGCAAGAGCATGTAGCACTGTCTGCCGAGATCGTCTGTGCCAGCGCCTTCGCCATCGCATCCGACGAAGGTTCTGTAGCTGCCAACTGTTTTCTTCTTGTATCTGGATTTCTCCCTGCGTTTCGTAGCACGTTGGGTTAAATATTGTTTCTCGATCAGTGATAGTATAGCATCCATCCTGACTCTACTTCCAGCGCTTCTAGTATTGCTTCCCATTCTACAATATTGAGGGACTGCTTATCCCTACGCGACCGCTTGCGTAGGATGGCGCGTTCTGCGCGGAGTTCTTCGAACCATTGGAAGCCTTTCTTTTCAGTTTCATTGGTTAAGTCGCGCAGCATGGCTTTGTGCTTCCACTGGGTCTGATAGCCCAACGTGTGCACGTAGCGGCGGATGGACGCCTTCTGCTGGCTTGTCAGGTTCGAGGGAAGGGTTCTGCCGCGCGCCGGGCGACGTTCACGTTCAAAGGGAAGGCTCGCCTTTGCCTTCGCTTCGTAGGACGTGAACGTGCCGAGACGCTCGCTGCGCTTGTCAAACTGGCGGCGGCTCAAAGTCTCGCCAGTGGCTACGTTTTCGTAGCGCCGGTCCTTGCCGCCCTTGGGTTGCCAGACGGAGCCATCAACCAGCCGGATTTGTTTGGGCATGATACATCAACCAGTCCTGCCGAATTTCGTTGAGAAGGCTGCAAAGCTGGAAGACGTGGTGATCGTAGATTGGAATGTTGGGGTAGTCGGAAAGCAGCTTGCGGGCTGCTTCCAGGCGGAAAATCATGGAGCCTGACGAGAGAGTAGTGGGGTAGTAGTCGATCTCAATCGGCGCGATGGAGGGGTAGAGCGTGTCGCGGATTTGCGTGAGAAGGCCATGCAGGTCTGTGAGCACGAATAGGTCCAGGTCGGATGCCAGGCGTTTCAACATGGCGTCAATCATGTCGGGGAGCCACATTTCGAGATCAATGTGCATGGCGCAGTTTCCTGGATTGAGTAGAAATCTCTCGGCCCAAGCGGGTCTTGCGAGCGATATAGACGTAGCTAGCGAAGCCGGCTTTGTATTGCAGCAGAGTGATGTGGCCTTTCAAGGCGTGCTGATACAAGGCGTTGGCGATGTAGTTGACTGTGGCGTCTTTGTCTCGGTCGGCAGGGAGGAAGCCGCTGTGATAGGCGAAGGTGCCTTCTGGGATCAGTTCAATCGCGTCGGCAGAGAAACAATCCAACCACGGCAGGCTGGCGATGCGTTCAAGGTTCATGGCGCGGGGTTCCTTTCGATGGCGCGTTGGTAGTGCCGCGCATCGTAAGGGATAGGGAGAGCAATTAGTTAGGGTATTTTGGAATGGGTGCCATGCGAGAAACGCATGGGTGCGCGGTGTTCTGCGTTCGTTCTAATGGGAAGAACAAGGTAGGAACAAAATGTTAACACGCAGCGGAATGGCGTCAAAAGAAAGCCCCTGTCGGGGAGCGTTAACCCGACAGGGGCAAGGTTGATAGGCAGGGAGGAAACTCCGCACGTCAAGTGCGAATGCAGGATAGGCACGGCAGAGAGAAAGTCAAGCGGCGTGCTGCTTGCCGCGATGCTTCGTCGTCACAGTCTCGGGCGGAGTGGCGTCGGGGAGCGGCTCCGTCGGCGGGGTAGCAGCAGGGGTAGGTTCGTCGGTGGCAGGGGTAGGGAGGGAGGGAGCAGGGGTAGGAAGGGAGGGTAGGGAGATGGCGCTGGCGAGGCTGGCAAGCGCCCTATCGGCAGCGTCGGAACCGCCAAAGCCTTCGATCTCGAATTCGTAGCCAGTGCGGCTTTCGCGCGCGCCTGAGGGCGGGATGAGGTAGACAACCAGGCCAATCGTCACAGAAAGCGGGCGGTTTTCGTCGCCATCCCCGTCGGCTGCGATCGCCGGGCAGTAGTCGTAGGTGCCCTTCGAGACGTGCTCGAAGCTGTTGGCGATGTAGTCAGATGCCGTGTCAGGAACGATCAAGGAGCGCGAAAAGTACTCGATGATGCTGCCGTCCTTGTCCACCATCTGTGCGCGGAAAATCCCAGACCAGCGGATGTAGTCGCCGAATTGCGAGTGCTCTACCTTGCCGGACTCAAATTGACCGATGATGCGACCGACCATCACTCGCTCCGTGACCGGGCGGAGATTGGCGAGGCTCAAAGTGATCTTCTTCTTGTAAACAGCCATTGGGGCATTCCTTCTAGAAAGGCTCAACCCGACTGGACCATTCCAGGCGGGGTAGTCGAAGCAGGGCAGTCAGCCTACTTAACGTTGCGTGCGGGGTCAAGCAGGGATGCGCGGAATTTGCACCTTGCCACGGATTGGAATGTGGCGGCAGTCGTGAGAATGTTGATAAGCGCGGTTCCGTCACCTTCGCCAGTGGCGTAGAGAGACAAAGGACGGATGAAGCCGACGAGACGGTCAGCTTCGCGTAGGTCGGACGCGGAAACGACGGACTGTGCCGCGATGTCGCGTACGCGCTGCGCGGCTGCTTCAGCGGCGTGGTTGAGAAGGGATAGGCGATTGTCTGGGAGCATGCGAG